>Ga0255753_1002346_pt1 | contig 21065 bp, 16 predicted proteins | sample 041ome_10_FD_179953 | JGI IMG/M metagenome (GOLD analysis project Ga0255753, IMG submission 179953) | Coastal salt marsh microbial communities from the Groves Creek Marsh, Skidaway Island, Georgia - 041412US metaG (version 2) | ecosystem: Environmental > Aquatic > Marine > Intertidal zone > Salt...
TCAGTCCACAACCATTTCAATCAGGAACGCCACTTCTACTCACGAGACAATTTCAAGCTCATTCGAACCGCCGCTCTTACTGAGTGGCGCCAACTATTGAGCGCATAGATTCAGGCTGCGCCAGCAATCTGATGCGAGTTCTCATTCGTTTGACAGAACTCATTTAACCGAAGGCGCGTGGGCAGCGGCGGCCAGTTCCCGCCCTGAAAAATCTATATCATGGAAAACCGCCAGGCAGTCCGGTTCCTCGCGCATCACCGTCGCTTCGATCTGATCCAGAGCATCGCAAAAAACAATGCCCTGAATACCCTGACGGTCAGCTTCCGCTGCAAGGGCATCAGGCGCGGCGGCAAGGATCAGTGCCTTGGGTTGAGGGGTGCCACTAATTGGCATAATCGGGCTGTTCTCTCTTCACCCGCCGCATCAGTGCGGGCCATATGTGCGCCCCATGCGGGCCATTTTCCGGAGCCCCCCAGTCAAGCAACGGCTCCATTGCCTCGGGCGTTATCAGGATGGGGTCACTCGTTGCCCCCAAGACATCCACCTGAATTTTGCAGGCTGCCTCAAGGTGATAGTGGTACATGAAAACTTCGACCGCTGTCCGGCCCAAAGTCAGGATGCCGTGGTTTTGCAACAGCATGACGTAGTTGGTGCCAAGATCCGCGGCCAGGGCGGCCCCTTCGTCCGCCACAGCGGTGCTGTCCTGAAAGGGATGTAAGCTCAGCGTTCCAAGGACAAATCCGGAATGCTGCGAGATGGGCAGCAATCCCTGCGGCATCGCAGAGACAGCGACCCCAGCACGCGTGTGGCTGTGCAAAACAAAACTGACCTCGGGCCTAGCCCTCAGAACGGCGGAATGGATCTCATGACCGGCCTGGTTCAGAACTCTGCCCGGTGTTCGCATCTGTCCGTCAAAGCCGATTTCACACAGCGATGAGGCGGTGATTTCGTCAAACATCTCGTCATGGGCGTTCATCAGATAGGCGTCATCGCGGCCCGGAATACGGGTCGAGATGTGCGTGCTTGTCAGATCCGTCCAGCCATAGAGGTGACACAAGCGGTAGAGGGCAGCCAGTTGTTGGCGGGCCTCGGCTTCGGTCTTCGGGGGATTACAAGTGGTCATGTTTCATCCTCGGCCTTCTTGAACAGATCCTTGCGCAGGGTCATCAGAGCTTTGGGGTCGATTTTGGCCTGAATGATGGTCGTCTGATTGCTGGCCAGGGCCTCGGTCAGGGCGCTGCCAAGCCCGCCGGGGCCGTCAACCCAGATCCCTTTTCCGCCACAAAGTTCGGCGAATTTGTCATAGCGCGGCGAGCGGATTTCTGCGCCCAGCAGGCGACCGCCAAAGAACTCCTGCTGGTAGGCTTTCTCAGCCCCCCAGGCCTCGTTATCCAGTACCACCACGACGATCGGCAGGTTGTGCTGAATGGCGGTCTGGATCTCGATCATTGTATAGCCGATTGCGCCGTCGCCCATGATCGCCACTACCGGACGGTCCGGCGTTGCTGCCTTGGCCCCAATTGCAGCCGCTAGTCCGAAGCCGACTAGCCCGAAATCAAGCGGCGTGATCAGCGACAGCGGCTCATAAAGCGCCAGCCGGTCGGCAGCTTGCAGGCAGGTGTTGCCGGTGTCGAGCGTGACAATGGCATTTTCAGGCAATGCGTCGCGCAGTTCGGCCAGGGCGCGGCGAGGGTGCATCGGCAACGTCGCGATTTGTGCCTCTTCCGCGCGCTCAGCCCACAGGCTGTCCATATCCGCGCGGAACGCGGCGCGCCATGCGTCGGCAGCTGGTCTCAAACTTGTCTCGGCCAGCGCCTCGGCGGTCAGTCTCGCGTCGGCCTGCACGGCAATTTCGGCCGGGAAATAGCGGCCAACGGCGGACCCGTCGATGTCGATATGGGCGATGCGGGTCTCTGCCCCCACATAGTCGTAGGAATGAAATGTCGAATTAAATCCAAGCCTCGCGCCCAGAACCAGCATAACATCTGCTTCTTTGGTCAGGCGGCTGGCGACACGATTTCCGCGCGGACCAGCCTGGCCTGCAAACCACGCATGGCCATGACGCATGACATCCGCATGGCCGGTTGAGGCGACGACCGGGATTTCCAGCTTTTCCGCCAGAGCCGTCAGCGCCTCGCGCCCGTTTCCCCATTTGAAGCCACCCCCGGCGAAAATGACCGGTCTCTCAGCGTTCGAAAGCAAGGTCGCAATCGCCGCAACGTCCTGAGGTGCCGCCGGACCGGGGCGGGCGATGTTCACGGAGGTCGGCTCAATGGCGGGAACCATTTCGGCAAACAGATCACGCGGGACATGCAGAACGACGGGTCCGCGACGGCCCGAATTGGCCAGGCGAATGGCATCTTCCAGTATGGGCGCCAGACGCGCCGCATCGCTGACCATCACGGAACGCTTGGAGATGGGAGCGAACAGCGCCACCTGATCGACCTCCTGAAAGGTGTCTTTGGCGTGGTCACAACGACTGATCGCCCCTGCGATGACGACAAGGGGCGAATAGGCCAGATGCGCCTCGGCCACGGCGGTCACGAGGTTCACCACACCCGGGCCTGCCTGCGCGCCCAGGACAACGCCGGGCAAGCCTCGCATCCGCGCCCAAGCGTCCGCCATATGCCCGGCCGCGCGCTCATCACGGGCGCCGACATAGGCAATGTCGCCGCCGTGGTACATGGCGTCGTAGAGCTCCAACATCGAGCCGCCCAACAGACCGAACACCGTATCGATGCCATTCGCTTTGAGAATACGATAGGCGGCTTCACCGCCGGTAATCTGATCGGTCATGGTTCTTTCCTTAGTCTCGGGGTGCGCGGTTCGCGGCGAAAGGCCGGAACCGCAGCAATGCGGGTTAGAGGCCGAAAAATATTCGTCCCGGGGTTCTCGCCGACGAAACGCCCGACGGCGCACTTTCCCATCTCCGTTCGGTCGGTTCTGGGTGCGCGCAAGGCGATCACTGTGGCGGTTTTCTCTTCACTGGACATCATTGGTTATCCATCCGCACGCGGGCGCAGGTTTTCCGGGTCAAAGACCGGATCGTCATGCACCGTAACATCATACTCCCGGTTCAGAAGCTGCACTTTCAGCCCCGATTTCGGCGTCCCTTTGCGTACGAAAAGCCAGCCCAGAGATTTGCCCACGGTATAGCCATAGCCGCCAGAGGTGGTCAGGCCGACGGGTTTACCGCCCAGCAGCACCGGCTCGCCGCCGTGAATGTCTATGCCGTCACTGTGCAATTCGGCGTAGAACAGCTCCCACCCCGGATCGCGGGCTAGAGCTGCGTCGCGGCCGATGAAATTTCGTCCCTCGGCGCGCACGAAACGCTCCAACCCCACGTCGAACGGCCCGACATCGGTGGTGAGTTCACTTGACGCGCGATAGGCTTTTTCCATCCGCATCCCGTTGAAAGCGTAGCTGCCAAGATCGACCAGGCCGTGTTTGGCGCCGGCCTCGTGCAGCGCATCATACAGCTCGGAAATCCGGTCGAGCGGGGCGTGAAGCTCCCAGCCCAGTTCCCCGACAAAGGAAACACGCAGGGCGTAGACCGGAACACCCGCCACGCAAATCTCTTGCCCTGACAGCCATGGGAAGGCTGCATTCGTCAGATCGGCATCGGTGAGTTCGGCCATGATTTTGCGAGAATTGGGGCCAGACATGGCCAGCATTCCCCAATCTGCAGACCTGTTGACCATCTGCACGTCTTCACCGGGTCGGATATGCGATCTGATCCAGCTGAAATCCGGATTGGCACGAGCAATGGGAGAGCCGGTGAAATAGCGATCCTCAGTGATGCGCCAGATGGTGATCTCGGTCTCGAACCGGCCCTTGGGTGTGAGCAGGTGGTTGAGGCTCATCCGACCGTCTCGGGCAGGGATCCTGTTGGCCGACAGGCGGTCCAGCAGTTTGCCTGCATCGCTCCCGGTGATTTCGAACTGGGCAAAGGCGCAAAGATCGATCACGCCCGCGGTTTCACGCGTCGCTTTCGCCTCGGCCATCGCATTTTGATGCCAAGTCTGATGGCCCCAGCCGTTTTTCTCGACTTCGCCCACCTCTCCGAAATAGCGCGGCCTTTCCCAGCCCGCGACCTCGCCGAACACCGCGCCTTTTGCGGCCAGCCGGTCATAAAGCGGGTGCTTGTTCAGCGGGCGCAGGCTCTCGAACTGCCTGCCGGGGCACGGCGTGTCATGGCGACGCATGAACTCGTCCTTGGTGCGCTCGACGATGAAAGTATCATTCGAGAAATCCCCATAGCGGCGCGGGTCCATCGAGCGTGTGTTGATCTCGGTCTCGCCATGCACCATCCAGTCGGCGAGCACCTTGCCCGCGCCTCCGCCCCAAGCGAGGCCTATGGATGACCCGCAGGACAGCCAGACATTCGGTGCACCCGACGGGCCGACCAGCATGCCGCCATCCGGCGTGTGGGTGATGGCGCCACGCACGACACGTTTGATGCCTAGCTCGGCCAGCAAAGGCATCTTCTCAAAAGCAATCATCAGGAAATCGCCAATGCTGTCGTAATCCGCCTCAAAAAGCTCATTCTCAGCTTTCCAGGGCGCGCCTTCGGGCATCGTCCAGACGGTGGGGCAAACATGGCCCTCGTAGATGCCGATAAGGCCGGATTTCTGTTCCTGCCGGATATAACCGCCAAAGGCATTGTCACGCATGACTGGAAGCTCTGGACGACCTTCGAATTCAGGAACCGTATCGGTGACGAGATAGTGGTGGAGGCAGGAAACTGACGGGATTTTCAACCCGAACCACGCGCCCACCTGATTGGCGTAGGACCCGGCAGCGATGACCACATGTTCGGCCAGAACTTCACCTTTTTCGGTTTGAAGCAGCCACATGTCGCCTTTGCGGCTGGCTCCGGTGACCTGATTGTGGCGCTCAATCTTTGCCCCGCGTGCCCGTGTGGCTGCGGCCAGCGCCATGGTGACCGAGCTTGGGTCAATATGCCCGTCTTCAAAAGTCTGCACCGCGGCTTTGACGTTATCGACCTTGTAGAAAGGATTACCCTTTGCGACCGCGTCCGCGCCGACCAGTTCCATTGGCAGATCAAGCAGGCGCCCAACTCCCATGATGGATTTCATCCAGTCTACTTCATCGTCGGTTGTAGCGATGCGGAAGCCGCCGACCTCATGCCAGCCAATGCTCTGGCCGGTTTCTTGTTCAACCCGCTTGTAAGTCGCGATCGAGGTCTTGTTGATCCAGCCGGATATCCGGCTGCCGACGGCGTGGGCGATCTGCCCGGCGGCGTGCCATGTCGACCCGCTGGTGAGTTCCGCCTTTTCAAACAGGATCGTGTCAGTCCAGCCGTTTTCGGCCAACTGGAACTGTGCCGCGACCCCCATGATGCCGCCGCCGATGATGGCCACTTGAGTGGTTCGGGTCATTTCTTAATCCTCAAAAGCAAATTTGGCGGGTTTCAGCGAGGCCTTGGCGCTGAACCGTTCGCAGGCGATCTCAACCTCAAAGCCGTCCACGACGTCCTGACGGGCAAGCTGATCCAACGGTGCATCGACCATCGCCAGCGCAACGGAACGGCCGAAACGATAGCTCCAGGCGGCAGAGGTGATCTGCCCGACAACCCGGCCATCCCGCCAGATCGGCTCGTCATGGATCGGAATCGCGTTGGGATCGTCAAACAGTATCGACACAATGCGCCGTTTGGGGGGCTGCTCTCGCAGGGCCAGCAGGGCATCCTTGCCGGTGAAATCGCTATTCCAGCCGATGAAGCCTTCGGTTCCGGCCTCATATGGCGTGACACCGGGCGACATTTCATGGCCCCAGGCGCGAAAACCGCTTTCGATCCGCAAGGACCCGCTGGCCAACAGGCCTGCGTGGGTGGCACCCGCGCGGGTCAGCGCCTCGTAAGCGGCCATAGCCATGTCCGCGGGAATGCAAAGCTCAAAGCCCTCTTCGCCGGTAAAGGACAACCGACCCGCCCAACCTCGCGCCAGACCGATTTCCACCGGCGCAAACCGGAAGCGGCCGATGTCGGGAAGCTTGGCAGAGGAGGCATTTTGCATAGCCTCAGCGGCTTTCGCACCGGCCAGACCGATGAGTGCATAGCCCGAGGTCACATCGGTTAGTTCGATGCGAAAGCCCGCTTGGGCCTCGCGCAAGCGCTTCATGTCGCGGATAACCTCGCCCGCGCCGACGATCAGCAAATAGGTGTCGCGCCCATGGCGCTGCACCGTGATGTCGCTTTCGATGCCGCCCTTGGCGTTGAGGATCTGGCTGTAGACGATCCGCCCTTCAGCCACGTCAACCTCTGCGGCACAAACGCGGTTGAGATATGCGCAAGCATCTGGCCCCTGCACCATAATCTTGCCAAAGGCCGACTGATCGAGCAACGCCGCGCCATGACGGCAGGCCGCGACCTCGGCGCCGACCTGTTCGCGCCATTTGGGAATGCTAAAGGTCAGGGGCAGGTGGTTTTCGATGCCGCCGAAATGCTCGACCCGTTCCCAGCCGGCTCGGGAAACGAACTGGGCATTTGCCTCTTGTAGCCCCGCGTGGATCGGACTGCGCCGCTGCCCGCGTGCGGTGTCCATGCCGCGGCCCGGATAGGCAATGTCGTAATGGCGGCCCAGAACCTCGGGAATGCGCGCCTCCAGCGCGCCCAGCACGTTCATTTCCGGACCAAAGCGGCGGATGTCGGCCTCGTTCAGCTCCATCGTGGGTTCGCCAGCCATGATCCATTCGGCCATTGCCATGCCAGCCCCGCCCGCAAGCGCGATGCCGGTTGAATTCATGCCGCCCATTAGAAACAGCCCCGGTACCTCGGGGCTTTCGCCCATCATGAACTGGCTGTCGAGCGTGAAGCTCTCCGGGCCGTTGAGCAGCATCCGCACCTCGGCCTGTTCCAGTGCCGGAATTCGGTGCAGCGCGTTCTCCATCATCGGCATGAAATGATCCCAATCCTCGGCCAAGAGGTCAAAACTGAAATCCGCTGGCAGCTTTTCCAGCGGCAGGCCCTTGGCGTGGGGTTCAAAGCAGCCGACCAACAACCCCTCGACATCGTCGCGGGCATAAAGAAACGCGTCCTGATCGTTGAGCGTGGGCAAATGAGCGCCGCGACCCAACGCCTGCACGTCGGCAAGCGGTTTGGTCAGTATGTAGAAATGCTCGCAAGCATAGAGCGGCATATGCGCGCCGGCCATCGCGGCCACTTCGCGGGACCAGAGACCGCAGGCGATGACCACCTCGTCAGCGTCGATCACATGCTCGCCCACCTCGACACCGGAAATACGGCCAACCTCTTTCCGCAACCCGGTAACGCGCGTATCTTCGAAGAATTTGACATCCCGCGCGCGTGCGCCCTTGGACAGGGCCAGCGCCACGTCTGACGGGTTTACCCGGCCATCTGCCGGGGAGTGAACCGCGCCGATGACATCGTCGGTATGAAGAAGCGGCCACAGCTCTTCGACGCGTTTGCGGTCCACGACCTCGGCTTCAAGGCCAAAGGCGCGCCCCAGCGACACCTGCCGTTTCAGGGTGGTCAGCCGATCGGCGTTGGTTGCAATTGTCAAGCTGCCGGTTTGCGTCCAGCCCGTACCTTGTCCGGTTTCCGCCTCAAGATCTTTGTAAAGGTCGATCGAATAATTGATCAGCCGCGTCAGCGTCGCAGATGGGCGCAACCGCCGCACCAGACCTGCCGCATGCCAGGTGGTGCCGGATGTCAGTTTGGACCGCTCCAGAACGACAATATCTTTGCGCCCCTCACGCGCCAGATGGTAGGCGATCGAGCATCCGATGACCCCGCCGCCAATGATGACCGTCCGGGCGTGTGTTGGCAGTGTGCTCATGCGGTAATCACTCCGGTTTTAATCAGGTCGGCGACGGTTTCGTCAAATAACTCAAGGGCCTCATCGATCAGTTCGGGGGTGTGGGCAGAAGAAGTGACACAAGAGGTGAACGACATGAAATCAACTCCCCGATTCAGCAGGCCGCCTCGCAGCCCATTGACTAGCGCCGGGTTCACGGTCCGGATTTCTGCCGCGCTCAGACCTTCCACCGACCGTCCGCCGAAAAAGAGATGACAGGTCGAGCTGTCCCCATAGGCGACCGCCGAAAGGCCGCGTTTGGCAAAACAGGCATTGACGCCATCACGCAGACGGGCGGCCATGGCGTCGGCAATCGCCTGCACGTCACCGGTGGACAAAAGCTCCATCGCAGCGATTGCTCCCGCCGCGACCAGCGGTGCAGCGTTGAAGGTGCCCTTGTGGCTGACTGGCGGTGCAAGTCCATCACGCGGCTTTCCCGGGTCCAGGAGCTCCATAATGTCGGCCCGCCCGCAGATCGCCCCGCCGGGCAGCCCACCGGTCACGACCTTGGCCAGGGTGGTCAGATCCGGCACGACACCGTCAAGTGCCTGACGTCCGCCGGGGGACCAGCGAAACCCTGTGATCACCTCGTCAAAGATCAGAACCTTGCCCAGTTTGGTCGCCAGATCGCGAATGCCTTGCAGAAATCCGTCGGGCAACGGGACAGAACCGTAATTCGCCCCGGAGGCTTCCACGAAAATGGTTCCGATTTCGGCGTCCTGCTCCAGAAGCGCCCGGATGTTGTCGAGCGATGGTGGTGCCACCACGGTCAGATCGGTGATTGCGTTCGGCACACCAAGCGAAGGCGGCAGGTTCGTCCCCGGTTTCGATCCTTTCAGAAGCATGTCATGCCAACCGTGGAAATGCCCGTCGATACGCAGGACCTTGTCTTTACCCGACCAGGCCCGCCCCAGACGCAGCGCCAGCATAGTGCTTTCGGTGCCCGAGCCGGTAAACCGCACCAGTTCCGCCGAAGGCACCAGTTTCGCGATCCATTCCGCCCATTCGATTTCCAGCGCGTGGCAATCGCCGGTATAGGGCGTTTTCGAAAGCTGCCGGGCAACGGCCTCCATCACCTCGTGGCAGGAGTTTCCCAGCAATTGGCTGGCGGCGCCCAGCTTGAAATCGATGTACCTCTTGCCCTCGACATCCCATTTCTCCGCGCCGATTGCGCGGTCGATATAGACCGGATGATCGGGCCGATAACGCAGCTCATGGCTGACGCCTCCCGGCATGACCATCTTGGCGCGCTCGCTGAGGGATTGGTTTGTCTGCATGGGATGTCCTAGTGGTTCAAAACGATGGATTTCGTGGCGCAATAGGCAGCAAGCCCGGCCAAGCCTTTTTCTCGGCCGATCCCGCTTTCCTTGACGCCACCAAACGGGATCGTGTCGCCGCCCTGCAGAAAACCGTTCACAAACACCTGCCCGGCATCGACCCTGCGGGCGAACCGCATCGCCTGTGTGGTGTCGGCGGTATAAATGCCTGCGACCAGGCCGAAATTGGTGCCGTTCGCGAGAGCAAGCGCGTGCTCGGCGTCTTCGCAGATCTGCGTGCACAGGACAGGTCCGAACACCTCTTGCTGAGCAATTTCGGAGTCTGCGAGGACGTCGGTGAACACCGTCGGAGGGTAGAACAGGCCGTTTTCCAAGCCCTCGGGGGAAACCCGGTGCCCACCGAATGCGCAGGTCTGCCCTGCCGCTTTGGCGCGTTCGACAAATCCCTCAACCCGTTCCATTTGCCTGGCGGAGATCAGCGGCCCCAGATCCGGGTCGTCCAATCCGTGACCCATGGTCATGGCACCCGCGATTGCGGCCAGTTTTTCCACCAGCGCGTCATGAACGGACCGCTCACAGATCAGGCGCGCCCCGGCGGCGCAAACCTGTCCGGCGTTGAAGAAAATACCCCGTGCAACACCAGCCGCAGCCGCGTCCAGATCGGCATCGGCCAGCACCACCACCGGGGATTTCCCGCCGAGTTCAAGCGTAATACCTGCCACCGGCCCCGATGCCGATTGCATGATCTTCCGCCCCGTCGCGGTGGAGCCGGTGAAGGTGACATGGGCCACGTCGCGGTGGCTTGCCAGCGCCTCACCCACGTCCGAGGCACCGGTCACGACGTTGAAAACCCCTGCCGGAACGCCTGCCTTCAGCGCCAGTTGCGCGACCAGAATGGTCGTCAGCGGCGTTGCTTCGGCGGGCTTAGCCACCATGGTCGCGCCAACTGCCAGTGCGGGTCCAGCCCCGCGTGCCAGCGTCGAAATCGGATAGTTCCATGGCAGGATATGCGCAGTTACCCCAATGGGTTCGAGCAACGTCAGAGCAGTCTGATCCGGGCCCAGGGGGATCGTGTCGCCGTTCAACTTGTCACAACTGCCCGCGTAAAAACGGAAATAATCCGCAGCCCGTAGAACATCCCGTTTGGCTTGGCCCAGCGGCTTGCCAATATTCAGCGACTCCACCGCCGCGAGATGGTTGGCCTCAGCTTCGATCAGATCGGCCAGCCGGGTCAGAGTCCGGGCCCTTTGTCCCGGAGGCGTGTCAGCCCATGTATCAAAGCTACCCTTTGCGCTTGCCACGGCCAGATCAACCTGTCGTCGGTCAGCGTCCCTGACGGTGACAATCGGCTGACCTGTTGCCGAATCAAGAAGTGTTCGGTCCGCAGCCGCTCCCGGGTGGCCCTCACCGTGAATGAAGTTGTGCGGAATCTCCGCCAGACCGGAGGGATATTTGGGATGGGTATTCATCCTGTCCGCCCTATCTGTGATCGGGTCAGGCAAATGTTGAATTTCTGTCGCAGCAACGCATCTTTTTCGTCTGTAATATGGTTCGGGTAATGCGTTTCCAGCAATTCACGGGTTTTTTCCCGTGCAACCTCGCCGATCGGTTTTGACCCTTTGGCTTCCCAATCGCGCGGGGCGCTCCGGTCGCCCAGATGGGGATAGAAATAATCCGATTTCATCCGGGTAAACGTGTGGCGATGCCCCAGATAGTGCCCCTCGCCACGGCAGACCTCGGCAATGACCTCGGCGCCGATATTTTCGGCATTCACTTCAACCCCGCGCAGCGTCCGCAGGATATTTCCAAGCATGTCGTTGTCGACTACATAGGCCTCCAGTGACACGCCCAAAAGGCTCGCCTGCATACCGCAAGCCTGGGTGATCAGATTGGAACCCGCATGCGCTGCAGTGGAGACGGCCAGGTTTTTCTCGCTGCCAAACTGCGCGTCCAGCGTCTTTGAATCGGTAATCCCGGCAATCGAGGTTGTCGGAAGGTCGTAATAACGACCCATCTGCGCAGCGGCCGCCATCAGAATTGCCTGCTCACCGCCACCCGCGCACATCGACCCGGTGCGTAGATCAGCAACAAGCGGCTTGGGGCCGAAAATCGCCGCCACATTCGGGTCAAGCAGGCGCACGAATACCAGCCCGGCCAGGGTTTCGGCAATTGCCTGAACCAGCGATCCGGCAATTGTCGCCGGACTTGTAGCCCCGGCCTGACCGGCTGAAATAAGCTGAACCGGGAAACCTGCCAGCACGGCGGCCTCAAGCGTGTCCAGCGCCTCTTCGGCAAAGCGCATCGGCGGAACCACGTGACAGACCATGACCGTCAGGAAGGGCCGCGCCCGAAACGCGGCCTCGCCCCCGGCCAAGGTGTAGCAAAGATCAGCGAGTTGAGGTAGATTTTCCGGCTCTGTCACCGATACTGAAACGTGTTTTGAGGTGCCCATCAAACAGGCATAAGCGGTATTCAGGTCCATATCCGCGACGTTTTCGACATCCCGCGCAACGATGGATCGGCTGAAATGATGGATGTTTTCCATTGCGTCGCAAATCCGTGCAGCATCGTAGAGATCGTGCAGGGTACCATCCCGATAGCGACCATCTTCGATATCAAACACACCGGGCGCACCGCCGCCCGAACTCATGTGAACCCGTTTGCCGGACAGATCCAGATCATGGGCGCTGTTCTGACCGTAAAGAACAACGTCGCGGCGCGCCTCGTGGATGGTCTTTGCCACCAGCTCGCGTGGAAACAGCAAGCGCTTGTCGTCAGTATATGATCCACCAGCGCCGCAGACCTTCTCGATCATCGATTCGGATGCCTGAGACAGGCCCAGCGTTTCCAGCAGCGAAAGAACCGCCTCGTTCACTTCTGCCAGATCGCTGTCACTCAGGGGCCGGAAAGCACCGCCCTCAACGCCGCCCCAGACTGGCGGGTTCGGCACATCCGAATTTGCATTCGTGTCAATCCTAGCGCCACGGCCCCGCCTTCGGGATTTTTCGGCCATCTGAACATTCCGACATGATTTCTGTTCATCCATAGGTAGCGTTGTATTGCACCGTCTTCAAAAACAAGTTTCTCTTGTAATTGATGAGAAAAACTCATTTATTACTGAATATGGCAACTCTACCCTCCCTACCTGCGCTTCGGGCTTTTGAGGCCGCCGCCCGACTTGGAAGCTTTCAGGCGGCAGCAGAAGCAATCAATGTTTCGCCGACAGCCATCAGCCATCACATCCGCGGGCTTGAGGCCGCTTTGAACGTTCAGCTTTTCACCCGCGCAGCAAGGCAGGTCCGCCTGACCAACGAGGGGCAGAAACTGGCAGATGGCACAACGAAAGCCTTTCGAATTCTGGAGACCTCGGTTGGCTCGATCGTGGCGCGGCCCAAGCAGACAAAAATCCGCATCGCGATGGGCCCCAGCATCGCCTCCCGGTGGCTCATGCCTAGGTTTGCCGCGTTTTGTGAGCAATTTCCGGAAACAGTTCTGGAGCTCGTCCAAACCCCGCTACAGGTGTCGCCGCAGAATGTGGACGCCGATATTTTCATTACATGGGGGGACGGTAGGGTCCCCGGAATGATTTCCGACCGGTTGCTCGAGGTCAAGACGGCGCCGATCGCCAGCCCGGAGCTTCTGGCAAAGCTGGGGCACCCGGCGACACCGCAGGATCTGCTGAGATATCCGCTCATTCACCAGCGCGACACGATTGGCTGGAGCGCCTGGTTCATGGGCGTGGGCGTTCATTCTGGCGCTGCCCTGTCCGGGCCGGTCATTGAAGACACAAATGTGGTCTTCCAGGCCGCCATCGCGGGGCAAGGCATCGTCCTGGGATGGATGCCGCTGGTCAACAGTGAATTGAAAGGCGGCAGTCTTGTTCAGTTGTTCGACTCGGTCATGAGCGAAAACCGAGCCTACTATCTGGTCCGCCGCAAATCTCATTCAAGCGCGACCGAGATACAGGCGATTTGCGATTGGCTTTTGTCTCAAGCCGTTTCCTAGGAAGCGATTTCAGCGCACCAAATCACCTACCCGAAAAGTCATGGCGTCATCGAAGACCCGCTCGAAGGATTGTTTTGAAGAGAAAAAACTGAACTCTGGCAAAAGAGAAAACAAGGCGCCTGCCGATCATCTTGGTAGTTTGTATAGAGATCACCAACGCGATTATTTCTATTCTAATGGCAGCTTTCAGCATTTCGGTAATGCTTGAGCGAATACTCGGTTATCAGCCAGCACCCTCCCTAATTGGGAAAAATTTTCTCCCGATCTGTAGGCCCGCTTCGTGGAAGGCGGCACTTGATTTGGCACCCGTAGCGAACTTCGGCTTTCCGCCAATCCCTTCGGAATATCGCCGTCGGCCAATGTCCGCTCTTGGCAGTTCGCGTCAAAATGTGCGTGGCGCAGAAACTGGGAAAATGGGCTCAAAGCGGCCTTTTGCTGCAACTTGAATGAATGACCGTTTTAGCCCAACATCTAACTTTGAGATACGGAGCTAAGGGCCGAGGGCATGGGACTTCGTATTGTCGACCTATTACTGGTGTTGCCTGAGCTAAGTTGGCGTTGGTTAGTTTTTCTCGGGCAGCGGTCCGTGGACCTGTGGCAGAGGGTTACTGTGCCTAATCGCTAAGTTTGAGATTCGGGACTATGGACCGGCCCCCCCTGTCCCAGGGCCCCGCGTCTCGGACCACGGGCCTTTAGTATTAGTGTTACAAATTCATTCAGGGGTAATTTTGTTTGGTAACTGCATCTCTCTGGTTTGCCACGCTCAACGCGAAAGCTGTTCGCTTTTATGCTTAATTAGTTTACCGATTAACGGACTTTTTTCACCGATGGCATTTTGCATGACGGTGCGCCATATCCTTTACAAGTTCCATAAACGCTGTAGCGGCTGGTGAAATAGTATGTTTCGAATGCCATTGCAGATAAAGCTCTCGAGTTTTTGTAAACCTCTCAATAGGTAGAAAACACAAATTATCATCAGTTGGAATCATTACCGCATTCTCTGGTAACATTTATACGCCTCTTGTTTGACTGATCATCCAAACAAGAGGCGTTGCATCAGAAGTCTCAATATCTGCGTGAAAAGGCGCTGACGTCAGACGCCTTTTTGCGTTTAAACACTAATCTAATCAGTTCATTGGTGAAAAGGAAGCACCGCTGACGCGATGCCAGTAGGAAGCTAGCCTGGTATCTTCGACTTTCTCGTTACGTAGCAAAGCACCGGTTTCAACTTTTGGATAGATTTGATCTGCTAACTTGATTTGGCTGCCTGACAACCGGCGGACGATGTGCCGGCGCGTCAGTTGATCAGGGTGTGTCAGCCCCGCCGCCTCAAGAAGTTCCTTCAAAGCAAATCGTGTATTTTTTTGGAAGTTGCGAACCCGCTCTGCGCGGGAAGGGATATCAAGTGCGCGGTAGCGTTTGGGATCCATAGTTGCAATCCCAGTAGGGCAATGTCCTGAGGAGCAATCACGGGCCTGAATACAGCCCAGCGAGAACATGAACGGTCGGGCCATATTGCACCAATCAGCGCCCAAGGCGCATATTCGTACGATGTCGTAGGCGCTAACAAGTTTGGCAGAGGACCCCACTTTGACGCGATCACGAAGATTTGCACCACGTAGGGTATTATCGACGAAAACAACCGCATCTCTGAGCGGACAGCCGAGGTGATCTGTAAATTCAACAGGGGCTGCGCCCGTGCCGCCTTCGGAGCCATCAACGGTTATAAAATCAAGCTCGATACCCGTCTCTGTCATGGCCTTTACGATTGCAATAAATTCCCATGGGTGCCCGATACAAAGTTTTATACCAACTGGTTTGCCGCACGAGAGATTGCGCAGGCGTTCTGCGAATTTAAGAAGTTCAGTGGGAGTGCCAAACTCAGAATGGCTGTGTGGAGAGATGACATCCGTGAAGGGTTTAACACCTCTGGTTTCAGCGATTTCTGGTGTTACTTTTGAGCTCAACAGCATCCCCCCATGACCGGGTTTGGCCCCCTGGCTAAGCTTGATTTCGATCATTTTTACCTGTGGGAGTGTTGCACGCTTTTTAAAGGTTTCGCTGTCGAATTTACCATCTTTCGTCCGGCATCCGAAATATCCTGTTGAAATCTGCCAAATTGTATCACCACCGCCAAGCTGGTGATATTTGGATAATGATCCTTCGCCTGTGTTGTGAGCAAAGCCGCCAATCTGTGCACCTTTCGACAGAGCTTGAATGGCGTTGGGCGAAAGCGAACCAAAACTGGTACCTGAGATATTCAGTATCGACATAGCATAACATGCGTCACCCTTGCCAACTATGACTCGAAAGTCATCATCATTAATATGAGAAGGCGCTATTGAGTGGTTAAGCCAGGTAAAATCGTCTGAATAATGATTTTCGTCAGAGCCAAATGGGCGCGCAGCTAAAATTTGCTTGGATCGCTGATATACCATTGATCTTTGATTGCGCGAATATGGCAGCTCGTCTGTGTCTGACTCCCAAAAATATTGACGTAATTCGGGCCGGATTGATTCGAGCACAAAGCGAAAACGCCCAATTAGTGGAAAGTTTGCTAAAACAGGTCTTTTTTTCTGAAAAATATCATAAAATCCGACAGCCGCGGCTATAGATAATAAGAACGCAGGATATAGAAGACTATGCCAATGAAGTCCGGCAACTGAAAGAATAACTGCAAGAACGCTCGTATAGAATACGGCAGAATACCTACTCCATAATAAGTCCATGAAATTTTCTCCTGTGGCTTTATTTTTTTATTAAAGGTAGTTCTACAAACTCTAGGCTTTAACACTATCCCCAAAACATTGTTAAGCTAGACGATATTTGCACTCGCGTCAGGAGATAACAAGAAATATGTCTTTCGCCTGCATACTTTTGGTTGTCGGCGCGGATGCGGATATTATGCCCATCAATTAAAAATCCCACCTGCCAACAAAATAGTCTACTAACAATTCATATACCACCGAAGTTCCTTAGATTCGATATTCGGTTAGAGTCCATCCAACAATCGACCAAGCGGCCCGGCCTGGTGTTACTGGACCACCCTGGCTAAGCCTGCTGCCCGGGAACCAAGAATCAGGGCTCTATCGGACAATAGACCGTGTACCATCGAGCCAATATCAGTGTTGCCTGAGCACAATCGGCGTTGGATAGTTTTGCTCGGGCAGCGGTCCGTGGACCTGTGGCAGAGGGTTACTGTGCCTAATCGCTAAGTTTGAGATTCAGAACTATAGACCGCACCCCCCAATCATAAGGCCCCGCGTCTCGGACCACGGGCCTTTAGTGTTAGCGTTGTAAATTCATTGGAGCGGGATTTTGTTTGGTAACTGCATCTCTACCCACGCACCAATTTCAAGCCAACCCGTGCCGCTGCTCTCGCTTAGTGGCGCCAACTATTCAGCGCATAGATTCAGGCTGCGCTAGCAATCTGATGCGAGTTCTCATTCGTCTGACAGCACCCGCGACAGTGGTCGACGGATCCCAAACCAGTCATTCGCTGCAGCTTGGAGTAAGGACCGAGATGTGGGACGAAGCAGACTCTGGTTCTTTCCACCTTTCAGTTCACGCATCAGCCCCCGCTTCGGCCCGCGCAAGTGGTCCTGGCTCTTCGCGAATGGGAAGGTGGATCAACGCCGCCAACAGGCCCAGCACCACTGCGGCCCACCACATCGGCGTGTAGTCTTGTGCTACGTCATAGATGCGACCTCCAAGCCAGGCACCGGCAAAACTGCCGGTTTGGTGACTGAGGAAAACAAGGCCCGCCAAGGTTGAGAGGAACTTCAACCCTTGTGTCTGCGCCACCAGCCCCATGGTCAATGGTACTGTTGAAAGCCAGAGCAGCCCCATAACGGCCGAGAATACCAGAACACTCGCCTCTGTGACCGGCACCAGAATAAACAGCGCAATCACCACGGCGCGCGCGAAGTAAATGCCGCTCAGAACCGCTTTTTTGGAAAGCTTCTGGCCCGACCAACCCGCGAAGAAAGATCCCGCAATGTTGAACAAGCCAATCAATGCCAGCGACCAAGCCCCGATAGATGCAGCAAGGCCAAGGTCCATGAGATAGGCTGGCAAATGGGTCTGGATAAAGGCCACGTGAAACCCGCAAACGAAAAAGCCGAAGAACAAGCACAAATAACTCCGGTCGGTGAAGGCAATCGACACTGCGTGTCCGAAATCACCCGCGCTGGAACCGGTCGCGGTCGGCTTTGCCGCGCGCGCGATGAAGATCAGGAAAGGCAGGATGAGTGCGAAACTGCCTCCGATCACCATCAGCGCGGTCGGCCATCCGATCGTGACAATCATAGTTGTCGCCGTGGGCGCCGCGACAAACATCCCAAGCGAAGCCGCAGCGGTCCCAAGTCCCAAGATGAAACTTCTGCGTTCTGCGCGCACGATCTTGCCCAGGGCGCCGATCACGATCGGAAACGAGGCCGCTCCGGTACCTGCACCGACCAGAATGCCGGTCAGAACAAATAATGTTTGATCGGCCGTCATCCCGCGCAGGACAAATCCGATACCTGCGCATATTGCGCCAAAGGCAAGAACCCGCGCCGTTCCAAACCTGTCTGCAATCGCCCCGGCGATGGGTTGGGCAAATCCCCAGGTGAGAAGCTGGACTGCGACGGAAAGAGAGAATACCTCGCGACCCCAGCCAAGGTCCTGAGATATGGGCGTCAGAAAAACACCAAACGTGGCGGCAAATCCAAAGCCCAGAAAGGCCACCATGCACCCAGCCAAAATGGCCGTCCGAAGGCCTGGTGTCTGCTCTTCATCTGTCTTCATTTCTGCCCCTGTCTTTGTTTGAAACGTTGTCCGATACGCATCTCTCTGAGATGCTGTCATACTGGTTCACGTCCCCTCGAACCGGGGCGTTTCCTTAGCCAGAAAAGCCGATATCCCAGCTGGTCCGTCGTTGGTGCGCATCATGTCGGCGATGGATCGTGTCTCGCGATCCAGCTGGGTTTCCAGGCCATCTGAAAATGCCGTGTCCAGAAGCCTTTTGACACCACCAAACGCCATTGTTGGCCCAGATGCTATTTGCTGTGCCATCGCACAGGCTTTGTCCATCACAGTCTCTGGGGGCACCACCCTGTTGACCAACCCCCAGGACTGAGCCTCGGCAGCCGTCAAGACGCGGTTTGTCAGCATCAGCTCCTTTGCCCGCAGCAAACCGACATGTTTCGCCAGATAGTAGGTCGACGATCCGTCCGGCGTGAGCCCGGATGACGTGTAGGCCGAAACGAACTTGGCCCTTTCTGACGCGATGACATAGTCGCCAGATAATACTATCGAGAACCCTCCTCCGCCCGCGGTTCCGTTCACGGCCATGATGACCGGTGCGTCAATCCGGGCAAGCCGGATCAACCCTGCATGCAGCAACGTTGCCATTCGGGTCAGATGCGCGGGTTTGTCAGGGGCGGCGTCCATTTCGGCAAGATCGCCGCCGCCGCAAAACATCTTCCCAATTGCGTTGACGATCACGGCGCGCACGTCTGGCGCCCCGCAACGCAAACCTACGTCAAACAACTCTTCGGCCATGCGCGCATTCAACGCGTTGGCAGGGTTGTCCTTGCGATCCAAGGTGATTATCGCGACGCCATCAGAAATTTTAAAGCGAAGTGTTTCATAGTCCATGGATTTGACCTCTGGCAGTTTTCACGGCACACGCCTTGCGGCTTGTCGTTCTATTTCAAAGGGTTGAGACAACCTGGCCTCGGCGTCGTGGGCGTCAATCGGTTCGCCACAATCCGGGCAGGTCATTTGTGGTTTGGTGATTTGACCGCAGATTTTGTGAACGATCTGGACGGGCGTATCCTGGGCACCCAGCCAACGATCGCCCCATTGTTTCAGCGCGATGATGATCGCCCACAAATCGCGACCTTTCTCGGTCAGGCAGTATTCATGGCGTAGCGGGCGCTGGGAATAAGGCTCGCGCTGGATCAACCCCTGCGCTTCCAGTTTTTTCAAACGCAGTGACAGAATGTGGGACGACATGCCCGTGAGGCGTAGGAAATCATCGAAGCGGCGAGTGCGCAGGAACATTTCCCGCACAATCAGAAGTGTCCATTCGTCGCCCACCTGCGCTACGGCGCGCGCAATAGTACAGGTTTGCGAATGTAGGTCAGAACGGCTCATAATGCATCACTTCAATTTTTGAATTGACTACCTACTAAAGTTGAAGTCTTCTACTTGTCAAGCAAATCCAATCGGGACACCTACGGCGCTGTCCTATTTGGAACATATTTTAGGGGAATTGTATGAAAGTCTATTTTGCACCTCAGTCGCGCGCTGTACGAACTGTTTGGCTGTTGGAAGAAATTGGTCTGCCCTATGAACTTGAAAAGTTCCAACTGGGGCAGAAAGAAATGCGTGCTCCTGATTACACAGCGATAAACCCCAACGGACGAGTACCCACGCTGGTTGATGGCGATGTCACGATCAGCGAGAGCACCGCTATTGCGCAGTATCTGGCGGCCAAACATGCGCCTGAGCTGGCACCCGGTCCCGAGGCCGGAAACTTTGCCGAATACCTGCAATGGCTGCACTATGCCGAGGGCATGATCATGCCTCCGATCAACAACTATGTGGTGGAAACCGTCCTTCTGCCGCCTGAACGCCGCAATGACGAAATCGCGATGCGCGCGCTCAAGCTTTTAAACCGCACGCTCGCGGTGGTCGAGCACCATATGGAAGGGTGGGAGTTCCTGGCTGGCGACTTTACAATTGCGGATACAATCACCGGGCATGCGGTCATTATGGCACGACGTCTTGGAGCAGATTTTTCTAATCTTCCTAACCTCTCGGCTTATGCCGACCGGCTTGAGGCGAGAGCGGCCTTCCAGGCGGCTGAAACGGCGTAGGGTAACGATATGACCTCAAACCCCATCTGTCTGATCATCGGCGCCGGAGACTATATCGGCGCAGCCATTGCTAAGCGTTTTGCGCGCGGAGGGTTTCACGTCGTGATGGGCCGCCGCCGCGGGGAAAAGCTTGCGCCCTTGATCGCCGAAATCGAAGCGGCAGGCGGTAGCGCACAGGGGTTTACCTGGGACGCGCGCAAGGAAGAGACCGCGACCGAGATGTTCGCAATGGTCGAACAGGACATCGGACCAATAGACATCTGCATCTTCAATGTTGGCGGCAATGTTCGGTTTCCAATTCTGGAAACGACTGAACGCGTCTTTCGCAAGGTCTGGGAAATGTGCGCTTACGGCGCGTTTCTTTCCGGGCGCGAAGCCGCGAAATACATGGTGGAGCGGCAGAAAGGTTCGATCTTCTTCACCGGGGCAACCGCCTCGGTTCGCGGCAGTTCGGGATATGGCGCCTTTGCCTCAGGCAAATTTGCGCTGCGGGGTCTGGCACAGTCGATGGCCCGCGAATTGGGACCAAAAAACATCCACGTGGCGCATCTTGTCATTGACGCGGGCGTCGACACGGAATTTGTGCGTGACCGGGTGCGACAGGCGGGCAAGAACCCCGACAGCCTACCGCCCGATACCCTTATGAAGCCGGACAGTATTGCCGAAACCTATTGGAACCTGCATCACCAACGGCGTGATGGCTGGACCCATGAGCTGGATATCCGCCCTTACGCCGAAACATGGTGACAGCTGTGGGCCCATGTGACCCCGCACGCGCCCGCACGCCTGCGCCGTTGCAAACATGTGCGGTTTTGCACGTGGTTGAGCAGCCGTTTGCCGGCTGGTGCTACTCAGGTCCGCTGAAGGCGCTACACAGGCAGGGTGTGGGGTTAGGTTGGCTGTGAGGCTGTTGCAACGCACCTCAACTCACGCCCCAACCTCAAGCTCAATGGAACCGCCGCGGTACTGTCAGATAAAACTAACTTGAGACGGGGCGGGCGGTTTCGTAGCCTCTCCGTATGACAAAACACTCCCCATTCAGGTACTTTAAAACGAGCCCTGAGATCATCCGCTTGGCT
>Ga0255753_1002347_pt1 | contig 21054 bp, 22 predicted proteins | sample 041ome_10_FD_179953 | JGI IMG/M metagenome (GOLD analysis project Ga0255753, IMG submission 179953) | Coastal salt marsh microbial communities from the Groves Creek Marsh, Skidaway Island, Georgia - 041412US metaG (version 2) | ecosystem: Environmental > Aquatic > Marine > Intertidal zone > Salt...
CACTCACCACCAGGTCGATAACGACGCTGGTGTCGAGGAGGCCCGCGGATTCGGCCGGAATCACAGGTCGACGTCCAAAATCTCGGCGATGTCGCGCCTCAGCGCTTCCCCGTCGATGCGGGGTGCGGCACGCCACCGCTCAACCAGGGCCTTCGCGGTGAGTCCAGGGGCAGGAAGCGGGGAGAGCCGGGCTACAGGGCGCCCGTCGCGGGTGATCGTCACGGTTTCTCCTCGTTCCACGCGATCCAGAATCTGGCCACCGTAGTTACGGAGATCTCGGACACTCACCTCGTTCACTTCGTCTATGTATCACCGGTGAGACACGGGTCCGTGCTGTGGATAACTCGCGCGCAGATCCACCAATCGTGCGCGGATCCTCCACTCGCGCGCAGATCCACCGTTCGTGCGCGGATCCTCCACTCGCGCGCAGATCCACCGTTCGGACGCGGATCCACCGTTCGGACGCGGATCCACCGCTCGCGGGGGGGTTAGGAGAATGGGGGGCGGTCGTCGAACTTGATCGATGCCCGTCCTGCGGTGCGCCACAGCCGCGCCACCGTGTCGGTGTCCTCCGGGGTCACCAGGTTGCCCATGACGCGCAGCGCCACAGTCATCAGCATCCGCGAGCGCATGCCGATCGGCCCTAGGGTCGGGAGCAGGCCCGGCACCGTCAGGTAGCCGGCTAGGCGACGCGCGATCGAGAACGCCGTGCCGTACTGCCGGCGCAGGATCGGCGCCCACTGCCGGGTGTAGTCCAGCGCCGGGTTCGGGATCGTCTCCGCCAGCAGCTGCGCGGCCAGATGTCCGGTCTCCAGGCCGTAGTCGATGCCCTCGCCGTTGAGCGGATTCACGCAGCCAGCGGCATCGCCGACGAGCAGCCAGTTCGCCCCCGCGACTCCGCTGACGGCACCGCCCATCGGCAGCAGCGCTGACCACGGGTCGCGCACCTCCCCGGTGAAGCGCCAGTTGTTGCGCTGCTGGTCGGCGTAATGGCTCAACAACTGACGCAGGTTGACGTCGGCGGGGTGCTTGCTCGTCGCAAGCGTCCCCACGCCCACATTGACCTGACCCTCACCGAGCGGGAACACCCACCCGTAGCCGGACAGCAACTCGTTCTCCGTGCCACGCAGTTCCAGATGGGACGAGATCCACGGGTCGTCGCTGCGCTCGGAGTCGATGTAGCCCCGCGCAGCAACTCCATAGGCCGTGCCGCGGTGCCATTCCCGACCGAGGGTGCGGCCGAGCTGGGATCGAGCGCCATCGGCGACGACGAGGCGGCGACACGTGATGGTCCGCTTTGGGGCACTCTTCCCGGCACCATGCGAGAAGACGACGCCACCCACGCGATCCCCGTTCATGACGACGTCGACAGCCCGCTCGCCCTCGATGGCCGTGATTCCCGCATCAAGAGCGACCCGGCGAATCGCCGTGTCGAGCACCATCCGCGGGGCCGCGCCTCCATGGCTGGGCAGGGAGCCCCCGGGCCACGGCAGGTAGAGCTCCTGCCCGAAGCCCGCAGCGCGAAGCCCCTGGTTGCGGGCCCGGCCGTCCAACCACGAGGACAGGCCCAGCTCGTCGAGCTCGGCAATCGCCCGCGGGGTCAGGCCGTCACCGCAGGGCTTGTCGCGCGGAAAGGTCTCGGCGTCCACCAGAGTGACGTCCAGGCCATGGCGCGCTGCCCAGGCAGCCGTCGCCGAGCCCGCGGGACCGGCGCCGACGATGAGCACGTCGGTGTCAACAGAAGGGGTGCTGGAAGTCATGATTCCCCCATTCTCCCCGAGGAACTACCTACCGGCGAATCGCGGCAGCCGCAGGAGGCCTTGAGCGACCATCGCACCGGCGATCACCAGGAGCGCCCCCGTGGGCTGATTCCACGTGATGTCCTCGCCGAGGAACACCGCGCCAGAGATGACCGCCACAATCGTGACGACGAACGTGACTGTGCTGGCCGTCGTGGCATCGGAGTTGTTGATCACCCGGAAGTTGAGCACGTAGGCCACGCCACTGCCGAGGACACCCAGCGCCAGCATCACCCCGATGACCTGAGGGGTGATCGGATCGTGTGAGTAGCCGGTCACGGCGACGAACGGCAGGGTCTGCAGCCAGCCCATGATCATCAGTCCGGTCGCCAGGGTCAGCGGTGGCAGCGCATCGGGTCGTCCGGTCGCGAGGTGGCGACGCACATACGGATAGGAGATGCCGTATCCGATGACGGCCAGCACGCAGGCTCCGATGCCCAGCAAGGTAGAGGACCCCAATCCCTGCCACACGCCGACCACCACGAGAACGCCGAGGAAGCCGATCCCCAGACCTATCACCCGCTGACGCGTCGGGCGCTCCTCGGGGAAGGCGATCAGGATGGCCACGAGCGTCATCAGCGGCGTGGTCCCGTTGATGATCCCCGCCAGCGCCGACGAGATGTACTGCTCGCTGAATGCGAACAGGAACCAGCCGCCGGCCGACATCGGAAAGGCGGCGATGAACAGGGGCTTCCAGTACCTGCGCGCCGGCAGTGGTGAGCGAGTGATCGCGCTGATGACGAGCATCGTCAGCATGCCCAGCGCGAGTCGGGTGGTGACGACGCCGGCGGGCGTCAACGAGGTCAATCCGACCATCATGAACAGGAACGAGTTTCCCCAGATGACGGCAAGGACGAGGTAGGCGGGCAGCCAGCTCCGCAGGGTGTGGGACGAGGTCACGCGAGTTCGCTCTGAAGCAGCGTGCGCTTGACCTCAAGGCCCCACCGGTACCCGGCGAGGCTGCCATCACTGCGGATCACCCGGTGACAGGGAATCGCCAGCGCCACCTTGTTGGTCGCACAGGCGCGAGCCACCGCCCGCACCGAGGACGGGCTTCCCAGAATCGCCGCCACATCGGAGTAGGTGCGCGTCTGCCCCGCCGGGATCTGCTTCAGCGCCGCCCACACCCGGGCCTGAAAGGCCGTGCCCTGCACGTCGATCGGGAGGTCCGGTGCCGCATGACCCACGGCAAGGGCGCGAAGCGCATCCATCACGTCGGTCATGGCCGCATCGTCGCGCACCAGGTGCGCGCCCCTGAACTCGGTGGTCATCTCCTCGATCAGTGCGGCTTCGTCACCGATCCGGACGGACGCCAGTCCGCGTGGCGTGGCCACCGCCAGCACGTCACCGACGCCTGTCGCCGTCACGGACCACAGCAGTGGTGCTGAAGCTGCCCCCGACGAGTACTCCGACGGCGTCATTCCCAGTCGCTGCGCTGCTTCCTCGTAGAACCCGCGAACTGATCCGTAACCCGCGTCGTAGGCCGCATCGAGGACGGACCGCGAGGATCGCAACGCCTCGCGGGTTCGCTGCGTGCGAAGGGCCTGCCCATACTGACGCGGGCTGACGCCCAATACCCGGACGAAGTCTCGTTGCAGCTGGCGGGCCGTGACTCCCACCCGCGCCGCCAGTTCAGACGAGGGGACCGGGCCGCCGGCCGCCTGCATGAATGCGCAAGCGTTCTCCACTCGACTCTCGTCCATGGGTCGAGGCTAGGACTCCCGCACCCCCACCCTCACTCCGGTTCGCGACATAGGTCGACGAACGGTCGAGGACCTACAGCGGGGGGCTGGTGATGATCCGACCTGGGCCCGCTGACACGGCCAGGTCCAACGCCCCTTCAGAGCGATCCAGAACGGAGTCCACGCTCTCACCGCGGCTGATGAGTGTCACGCCGACGCACATGTTCTGCACGACATCGCCCGAGTCCAGCCCGATCGGCTCCGCGAGCGACTCCTGCATCCGCTCCATCACGGTGACAGCACCGGGCAGATCATGCACGCCCCGCAGAATCACCAGCAGGCGATCCACGTCGATGCGGGCCACGAGATCACCTGACCGCAGTGCGTCCGACATCCGGCCCGTGATCACATCCACGACCTCAGCAGCAGCAGCCCCGCCGTGCTGCAGGCTGATGACATCCAGATCCGTCAGCGCGCACGTGACCACCGCGGTCTCCTTGCCCGTGCGCGGCGTGGCCGACAGCAGCCAGGCAACCTCGTTGAGCATCTGGTCGCGGTCCGCGATCCCGGCCGCGCGCTCGGGCGAGCCGGCGGCGGGTCCGAGCGCGCGGACATCCCGGAATTCCACGAGCCATCCGCTGGTGCGTGGGACGGCGAACACCGCCATCCACCGACCATGGCCGGCGGCATATCGAAGTCGAAGCCAGTGGGGGCCGGTCGGCTCACTGGCCAGCACCGCACCGATCAGGCGCCGGTCGTCCTCCACGAGGGCCTGCGCCAGCGGCAGGCCGATGGGATGCAGGTCGTCGGACCAGGACAGGACGGTGCCGTCGGCAGCAACGTCGGCATGGACGTCGCCCGCTTGGGCGGAGATGACCGCCCGCTCATCCGCGCTCAGGTCAATGTGCATCACGCGTGGCTCCCGTCGTCATCGCAGTGCATGAGGCTCACGGTAGGCCTATCGGCCCAAGGAGAGCTGAAGATGACCGGTCAAAGTGCCGAATCAGGCCGACGTCACGCGTGCGGACCCGGCTTCGTCGAAGGTCAGCAGGGCGATTCCGGTCTCGTTCAGGGGCACTCGGTCCGTGCCGTCCGTCCCGAGGGTCACGTGGATCTTCTGGGTGCTCCACTTCGTGATGTCGACGAGCAGCTCAGCCAACTCCTCGGGCGAGAAGTGCTCGCGGGCCTGACCCACCAGCTCGTCGGACATCTCACTCGGTCGCCAGATGAAGGTGTCGACCAGTCGCAGCGCCACCTTGTGCCGCTCGCTCAGGTCGCTCGCCTCGTAGTGGTCGATCTTCGCGAGGACGTCGTCCGAGGCACCGGCCTCCCTCGCGTCGGTGAGTCTCAGGGACTGGCAGATCCGACAGTCGTGCTGACGAGCGCAGCGAAGTCGAACCAGCTCCGTCGTCACCGGATCAAGGTGCGACGAGCGCACGACCGCATCCTGGTAAGCCGCAAGGATTCCGACGAGTTCGGCATCGCGCCCCACTGGTCGGCCATCGGCACCAACCAGAACGCGCACGGCCCGGGTCACGCCACGCCTCCGAGAAGTCGTTCGGCGGCTATTCCGAGTCGAGTGCGGGCCTCGATGATGTAGGACGCCATGACGAGATCCGCGAACTCGCCATCGGGGAAGTACCGGGCCGCCGCCTGGACCGTCGCGTCGTCAAGTCCTGCAACGTCGATCAGCATCTGGTCGACCACAGAACACACGGCCCGATCACGATCGGACTCTGCAGAGCACTCGGGTCGCGCATCGGTCAGCGTCACCGTGATGCGATCAGTGACCAAGGCAAGTAGATCGGGGTCGATGCACTCAACAGCGCGTGCGTACGCCGCATCCAGCAGAGCCATCGACTCCGGCTGCAACTGCCTCAAGGTCACAAAGGGGAGCGTAACTGCGAGGATGCGCTCGTGCCCACACACGATGTGATCCTGATCGACTTGGACGGGACGATCACCGACTCGATCCCCGGGATCCTGCGCTGCCTTCGTGAGGCCCTGCCCACGTTGGACATGCAGGACCTCACCGACGAGGAGCTGCAGACGTGGCTCGGACCTCCCCTGCGCGTGACCCTTCTGGAGCGTTATGCGCGCAGCGAAGAGGATCTCGACAGGTTCGTGCAGGCCTATCGGGCCGTCTACTTCGGGGGTGGGGAGTATGAGTTCACCGTGTTCCCCGGCATGGCTGCGTTGATCGCCGACATTGCCGCTTCCGATTCAGCCCTCGTCCTGGCGACTGCCAAGCCCATCGAGTCGGCGACTCGAGTACTGACTCGGGCCGGACTCATCGACCACTTCGACTTCATCAGCGGGACCGAACTGGATCTCATGCGGCAGGACAAGCCCAGCATCATCGCCCACGGTGTCTCCGGGGCCGGGCTCTCGTTGACGGACGTCTCCGCGATCATGATCGGGGACCGGCGCGAGGACATCCTCGGCGCCAAGCACCATGGCATCTCCAGCGTGGGAGTTCGGTGGGGCTACAGCGAGGAGGGGGAACTCGAGGATGCCAGCCCCGACGCCATAGTTGACGAAGTGGCGGAACTGCGCCACACCCTCGCCCTTTCGTGACCGCGCGCCTTTTGGATCCATCCATGCGCTGAATTACATTGGCATCACCACATCCGAGGGGAGAAGCCATGAGCATGCGCAGGCGTCATCATGCGCTGCGCACTCCCTGGTGGATCTTCCTGGGCATCATCACGGTTTCCGTGCTGATGATGTTCGCCCTGCTCCAAGCCATCATGACCCAGGAACAAGCCGACCGCGAGGCTGTCGCCACCCAGACCGCCGCGGGTGTGACTCAGGAGCTCACTCGCACGCTGAGCCGCTTCTACACGCCGACCGTCGCAGCCGAAGGCTTTGTTGCGAGTATGCAGCAGCCGGACGCCACCGATGGCGACGCACAAGACCGCATTGCTACCACGTGGGCGCTCTTCGCCGCGCCCATGGCCGACTTTCTGGGTGAGGCTCTGCTGGACTTCCAACTGGCGCCCGAGGCGATCGTCACCTACTCCGCGCGACCTGCCCAGAATGCAGCCGCACTCGGACACAACCTGCTGCTGGACGACGATCGACGCGATCAGATCATCGATGCCATCGAGGCGCGCGGTCCGATCGTGGCCGGGCCTGTGGACCTGCTTCAGGGCGGCCGCGGCCTGATCATTCGGCAGGCCGTGTTCATCGACGGGCTGGAACCCTTCGAGGATCGGTTCGCCCGAGCGTCTGGCGACGCGCAGCAATACCCGCGGCTGGATCGCATTCCTGACGATTTCTGGGGCATGGCCACGACCGTGATCGACTTCGACGTCCTGACGTCCTCGATCGGCAGCGCCCGCGCCGAGGGAGTTCGTGCGGGCATCTACTCCGTGGGAGCCGACGGTCTACCCACCACTGCCGTGTGGGGAGACCTGCCAGCCGATGCGCCGTTCACGACCGATCAGGAAGTGATCCTGCTCGATGGTTCCCAACTCCTCGTGCGCGTTGATTTCCCTTCGACGCCGTGGTGGGGCTATTGGCCGCTCCTGCTGGTGGGCCTTCTCACGATGCTGATCGTGCTGTTCCTGGCCCGGTTCGGCTACCGCGCCCAGCAACGCAACAAGCTCGGCTTCGAGTTCAGTGAGTCCGTCAGCCACCTGACAAGCCGAGAGGCCGTGCTCGAGCGCACCAGTGCATTCCTCACCGAGCTCTACCCCGGCATTCGCGGGCGCATCACATCACCGGAGCCGCATGCATGCCTGGTCAGCATTCCCGTCGATGACGTGGATCTCGTCGATGGCGATCAGAGCGTCAGCAACGACGACAGCAACACCGATGGACGGCTGCAGTGGCGCGTTCTCCAGTCGGATGAACTGCAGTGCGTCATCGAGGTGGTCGAGGCAGGGCCGTTCCCACCCCGCGAACTCGAGGAGATCTTCACGCTGATCCAGCGCATCCTGGGGGCCTCACTTGCCGCGCTTGGCCGCCAGGGCCACTTGGAGCGACGGGTAGCCATGGACCACCTGACGAAGGTCTACAACCGCACGCAGTTGGTACCGGCCTTCGAACGGATTCACGCGGAGGCAGCAGCGACCGATTCGCTTCTCATGGTGGCGTGCCTGGATATTGATGACTTCAAAGCGGTGAATGACTCCTACGGTCACCTGTTCGGTGATGTCGTGCTGGAGCGTTTGGCCAAGCAGCTCACCGTCTCGGTGCGCTCCACTGATGCAGTCGTGCGCTTTGGGGGCGATGAGTTCGTCGTCTTCGCGCTCGTCAAGCACACGGAGGAGGCCGCCCGCGTGAGCGTGCGCCTGCAGCGACGGGCGACCGAAGCGCTCACGACGCTCGCCGACGGCAAACGTTCGATCAGTGTGTCTCTTGGATACGTGACCGCCCCCGGACGTGAGCCCGTCAGTCTCGACGACCTCATCAAGGGCGCAGACGTGGCGCTCTACGAGGTCAAGACTTCAGGAGGGGCTCACGTCCGAGAGGGCACGGCACAGACAGTCGAGACGATCAGGTGAGGCAGCCGACGGTGTACAGATCCGCCGGGATCTCCGCATCAGCCGGAACCGCGTCGGGCTCGTCTGCATTCGGGGTGCCACAGACCTGATCCTGGGTCTTCGGGATCCAGAACTGACCCTCGGCCTGGAAGATGAAGGTGGTGGGTGCGCCCATGTCCGAGCCCTCGGCACCGAGCGTGCCGGACGTGACGGCCCAGCCGTCGGAGCAGTCGACGCCGTCGAGGGCGTAGGCGTTGTCGGCACCGAGAGCCTTGGCGGCCTCGTCAGCCGGGCCCGCGAGGGCGTCCATCGTGCACTCGGTCATGCCACCGACGGCCTCGGGCTCGTCGGAGCTGGAGCAGCCGGCCAGTGCGGCGGTGGCGAGCAAGGCGGCTGCGCTGATAGCGGCAATACGCATGGGGGATCCATTCTGTATATCTCGTGGGTGGGGACCTCTAGGTCAGAGGTACAGCGATCAGGTTAGGGGCAGGGGCGGGTTTCCTGGAAATCGAGACACGCCCTAGACTCGCCTCGCTTTGCCATGCAACTCGCGCGAGTGGCGGAATAGGCAGACGCGCACGGTTCAGGTCCGTGTGCCCGAAAGGGTGTGGGGGTTCAACTCCCCCCTCGCGCACCAACGAAGGAAGGCTCCCGTTTCACATTTTCGTGAGGGGAGCCTTCTTTGCTGCGGGTGGCCTTTTTGGTGGCCTTGGGTCAGCCGACAACCCAGTGGCCGACTGCGTTGCTGTAGACGAGTCTGCGGGTGCACACGAAGCCGCCGGTGCCGCTGTTCATCCACTGTGACCAGGACTCACCCCAGTCGCCGCTTAAAGCCCCGCCCCAGTCCAACCCTTCCGGCTGTGCGTCATCGCACGTGCCCGAGGCAGGCTTGCCGAACTCCTGAACGATTGGTGCTGGACTGGATCCCCCGTAGACGAGTCCCTCGATCTCGACGAGGCCATCACCCGCAGCAGTCGAGCTGCTGCCATCGCCACCATTCGTTCCCGGTGCGAAAGTCGTGGCGGAGTATCCCGTTGCGGATGGAGAAGCGAATGACCCACCAGCTCCGCCGCTACCCTGGCTACTGCAGTTGACGCTGCCACCTCCACCGCCGTAGCCGCCGCCGCCAGAGAAGTAGCCGCCGCCACCACCACCAAATCCGGCACCACCGCCTCCAGCCTGAGTGCTTTGGCGAGCGAAACCAGCCGACGTGCCGCCCGCTTGTGCAGTGCCGCTGGCTCCACCAGCACCACCGGCGTACCCACCGCCACCGCCACCGCTTGATGGCCCGGAGGCTGCGCCGCCGTTGGACGCACCCGCGCCTCCGCTGCCTGCTGGGGCTGCGTCACCCCCGCATGATGAGTCCGGGCCTGCACCTGAGCCACCTGTGCCGACACCGTCACTGTTGCCGCCGTCCCCGCCGCTTGTGCCGCTGGATGAGCCGTCCCCGCCTGCAGCTGTTCCTCCAGCTGAACCGCTGCCACCGACGTCTGAAATGCCGCCCGCACCACCACCGCCGGCGACAATGATCACCGATCCACCGGTCACACTCGTAGCCGCCCCGCCGGCCCCGAAGACCTGGCCTCCGCCGCCAACGCGAACGGTCAATACGTCACCGGGCGAGACCCGCTGGTAGCTGGTTACGACCGCCCCGGCGCCACCATTAGCCCCAGTGCCACTCATTGCCCGGTACCCCGATGCTCCGCCTCCACCAGTAGCGGTGATCTTCAACACCGTCACACCTGCAGGGACGGTGTAGCTGGCCGCGGTTCCGGTGTACGAAAACGTCGACCGAGGCGAGGCGTGGGCCGGCACTTGACATGCGAGCGCCACTAAGCCGAATGCACAGAAGAACGTCGCGATTGACTTGCTTGCACACCAGGACCGGATCATGCTTCTCCCGCCTGTGACCTCGTCTGGGCCGATGCTACTCAGCCTCGACAGCAAGCATGTGCGTCAGCCCGAAAGGGCGTGGGTTCAACTCCCCTCTCCCGCACCACCGGGAAGAAGCCCCCCATCAAATGGTGCTGGGCCTTCTTCACTCTGGATATCTCAGAGTGGACCTGCTGTTAGCGCGTGATTAGTGCCTGGGCTGCTTGTCGCCCTGTGCGCACGGCACCTTCCATGTAGCCGCAGACCCATTGATCGGAACCCACGACCCAGAAGGGTGGTTCGTGTGATCCGTGCAGGGGCCCGATCGCGGTGAGTTCACCAGGTCTCCACGACGTTATGTATCCCTGGGTCCACGGATCGATCGCCCAGTTTCGGATGAATTCGGACTGCGTATGTGCTGCAGCAGGTCCGTATGCCGCCACCATCTCCTCGCGCAAAACTGCCTGGCGCCGCTGTTTGGGGATCGCGAAGTACGCACCAAGTTTGTCTACGGGAACGAGTGCGGAGATTGCACCATCATGTTGCACCCAAGTGCCGCCGAGCATGGTGGTCTCGAAGTAGGCAGTTCCGTTTTGGTTTTGTCCTTCCCAGAACGACGCTTCGTAGACTGGTACGTACTTAACTGTGGGTGCATGCTGCTGACGATGCAAGGAGTTCAGGCGCGCAGCGCTCACACCGGTGACGGTGACGTCTCGCAAGGGCCCTGCTGGCAAAGCGCACACCACGTTATGCGCGACGAACGTCTCACCCGCCACTGCTCGTACCGAGGAACTTTGCTGCGCAATGTCTATCGAAGCAACAGGCGTGGAGTAACGGATCCGGTGCCCGAGTTCATCAGCCATGCGCAACGCCACGGTGGCCGACCCTTCGAGGACCTTTGAGTTTTCCCAAACGTCGTAGTCGTAGAAGCCATTGGCCCCCGCCGCAGCCTCCTTGCGTAGATCGGCGAGAAGAGATCGACGTTCGATCGAGTCCTCCGCCAACCCGAATGCTCGAAGGTCCATCGCACGCAGTACCGCCGGGCTTGCTCCCTCGGATCGCAGCCACTCACCGACGGATACGCGATCGAGTGCTGTGGCATCGGGGTGAGACCACGGATCGTCGGGGTCAACGGTTGCAGAGAGCGCTGCGAAAGCCTGGTCGAGTTGCTCATACAGCGCTCGATCAGCGTCCGACATCCACGGCATCTCCTCACCGAGATAGACACCATCGCGCATTAGCCAGGTGGATTCACCGGGAATATCGGTGAAGCTGGGAACGATCGTCAAGCCCAGTTCGGCTACGAGTTCGCGGTAGTACGTATGGAAGTCAGCTATGACTTCACCACCGAGTTGGATGAGTCGGCCGTCGGAGGTGGTGGTCTGCTCAACGCGTCCACCAGCGCGCGCACGGGCTTCCAGGACAACGACGTCCAGACCCGCGAGCATCAGATCCCGTGCCGCGCTGAGTCCGGCTAGGCCTGCGCCCACGACCACGACATCATGAGTAGGCATAGGTCCTCCTAGATGGTGTGCTGTTCCGCTAGTGGTTGTCGAGCATGCGAGTATTGCCAGGATCGTAGAAGGGTCGTCGAGAGACGGTGAGTGGAAAATCTTCGCCTTTGCACCGGACGGTGAACTGTGCATCGAGGTCGACTGCCGCATCAATTGTCGCTATTCCCACGGATCGACCCAACGTTTGGCCGTATCCACCACTCGTGAGTCGACCCACGCGCCGCCCGTCCAGCATGACTGATTCGTCGTGGACCAACATCACACTCGGATCGTCAACTGCGACATGGACAGCTCGATGTGCCAGCGACGTACGGTCCAGGTCTCGGAGTGCATTGATTCCGATGAAGTCAACACCCTTCTCGAGATCAACCGCGAATCCCAAGCCAGCACTGAACGGATCGTCAGTAGCTCCGATGTCGTGGCCAAGGTGACGGAAGCCCTTCTCCAAGCGCAATGAATCCAACGCGAAGAACCCGGCTGCTTGCACACCGAGATCCTCACCCGCTGCCCACAAGGCTTCGTAGACGTTGACCGCGAGATCGGAAGAGACGTAGATCTCGTAGCCGAGTTCGCCCACGTAGCTCAGCCGCAGCACCCAGCCAAAGCCATCTGCCACCTCCACTTCGCGTGCTGTGTAGAGCGGTTGGGCGTGGTTGGACCAGTCCGCTGGTGACACCCGAGAGATCAATTCGCGGCTTCGTGGCCCCATCACTCCAATGGTTGCCACAGAACTCGTCAGGTCCTGTACGGAGACAGGGACGTCGCGGGCTATCCGTGTCAGGTAAGCGAGTGCCTTGGTGTGTGAGGTGGACGGGGTGACGATAAGGAATCGATCTGTGCTCAGTCGCGTGATGGTGCCGTCGAGTTCGATCCCACCCGCGCTGTTGAGGAAGAGTGTGTACACCACTGTGCCCAGTTCCACATCAATATCGGCGGTGGCCGCCCGCTGACATAGCTCCACTGCCGCAGGGCCGGTGACCTCGAACTTGGCGAAAGCGCTGAGGTCGAACAGGGCGACCTTCTCTCGCGCGCTTGCGTGTTCACTCGCCACGTGATCGAACCAGCCGGGTGTGCCGTAGGAGTACGAATCCTCAATGGTCGGCCCACCGAAATAGTTCGCGCGTTCCATCGCATTGATTTCCCCGAAGCGCGCTTCTCGGGTCACCAGCGATTCGTGAAGTGGTGATCTGCGAACGTCGCGTGCAGTGGCCGATTGATAGTTCGGCCAGTGCATCGCATACAGCCGACCGAGGCTTTCCGTGGTTCGGTCATGCAGATAGCGACGGTTGCTTTGGTGACGTGAAAAGCGTTGAACGTCTACCGCCGCAGAATCGAAGTTCGGTGCTCCATCGATGATCCACGCGGCCAATGCCCGACCTACTCCCGGTGCGTAAATGATTCCCTGCGAATTCATTCCGGCTGCAACGAAGAGTCGCTCGACTTCGGCAGTTTCGCCGAGGAGGAAATTCGTATCGGGAGTGAAACTTTCCGGGGCATTGATGAATCGGTCGTACCCACTGTCCGTCAAGGAAGGAACGGTGGACTCTGCCTTGTGACGAATCGGATCAAAATGTGGCCAATTCGGATCGAACTCGGCAAATCCCGAAGCGGAGATCTCACTCACAGATCGCGGAAGTCCCCTGGGTTCGAATGCGCCAACGAGCAGCCGGTCCAGCTCAGATCGGATGTAGTAACTGTTGTCGACATCTCGCAACACTGGAAGGCCCTCGACGGGAGCATTGATCGGAAGTGAGCGAACGTGAACGTGCTCGGCGGCGTACAGAGGTAAGTGCGCTCCCGCCGTGGCGCCGAGGTCCCTGGCCCATAGGCCGCCAGCGATAACCACGGTTTCGGCAAGAACGTCGCCGAGGGAGGTTCGGATACCGCGGACCACGCCTTGATCGGTAAGGATCTCGGTGACGGTCACATTCTCGCGGATGACTACGCCAGCCCGATTCGCCAAGGCCGCAAGAGCCACTGAGGCATAACCAGGATTGACGTAGCCATCATTTGGGAAGAACAGGCCCGCGAGCATTCCCTCCGTTGAAGCCAGCGGCCAAAGTTCCGCGATCTCCTCGGGTGTGACGACCTGCGCATCGATGCCGCAGTGATGCGCAACGTCTGCGGCGTAGAGCAACTCATCGACCCGCCCGGCTGTTCGCGCGATGCTTATTGACCCGGGTTGCTTCAAGCCGACGTCGATCCCGGTCGCATAGTGCAAGGTGGAGTAGAGCTCGGGTCCGTACTTCGACAGCTCGGTGAGGGCAACCGAGCCGCGAGCGTTGGCGATGAGTCCCGCGGCGTGCCAGGTAGTGCCACTGGTTAGCACGTTGCGCTCCAGCAGCAGCACGTCACTTACCCCGGACTGAGCCAGGTGGTAAGCGATGCTGGAACCGATAATCCCGCCTCCCACCACAACCACAGATGCGTGTGCTGGAAGTTCGGTGGAGGTGTCGTCAGAGAACGAAAGTGCGCTGAGACTTCGATCAGCAAGCCTGTCCACAACCAATATTCTTGCCGCGTTCGCGTGTTGGCGCAGTAGGACCGCCCGAAAGGGCATGGGGGTTCAACTCCCACCTCGCGCACCGAATGACGAAGGCTCTCTTCTCACGGATATGAGGAGAGAGCCTTCGTCATTGTCAGAGCCAACGTGGGTGGCGAATCCGGAGCCCGCGGAGACGTACACGCCCAATCCGCTTGTCAGTCGTGAGCAGAGATTCGGCGCCGATTTCCTGGGCTGTCGCGAGGATGAATGCATCAGGAAGACGGAGGGAGGCATGCGAGGCCCGCAACCGCGCGGCGCGCAGTGCGACTGCTTGCGAAACCTCCGCCACGTCCGCTCGCAGGGAGTGCAGGTCGGCGAGCACCTTCTCCGCATCGCCAGTCCGAGCGGGTCGAACGAGGACCTCGGCCACCGTGACCGTGCTGATGATCAACGAGTCTCGTTGAATGAGCGCTTCCTCGATCTGGGCCGTGGCCCAGTCATGGTGCGGATCAGCCGAAGAGAAGAGTCCGATGATGACTCCGCTATCGAGGACTACCGATCCCATTCATCTCTCAGCTCATCAAGGGGTGGCCCTTCAGTGAAGAGGTCCGTGTGCGCCCCCGCAAGACGTGTCAGGAGGTTCTGGGCGCTGACGAGGCGCACGACGCCAGGAGCCTCAACCTCAGCCCAGAGAACATCCCCGATCTCCAGGCCTGCGTCGCGCATCGCTTCCACGGGAAGAGTGATCTGGTGCTTGGAACTGATTCTCGTTGAACCGTTCCGTCGACCCGAACGCACTGGATTGCCGTCCTTTACTGGGGCTGCCATAAGTAAAGGTTACAACCCAGGCACCGGGCAGCCGGGCGGAGTGCTGACTCAGGGAGCGGGGATGCGGCCGAGTACCTCGAGTTGGCCATCGTCATCCATGCGAACGACAACCCCCTCACCTGAGCTCGGAGCGATGCCCGTCAGGTCGATGATGTTGGCCTGATGGCCCACGAGAACGAGGGCTCCGGCCTTGCCCCGATGCTGGCGGATCAGGCTCTTCGTCCGTCGTTCCTGCCTAAGCGCCCGAGCCGTGGATGCAGTGAACACCGAATCGAGCGAAGGAGTGGGGCGCACCGAGCCGACGGCCATCAATCGCGCCGTGTCGAGGGCACGACACCAGCGACTCGATCGCACCTGGGCCACAGGCACCCGTTCCTTGCGCAGTTCCCGCCCGATGGCACGGGCCTGCTGACGTCCCTCGCCGGAGAGATTCCGCTGGGTGCTGCAGTCGCCAAGTTCAAATCCGGGAGGGTCGCCTCCTCCGGGGGCGATGGCGTGCCGGTAGAGGATGACCAGACCGTCCTGCGACCGCAGGTCGCGCCAGATGGACTCGTTCGCATGCGCCGCGGGTGCCGCCAGAGCGACGACCACCAGGGCCACGAGGACGGTGAGGGCACTCTTCACACCGCCTGCCTACCCGCGACAGCCAACGCCGGCAACTCCGGAGGCGCTTTTCACCACTCTTTGGCAGCATCCGTGTGTGACCACCCCTGCTGACAAGCGCGCCGTGACGTCTGTCCCGCTCCTTCCCCTCCTCGCCGATCGCTGGAGTCCACGCGGATTCGATCCTGATTACGTGCTGAGTGATGATGAACTCACCGCTTTGCTGGAGGCCGCACGCTGGGCGCCCTCGGCAGCCAACAACCAGCCCTGGCGCATGATCGTGTCCCGCCGTGGCGATGACGCCTTCGGTCTCATCAACGGCAGCCTCGATGACGGCAACCGGGTGTGGGCGCAGTACGCGAGCGCGCTCATCGTGATGGCGGCACAGGTGACGGACGACGAAGACAGGCCGCGCAGGTGGGCCTGGTACGACGCCGGGCAGGCGGCCGCCGACCTCACGCTGCAGGCCAGCGCCCTCGGCCTCGTCGTCCATCAGATGGCGGGATTCGACGTCAGCGTCGTCCGGGAGTCCTTCGACCTTCCACCCTCGATCGAGCCGATCGCCGTGCTGGCGCTCGGGCGTTGGGATCCGAACACCGATCTCCCCGACCAACTCAAGGAACGCGAGAGGGCACCGCGCACCCGGATGCCCCTGTCAGACATCGTGTGGGGCTAGTTGCGGTCACGCGGCGCAGATGTCGACCAGCACTGGGAAATCCGGATCGCCACTGGATCGTTGTCCACCCCGCTGCGCGCCATGACAGCGCTAGCCCACCGACCCCGCGAGTGCCAACGACGGCTTGGCAGTGTGCGAATTGAGGGATAACCGAACGGGATAGGTTCATCGAACTGTTGATTCGGCGAGACCGAACATAACATCGCTGGAATCGGAAGCCGACATCTCAGTCTGGGATGAATAGTGGGGGAATTGACCATGACAAGACAAAAGGTTGCCATTCGGGTTGTCTCCCTGGCGGTGTCTACAGCATTTGTCGCAGTGAGCGCGATTACTGGTCCCTCAACCGCGGCCACTAGCGACCTGTTCGAAACCGCTGTTGAAGGAGTCCCCAATACCGGTTTCTCCCAACCTTTCGCCGGGCTTCCAGCCTATGAACTCTTCGCTCCCGGGGAGGCCCGTGGACCCATCCAGGTGAATGAGGAGCTTGGACAGATTCGCGCAGATTGGATCGCATCAAGACTTGGCTTCGCCAAGGACAAGGCCATGAGCAAGGAGCAGTACCGACAATTTGTCACTGGTAGAGGAGTGGACGGCATCTCGCCCGCATCCATCAAAGCCGCCGAGCTCGTGGACTACAGCGTTGCCGCTCTGACGAACACGCGAGCAAACCCCTACGCTCGCATTGTTGACGGCCAGCCATCTCAAATCGTGCTCGGTTCCTACGGTTTGATTGTTAGCCCCAACGGCATGCTTTCAAGTCCTGCAATTGACTCTTCGCCCGTGCGGCAAGTCAATTGGGTACTTGCACCGGATGTGATCTGCAAGTTCCCAGAGATACCAGTTCCTGACGGTATTCCGTGCGGTTACATGGGGGAGTGGATGCGGAAGAACGGTGCCCGCGACACCCTCGCGGCACTTTATGCCTCTGCCTACACGCCCCTAGTTCCGTTTGGATTCGCGTCCCAGGGAACTTCCGAGCCGTTGGAGCTGTTGGAAAATACGCGCCCGGACGGTTCCCAGGCGACCCTGGGCATGGCCATGGCTCCGTCGATCTGGATCGTCAACTTCCTCTTGATCTACGCCTTGAATCCTGAACTGGCAGCGAAAATGCCGGCATACTGGCAGGCCATTCCCGCGGAGGTCGCCCAAGCGCTGTATGCCTCAGAGAACGGTGACACACCAGGGCAAATTCCTTACTCCCAATACCGCCAGTTCTTTGAGTAGTTCTGGTGACTGCGGCTGTCGAACATGTTTTACTTCATGAATGTGAAGGTGTGACGGAAAGTCCCATTCTTTAGTTTCTTTGTGGTGACAATTCCGCGAGCGCCAATGTAATCACCTGTTCCACCGACAATAACTGCGGTAACGGGTGCGTTATCTTTAGCAAAATCGGGAGCAGTGTTCGCGGTGTATTGCGAAGCGCCGAGGACCACTATTTGGCCGTCTTTCATATTGAACACGAGTTCGCGAAACCGGTCTTCTTCGTTGACACCATCAAGTGTGACATCGATAGTGGTGACCTGGCCAATTAGTTCGCCGATCTTCTTGCGCTTTAAATTCCGGAGGTCTGCAGCGAAGAAGAGCACTGCCCCAGAGGTGTTTGCTTCCGTGTGCGCGGCAGTCGCCAAAGTGGGAGCATCCTGCATGACCACGAGCTTGTGTGAGTCAGCAGCGTTAGCTGCGGGGCTGACTAAAATTGTTGCTGCTACCAAGGTCGCAGCAAGACTTGATGTGATTGTTAGCGAAAGTCGGTTTCTCTTTAGGTTCATGAGGAATGTTTACCACAATTTACCCGCAGCGTTGTGGGCGAGGCAACAATTACTTTTTCACTGTCGTGAGCTTTGAATTGCCTGGAGCACCTGCGCCATACTTGCTTTTCGCTTGAACGGCGAACGTGTACTTCACGCCCCCGGTCAGTTTCTTTATTGTGCAGGTGGTTTTGGTCGTGGTGCAGGTCTTACCCCCTGGTAAGGCGGTTACGACATACCCGGTCACGCCCGAAGAAGTTGACTTCTTCCACGTTACTTTTCCTTGCTTTGATGTTGCCGTGCTCACCGTGACTTTCTTGGGTGCCTTGGTGAAGGCGGACGCCGCTATTTTCACAAGCGAAATGGTTCCGTCATTCGAGTTCGACACAACGAGTGTTACCCCATCTGAGGTGAGTGACACACCCATGGGTCCTTTGCCAACGAAGTAGGTGGCGCGGACCGCATTTGTCTTGGTGCTGATTGCTGTGACTGTTGAGCTACCAAAATTTGGTACGTACACACTCGACCCCGAACCATCAACGACTGGATCGCCAGGTTGGACTCCAACGGGGATTGTGGCGACTACTTTCCTGGTGTCAACGTTCACCACCGAAACGGATTTGCCACTGTAGTTGGACACATAAACTCGAGTGCCGTCGATATTGACCGCTGGCTTTCCAGGATTGTCACCAACCGAAATGCTTGAGCCGACAGTTGAGGCCTTAGCAGGGTCTTGGGACAGGATAGCTAACTCGCCAGCGTTGATTTGTGAAGCAAAAAGCAAGGGACCCACGGAACTAAGTGTTGGTGCCACCGCCGCTTCACTGATTTGCGACTGCCCGGGGATTGTTGCTATCACCGTGTTCGAGCTGGTGCTGATCACCGAAATAGATCCGGCATTGCGATTCGGTACGTACAGGTTGTTGTTGAACGAATCGTATTGATCGCCGGTACCAAATACTCCGGTTGTGGGGTTTAACCCCACCGCGATCGTGGCGACAACCGTGCTGGTCCCCGGGTCAATCACTGAGACGTCATTGGAACTCACATTGGATACATAAGCGAAGGCATTAGAAGCAACGGGTTTACCTGGACCCGTACCCACCGGGATCTTCGCAATCTCTGTATTGCTGGTGGTCGAGACAATGCGCACTGTGTTGTCACCGCAGGAGACGAAGACTTTAGTGCCATCGGGACTTATAGCTGGTGGTGATGGCACTGGACAAATATCGAGCGTTTTTACGAGCTTCGCTGCAGAGATATCAATAATGTGAAGCTGGCCCAAACTTTGATTTGACACGTACGCCACATTGTCGTTGGTCACCGTTCCGGTGGGCATGCCTCCGACCGTTATTTTCTTAATCGGAGCGGTAGCAGCATGTGCAGAGGTGGGAAGGCCCAGACCTACGAGCGCTGTTGAAGCAATGACGGCAATCAGTTTTCCGTGACGGGTTCTCATTCCGTAATTCTATCAATGTCGGTCCGACGCTGAAAGTAAATACATGGCACTTCATATTGGGATTGAGGGATAACCGAACGGGACAGGTTCATCGAACTGTTGATTCGGCGAGACCGAACATAAACTCGCTGGAATCCGAAGCCGACATTTCAGTCTGGGATGACCAGGGAGAGAATTGACAATGACAAGACAAAAGATCGCCATTCGGGTTGTCTCCCTGGCGGTGTCTACCGCATTTGTCGCAGTGAGCGCGATTACTGTTCCCTCAACCGCGGCCGCTAGCGACCTGTTCGAAACCGCTGTTGAAGGAGTCCCCAATACCGGTTTCTCCCAACCTTTTGCCGGCCTTCCAGCCTATGAACTCTTCGCTCCCGGGGAGGCCCGTGGACCCATCCAGGTGAATGAGGAGCTTGGACAGATTCGCGCAGATTGGATCGCATCAAGACTTGGCTTCGCCAAGGACAAGGCCATGAGCAAGGAGCAGTACCGACAATTTGTCACTGGTAGAGGAGTGGACGGCATCTCGCCCGCATCCATCAAAGCCGCCGAGCTCGTGGACTACAGCGTTGCCGCTCTGACGAACACGCGAGCAAACCCCTACGCTCGCATTGTTGACGGCCAGCCATCTCAAATCGTGCTCGGTTCCTACGGTTTGATTGTTAGCCCCAACGGCATGCTTTCAAGTCCTGCAATTGACTCTTCGCCCGTGCGGCAAGTCAATTGGGTACTTGCACCGGATGTGATCTGCAAGTTCCCAGAGATACCAGTTCCTGACGGTATTCCGTGCGGTTACATGGGGGAGTGGATGCGGAAGAACGGTGCCCGCGACACCCTCGCGGCACTTTATGCCTCTGCCTACACGCCCCTAGTTCCGTTTGGATTCGCGTCCCAGGGAACTTCCGAGCCGTTGGAGCTGTTGGAAAATACGCGCCCGGACGGTTCCCAGGCGACCCTGGGCATGGCCATGGCTCCGTCGATCTGGATCGTCAACTTCCTCTTGATCTACGCCTTGAATCCTGAACTGGCAGCGAAAATGCCGGCATACTGGCAGGCCATTCCCGCGGAGGTTGCCCAAGCGCTGTATGCCTCAGAGAACGGTGACACACCAGGGCAAATTCCTTACTCCCAGTACCGCCAATTCTTCGAGTAGCCCTTGTTCACACGACAGTGGCGCATGTGACTTTGCCCAGAGGCAGTGTCCTTTCGTGGTGTTGATTCCGGGCCTCAACGAAAAGCCGGTTCAATGCACGTGCCTGTCCTGATGAATTCCGAGTGAGAGCGGTCTGATTGGGCTGTTCGGTAGGCACACGGATGGGTTCCGGCGTCCACTCAGGAGCAGAAGCCTCCGTCGCAGCAGGGCTGGATGTAGTAGCAGCGCGGGCAGAAGTCCTTGCCTCCGCGACGTTCGAGGTCTGTGGTCTCGCAGGCCGGACACGGCCCTGGTTCACCCATCACCTGTCCAGTATCCGGGACCACACCCGCTGCACCCAGAAGCGACACCCAGACTCCTGATCTACCTCAACGACCGAAAGGCACCCATGGGCGACCTGAACAACCATCACAGTGACACGCTCACTGCGATCTTCCAGCACCCCACCAGCCACAACGTGCGCTGGCACGACACGCTCTCCCTGCTCGAGGCCGTCGGAACCGTCGAGGAGAAGCACGACGGCAAGTTCCGGGTGACCATCGGGCAGGAGACCGAGGTCTTCTCGCGTCCGCACGACAAGGACATCGACGAGCAGATGATCATTGACCTGCGTCGCATGTTCAAGCACGCCGGATTCGAGCCCGCCGCCCCCGGCAAGGAGAACTGACCATGGCTGCGCATGACATCACCGATGCGATCGACCTGAACGGCAAACTGGCGATCGCCGCTGTCGACTTCCACACCA
>Ga0255753_1002363_pt1 | contig 20960 bp, 13 predicted proteins | sample 041ome_10_FD_179953 | JGI IMG/M metagenome (GOLD analysis project Ga0255753, IMG submission 179953) | Coastal salt marsh microbial communities from the Groves Creek Marsh, Skidaway Island, Georgia - 041412US metaG (version 2) | ecosystem: Environmental > Aquatic > Marine > Intertidal zone > Salt...
AAATCGAACACGCATATCAAAGTCAAGCGTATAAATTAAAGTTCTTCGAGTCTCAAAAGATCCTTCGTACTCATCCGAAAAAGAAACACCAGTCAAAACAATCGGCACATCGGTTGAGGTGTCCGGTCCTTCCATGTTCTTTATCGCAATGGTGTATTCGGGTGTGAAAGAGGGAAGAATTTGTTCAAAGATCTGTAGAGCGTCGTCTTGGTTTGTTGCAAGGATATTCAACTGTATTCCCAATTTATAGGGAACACTTTGCATTACGGTATTCTTTTTGACGCTGCTTCCATCAATCGGAAAGAATCTCTTATTCATTCGATTGAGTTTTGCGGTCGTATCATAGGAGATCGAAGTAATCTCAAACGCCATTCTTGGAAGTTTAATTGCAATACTTCTCTTTTCGGCTTGATCTCTTTCGGCATTAATGCGAGCAAGGAACTTTGCCTTTGGTCCATACGACAAAGGAACTCTTTCCATACTACCACCCTGTCGAACAATCTTAATATTGTTGAAGATCGTTCCGAAGACGGCAACCGCCTTCTTCATGGTCTGATTGTAAAAGTATTGTCCGTTGAGCATCTTAAGTCGTTATGTTGATTTCGCCGAAGGGATTGGTTTCCGTAAAATCAATAAAATTGTTTCCAATCGTTTCAAAGTCTACGTTCTGTGCGTCGGAATCGTTATCATCAATTGTAGTGAATCCATCAATTGAGGTGATTGCATAAGAGGCGCCTGACTCTGCTCCCACAAGATTTCCAACACTTCCGCTGGTTATTGAGAACTGAGTTGTGCTTCGTTCCGGTGAGTCAAAGGATGTGGTAATGCTCGAAACAACAACATAACCCGATCCATCTGCCGGAGAATCACTGTCTGCCGCAACTTCGGCTGTGATAACTGTTTGTGGACTCTTATCTCCAAGACCCTGAGTAACATCTTCTCCAATGTTGTACGTACCCGATCCAGCACCCAAGGTGAGCTTCGTTCTTGTTGCAAACTCAGTTTCAAACTTATCAATCGCATCGACACCTGTGTCAATTGCCTGATTGTTGTACTCAAAGAGTTCACATGTAAGTTTAAATGTCGGAAGATTTTGTAATTGATAGAACGGTGTTTCGTCTTCAACAAAGGTGATCTCAAAGAGACCATTCGCAGTTGGAAAGTAGATAAGATCTCCCTCTTTGGGGCGAAGTGCGGAGGAATCGTCGGTTTGAAATCTTCCAATGAGATCCTGCCAACGTCGATCCGAAACAATGAGATTCATTTGATCTCGTACTTCGACACCAAACTTACTTAAGAGATCACCATCGCCCGCAAATCCATCAATATTCTCAACATACGCTTCAATCATATAGGAGTCACCAAACTCCGACAATGCATCCTCATTGAAGATTGCGTTTGTGTTGACTATCTTACGAGGAATATAGTATACGTCATGTCCATAGATTCTCAAAGACTCTATGATAATATCTTCATAGAGACGCTTTTCGGCTGTGGTACCGTGACTAAAATATACGTTACGAGGAGACATATTATCCTACAAAGAAGTGTGGAGGAGCTTCGTATCTTAACTGCATCTGTTCCTCGATTTTTTCGATCTCGGTATTTGCGTCGTCAAAGATTTGTCTTCCATTGAAAGTCACTCCGCCCGGAAGTTGCATACCTTCGAACTTAATGAGATTGAGTCCCCACTGTTTCTTAAAGAGAACGGTTGTGTACTTTTTGAGAAACATGTCATTCCACACATCGGTGTATGTATCGGGGTCGATAGCTTCGTATCCATCAAAAATCACATATTGTCCAACATCCAAATCCTTCAAAACATTGGCATGGAAATTTACACGATTCTTATGACGAGAATACTCGATCATCTCATACATTCCATTGATATTACGATCCACAAGAGACATATATTGTTTTGTCATCTCATAGTTCAAAATTCCACCATAGGGTCCACCAAGATCGAAGATGTCGTTAAAGTGAATTTGATAATCTACCGAGAAAATGCTTGTCGATGATTGAGAAGTTGTGATCGTAAAGACATTATTGATCGTAAAGATATTGGATGAGTTTGGTATTTCGATATAACCATTATCTTTATCGGTCTGTGTGAGAACATGTTTTCGCAAGTTACGTACAACCGCATCACTGTGATACTCTTGGTAAAATTGAAGTGATTCATCGACTCGATCTTCGAGCTGATCATCATCCACATTGATCTCAATCACGGGATGACCTAACGCCCTAAGACAATAGTCAATGTGTTGTTGTCGTGTTGCTGGTGTTGCCATATTCTCTATTTATACTATTATGAACTACTAAACTCTCCCTTGAGATTTTTTCGAAATATCCCCCTAAAGATACGAGACATAGTTTCAGGTAATCCTCTTCGTAGATTTGAAGGTGCTTCAGGAACTCCAGCATAAATCGACGCTGTATTGGTATATGAAGAATTTCCAAATTCATTATACGCATAGACGCGATAATAGTATGTTTGACCAAGAGTGATATCAGTATCAGTGTAGTAGTTGATGTTTTCACCGACCGTTGCTATTTGATTGAAGGTCGTATTATCAGTTCCTCTCTCAATAACAAAACCATCCTCGTTGTCCGAGTTATCGTTCCATGTTAGATTGATCTCTTGGGTGTAGGCGATTGACGCAAACATCAGAGAAAATAATATAGTGAGTTTTCTCATATTCATTTTTAATATTATAACAAAACATCTGAGTCGAGACTCGCATCAGATACAGATGATACGTCAAATCCAGCTCCTATAAGTTGTTTTAAAAGAAACATTGAATTTATTTATTCTTCTCCCGTGACTTCTAAATCTTCGTACCAAGAATTCGTTGCTGACTGCTAAGAGTATTTTCATAGTTATTTCAACGCCACTGCAATCATAGAGTTGCCAGTTGTGTATGAAGGGGTTACCGTTCTTGTTTTGCTTCCAGAAGTGGCTTCTAGTTTTTCATTTATAGAAACAGTTGCGACGGTCCCCGGATATGCAGTATCAATCAACTCTGTACCATCGGACCAAGTATGCGTTATATCCGACTTGGTATTTCCAGATATTGTAACGATCATCGTGTCTGCGGTTGTTGTCGTAACATTGACAGACCACGGCGTGGCATAACCAACTGCGGAAGTCCCGTAGGCATCAACTGGTGAGCCACTTGTCACGCAACCAGAATAAGCTCCGACCCAGATATAGTAACTTTCACCACTATCTGGATAAAACGAAGACCAGAGTTCCGTTGTGGCTGACGCTGATGAAGAAGCACGTTTCCAGTAAGCCGCTACAGTTGATTGGAATGCGGCTGTTCCATCTTGATCGGCTATCTTTGTCCAACCAGCTGGAGGAGAAGTAGTTGGATTACTTATACTGTCAGATGTGGAAAGCAACAACAGAATGTCGTTGGTAGAAACCGCTGGTATATTGACAGTTATATCGGTTGGAGCAGAATAATCAACACCAGGCGTTTCGGCAGAATCCTCAAGTGTGATGCTAGTAGGTCCGCCACCTGAAAGGTCAGAATAAGATCTAGCTATTGAAGAGTTGTCCCCGAACCAAAGAATTTCGTCAGCGGTTAGCAGGTCGCTAAAGAAATACATGAAGTCTATATCACCGCCATCGCCGCTGTCGCCGCCAATCTTAGCTACACTAGTGTTCCAGACAGGCGTAAATGCTGCGGAAGTTGCTGACAAATTTTCGTTTAAAACCTTAACCGTAAATTTATTAGTAGAGCTGTTATACTCCATATAGACCGTCACCCATTGTCCAGCGTAGGAAAGGGAAGTATTCACGGTGACTGCCGTGCCTCCTCCCATTCTACCAACATGACCGTTCCCGCTCGTGAAGGTAATGTATTCCCGCGTGCCGCCACCTGTATAAGGTCCTCTATTGATGCCCGCATCTTTGTATCTAACAACCATGCTCCAGTCTTGCTCTGAACTAGCCCACGCAGCGGAGAGGCCTGTTGATGATAAGTAATCCGAACTAGTTGTTCCATTGTAGTAGTTTGGCGTTCCAGTGGTCCATGAGCTTGTCCCATTCTCTGTTAGATTATATGGACCAGCCGTATGCAAATCGTTTTGACCTGATCCACTAGCGTCATCAAAATCATACGCAGCAACCAAATTAGCAGTTCCTGGGCTGGTTTCAGAACCGCCACCCGAAGCGGGTTTTAAACTGGACTTCCAACGCAGCATTACAGCAATTCAAACTCGCTTTGAAATGTAACAGTAAGATCGCCAGCCTCCACTTTAGCTAAAGCATTAGACTCTGCATCAAAACAGTTTTTAATATGAGTGCTAACCAAAGCGACCATTTCGTTCCACTCATCTAGTGAGTTTTGTCGGAACGCTTTCTGCCAAACCTCCTCTGTGAATTGGATTTCGTTGCCATCCTCGTCGAAGTCAGTCCAAGTGATTTGCACCTTCTTATCCATCTTCCAATTAGAATAGGCTACAGACATAGGATTGGCTATCAACATTGTTAAGACCGAGGTCATTTTCTGCTGGCTGTTGCTATCTGTAGCTATACGCCACAAATCGCCGCTTGCATCAGTCCACTCAACGCCACCTTGCTCCTTGTCCCAACGGTCAGATGTGATTTGGTTCTTAAGCCTGCTCTTGGCAGCCTCCTCGCTAAAATCTACAACCTCCCAAGCTTGAACCCATCCATCAGCTCTTTGTTCAAATACTGGATTTAGGTTTTGAAGAGTAGCATTGTAAACTGGCTCAGGATCTATGGTGTAAGTATAGCAATCAAAATCTGCAAGCACTGCAGCATTTAATTCGCTCGGAAAACTTACATTTGGATTGTCCCGTTTTAACCGAGACTCGCTATATTTCCTTGGTACTCCGTCTGTAATTTTTAGTATGTTCATGATGATACTCCTGATGACATTCCGTACAGTGTGCTATTGACCTTCCAGATCAGTATGATTGTTTCGTTGGTGGTGTCTAATGTTGGAGCCGATCCACCGACCCATTCCATCGTAGGCCAAGTGGCAGTGTATGCAGTTCCATCGTCTATGTGAAGCGTTATAGACTCGCCGTTAGCAAGAGAATCAGTAAATGTAACATTGCCCGAAAACGTCAGCCTCTGGATTGTTCCGTTAGCTGGGTCCAATGCCGTCGAACCAGTAACGCCGGTCGTATTAACGGCCAGTTCTACAATCTCGCCATTGATTTTCAACGAACCATTAATATCCAAAGTGTTGACTGGCGACGAAGTCCCAATGCCTAAATTGCCAATAAAATAACCTCCACCAGTGGCGTTGATTGCCGCAACTTCACCACCACTATTCTCAAACTTAATAAAGTCGTTAGTTGTGGTTCCGCCTCCATTGCGTAAAAACGTCATCGTGGGACAAAGCGAGCTGTCCTCGTCGTTGACTACAATGCTTCCTGTACCGCCACCATTAACACGGAACTCACCTGACACATCAAGAGTATGACTTGGCGACGCAGTGCCTATGCCTACCCTGCCATTACCCCTAACCAGCATAACTGGTGTAGCGGATTGAGTGCGAGCAACTAAAAGATCTCCACCCGTAACAGTAGCAGAGTTGGCATATAGGTCCAACAGGGCTGTGCCACCAGCGCCAAAATCTGACTCAAAATTACCACCACCCGCATTGGATTCAATTCTAAGACCAAACTCAGTATTAGACTGCCCATCGTAATTGATGTACGCCCCAGAAGAAGTAGTGTTTTCAACATGAAGAGTATTTGATGGCGACGTAGTGCCAATGCCTACCTTGCCGTCATGGGAAATGAGCATTCTGCTTGTAGCATTTGCCGCAGAAGCTGTTTTTGTAAAAAACTCTAAGCTGCCACGGTATTGGCCCGACTCACTGAACCCTCGTGCCATTATCCCAGAAGCACCTACAAAATTTGATCCGTCATACGGGGGAGCGGATAAGTCTCCAACAGCATTTGGAGAGTGTCCTATAACCGTAAGCACACCTCCTGACGTATTGGTTCCAGCAACATTTCCACCAGCACCATAAAATTGTTGAGGAGAATTGTTTCCGTCTATACCTATGTTTCCATCTGATATTGATAACTTAGCTCCGGGTGACGTAGTACCAATGCCTACTTTCTCGTTACCTATGTCCACCGTCATAGTTGTGTCAGTGGAATTCATCTTAGCAAAATTTAACTTTGTACCCGTGCCACCAGTTGAACTATTACTAGATTGAATATAAAAATCATTTCCTGATCCAACAGCCCTTAATCTTGGGCCAGTTGCTGCATCAACTCCAAGAATTGTGCTACCCACAACGTGTAAATCTGCATCAGGCGACGTAGTGCCAATGCCTACGTTGCCGCTGCTGTCGATACGCATACGTTCTGCGCCGCTTGTAAAAACTGAAACATTATTTGCGCCGCTTTGGTACAGCCACAGATCACCAGTGGTACGCTTTGAAACAATCGTGGATGATGTCGTGTTATTTGCATTGTAAAGATTAATGTCTGTATTGTAACTTGTGTTAGTTTGTTGCAGATACAAAAGCGTATGAGTAGCTGCCGAATTATTCACATGCAATTTAGCGGAAGGCCCCGTAGTGCCGATGCCCACGTTGCCATCGTTGTCAAGGTGCATTACAGTCGCAAGGCCACCACGAGTCGTCCCCGTCTGTAACTGTATGTCATAACCAGACAACCGACCAAAAGCAGGACCGTCACCTCCAAGCGTAGTAAAGGCGGCTTCGGCGTAGTTGTCGGTACCCGAATCAATGACGCTAAACGCACGATTCTGTGAAACGACCTGTAAGTTTGCTGCAGGCGTCGTAGTGCCTATGCCCACGTTGCCATCGTTTTCGATGAACATTAATGGGTCTGTTCCATTGTGGAATGTTACACCTTGACCCGCGTCGGTAGGTGTATAGATGAACATTCCGTCAGGTACTGTGCTAGCCTCTCCTATCTCAATCACCCCTTCACCTGAATTATTGATACCTATGAGATTCAGTGTGTTTCCTGATACCCGTTTACTTAATAACGCTGTATTGTTATCAAGCATTATGTTTCCAGAAACATGTAACTTTTCTGCAGGCGACGCAGTGCCTATGCCGACGTCGCCGCCGTCGGGTTGCAGAACTAGATCTAGTGCAGAGGATTCAGCGTTGTTCGTAGACTGAATAGTAGCATATTGACCAACTCCAGTTTCATAATACGCACCAAGCACCAAGCGCTGGTCGATGTTGTCTATGCCAATCTCTGTGCGATTCCCGCTAGAATCTCCAAAAACAGACAGCTTGTGAGCAGGCGACGTAGTGCCAATGCCAACACGATCAGCAGATACATCTACAAAGAGTGTGTCCGTATCAAACGCCGCATCGCCACTAATATCTAATGTTCCAGCGATTAGTCCAGCGTTGGTGTAAGTAATATTTCCGGTCGAATCTGCGGTTGCGGTAGTCGTTCCAAGAGCGAACTTATCCGCAGACTCATCCCAAATAAACAATGCATTATCGCCGGTCGATCCTCTTTCAATGATAATACCAGAATCGTTTGCATTGCTCGTAACACCCGAATTCAACTCAAAAAGATTATCCGTAACAACTGAATTAGTTGCATTGAGTGTTGTGGTTGTTCCGTTGACCGTAAGGTTTCCACCTATCGTAACTGTTGTTCCGTCATCAGTGATTACACTGTCGGTTACTGTATTGGAATCACTCCATTTTGTAATGTAATTCGTTGTACCGGATCCATCAACCAATGTTGATCCCCAAACCCGTGGATCAATCTCATCTGTGACAATACTTGTTCCATTATATACTAAGACGGTATTATCTGTTCCAGACGAAATACTTGGAACATCGATTGTTCCGGCATTGATCGTAAGTGTATCTCCAACTCCATCACCTATGATAGAATTGCCTGTTGTACGAAATGTTCCATTGACATCTAAAGTGTACGAAGGTGTTGTGTCATTGATACCAACTCGTGTATTTGCGATGTCGATATGAACAGTATCATCTGCAACTGCTTTATTGCTTGCGTTACCAACAAAGAGACGACCTTCGTTGAGGTTAGGAACAGCATTTGTTCTTCCGGCACCACCAACCTTGATTCGTCCATCGGTTGCGTCAATTCTTTGAACGAGACCGATGTTTTGAATGAGAGATGATTCGCCGGCTGGAGCAACGTTAGTGAGACCACCGGGCGTAGTCGAAACATAGAGTGTATCACCTCGTTGCCATGTCGGAGAATCTAAAGTATTGACAGTATCGTATCCAATAAAAGTACCAAAGGTAACAACCGTACAAGGATTTCCGCTTGTGGTTGTTGCCGAAACCAATCCAAACGCCGGCATCTTTGCTGCGTCATCCGCATCCGCTTTCGAAACGATTGCAAGTTGACCATTTACACCCGAGATATAAACGGCATCTCCAAGTGTTAAGTTCTCTCCGGCTTGCGCTTTAAATGTAACTGGTCCTCGTAGATCACCAATGAATTCTCCGGTAATCTCTATGTTTCCATCGACTTCAAGCGCCTCGCCCGGACTTGTGACTCCTATGCCTACGTTTCCGGTGTTATAGTATACATCACTACCATTTTGTGTCCAGTATCCTCCTCCACCTATCGAGGACGCCCCAAAGTAATCTATCGTATTTGATGATGTCTTATAGTAGAGTTTACCATCCGCATAGTTGATCGCCAACTCTCCATAGTCGATATCTCCGGTCGTTGGAGCGTTAGATGAAACGGATGACTTCTTTAAACGTATAGATGTAGACATATTAGATAAAAATCTTCCTCTTATGGTCTATAGAGACCGAGTTGTAGGCCATATAGGTGACCTTTCTGTCTTTATTTATACTAGAAAGTTCCGCCGTCAATTACGCTTGACCACGCTGGAGCTCCTCCCGTTACCTGTACGAGAACAGTTCCGGTAAGGTTATCCGCCGGAGATCCATCGGCGTTATCGGTCGTCGCAACAAATCCAGTAGTATTTGCGGCAGTTTGATAAACAAGTTGATTGGAGGCGCCGCCATCGATGTTTGTCGCTCTACCCGAAAAGATCGTAGTCGTAAGAGTATTGGTGCTTGGATTATAGGTAAGACCCGTGTCACTCTCAATTCCCTGTGTACCAGTTGCGCCATCAACAAAGGTGATGTATGTTGTTTCGTCGGTAGAGTTGTTTGCCGTAACCGTAACATTCGTTGATTCGGTAGAGGTGTCGGCATTACCCGTTACATCTCCGATAAGATTACCTTCGAAAGTAGCTGCAACAAATGTTTCCGATCCAACAGTCCACTTATCAGCGGACTCATCCCAGATCAAAGTTTTATTAGTAGAACTTCCTCGTTCTACTTCAATACCAGCGTTCTGTGAAGGAGCACCCTCCTCATCACTGTTGAGAGTAATGATCGAGTCACCAACATTGACAACATTTGAGTTGACGGTTGTGGTCGATCCGTTTACAATCAGATTACCTGTGATGTATACATTACCACCTGCTTCGGGGCTGGAATCCGTATAAGGAGAATCAAATGGAGCGGGATCCAAGATGAGATCACCATTGGCACGAATCGTAGCGGTTTGAGGAGAATCCGTCGAGTTGATTGTGATCGTTCCAGTACCATCATCGCTAATCGATCCGTTCGTCAACTGAGTGTTACCGTCATCCCAACGAGGAATGTATGTGTCGGTAAGATTACTTGCGTTCTTCAGCGAAAGAGTATGATCGATATCTTCACCAGTTGTCGCACCCGAAGATGCAATACCTTCTCCGGCAGTAATTGTTCCAACAAAGTCTCCGCTGGTTTGCGTTCCAAGTGTTACATCACTGATCGTTACATCTCCACTTGAAACACTGAAGTCCGCCGAGTTGAATGTAGCGATACCTTTGTTTGTGTCCGAAGCATCTTCACCCGAAACCGTAATTGTGGTTGATACTTGATTGTGAGTAACGTCAATTCCTTCTCCACCTCGAAGCGAGAACGCATTGGAGGTAGGGGTAAATGTACCAAAGTCTGTTGTGATCGACTTTGCTACCGAACCAATCAATGTTGCGGCTCCAGTACCACTTAAAGTAATGTCGCCACTTACCGATACGTTTTCGAAATCTTCAGGACTACTGCCACCATATACAAGAATTTGACCAACCGAAGGTGTACCAGTGATCGTTACATCTGTAAGATCGTTAAGAGTTTGAGCTCCTGATCCTTCAGGCGAAATGTAACTCTTTAGATTCGCACCCGTGACCTTCTTAATTCGATTGTCAGTATCATCGTAGAAGGTAAAGAGATCTGCATCGGCCGGAGTTGCGGCAGTTGCACCGGCAGGATACGCGGCAACTGGTCGAGCGACAACGGATCCTCCGGTTTCCTCCCCAACAAAAAGGTTGTGACTAGTAAAAGAATACGCTAACTCGCTCTTTGCTAAATCGTCTGTTGCGGGCGCGTTATTGCTGTCACTATGTTTTATTCTGATAATTGTTCCGGGCATCTCTTAAAATCCTCCACCTAGTATAGATAAGTTTTCGTTATTCATCGAATTCGTTGCTTCAAATTTGTTTGTTGATCCGTTGTATTGTAACACCGCTCCATCACTCGCTCCACTTATATCAATGTCAGTAAGGTTTCCCAATGAATTAACCGAACCCACATCGATGACCTGAGCTCGAACAGGAATACTCGAAGTCATCTTTGACTTCGTTGCGACAGAACTAATCTTTCCTTTTAACGCCATAATTATTAACCATAGCCTGGGCTATAATCATCCGGTTGTGTTACTCTTGGATTGACGGTTACTTGACCTTCAACAACTCGTGTTACTACTCCGGCCGGGTTTATGACTTCGACATCATAAACATAACGACCGGCCTTTAACGCTCCAGTTTGTGTTCGCGTTAAAGAAATAGTGAATTTACCATTCGTTGCGTCGCTAATCACCGTTGTAAAGTTGGTCGCATTTGATGCAGTATAGGATTTACGTATTTGACCCCGAGCAGTATAATCTGTGATGTTTACCAAATTATCGTTGGCATCTTCAACTGTCACTGTCGAGGTAAATGTAGATCCTTGATCAATATATAGATTTGCAAATACGGCCATACTTGTCTATTTATAACATTATATCATTACAGTCCAGTTTTTTCAACAATTTCAATACAAGATCTTTCAGTTCTTTTACTTCTCCTTTGAGATCATCCATTTCCGCCATCTTCTGTCTTCGCATCTTTGCGGCGTGATACGCATCGGAGCTCACATTGATGATTGCTCCGGATGCGGTATCTCGTCTTAGATTGTGTTTCCCTTGAACCTTTTCCAACATTAGATCGTTGCGATTGCTCTGAGATCCGTGACAGCCGGAACTTGAGCCGCATCACCTGAAGTCATAACAATTTTCAATTGAAACTGAGTGAAGTCGTTTGTCGGATCGATTTCGTATTCGACTTCTTGGAAAGGTGTATTATCACCTAGCGAAGAAAGATCGGAGATTCGACTGGATGAGAGCTCTGTCCAAGTTGCGTCTCTTAGATCCAATACTTGAGGACTTGCGATCTCATCATCGAATCGAGCGTAAAGACGAACTCTTGATCCTTCGGGTTGACTTACTCCAAGATAGACATTCAACTTATCAGCAGGATCGTTTAAGAAGACTTTCTTCGAGATGTAACGAGCAGTGGCATTTCCACTCGCCGCATTTGTCTCATTTGTAACATCATTGTTGATGACATATCCATTGCAAAGAAGAGAAATCTTATCCAAATCAACAACAGGTGTTGCGTATTGATTGGATGAAGTAAGAGTTGCTCCTAACGTGATGTCGCTTGCGGATGAAACGGTGACTGCCGAAGGTAAGTATAGATGAGCCCCATCCGGTGTTAAGCTGTATGAATTTCCTCCGATAGAAAGAGTGTAATTGATCTCTGTCTTAGGTGGAAGAATCTGAGCAGGACTAAACTGAATAGAACTTACGGTGAATGGAGTATTCTTTGGTATCGTTTCAAAAGCTCCTGTGAGAGTACCGGCCGGTCCAACTGTCTTTGTGCGAGTTGATTCTCCAGCCGCTAAGAATGTGTGAGCGTTGAGAGTAAACTTAATGTCTCTTGTCTGAACCGGCGTCCAAGTTGAAGCGTTTGAACTTCGAAATGCAACTCCAAGATACGGATCCTTATCTATTCGTTCACCACTGGATATGTCTTCACCTCCAAGTTCCGACATCCAAATGGTGTAATCGGGAGAAGTTGATCGTACAATGAATGCGTATTCTCTATTCGTTTCCAAATGAACCGCACTTGGAAATGTGAATGTAGTGACAGATGACGCATCATCACTAATGTTTACTTGACTACTCTCAAGTGAAACCACACCGTTCTTTATGATTTTTGCGGAATACGGATATCCATTGAGAACCTCTACGATTTGTACAGAAACAGGTTTGGCAGAATCTTTTCCCTTAAAGTATAAATCAAGAGATTTAATGAACACACTATCAATTCCTTCAGGAACCTGTGGACTATCATCGATGCCAAATTGACCAACGTTAAAGGATTGTGCCAGTGGATCCAAGTATACAAGATCATAAGGATTGTAATTATCTCCACAATCATATCCTCCATCTTCAGGAGCAGCCTCACTTGCTTCGAAGTTGACTAGAACTGGATCAACATCAGCGTAGAGTGAAGGTTGTGTGGAATCATATAGTTTCAACTGGAATATCATTTCCGTTGAAGTTGAAACAGAGTATGTTACCGAGGCAGTATTACCTGTGACTGTAAATGTACCAGTTAATTGTGTACCCGAGAAGTCCGAAGTCGTAACACCTTGAATGAGAAAAGGAATAGTTGTTCCATCGGTAACATTCGTGGTTGTAAGAGTTATCGTAAAACTTTCGGTATCCAAACGATAAGCGTGATTCGTGCTTAAAGAATACGTCGGTAACGCATCGGGCTCGACTATTGGATCTCCTCCACCGGAGCCGGGATTTGAAGGTCTTCTTGGTGCTGTCGGACCTACTTCCGAATCAATAGGTGGAGAGGGAACGTGTACTTCACCATCCTCAGAATCATAATAATCGTATTGAGTACCCGTTGCACGATAAACAGCCTTGGCTTCCGAAAGGCGATTTAGATCTTCTACTCCTCCATCCGTATCAGTAAGAGTGAAATTAATCGAACCAGTTGAGAACTTAAGAGTATTGTTGTTTGGAATAATAAAATATCCTTCGAGAGTTCCGGCATTATCCGTTGTCAAATTTCTTCGAGCATCACTAAGTGTTGTGAAAACCTGAGATGCACTCTGATCAAAGAAGTCAATTCTATTTGCGCTATTCAATCTTCGGTAACGAAAATCCTCAAAACTATTGGCATTTGGAGAATCGTCACCATTCAATGTTGTAGCATAGGCTGTGATGTTATTATCATCAAAGTAGGCAAAATGACGAGTGTTTGGTTTAAGACCAGTCGCTTTGAAATATATTCTTCGCGACCGCATGAATGGAATAATTTCTACCGTTACTTCCGGCATCGGAAGATGCGGCCCGAGATTACGGGGATCATCCGGAGAAAGACCTGTTTGAGTTCCTCCAACATACCTACCTCTATTCCCATACGTCCGAGTTGAGGTTGTGTCTTGCGAAACGTCTAAAACTGGATGGAGGGCGTTCATCAGCCGAGCTTTCAGTTGTTGCTCCTCGTTTCCCGTAATATCAGTGAATGGCACACCTACAATATCATCTCGATTGTGTACTGATTCACTACCAAGTGTCGTTGTTCCCCTTGAAGAAAATTCAAAATTATCATAGGATCCATCAACATTATCTGTATTCAGAAGTGGTCTATTCCTATGTTCAATCCAATCATCGGATGAAGGAGAAATTTCTACCAATCCTCTGTAATTGGTTGCTGAGTATGGAATAACCGATTCAAAGACTGAAGCAAATCTTTGTTTAACAATTTCCTTTGTTCCAACTGAAGGAAGTCTGATTAAATTATCTTCTTCTTGAGGACTATTATCCGCCAGTCGAACTTCAACCAAGTTTCTATCGATACTCGGAAACAATTGACCCAAACTTCTATCAATTGAGCAGACATGTTTTGGATCATCTACTTCAGCACGACTATGACCATTGAAATTATCAACAAAGAAACCATTTTTGAATCTTTCACCGGCTGAGTCAAAGATTTGTTTATCGGATGTTCTTTTTTCGAGAAGAGATAAAGAAGTGTAGTATTCAAGATTTTCAATTCTCTTTTCGAGATCTCCGATATCGCCCATTGTGTATCTCTCATTATGAACAGATACTTTTCGAATCTTGGTGGCATCATAGGTGTATGGATTCACATAGAGATTGTAAAGAGCCATTGATCCAGTTTCAGTTTTAGGTGGAACTGGATTTTGTGAAGAAACACCATTCTTTAAGAGATATTCACCTCTTCGTGTTAAAACGATCTGATCGATACGAGGCAAATAGTAATCAATAACCGTTTTAATTTTGGTGTTCGGTGTCAACGAGACAGCACCCGATCCGCGAAAATCGAACACATCAGAAAGACGTGTACCATCGTAGATTGGAAACTTATGATAAGAATCTTCGCCATCTTGGAATGCGGCAGGATAAGACTCAAGAGAAAAGTAATCTCCAGCACCATGACTAAAGTAATTCAAAGTGATATCTACATCTCCATCAATCGTTGTTTCACCAACATAAGTCAATGTTGCGTTTTGATAAGAATTATCACGTTGTCCGTTATCCAAAACAAAATTATTGAGATCTATAATAGAATCTTGTAAAGGACTATTGTTTGAGGTGATTGCGGTAATTTCCACAACATCAATCACACCAAGATCAATAATTTCTCCAGTGCTGATTCCTCCGGGCGAAGGACGAGCGCTTACGGTGTATCCGGTATTAAGAGTTTTTGTCGCGAGAGAAAGAGCTTTCGTAAGAGTTGCAATCGCGGCAATGTTTGCTCCGCCCGGAATAACCGTGATGTTACTCATTGTTAGAGTAGCTTCGGTCTTTGCAACATTCAAACTAACATTTGTTACAGTACCAAATGCTCTCGATACCGGAGAATCTACGCCCGGAATAGTAACGAGATAATCATTCGGATTTGTGCTCTGAAATGTTTCTCCAACACCAAGTGTATCGAGAACTATGATTCCCGAAGCAATACTTGAAACGTCAATTCCATAACTACCCGCTCCGGCAAACTCTCTACGAAACTCGTAACTGGTCGAAGCGGTGGTTACTGCTTTGATCGCCTTTCTTGGAAGTTTTATAAGTTTCTTTGCGAACTTATTTCCGTGTACTTTGAAAGTTGGTTCGATAGAGTTAAACTGTACGTTCGGTGATACAACGGTGTCTTTGATGTAAGTAGCTGAATTGATATTCGCGTGTGATGCAGTACCAAGATCATAGTAAAACCTAAAAACCGTATCCAATCCTGTTCCTCGAACCTTTTCAATATTTGTTACGGAGATGCTTAATCCAGTTGTGCCCACTTCGTAAGTACCCGTAAGAGGACTCGCGTTATCACCATCGATGTCGGGTAAGTATGCTTCGGAAAATTTGCCTTCGATATATGTTCCCAGTCCGGTTGAAACTGTAACAGTCTCTCCGGTTTTTGCGTCACGAGCTTTATCTGAGATAAGACTAAATCGACTGGCAGTTTCAACTCTTTCACCCGAGACATAAGCGATGCCCGGATCAATTTCAACCACATAGTCACCTTTGAGTCGAGTGATATCAGCTGAATCGGTAGCAGAATATTTCCCGTTGTTACCATTTCCATCGTTGTATGCTTCTCTTAAATGAGCAGTAAACCCAGAAATAGTATAATTTCCGCTTTCTTCGAAAGTTCTTTTTGTAAGAGCGTTTCCTAGTTTTCCTTCGCCAGTTGCATACTTTGTCGATAACGGTTTGATCTGTTTTCCATCCTTAAGAGAAACAAGAGTGACGAATTCTGTAGAGGATGCACCCGTAAGTGGAAAAACCTTGTTTGTATTGTATGGAATAGAACCGGATTGAAGAGCGGTCTGATCCGTAAGAGCAACGAGACCAAGTGATATCGTGTAGCGATCCGCACCAGGCTCAGAAGCATTAGGAACTCCACTGGCGTTATCAAACAACGAGGAATCATCGGTCGTTGTTTTGATCGCTTCAGTTACCTTAAATGCCAACCTACCAGTTATTTTTGTACTGGCGTCGGGTCTTTCGACAATTACATTTGTTGCTTCAACATTTACAAAGTGACCAGCAACAAAATAAACACCCCTATCGACGTGTAACTTAGTAGCGAATCCAGTCGCTGAAACAGTACCAATTGTTGTACCCGAAACTATAGTTGTGCCAGATATCGAATTCTTAGCACGAATTGTTACATCATTTCCAAAGATTTGCTTTGACGCTGTTCCCTTCGTGTAACGAAGATAGAGACGATACTTTGTTGTTGTATCATTTGTGGTGATCGCTTCATAGTCAACTACGTCGGCGGTGAGAGATATCGATTCGGGCGAGTTTATTGTTACGGAATCGATGTTCGTCAATAAACCCATTCGAGTAAGAGTATCGGCGGCCAACACCTGTGGTGAAGAAGTGCTGCTGATCTTTAGGTCAGCATGTGTTAAAACTACTTCTGCCCAGAAAAGATTTCCATCAATTGTTACGTCACCGTTCAGAACTCGACTTCCTTCCTCAAATACATGCGATCCAAAACGATCAACCTGAGTCTGTAGAAGAGTCTGAAGTTGATTGAGCTCACGAGTCTGTACCGGAATGCCGGGTTTAAAGAGTATTTTGAGGTGTCCCTTTGCTTCGTTGCCAGACGAAACATAGTCGTCATAATACGGTGAAGATTGGTAGAGTGTAGTGTTAATAGCCATAGGTCTTTAGAATTGTAAAACTATTCTTACTTTATCATTTTGTGCGCCGGATCTTGTTATCGATGTTCTATTATCAAGCATAAGGACTTCTCCGCTGAGATCCAATTGTGAAAGTGTTATCGGTGAGTTGAGAGGTGAATGATTCAAAGCATCATCATAGTGTTCAGAGTCAACAATTGATGTGTAGTCAAATGTAGTTGAATCGTTGGGTTGTTGAACTCCACTCGCATTAAAGATCTTAAGTGTTCCGCTCAAAGGAAGAAGATCTTGTGTTACGGTTGTTGAACTGTTTTGATGAAAATAAATCTTATCGGGTGTTCCGCTAGTATCTATATAATCAATCCAAGCCTTTTCTCCGGTGGTTGTTTTTTCGACATACCATCCACTTGCCGGAGTAAGTGAAGAAAGATCTTCGGAACCATCCATCAAAATATATGAAAGTGAATCGATTGTTCCATAAGATTCGGGTGAATCATTCGCGGAATCAAATGTTGGACTTTTAATAATCGATACTTGACGAAAGGTAAGATCCACCGGAGTTTCACCGGCAGGCGAATCGTTTCCGTCAAAGTCAGATGATACTCCGACATAGTATGGAGGAAAAACATCGAGGTTATTCGCACCAAATCCAGCAGACGGAGCGATCAAAGGTTGTATCTCCGCTTCGGTGTATGGTGAATCGACCGAAGGAGCGGAAGTAAAATCAATGCTTGCTTTGAGAATACCATTTGACCTACCAACACCAAATCCAACAAAGTCTGCCAACACCAAAGAATCAACTGGAGATGTCATCGGTGAATCACCACTTATGACTTCAGTTACTTTTTGTCCAGCCACAAGAATATTCAGGGCGGTGGTGCCGGTTGTACCATCTATTTGTGTGTATCGAAGAGTCGCCGGATAAATTCCATTGGTGTATCCACTTCCAGCCGAAACAATCTTAAATCCATAGAGCAAACCTTGTGTTGAATTTGCGGGCGGTGTGATGTTGACGGGAATCTCAAAGAAAGTCGAAGAGTTTGCGAAATCACTTCCGGTAGGAACCTCTCCTATTCGAACCCACATGTATCCATCTGATCCTTGTGTGACTTCTCCATCTACGGTACCGGAAGGACTATCATAAGAACTCTGAGGAGCGACTGTACTATTGGCTCCACTATTGTTATCTAAACAAAGATAGAGATACCCATCCGTACCAATCGCGTAACAACCCCGAGAGGTTACGGTGCTACCATCATAGGCAATGTTGAAACATGTTCGATCAGTACGATCATACCTTTTCCAAACATTACCAGAAGACCATGTTTGATTTGTCTTAGGTAAAAGTCTTTCGATATTTGTGGAAGTAAGGAGTTTCATTGAGATGAGATTTTGAATCGCATCTTGTCTTTCAAGTTCACTTCCGGTTGGAGTAGGAGGATCGGACTCATCGGCCCATGGATCGCTCTTACCTATTCCAATATAATATCCACTTGCTTGCGTGAGTGGTGAATCAGTTGCTAAAGTGTTTACGTTAGTAACAAATGCGTTTGCATTGTTCTTTCGATGATCATCTGTAATTATCGCAGGCATATTGTTTTATTTATATTACTTCTATCCACCCTGGCTGATGAGTTGGTGTATGATTTGATAAACCTGTGTAAAGATCCTGAACCCAGTTGGATTTTGTTGTGTCAAAAGAAGGAACGACTGTTCTATCAGTACGTAGGGCTCTTGTTTCAACGATCAAATCCGGAAAAAGTTTCAAACCAGCAGGATGAATGAGTTTTAGATAGGACTGTTTCCATCGATCAAACGATATTCCACTGGTGATTACATAGGAATAGTTTTGCCACCTATCACTATCAAGCAAACGATTATCATAAGAAACCCAACTTTGTCTACCATAAGAAGTTCGAAAGAGTTTTTCCGAAGGATACTCAACATTGACTTCATCATCAAAGAAGAGTCGAAAGAAGATACGAATGCTATCATGCGATCCTCGGGCCTTATAGAGTTCAACGATATTTCGAAAGAGTTGACGATTGTTCAGAACATCAGAGTTTGGTATCTCTCTTGCAATTTCTTTCTTAAGTTCGTTCAAGTAGGTGTCATCTATTAGATCAATATCGTGTTCCTTTGTGATACGATCTATGATATTTGTTGGCTGATCCTTTTGATTGAGAAACTCGTAATAGTCTTCCAGAAATGAGATAAGATCTGTTGGATAATTCTCCGATACAGTAGTACGGAGTTGTATAGGAAAGAGTGAGTTGACACTCTCCTTCTCGCGATTGTGGATAGTAATTTCTCCTATTGTTTTCTGCTTGTGAGACATATTACTTATCGCGAGCAAATGTTACGTAATCAGAAAGAAGAGGAGCAGTTCCGCTTGTGCTGGAATCAATGTCTCCTATAACCTGTGTTTCACCCAAATCAAAAGCAAGGACTTCTCTTCTTTTCGCTACGATATCGTCGGCTGCAGGTCTTACCTTTACACGAATCGTACTTGTAGTGGATGCAGGTAAATTATTCAGTTGAAGAATACCTGTTGCCGGAAAAAGAAATCCAGCGCTTTGAACTACCTTCTCAACTGTACCATTTGCTCTTCGTTTGAAAACAAATATCTTTCTTCTTTCAGTTTCTCCAACGATCTTTTCGTCTCCGAGTTGTACACTATCTCCAAGATATTTCCAAGTCGATGAAGATATCATAGAATCAGTTTGATCGATTTCTCCATCAAGCGCGAATGCAAAGTCAATGTTGTCATTCTCACTTTCATTTCCCGTAACGGTAATTGTAAGATTCTTGTATGCATACATTCGAGCAACCGAGTTAAGAATCGCTACATTGGTTTGATCGATTGCTTTAAGGAAAGTAGAGAATCGAAATACACCATTGAAGTTATTCAAGTTGTTCGAATCAAAGGTTGTGATTGCACGTCTTACATCCGTAACGAGTTCTTCTTTTGTTTTCGTTGTAAGCGTTGAATTGTATTTAAAGAAGACTTCGGCATAAAGAAAAGTGTAAAGAGGATCTCTCAATCGTGGTTTAATTGCTATAACCTTTCGATCATAGAGTAGAGCCTCAACTTGGTCTTTCTCAATATCAGTAAGAGTTGTTTGAGTCAGATCCAAAGGACGAATTGAAATATTGACCTCACCAAAGTTTGGTATATCGTTATCTTGTCCACCCCAAACTGCAACGTCTTTTACGTTACTGATATTTTGTTTGATCAGAGTCTTATAATCTTCGGCGGTGACAGCGCGATTCTGTGAAACAAAAGTAAGAGGAGCATTGTACTTAATACTCGTAAGTGATTCCTTTTCTTCTCCACCTTGAGATTTTAGAACAAGCGTTGGAGCTCCAGTACCATCAATTATAGCATTTGAACCACTCGCATACGTAAAACTTGTCGCACCATTTGCCGGAGCTCCGGCGGTTGTAAGGTAATCCAATCGAACAACGTCTAAAGGACTTAGACTTTTACCAAGAACACCATCACCGAATGTTACATCGTAATATCCCTCTCCATTTTCATTGAGAAAATATATCTTACTTGTATCGTCAATGTTGGTGAAAGTCTCAAACTTTGTGTAAGTATCAGGTGTTGCGGTTGTGAGAGTTGGAAAAACCTGAACTCTAAGAGTTGAAGTATCCACCTCACTGTGATTAATCACAAACTTTTGATAAGAACTATTATCAACAACGTAATCGGCGGTACGACGAATTCCCTGATAAATCTTGAGGTTTTCAAAAACAAACTTATTTGTGTCACTCAATCCAACTGTTGTATCGGAAATCGTTTGAAAGGTATATGTTACACCATCAATAGTTGATGTGAACTTTGTTCCTCTTGGAAGTGTATATTCTTCGGCAGTGCTTGATCCTTGTTTTGTGAATGTGATATTGATTGTTGCAACTGATGCGGTTCTACTCGTGGGTGTATATCCCAAAAGTTTTGCCCTCGAAACAACATTAGCTCTTAACTGTGCGGAATCCAAGAAGGATTCATTCATCGCCATGTGAGCATTGACAGCATTGTAATGTGTATTGTACGCAAGAACGTCAAGAAGAGAACTTAGTCCAGACCCTTCAAAATCCCAATCTTTAAACGCACTTCCG
>Ga0255753_1002371_pt1 | contig 20941 bp, 14 predicted proteins | sample 041ome_10_FD_179953 | JGI IMG/M metagenome (GOLD analysis project Ga0255753, IMG submission 179953) | Coastal salt marsh microbial communities from the Groves Creek Marsh, Skidaway Island, Georgia - 041412US metaG (version 2) | ecosystem: Environmental > Aquatic > Marine > Intertidal zone > Salt...
GACTTCAGCGCTTTAGAATTTTGAGGTGGATGTCGAGGAAGGAGAACCACGAATTTCACGAAAACACGCGAAGAGCAGCAGAGAAGAGAGAAAATCGAGAGAAGAGAATATTAATAAATCACCTTCCGCGCAACACATCTAATAAAATCATTTTCTTTGATTAAAAGTAGCGTCATATCATTCGTTTCCTCCTCCGAATCCGAACGCGAACGACGTCGTTTGCGCGAAGATGGAGGAAGACGCGTTCTCTTTTTTTTTTTGCTTCTTGTTCTTCTTCTTCTTAGTGTTATCGTCGTCGTCGTCGTCGTTAAAATCCTCGTAATCGTTGCGTTCGTTCGGAGCTCGCCGCGGCTTCTTCTTCGCGGCGGCGTCATCATCCATTTTTATCGCGCGCTGTCGAGCGTCCGCGAGTATTTCTGGGTACGCCTCGCGCATTCGCGCTTCGAAGGCTTCGCCGAGGGAGTGACGCTGCGCTTTGTCGTCGTATCCGCTCACTAAGTTGCTGTTTTTGCTGTCTAAAATTTTGAGGACGGTTGGCATGTTGGATCGAGAGACGAAGTTCGCCGTGAGCGCTAAGTGGACGTTTTTGTCTTCGTCTTGGTTTTGGTCGTCTTCTGACAGTGGTAAGTTGACGACGCAATGCCACCATTGGCTGGGTACAAAAATAACGTCGCCGGGCTCACATATCGTCTCTTGAAAGTGACGCGCTTTCGTTTTCTCTCCGTCGTAGTCGTCGTTTTCGTACACGCACGCGTCGTAAAAGTTTTCATACCATTCTAACGGCGTCAAAGGACACACGACGTTTGCGTTATCTTCCGATGGGAAAACGCCGGGTGGCACTTCGTCTTGTGGGAACAAAATCCATTTCTTCCGTCCTCTGATTACTGCGTTCCACGCGGACGTCCCGTTCGGATCTACGTGAAACGTTGAACCCGATCGATTCGGACCGAATATCACCCACTTATAATGCGGTCGCTTTTCCTCTCCTAACACTTTAAAGTAATCTCCGTCTCTGGTAAAAATATTGTGAAATAAACTCCCTTCTTCAAACACCCCGGTATTTTCCGTCCACATCTCCTCTTTCGCTTTCGGATCGAACAGCAAGAGTTTGTTATCGTCCATATCGTTTTCCCGCAAACAATACGAAACGTAATTTTTCAAAGAAGTCCGATACCCGCCCACTAAAAACGTCTCCTCGCCGTACTCTTTCAGCAACGCCTCGTTCGTCTTCCACTTCTCGATCGCTTTCCAATTCTTCGCCAATCCTCTCAAAACGACCGGGCGATTGTTCTTCTCAAACTCCTCGCGAAACGCGCGCTCGATCGACTTCGAAGTCGAAGTCTCGCTTTCGTCTTCGTCTTCGTCTTCGTTACGGCAGTCAATCTCGGGCACGGTGAACCTCTCGACCCACGTCTGTTTAATCTCTATGTTGTTTATTCGTTTCGGTAGATACAAAGCGTCGGAATAGAGTCGTCGTCGCGCTTTTTCTACCGGCGTCTTCTTCTTAGTATTAGTATCATTCCTCCTATTCGTTTCCAAATTCTCCTCCTCCTCCCTCTCGTAGAGCGCCTTCCAACTGTCGCACGAACTAAAGTCCGCCTTCTCCAACCCGTACTTTTGCAGATACAGCTTTTTCCAGAGCGAATCGAACCGCGCGAACTCAAAACACATCTTCGACGCCAACGCGAATCGCATCAACGTTTTCGCGTCGTCCACGTGTTCGGACAACACGTTATTCAGGAGGATTTCGTCGGAAAGTTTAGAGAAGACGCCCAACGACTTTTCCCGAGTTTGCGAGTGCGTCGCTTTCTCCTTTTCGGAGAGGAAGAAGAGCATGCCGAGAGGTTTGACCTCGTAGTAGTGACGACGACGGTTTGTACTACGAGGAGAAGAAGAAGAAGGAGCGCGCATTTCTTCCTTCTTCTGTTTCTGTCGCGTCGAGAAGAGAAGAGCGCGAAGAGTGAAGTGAATTTTGTTAAACAGCAAAGCACACGCGAGTATTCTATTTCCTATACGTTCGCTACTATACTGGCGTATTCGCAAATTTACTCTTCTTCTCCCGCGGTGGTGGTGCACAATAAGTACCGCGCGAACGCTCGATGGAAATCTCTGCAGTCGTTTTTGCAAAGCGCCAAGTTTCGCCAGTCGTAGAGGCTGTAAAACTCCGCCTCGAGGACGCGGTCGACGGCGCCGTACGCTTCGCGGATGTCGTCGTCGCCGTTGTTATTCGCGCCGCCGTCGTCATCGGCGCTGTCACCACTACCACTAAAATTACTACTACTACTACTACTAATCCTCGCGACCGCTTCCAACACGGATTTCCTTTTCACCTCTCCGATCAAATCCATCCCGCTCGGCGCGTACCGCTTCCTAAACTTCCGGTCGACGACCTCGCGCCGAATCGCGCCTTCAACCGACCTTCTCAAAACGAGCAGTTTAAACGCAGTTTCCAGCGCCAACGGATTCTTCGGCGCGAAATCGACTAAATAGTGTAAACGTTGCCCTTCTTCTTCTTCTTCTTCTTCTTTTTCTTCGCGATAAAAGTCTCTCCTCGATGTCGTCGTCGTCGTTTTGGTGGTCATCTCCAAAACCGTCGCGTGATGTGACATCTGTCTCGGATACGGCAACGCCTCGGGAAAACCATCCAATGGTCGCAACGCGAGGAAGACTTTGACGACCACCCCAATCTCTTCCGAAGAAGAAGATCGACAACAAAAAATAGGGTTTCTTGTTCTTCTTTCTCCTCTTCTTCTGTGCCGAGCGCGTTGTGCGGCGACGACGACATCGCGAGTAGCGCGCGACGACGACGACGAGAAAGTTTTCATTTTTTGTAACGACATTTTCACTCTTTAAGCGCGGGGAAAATACGTCAGAGATGCGAGAGTATACAACACACAGAGAGAGAGAGAGAGAGAAAAGAACATGTCGACCGCCGCTCCCGTGTGTAGGAATTAAACTTTCCTCCTCGCTCGTTGCTTTTTTTGCGCGCGTTGAAGACGAGAAGTAATGAGACACGACGACGAGAGAGACGACCCGTACCAAATCCTCGGCGTGTCCCCACGCGCGGATGCCAAAACTATCAACGACGCGTATCGCAAGTTGGCGCTGCGATATCATCCAGACGTCGCGAATAATAATAACGACGGCGGCAGTCAAAACAACAAGAACAACAACAGAACGTTCGACAGACTGACGCGGGCGCGAGAGCGCGCGCTGAGGCGAGTAGGAGCGACCGATGGGAGGAATAATGGTAAGAATGGATATTATTATTCCGGTTGGCGAGAGGCGACTCGACACGGCGACTTTAAAGGAGGAAAACGAGCCGCCGCCGGGGAAAATTTTTATCAGAAGTACGACCATTTATACGAACGGAGAAAACATCCCATGCACGTCGGGCGGCAATACGGCGGCGGCGTTTTGTTGCTGTGGAGTTTGAGCTTAGTGTGTTTCGGTAGTTTTTTGTGGGAGCTTTCGAGCGCGGAACATAAAGTCGGGCCGGCGACGGAGAAGCGAAGAGAGAAGCGAAGGAAGGAGGAGTTCGCGAGACGAGAGAAAGCGAGGGAGATTGGACGAATGGAAAGAGGAACGAGCGGTGGAAGCAGCGGTGCGTCCGCGAGAAAGAAGAAGACGACGGAGAAAGTCGTGCCGGAGATGATGTCGATGATGGGAAGCAGTCGACACGTGGCGAGGTTAGAGGACGGAGGCGTTTTATTCGTGGAGGATGAAGAAGACGAGGAAGAAGAAAAATTCGATCGCAAAGGATACTACGAGACGACGACGACGAGAAACGGCTCAGCTGGAGCGAAATTTAAACGCGTCAAACCGTTCGTTTCGAAACACGCGGAACGGACGAAGCAAAACGCGCTGGCGCAGAAAAACTTATCGGCGGAGGAAATCGAGAAAGCGTTGGAACAAATGCGAACGATGGAACGCGAGATTGAGTGTTGCGCGAAGTGCGGATGGCCGTTACCCTATCAGAGCACCATGTCTTGCCCTGCGTGCGGAGCGAGAACCATACAAAAACGAGACGTCGTTCGCGTCGTCATCAACAAGAAACAACAGCTCGTCGAGAATAACAATAGCGAAACAAGCGACGAAAATGTAGCCGCCGCCGCAAGAGTGAGCACAGCGTCGTAATCATAAAACCCATATGATTATGAAACCAGAGATTAGTATTATGTTGTAAAACAGTAGAAATAGTATAAAAGGGCACGAAATTGATACAAGTAAGAGTCGTCGTCTGCATCATCGCGCAAGCGCGTTGTGGAGTATAGGAGAAATTATGAAATTTTGCACTTCAGACAAAACTTCCCGCCGGGAAAAGGCGAAAAAGCGACAGACTTATCCATCGGCTTTTATACAGAAAAACAATGGCCGACAAAGAGGAATCTCTCGCCGCCGCCGTGAATTTGTTGACGCTCCTCGCCTCAGATTCAGGCAAGGAGACGTTCTTTCTCCCGACTCTCGATGGCGCATCATCGTCGTCATCATCGTCATCATCGAAACAGAAATGCCTTTTTTTCGAGTGCTCTTCGACGGCGTTGCAAGCGCTCTCGAAGATGTTTTTACCGTCCACTCCGGACGCGCTGAAACTGACCGCGTTGAAATCTATCGCGAAGAAAGCGAGACGGGTGGAATTGACGGAAAAGCGAGCGTCATTCAACGATCTGTTCGGGTACGGCATCTCGAAGAAGAACGAGACGAGATTACGAACCCTTTTTACCGAGAGCGAGAAGGAGAAAAGATACGGGGCGGTGATTAGCGTTCGTTTGAAGTGTGGAGAAAGCGTGGCGGTGTGTGGATTGTTTGAAGACGGCGAGAGCGGGTTCGGGAAAGCTTCTTTCACCGTTGATTCGAATCTTTCTCTCTCTTCGTTCGTGGCGTACCCGTTGGCGCCGTCGACGACGTTTCTCGAGCTCCAATCGACGCCGGAGAAGGAGACGGATGAGGTCAAGTGGTTGTATTGCGACGATAAAGGAAACGCGAGAACAGAAGATATGCCGTACTTCAAGTGGAAAGGAAAGTTGCGACCGCATAAGATTTCGCACCAAGAGAAGTTGTATCGAGGGATGCGGAAAGTGCCGGATACGGTGGTGAAAGCCGAGTGGTGGGAGACGAGCAGACCGTTGGCAGAAGAGAGGGCGAGACAGCAAAGAGTAGCAGACGAGTTGCCGCAAAAAGAGATTGAAAAGTTACGAAAAGCGTGCGTTATTGGGAGAGGAGCGATTGATTGCGTGGTGCGAGCGATTCGTCCAGGGGTCACTCCCGAAGCGTTGGACGTGTTGTGTCACGATTACATTTGCGATAAGAACGCGTATCCATCGCCGTTAAATTACTATTGCTTCCCAAAATCGTGCTGCATAAGCGTAAACGAAGTTATTTGTCACGGTATTCCCGATTGTCGACCGTTGGAGGAAGGAGATATCGTGAATATCGACGTCACTGCATTTTTTGGCGGATACCACGGCGACTTGAACGAAACCGTGTTTGTCGGCAGTAGCGGTGACGAAGGCGATAACGCTGAGAAACCAGATAGCGAAGAAGTAGCAGACGGAGTAGATGATAGCAGCAAAAAAGAAGCGTTTAAACTGCTCAAGTGCGCGTACGAGTGTCTCGCAGATGGTATGTCCATTGTCAAACCAGACACGCGATACAGAGACATTGGCGAAAAAGTCTCCGCGGTTGCCTCTAAATATAACTGTTCGGTCGTTAAAACTTACTGCGGTCATGGCATCGGGAAGCATTTTCATTGTTTCCCGAACGTTCCGCACTATAAAGGCAACAAAGCCGCCGGTGCCATGAAGCCTGGTCACGCGTTCACCATTGAACCGATGATCAACCTCGGCAAAGAATGGCGCGACGAGTTATGGCCGGACGGATGGACCGCGGTTACCAAAGATGGAAGCCTGAGCGCCCAGTACGAGCACACGATGGTATGCACGACAGATGGCGTGGACGTCTTGACGAAACGGAATAAAAATAGCCCGAGAGTGTTTCCGTTCACCGAATACGAGGATACCGGAGACGACGACGACAAAGAAGAAGGGGCGGACAAAGAGAAAGTCGTCGCGGAGCTCGAAGAGCTTGTCAACGAATTCAACACCAAGTTGTAGAGGCATAGAAAGTGATGCAAAGAGAGCACACGCAAAAGCTTGTAGGGTAGCGTCGTAGTTTTTTATATGTTGTCATATTATTAGTACCACCATATTTCGAACTGGAAATGCTTCGCTTATTTTTTCTCGGTCTGGTCGTCTCTTGTTTCGCTTTGAAATCGAAGTAAAATCAAGTAGTAAAAATTAACCCTGGCGGCCGAAAACCTGAAAAATCACCACAACCACTTTCGAGACAACAAACAAAAGCTTGCGGCGGTAGTAAAAGCCACACCGACTCGACCAAAATGTTTGCCTCTCAGACGACGATAAACCCAAGCTCCTTCGCGGCGCGGGCGCGAACGTCCTCCTCGTGCGACGGAGAGAGTTGCCGATGCGCTTTCTGCGCGAACGTGACCAAGAGAAGGGTGGCGACGAAACGCAATCCGTCCGTCGTCACTCGCGCCGAACAATACCGCCCGGGGATTAACATGCCGGAAGGTCCGGACTCGGACTTGAACAAATGGTCCAGGAAAATCACGCAGCCGAAATCTCAAGGCGCTTCTCAAGCCATGCTCTACGCGACTGGTTTGACCGAAGCGGATATGAACAAACCGCAGGTTGGGATTTCTTCCGTCTGGTGGCAAGGGAACCCGTGCAACAAACACTTGCTTTTGTTAGGGAACGAGGTGAAGAGAGGCGTCGAAGCAGCTTCGATGGTCGGGTATCAGTTCAACACGATTGGTGTGTCCGACGGGATTAGTATGGGTACGCCGGGGATGTCTATGTCGTTACAATCGAGAGACTTGATCGCGGATTCCATCGAGACGGTCATGGCCGGGCAATGGTACGACGCGAACGTGAGTTTGCCGGGATGCGATAAGAACATGCCGGGGACTGTTATGGCGATGGGAAGAATTAACCGACCGTCGTTGATGATTTATGGAGGTACGATTCGACCGGGCGTTTCGCAATTGGATGCGAGCAAGTCGTTGGACATCGTTTCGGCGTTTCAGAGTTACGGCCAGTTTGTTACGGATGCCATTACCGAAGACGAAAGAAAGGATATCGTGAGAAACTCGTGCCCAGGCGCTGGAGCGTGTGGCGGCATGTACACCGCGAATACCATGGCATCTGCTATCGAGGCTTTGGGGATGACGTTGCCGTATTCCAGTTCAATCCCGGCGGAAGATCCGTTGAAGATGGACGAGTGTTTCTTAGCCGGGAACGCGATTAGGCACTTGTTGGAAATTGATTTGAAACCGAGAGACATCATGACCCGAGCGGCTTTTGAGAATGCGATGACGATTGTTATTGCTCTCGGTGGTAGTACGAACGCGGTGTTGCACTTGATTGCCATGGCGCACGCGTGCGGGATTACTTTGACCTTGGACGATTTCCAAGCCGTGAGCGACAAGACGCCGTTCATTGCGGATTTGAAACCAAGTGGGAAGTACGTCATGGAAGATGTTCACAAAGTCGGTGGTACTCCGGCGGTGTTGAAGTATCTCATGGCGAATGGTTTGATTGATGGCTCGTGCATGACGGTAACGGGTAAAACGTTGGCAGAAAACTTAGAAGCCTGTCCAGATTTGAAGGAAGGGCAAGATGTGATCGTGCCGTTGGATAAACCGATTAAGAAGACTGGACATTTACAAACGTTATACGGAAACATCGCTCCGGAAGGTTCGGTGGCGAAAATCACCGGTAAGGAAGGTTTGTACTTCAAAGGTACCGCGATTTGCTTTGATTCCGAGGAGGAGATGCTCCAAGCGTTGGCTGAGAATTCCAAACAGTTTGTTGGTACAGTCATTGTCATTCGTTACGAAGGTCCGAAGGGTGGTCCAGGTATGCCGGAAATGCTGACCCCGACGTCTGCGATCATGGGCGCTGGCTTAGGTAATGACTGCGCGTTAATTACGGATGGGAGATTTTCAGGCGGGTCGCACGGTTTCGTCATCGGTCACGTCACGCCGGAGGCGCAAGAAGGCGGTCCGATCGGTTTGATTGAAAACGGAGACGAGATTGAAATCGACGCGGAAAAGAGAACGATGAATGCATTGAATGTCACGGAAGCGATGTTTGCTGAGAGAAGAGCCAAGTGGAAAGCGCCACCTTTGGAGGCGACGAGCGGTACGCTGTATAAGTATACCAAATTGGTGGCGAGCGCGTCGAAAGGTTGCATCACTGACCTTTAAACATATTTTTAATATCTAATACAGTAATATATTATCTATTGAAAGTGCTGCTACATTCTCTATTTATCATCTATCTATACTTTATATTTCATTAATCGCGCCGTTTATGTAGTGCTAATTTTCTTCATTCATGCGGCGCTGGTCTGTCATCTTCGTCAAACGACCACACCGAAAAGTGGTGGTTCAGCGATCGAACGCCGTGTAAACGCTTTCTAGTCCTGCTACTCAAGGCGCCTTTCTCATCCTTCTCTCTCTTAACGTAGAATATGCGTTTAATGCGCGAGTGTGTCAGCGCCATGGCGCACATCAAACACGGTTCGTGCGTCATGTAAATGTCGTACCCGGTGCACAGATACGGCTTGTCGGGGATACCGGTTGATTCAGCCATGACTTTTGCCGTCACAGATTTCCGGCGCTTCTTAGCCTCTGGAGACGTCAAATCTTCAATTTCTTCATGGCCATCAGCTTTTTCACATTTCGCAGTTTCGTTACTCTTATCGGTACCATCGCGCGCTTCTGGAAACAGTTGTAAATCCAATCTCGCGACTTTCTCTATGGCAATCATCGCGCAGTGTAGCGTAGGAAGACACCTCCTCAAAGCTCCACCATTTTCGTCATCACTTTCTCCATTCTTCGCGCACGCGACCACCTCGCCGGTTTTGGGATTCACAATTTCGCACCATCTCTCGTCGTCTTCCTCTTCTACTTTCGACATCAACGCTCTCGCCCTCTCCGTCGCCGTCCTCCTCGCCTCGTCGTCCAGCTTCGACTCGTTTGAGTTCACCTCGCCTTTCGCCGTGGCCAACAATACCGACGGCCACCACTCGTTCGCGCGTTCCAGCTCTTTCTTCGAGAGCACCTGTCGGTTCGGGACGAAACACGACACTAAATCTTCCGTCGTCGTATTCGTCGCCTCTAAAACTTTCCTCGCGTACTCTTTGTTTTCCTCTCCGGAGATACCTACGAAGAAGAACACGCTCTCCGAGTCTTCCGGGTTCGCTTTCACTCTCCGAACGTGTTTCGGCGGCGCGCCAAAATCATTTCCCTCGCCTTTCTCCTCGACATTTTCCTCCTGTGCACCAAATGCCGGTCGCGCGGATGATATCATCTCGCGCTCGTAACTCGACACTTGCTTCACCGCCATCGAACACGCGCGTTTGGGAATGCGGACGCAAAATGCGCTCGTTTTGGAAAGTGGGATTGGAATCGTTGGCGCGACGAAGAACGGAGGCGACGACGCTTCGTCTCCGCTTTTCAACAGAGACGGTGGCATTGTCTCTCACGTGGTCATCGTTATCATTATCGTCGTCGTCGTCTTTGTCGTCTTTGCGCGTGTTTAAAAGAGTGAGAGATAAAATTACGCGTATCGGTAAATAAGTTTTTCAGATAAAAAAAATTCCGCTAAGACACTTGACTTTGCCGCGAGTATTGCGCCGCGCACGGGAAGAAGATCTTCTCCGCGACTTCGGACCGTTAAAGTTCTTTACTTCTTCGGCTTGACTGCTTTGGTAAAATACATTACGGTGTAAATACCCGTCTTGCCGCCGTCGACTAAAGCGTCGGCGCCCTTCTTCAAAAACCCGCTCACGCCGACGCTTCCCTTCGGAGCGATTCTGATCATCTCCAAAAACAAGACCAAGTAGTGGGTAATCGCGCGTCCCCAAATGGTCGTTTTGAAGCTCCAGAAATCTCTGAACGGCGACCATCTTCTGTACGGGTCGATGGGTTCGTACCAGTTCACGTCGCTGGTTTTCACCAAATCTTCCTCTTCCTCCAACTTGAAGCCCGCTTTTTTCATGGCGTTCGAGACGTCTTTGCAGCTTCGCGCGGTCGGTAAACCGTTCCCTAACAAAATATCCTGTCTGATTTGTCTGTGCTTTTCGTTTTTCGGGTCGTACTCTTCGGTTAAACACCACTCGTAAGAGGCGAACACGCCCCCCGGTTTCAACACTCGAAAGATTTCCGCGTAGCACTTTTCCGCATCCGGAGCGTGACACGTCGCTTCGATTTGATACACCGCATCGTACGTATTATCCGGAACCGGAATATTCATGAAATCCGCCTTGATAAACCCACAATTATCGTGTCTCCCGGTCGACTTGTTAATCTGTTCTCCTCTCGAAATTTGAAACGCGTTGTTATTCAATCCCGTCACGTCCGCCCCCGTAAACGCGGCAATCTCTCTCAACGGGCCACCAATCCCGCACCCGACGTCTAAAACCTTATCTCCTTTCTTCACGTTCAACTTAGAGGCCAAAAAATGCTCGTGTCGAATGATTGATTCTCTCAAGGTTTCCCATTTGTACCGGTGCGCGAAGTGGAACGACTCGCCCCAGCCATACTCGTAAAACGAGGTTGCTAAATCGTAGTACTTGTTCACGACGTCCGTGTAGTTTCCCGTGCGCTTAGAGTCGTCTTGCTCTTTGAAGTATTCCTGTTGCGTTGCGTTGAAGAGATGCGGAAGAAGATAAAGAAGAAGAAGAAGAAACGAGAAGAGCGATGACAGGTCAGTCTCTTTAGAACGCGCGCGTGAAAGTATATCTAATCAAAAATCATCGAGAGAGAGAGAGAGAAGAAATTTCCAAAAGAGCACACACACCTCGTAATCTTTCGTCACTTGTTCGCTCTCCTTGCGATCGACGTTCCCGCCCATGTGCTTGACGTTGAATTTCTTGTTTTTAGACGCCATGTGTTCTATTCGTTTTTCTTCTCCTTTGAACTCTTCTGACACCCGACACTCGTTAGCGTGTTGTGCGGCGTTTTTGAAGTATATCCGTGTGGATAATCAATCGGAGATCTCGTTTTACCACAAAATGTGTTTAGGGTGTGAAACCCTAACCCCAAAACCCTAAACCCGGTAGGGGAAAAAGTCGTTATAAAAACACCCACAAAACACCCATCACGCACACGAACAACACCTTTCGTAACTTCTTCGGTCGCGCCTCTGTTGTCGTTCTCATCAAAAGGGAGAGAGAGAGGGAGAGAAGGAAAAAGAACAGAAGAGAGAGAGAGAGAGAGAGAGAATATATACACGTAAACAAATGACTGCTCCAGAAGAAGAAGAGGAAAGGCGAAAAGGGATTAGAGATTTCGTGAACGCGCGGAGGAATACGAATAACACGAATAACAAAACGCTGTGTCTGATCGTCGTGGACGTCCAAAACGACTTCATGCTTCCGTCTGGCGCGTTGTCCGTCGCTAACGCGGAGGAAATCATCGACGATGTGAACTATTTAGTCGACATCATGACCGCGGAGAAGGATTTGGTGATTTTCACGCAAGACTGGCACTGTCCGAAACACCACTCGTTCGCGAGCGAACATCGAGGGAAGAAACCGTTCGATGTCGTCGAAATTGACGACGACGACGACGACGACGACGAACAGAATACGACAACTAAAACAACGACTACGTTATGGCCGGACCATTGCGTGCAAAACACGAAAGGCGCGGAGTTCCACGAGAAAATTCGAGTCCCGGCTTCGGCGAAAGTCATTCGGAAAGGCTTCCGCAAACGCGTGGATTCGTACTCGGCGTTTGTGGAAAACGATAAACGCACGGAGACTGGGTTGGGCGAGTATATTCGCGGCGTGAATAAAGGATTAGAATTATCGTCGTCGTCGTCGTCGTACTCATCGAATAATAACGATAATAGTAATGGTGACGGTGCACCAACGCGCATAATCACGGATTGCATCGTCGTCGGCGTCGCTTTCGATTATTGCGTTCGCTTCACCGCGGAGGACGCGCGCGAACTCTTCGACACGGTGGTCGTTTTGGAAGATTTGACGCGAGCGGTTGGTCTCGGCGACTCGCGCGAGGAAGCGAGAGCGGCGATGGAAAAGAAAGGCGTCTCAATTGTAGCAACGGATATTTAGCTCGCGCACGCACTGACACACACAAACAGTTCCCTTTTTAGGGAAAAACTTCTTCATTCTTCTATTCGTTCAAAACACTTACACACACACACGCTTTTTTCATAACATCGAGACACCACATCATCGCGCGGCGCAACAATATTAATAACAAGAATGGGTGGAACTGCAAACATCCGCCGAGAAGCCAAAGCGAATCGCGAAGCGGAACAAGCAGCCGCGAAAGCGGCAAAAGACAAGAAAGCCGCCGAAGATGCGAAATTCGCCGGCCACGAAAACCCGAAAACGAAAAGAGATAAAAAACGCGACGCGGAGATGGAGAGAGAGGACGAACAAGCGGCAAGGAAGGCGGAGAGCAGACGATTGGCGAAATTGGAGGAGGAAGAGATGGCGACATTCGGGCAGAAGAAAGCATCCGCGAATAAAAAACTGACAAAATTCGAAATCGAACAAAACAAAGCGATGGATGCCAAGGCGCGGTTGAAGGCGAAGTTTGCCGCGAAGAAAGAAGCGGAGTCGTACGTCGACGTCGACCAAATCGAAAATACAAACAGAGAACGCGCGGCTCTAGACGCGACAAATGCAGGGGGTACCATCGACAAGGCGGTCAAAGAGTTGACCGGATTGGACATCGCGAAGAAAACGCAACCGGTATCGATGAAGGCCGCCTACATGGCCTTCGAGGAGCGAGAGTTACCGGGATTGAAAGAGGATCGACCGGGGTTGAAAAAGAGTCAGTACGACGAGTTGTTGAGTAAAATGTGGAAGAAAGACCCGACGAATCCGGTGAACATCGCTAAAGAAGGCAGATAGAAAAGAGAAGATAGAGAGAGAGAGAGCGTCGATATGCAAAAAGTGTAATAAAAAAAAATATCCATTTGTCCGCAGTTTCCAAAACGCACACGAACACACATACAACACACACTTTCATCGAGAAGACCACGCGCGCCAGTTTGAGATTATATATAACTCGTCTTCTCATAAAAAGCGATGATGATGATTGCGTCCACGTCTTCTTCTTCTTCTTCTTCTTCTTCTTCTTTGTTGATATCGTCGTCGTCGACGCATCGTCAGCATCGTCGGCGAAATATTACTATCCAAAGACAAAAGCGTCGTCCGATGAGATGCGACGACGGGAGAAAGACCACGACGCGAGCAGCTCTGGGAGAAGGCATCTACGATCCTCCAAACTCGAAAGAGGAGGCGTTTTCGCAGTGTTCGACCGCGATCGAACGTCTCGTTTCCGATGGAAAGAAGAAGAAAAATTCGAGCAAAAAACGAGCGATGCGAAAACAAGTGGCCAAAAGAGGCCAATTTTTATGCGTGGAATTACCGGTGATGGACGCATCCGCGTCCTCGACGGCGGATATGGCGTTGTCTCTTTTAGGATTTGATGAGGAAGGCGCGAGCGTGGTGTACGCGGACGGAGAAGCGGCGAGGATAAGTAATGAAAAGAATGACAGAGTGGAAACGTTCTCGCTCGTGGAAGCGATGGAGAAAGAGGCGGATTTCACCGTCGCGAGCGAAAAGACCGGGGCGGTATATTTGGTCGGGTTTGGAGAAGATGAAGTTGAAGAGGCGGTGAAGTTGACGAAGAAAATTAACCCTGCGCGAGCGATTGTATTGGTAAACGCCGAGTGGATGCACGCCGGTGATGGAGGAGATATTTATAAATCGGAAATCATAGCGAGCGGGAAAGACGTGGATTCAATTTCAGAGACGGAGAAGTTCAAGAATCAATTCTCGGTGGTGTACTCGTATTTGCCGTTACAAATTGAGAATAAGGTGTTCGGCCAAAACGCCGGTGGCGCTGTGTTTAAGTGCGTCTTAGGTGGCGCGCCGAGCGGGACGCCGTGGAGAATCTTAATGACGGATAAAGATGGGAAATTTAGTCAAGTCGGCGCGATGCAACGAAGACCAGAAGGCGAGGACATTCAAAACACTTTTTACAACGCGTACGCGGCAACGAGTCAGGTTAATAAAGGCGTCGGAGCGGTAAAGAGTACGTTCGATAAGTTCAAAGAGAGTCTACCGAACCCGTTCGGCGGTGGTGGAAAGAAGTAGGGAATAACAAATTATAGGAAAACAAAAGCAAATGCGGCGTGAAGAAAACAACAATACTGGTTTGTTATGTACGGAAATGTTACGGTAGTACCTGGTGCTATATTCTTCATTAATGACTCTTAAAAAATTAGATTGACCTATATTTACATTCAAAGAAACCTTCGAAGCTTACGTAGAACTCTTCTTCGAGCAGTTATATACTCAAATCATACCAATGTGACGAACTTGCAGCAAGCTGCGAATCCTTCGCGAATGGAAGCTATTATTATCTCTTCATTATTATTATCTCTTCGAATAGCATTTCTTCGACATCTTCGTGTCGTTATTATAAATTATCGTAGTATTATTATCATATTAGTATTATCATGAACGCAACGCGAATCAGGTACCTACTTCGAGGTAACTGGCACGTTTGTGTGTTCATACAAAGTTTGTCATCTGTTAAAGCCAACCTGCTTTATATCATTATTGAGCCGCCGATGGTTCTTTCATCAAGCAGAGCGCGCCGTAGTACGTGGATGAGCAATATTGCGGTCCCCATACTGACTTCGTACCTGCATTGTACCACCAATGGGCGCACGTTTCTCCTTGTGCGCCACCATAAATGGTGTTGTCCTTACCCATGATAAAGTTGTTTTTACCGTCGGCGAGTTTAGTGTTCGCGCTGACCCAGGACCAATCGTCGAAGCTCGTGTCGCACGATTGATTCGAGCCGTCGCATCTCAAGTTCAACCACGTGCAATCGTGACCGCAGACAGCATCGACGGCAGCCGAGTACGCTTCGGACGTGGGTTCAACGAGGTGCATGTTGTTACCTTCGCAGAACTCTTCGGCTTGTTCCCACGTTTTGCCCTTTGATCCGTAGCAGAACTCGTAGCCTCCGCTCGTTTTGACCTCACCGCCTTCGCACTTCGGTTCCTCGTAGAGCGCTGCAGGAACTGGTTCAGGTACGACCACGTGATTCAATTCAGCCGGTTCCATGAGGCACATCGCGCCGTAGTACTTCGACGAACACCCTTGCGGTCCCCAGACGCCTCCCCAATTAGAAGAATACCACCAATGCGCGCACTTCTCTCCCGGGCTTCCGCCGTATATCGTCTTGGGATTAGACATTGTATCCCAATAAAATTTATTGGTGGTTTGGGTGAGAGGCGTGCTAGTTCCAAGCCACGCCCAGTCGTCGAATTTTTGGTCGCACGACGTGTCCGAGCCGTCGCACTTCAAATCCAACCACGTGCAATCCCAGCTCTTCTCTTTATTGCAAATCTCGTCGACGGCTGCGCTGTATTCGCCAAACTCCGGCGCGATCAAACGAGCGTTGTTCCCCGCGCAAAAAGCGTGCGCTTGGTCCCAAGTTTGTCCCGTGCGATCGAAACAGAATTTGTATTCTTTATTGCCTTGCTTGCTGGTGTAAACACCTCCGCCGTTGCACGTCGCTAACGCGGCGGTTGCGGTGGAGGTTTCTTCGACCGGGCACTGCGGATTCTTCACCGAGCACTCCTCGTCGCACGTTCCCCAGTTGTAGCTCAACGTCGCTCCGTCGAACACGCGATTGTAAAACACATTTCCCGCGTTTTGGTACGCTTGCGTGCACTGCATCTCGGCGAGCGGCGAAGGCGATTCCGCGACCGGGCAACGAACGTCTCCTTCGCTCCCGCAGCCGATATCCGCGCGTTGGTTGATATCAAAAGTTGAGTTCGTTTTGGAGTACAGATAAAACCCAAACTCTTCGCCGGCTGCCATGCCAGCCACCGAGCTCAGAGGAACTTCGAACGTGCCGCATTCGCTCCCGGGTTGCATCTCCAGAGCGTTCTCGAAACGAAAATCGTTGCTCATCGTTTTCGTCGCGATGCGAGCACCGACAACGTCGTGAAAGTTTTTCGTCGCGTCGTCGTTGAATGGTAAAAACTTTTGCAACGGCGAACACCCGGTGCCCAACTTGAGAACATTTTCTTCGACGGCGGCGGCGGCGCCGAGTTTGCTGCTGCTGCTGCGCAGCGACCCTCGCGTCGGAGCGGGCGGTTTAAGTCTCGCTCTTTCCTCCGCGTTATTACTTCCTCCCAAGAAGAAGAGCGAAGAAGACGCGCTCTCGCTTCGAGCGATGGCGAAAATGGACCCCGCGGCTCCTAACGCGACGACGCCACCAACTCTCAACCACGTCGATCTTCTCGACGAAGAAGAAGAGAAGGAAGAGGTTGCTTTCTCGTTTAAAAGCGGGGACGCTTCCTCTTGTTGTCGTTTGCTTTGGTTCATGACGTGTTTTGCGTTCGAGTAAATCGTGTAAAGTATCGCGCGCGCAACGTATATTGAAGAATTAATAATTAATAGTGTTGGGGCTTCTTCGTTTAGAATTTAGATTTACAACCACAACTTTTGTCTCTTTTTATTTATGTACTCGTACGTATACAGATTTGTTTTTTGTAAACGGCGCTTTCCTCGTCTTAATCAAGCAGTCTCGGCGAATTGCGTCAAATCAAACGTCAACACCTTCGAGCACGCCTCGCGTTGGTCTCTGGAAACGCCGACTAACGATTCCGCCTTGTCGTAAAAGTTATCCTTGAGGGAAATGACGATGGATTGCGTCCCGCCTTTGCCTAACGATTTCGAGCGAACGAACCTGGCCATTTTTTCGACGTTTGTTTTATCCAAGGCCGCGTCGACTTCGTCCAAGACGAAAAATGGCGACGCGCGATAGGAGTGAATCGCGAAGAGCAGCGCCAAAGCCGCGATGGTTTTCTCGCCTCCCGATAGCATCTCCATCTCGCGGTAACGCTTGGACGGAGGCATGGCGGTGAAGTTCACGCCACCCAAGAACGGCTCGTCGTAATTTTCGAGCGTTAAGAACGCTTGACCTCCCGTTGGATGCGCGGTACCTTTCGTCAACTCTTGGTACGTCTCCGATATTCTCTTCTCGACGTGTTCAAACGCGGCTCTGAATCGAGCCGTTCTCTCCTCCGTAATCTCTCGGAAGCTGATTTGACACGCGTTCATCTTTTGTCGCGCATTCTCAATCTCAATCGCTTGTTGTTTTTCCTTTTCGAGAATTTGATCGTACTGTTCGAGCGCTTTCATGTTTGGCTCGAGCTTTTCTAAAGTTGCCGCGCGTTCGTTGCACTCGTCGCGCATTTCTGCATCGAGGCGGTCTCTTTGCGCCTGATCGATGGCTAAGCGCAACTCGGGTTTCAAGTCCGAGTAGTCTACCGCGTAATTTTCGTCCGTATCGTACTCACTTCTCGGCGCATCCACGTCCATGGCGTCTTCGTCGTCCTCGTCGTCTCTGTCGTCGTCCTCGTCGTCCTCGTTTCCTTCTCCGTCGCCGCTTTTTCTCTTACGCGAACCTGAACTCTTCTTCTTCTTCTTTTTCGCGGCACCGGAATAGCCATCCGCGAGTTGCGCGGCTCGTGGGATTTCCAACAACTCCATGCTCGCGTTTTTCAAAACGTCCAACCTCGAACCTCTCAACGCGTCCAAGTGGTTATTCTTGGCATTGATCAATCTCGAAAATCGTTCGCGTTCGTCGTTGGCTTCCGCGTTGAGCTCTTTCAGAGATTGCAATTCGCGTTCGACGCTTCTCGCGTCGTCTTTCGCGCGTTTCAATTCTCCGTCCAGCTCTTTCAACTTTGTCTTCATCTCTGCCGTGCTTTGATTGAGTTTTTCCAATTCCGTTTCCAAAGTTGTGATTTCCTTTTCGCACTTTTCGATATCTTTCTCGTGGCGTTTGATGGCCGTGTCGTTGTCGCGTGATTTTTCGTAATCAAGCAACTCCACGACGCGTGCGCGTTGCGACGCAAACTCTGCTTTAGCTTCCGCTTGTTTCTTTCGCCTCGTTTCTCGTTCTTCTTCGTGCTCGCGTATGTTTTTGACGCCGACGCGTTTGGAAAACTCCGCATATATTTCGTCGCTAATGTCGTGGATTTTCCTATCCAACTCTACAACTTTCGCCTCGAACTCTTTGATAGATTTTTCGGTCGCCGCGCGTTCGGGAATTAACGGTTCCAACGCGTCGTCAATTGAAGTCAATTCGTCTTGAAAGCGATTCAATTTCGCCTCGACGTCTTTAAAATCTTCTTTTAAATTCGCCAAATCGCGTTCGTGTCTTTGCTTTTGAGAGTACACGGCGCTCTCCTCGTTGATGATTTGTTGGACCGATTTCAATTTTAACATTTCCGTTTCCAACTTTTCTTTCTCTTTACGCCACGTGTCGATATCCGCTCTCGTGAATCTATTCGCTTTATCCGTTAATCCTTGAGAGCTTCCACCGGTAAGTTTACCGGCTTTGTCGATGCTCGTACCGTCTAAAGAGACAACTTTCAATTGCGCGCCGGCGTTCTTCTTGTTCTTGTCGTACGCGAGTTTCTTAGCCTCGGCGTGCGTGTCGCAGACGACGCAGTCTCCTAACGAGTGCAACATCGCTCTGTGATACGCGTTGTCGTAGCTCACGACGTCGATGACTAATTTCGCGGTGCCGCCTAATTCGCGCAAGCGCTCGTTGTTCTCAGACATTGTCTTGATGTCTTTCAGCGGAATAAACTCCATCGCCGGGACGCGTTGGTCTTTTAAATACTGAATGCACTCCTTCGCGGATTCGCGATCGTCCACAACTACCGCGTCCGCACTTCGACCTAACGCCGTGATCACGGCTAACTCGTACTTTTTGTTGGACACTTTAATCAAGTCCGTGACTCTCCCGCGACACCCGGCGAAGAGCGATCTCATGGACGCGATAGCCTCCGTCGCTTTCATTTCGCGTTCGTTTTCTTTTCGCAGCGCCTTTGCGCTTCGCAACTTCTCAGCCAGAGCGTCGATTTGTGTTTGATAGTGTTCCGCTTTCGCTCTCGTCGATCGTTTCTCGTCCGCTAAAATCTTAATCTTGGCGTCTTGCGCTTTGAAATCAGACTCGGCCAGTTTCACTTTTTCGCCAACCTCTTTCAATCGAGCTTTTTGCGACTTTTCGTTTTCTTTCAAGAACGATTTGCGCTTCTCCAACTGCGCGATTTTACCTTCTAAACGCTCCAACGTGCCTTTGTCGACGTTCGCTCTGTTTTCTGCGGCGTCGCGTTCGCGTTTGAATTTAAACGTCTTCGAACCCGCTTCCGCGCGTTTTTGGTTAAACTCTTCGCGTTGCGCGTCGGTCAATTCTACTTTCGACCTCTTCTCCGCTTTCTTCAGCTGGTCCGCGTCGTACAATCTCTCCGCATCGTTCACTTCCTCCAACTGCTTCTCCAACTTTGCCACGTCTTGCGAGCGAGAATCTTTATCCTCTTTTGTCTTTTCCAAGTTTGTTTGCAGCAACTGCAATTTCTTCTTGTTTCTTTGCAAACTTTCGTTCGATTTGACCATTTTCGGCGTCGCTTTCGACAGCTCCTCTCTCAACTTGCTCATCTTCTTCTCTGCCACGAGTGCATTTTTTGCCAACTGTGCCTTTGTTTTCTTCTTCTCCTCTAATTCGACTTTATTCGCCTCGTTCTTTTCGTCGTGCGCGTCCCGACTTTTCACAATCTTCAATTTCTCCTCCTGCATAGTCTTGATCCCTTCGTCCAAATGAAACAATTTCATCATCGCTCGATCCGTCTTTAACTCCTTCAACTCTTCCACAAGCTTCATGTGCCTCTCCGCCTCGTCTTTTTGCTCTTTGATCTGTTTTCTCTGGCTCATCAGCGTCTTCTTCTTCCCGAAAACGACCGCGTTCTCTTCCTCCGCCTCTTTCACTTTCAACTGCGCGTCGACGTACGCCTGCTTCAACTCGTCGCTTCCGCTCAACTGTTCGAACAGTTGCGTCAAATCTCTCGGCGATTTCTGCGCCACGGCTTCGATGTCGCCTTGAAACACCAAAAAGTTTCTCGCCTTCACGAGGATGCCAAACTGTTTCAACTTATCGGCGTACTCTTCAAACGTAACCGTCTTGTTGTCGATTTTATAGTCGGAGGATCCAGAGTTGGAGATTGTTCGCGAAAACCTCACCTCGGTCTTCTCCGCTCTCTTGCTCTTCTTTTTCGGTGGTAATCCTGACGACGATTTCTTCGGGTTTTCTTTTTCTCCTTCTTCTTCTTCTTCCTCGTCTTCGTCGTCTTCCTCGTCGTCGTCGTCTTCGTCGTCGTTCAAAACGTAAATCAAACTCACGCTCGCGTGCCTCTTCTCCTTTGAATCTTGCACGTCGTACGCGTACACCAAATCTCTCAGCGTAGACCCTCGCAACTGCGCGGACTGCACGCCCAACACGAACGAAATCGCGTCCATCAAGTTTGACTTCCCGCTCCCGTTCGGCCCGATGATCGAGGTGAACTTTTTAAACGGGCCGATGATTTGTTTTCCTTTGTACGACTTGAAATTTTCGAGCTCGATGCGACGCAAATGGCCCAACGGAGGGGCGTTTTTAGTGTTATTCTTATTAGTACCATCGTTACTTCCGGGCGTGCCCGGCGGAAGAGGAGGGAGCGCCGGCTGCTGCTGCTGCTGCGGGTTGTTGTCCATGACGCCCGGGCGACTCTTCGATGATTAATACTTTATGTGCGTACTCAAAACGCGCAGAAAATCTGTCGACGGGACGTCGGATCTCTCCGAGAGAAAATTCAAATTTTTGGCGGGGAAATCGCACAAAAACCCTAAACAAAAAATGATGCAAAAAAGTCAACCGACGAAAGAAAAAGAAGAAGAAAGAGAACGCCACAAGCCACACTCGCGCGCGATAGATAACAACACGCACGCGATTAGAATT
>Ga0255753_1002377_pt1 | contig 20926 bp, 29 predicted proteins | sample 041ome_10_FD_179953 | JGI IMG/M metagenome (GOLD analysis project Ga0255753, IMG submission 179953) | Coastal salt marsh microbial communities from the Groves Creek Marsh, Skidaway Island, Georgia - 041412US metaG (version 2) | ecosystem: Environmental > Aquatic > Marine > Intertidal zone > Salt...
CATGGTCTTCTCCTTAATCTGGATAACTTGCGTTCAAACATTCTGCTATCTTGTCAGCGTTGTCTGATAATCTGTTTAATTCATACTTGCCACAAAACTTTAAGAACTTGGCACCTACCATGGGTATCTGTTTCTTAACTGAGTTTTCAGCAATAGTTTCCGCTATAATCTTTTTAATATCATCTGGTTGTGCTGTTAGATCCACTAACACACGATTGCGTTCATAGTCATCTAACACACGATGTTCTTCCTCGTTGTGATCTACCCAACGCTGTAACATGAGATTGTTCCAATTGTAACCCTTCTTGCTCTTGTCCTCAAATGCCTCCTGTAGGCCCACCTTGTTGCGTGTGCCCTTGGTACGCACACCGGGATATGCTGAAAAGATGTTGTCTGTGGGATCACCACGCATACATTTTTCAAACAATATCCATTCTGGATTTGGTATTACCTTAGGCTCTTTTGTTTTCTTGTCCAGGACACGCTCACCTTTTTTATCAAATATACCTTCAATAGTGTGTAGTTCATCTGAAATACCATTGTATTGATTTACATTTTCTGCCAACAGTTGATAAAAGTCCGTGTCACTTGATACAATAGTATGATGATCATCTGGATGGCTCTGTATCCAACCTGCTATCAAATCATCTGCTTCTAGTTGTTGATGTTGTAAGACAGTGCAGTTTGTTTTGTCTTTGACAAAGTCTTTAAGATCATCAAAGGCTTCCCAAAACATTTTATCTTCTTTTGCTTCTTTCTCAGTTAGTGCCTGACGTGCTACCTGTCTGTTTTTCTTGTATGGCTCATAATAGTCTTTACGCCAACTACGTCCTTCTAAGCAGAATACTACATGATCTGCCTTCTGATCACGCCATGCCTTGTTGATACTTGCCAAGGTAACGTGTATGGCAAAGCCCAAGCGTTCCCACTCGTCGGCACCTCTGTATGCTGAATGCCTTGCCCTAAAGAAAGTGTTTGCCGTGTCTATTAAAAGATATCTCATATACCAATATTATACGATCAAAGCAATTTATTGTCAAGCATGTATCTCATCACTCTCTTGGCCCAAGCACCGTGTGCCCTGGCATCATAATGATAACTATCTGGCGCCACAGTTTGGTAGCCGTTCTGCTGTAACCAATCATGATAACTTCCGGTATAGGGTTCCATGTAGCTCAGACCCCAATCGTTCTGTCCCTTGATCCTCTCAAATTTCGTGTTGCCATTGAAGAACACGTGTGGAATACCTCGCTGTGTCAAGTGTTCATGGAATGCCTTGATCCTAACATGCCATGTCTGTTCACATCGATTCCAGTCGACGGATGTCACGAACTCCTTGTACTTCTGCTTATGGCTGTCGGGAACGTCATCAATGCCCGAGGCATTGACCTGGAAGTATTGCCCGTCTATCAACCATTCCTGTCTCTCCCATGTCGACCACTGTATGATTATGAAGACGTCATCACTGTGATTGTTTAACCATTCGTTCGTGGTGCGTAGGATACGCTCGTTTGAGCTAGCACTCTCTGCCAATATGGTGGTGCCCATCTTGAGCATCTCGCCCAACTTGCGACCCCAGCTCACTCTTAGATTATCTGGATGCGGTTGCCTGTGTAGATGCTTGTACTTGCCATCGTCTTCCGCGAATGCGTGGGCATTGACTGCCTCGGCACCGGCAGTATGGCTGTCACCGTTGATTAGTAGTTTCATTTAGATCCGTAACCTGATTCCAATCACTTTCAATAATATTAAACATGGTCGGGAACACCCTGTCAAATCTTTGGCCACGATACTTGTCTTGACGTTTCATCCAGACAATGAATTCGTTCCACCCGGCAGGGTCAAACTCCCCAATATCTATATAGCCCAATGCTTCTGTGTTCGTGACCTGTCGTTTAATCTCATCCTTGACATACTTTGGTAACTTTGATATATTTAGGTAATCGGGCGATTCAACCATGGTAATATATACGTCGCCTAATGTTTCTTTTAACCATGCGTATGTACGATCTACCGTTAACACGTTCATGGTACTGATAGTCAATCCTGCCATGAGGTAAATGTCATTGTCACTTGACTGTTGAAATTCTTTTAGATCATTGATAACATCTAATAGATCATTCCACTTTCCTGGGTAACGTAGATATTCAAACTCGTCCTCAACGCCATCTATACTGATAGATAGTTCTACACGTTTAAATTTTGCCCAGGCACGTTTTAATCGCTCGGTTGGTTTATTCGTACCATTTGTGCTATAAAAGAGTGTGATGTTTTTGCTAACACCTTGTTCTGTTAAGTATTCTAAAAAGTCTAGTTGACTGGTGTTTAGTAGTGGCTCTCCACCGAAGAAATCAATCTTCTCTAGATTGTCACTGACTGCGACATAGTCCATAAAGTTAATATGCTTGGCTGGATGTATGGGAACGAATCTATTCCAAGACATCAACTCACCGGTGACTGGGTGATTAATTTTTGTATTGTATTCTTTATTGTAGTAGAGGCCCTCATCCTTGAAACTGTTGCTATCCCAGGCACCGCATGAACGACATGCTAGGTTACAGATGTTTGATGTCTTAAATACGGCAGTTTTTGGACCGTGTTGCCATTCTCCGCTCTTGATAAAGTCTTTATAATCGTCTGGAAAATATTCATATTGTCGCTGTCTTAGGCTCTGTTTGCCAGCATCTTCCTCTGCCCAACATCGATGGCAGTCTTTGGGTCTCTCTCCATTGATAAATTTAAGCCTTAGCTCATTGACTTCTTTACTGTTCCATCGTTGCTCGGGATTGAGCTCAGCGTGGTGCCACTCACCGGCACCAAAAGCACAAGGACTATTCCGGCCTAGGGAGTTCTGCCTTATGCTCTGGAACGGAGCAATGCAGAAGTGCTTGGTCGGTGTATTGGGTAATTGATCTATTTTTCCCTGGAGATCTTTGTTATTCATTACGCGAATTTATGTTTAATATTAATACTTCTGTTTCTCAGGAATAACACCACGCACACCACCCCTAGGATCCTCACAGTCGCCCGTGGTGCGTGGAATGAGGTGTATGTGGGGGTACATTACTGTCTGTCCCGCTGACTCGCCTATGTTCTGACCTATGTTGAATCCATCGCAGTAGCCCTTTTTGAATAGGTCCACTCCCCAATCATAGGCTTCCTCATAGCAGGCCTTCCTATGATAGGGATCATCTTTTTTGGGCACGAATAGCACATGTCCCTTGGTCACTGGATATTTGTCCTCGAACACATAGTACAATGGATGATCTATCAATGGCTTGGATTCAAACCAGGGTGTGTCTTCTAGTTTCATATCTTTTTATTAATCCATCTAATGATTGCGTAAACAATGAGACCAAGTATGATATACATGATACCATCAAACCAACTAATATTGTTTAATAAGTCTGCTGTGATAAATGATAAGTCCATAAAAACTCCTAAATTATGTGTTGGGCTATGACCATCAGGCTCAGCCATATCCACATCGTGTTAAATCCAACTAGCGTAGGCAACAGTTTCTTCTCACTGGCCCATACTAGCATGATGCTAGTGAACAGACTGAGGAAGTATAGCCACCAGAGAGATATACCAAATATCAATCCAGGTATGATGATTATGGCCTTGGCTCCCCAGGCGCAGGCCTCCACTATGTTGTAGTCGGTCCAATACTTGCGTGTGAACCACATTCCATAGCACTCTCTTATCTTCTTCCAACCGATATGTGTATATAGTATCCAAACTATGAACATCCATACGGTTACGGCAAATGTTATCTGTTCCAGGCTCATTTAGTTTCCTTTTTAGTATTAAACAATAGGATATCCCTCTGTGTCAACCATAATGGTGGTGATATCCTATCACTGATCCAATCACTGAATAGTGCGACTAACAGGGATAACGGGATCATACTGTAGGCACCCAATACCTCAACAGCCAAAAATCCTGAAGTCAGTGGTGCCCTGATCACTCCACTAAGGAAACTGCTCATTCCACACAGCAACAACAGGCTGGCATTGACCGAGAACATGTCCGCGATCGTGTTGCCCACGCCAGCACCTATGCTCAGCAGTGGACTGAACATGCCAGCGGGCACTCCGGTCCAGGCGGTCAGCATGGTCGCTATGAACTTCAGCGGAACGAAGAGATATGATCCCACGTCCCCCTCTATGACACCCTTGGTGTAGTTGTATCCATCGCTGTACGTCATGCCACCACAGAGTATGCCCACGATGGCTATCACCAATCCTAGGACTCCGGCGAACACCAATGGCCTCTTGGCCCTGATCTTCGTTGGAACGGACAGCAGTGTCCGGGCAAACAATCCTCCCAGTGCTGATCCCATGATGACTGTTAACACCAATGGAACCATGATGCTAATTGTCACTGACGGCATGGTCAATGATGTGTAGAATGGGTCATTTCCTTCTAACGCATAGCAAGTCAGGATACTTATTGAGATCATAGCAAAGAAGAGAACACTAGATCTTCTCTTCATATGTTCTGAGAACTCTTCCAGGGCAAATACAGTTCCGGCTATCACGGCCTTGAAGGCCACTGCCAACCCAATGGCTCCTCCCACTGCTATCAGGAACTTGGGGGTAACTGTCGTGAACTTTCGCACGGAGTACATGAGAGAGCTGGCTATCTGTACGGTGGGTCCTTCCCTGCCTATGGATAGTCCAGCAAGGAATCCCAAGACAGTCGAGAAGTACTTGAACGTTGCCACACGCAGTGACACGAGAGATGATCTAGTCTCTTCATCACACCTGTCGTCCAATGCCGCTTTTATCTGTTGATTGCCGGATCCGGCGGTGCCAGGTGAATATTTGTTAGTGATATGTACTATGGCTATCGTGAGCAGTGGTGTCCATATGAGTGGGAGCCACCATACGTCTCCGGCCCATAATCTAAAGGTATCTACTGCCACTTGACAGAGCTTGAGGAACGATACCAATATCGCACTGGTTATCACTGTGACCAGTGCCAGTGTGATGATGTTACGCATTATGATATCTCAGATTTGCCGTCACCCAAGTCACGCTTGTTCGTTCTCATGCCCGGATTCATTGCCTCTTGTTGCTCGTAGGTCTCCATGACTACGTGCCTACACACATTCTGGAACCAGCGATCGACGATGTCACTTTCCGTGTCATCCTTCTTCATCTGATATCCCGCCTTGATCAGTCTGGCAACGAATATGTCGTTCCACTCTAGTTCAAACGCACCATCTCCGATGTTCTTGTAGTCCACGTCCATCCTCAGGATGTTGACATAGGGCTCTCCCTTTTCCGTGGCAAGATCCATTGCGGACTTCTTCTTGGCCTTGGGTTTAGGTTCTTCCTTTTTAGTAAACTTCTTCTTGATGTCGTCTATTAATCCCATCCTACTCTCTCCCATGGTACATCCTTGTTGCCAAAGTGTCCATATACACAATTTTCACTATACTTAGTATAGTTGAATAAATCAAATCTGTCAATGATTCCCAACGGTGTTAGATCAATGTTCTCTCTTATGAATCGTTCAATTGAACGGTTGTGCCCATTTGACTCCACATATATTGATGTGGGTTCCTTGATGCCAATGGCATAGCTCAACTGTATCTGACACCAGTCAGCCATCTCGTCAGCAACCACATTCTTGGCCAACCAACGTGCCATGTAGGCCGCCGAGCGATCTACCTTTGTGGGATCCTTGCCTGAGAACGCACCACCACCATGCGGTGCCCATCCACCATAAGTGTCAACGATGATCTTGCGTCCAGTCAGTCCGCTATCACCATCAGGACCACCTACCACAAAGTTACCCGTTGGGTTTAAGTGCCATATGGTGTTGTCGTCAACCAGATGACCCAACACTGATAGGGCGGCCTCTTTGGACATCTCTCTGGCATCATCACAATGGCCATCCTGATGTTGTGTGCTGACCACAACTTGATCAATACGCTGTACAGTGTCCCCTAGATATTCAACGGATACCTGTGACTTGGCATCCGGGCCTAATAGGCCGCTTATTTTATATTCTTTTAATTTCTTTAATATCTCATGGCTGTAATAGATGGGTGCTGGTAGGTAGGCATCATTGTGATTACATGCGTAACCAAACATTATGCCCTGGTCTCCCGCACCAAAATCATCAGTGCCCAGTGCGATGTCCGCTGACTGGCTGTGTATGTGATTGTCAATGGTCAAATTGTTCCAGTGGAATCCCTCTTGCTCGTAACCAATCTTCCTGACTGTTTCTCTCACTATCTGATCAACGTCAACGACGTTGAAGTTCTTAACCTCACCCGCCAGCGTGACGTGATTAGTCGACACCAATGTCTCAATAGCCACTCTCGTTGTCTTGTCGCCATTGGCCAATCCGGCATCCAACAGTGCGTCAGATATCTGATCCGCTACCTTGTCAGGATGTCCGTCTGCCACTGATTCACTTGTAAAAATATATTTGTCCAATTATGTTCCCCACTCGTTCTTAAACAATGGCACCTGTAGCCTATCTGAATATCTCAGTCCCATGTTCATTGCCAGATCTGCCACTTGCCTGTTGTTCATGTGATACACTGACTCGGTACCTCCCACTGGCATTAGATATATCGGACCCTCAAAGCCGGCATTCCTGTACTCTTGTATAGCCCGTTCAGCGTCCTTGGCATCTTGTTCTGTCGCTATGACGAACTTGAGATATGTATATCCCACTTCCTCATATCCCTTGACTACCTCAGGCCTGATGGCCTCTCCCCACTTCTCACCTGAGCAGGGAAGTTTAGCACTCACTGAGAATGTTATGGCATCATATCCCCTGGTCAGTCTCCAATCAATGAGATAATCCGCGAACTCCTCAGACAATTCCTGTGTGCCATTGGTCTCAAATGTCAGCTCTTTCAATCCCTGCATGCTGTCATGTTCCAATAGATCTGGATAAGCACGTTGCCAACCCAACAATGGCTCGCCACCCGTTATGACAAGATGTTCTTCCTTCCATTCCTTTGCGGGCAATAACGCGACCATGTCTCTCGCAAGATCATCAGTGTCCAGAACAGGGCTAAGATGCTTAAAGCGAGGGTCCCAACTAGCATAAGAATCGCAACCAGTGCTAACCAAAGGAAGGGATTGATAACTGTCATAACCGCTCGGGTCAATCTTTTGATACTCATCCGTAAGTTCTCCATTAGGCATACCAAAGCCAGCACACTTGAAGTTACACCCAAATGTGCGTAGGAAGATGCTGGGAACTCCCATGTACCTGCCCTCGCCCTGTATGCTATAAAATAATTCTGCTACCTTAAGTTTTGCCAACTATCTATTCCTGTCCTTGTCGTAATATTCTTTGGTATGATTAACATCGTCATCTCCCATGATGCCACCAGCTCTATTAAATTCTTCCCATTCACGTTCTTTCTTTTCGGTCATGTGTGCGTCGATGATCGCCCAAGCCATTACAACAACCACAAGTACCACAGATGCTATCAACAATCCTAACGGATCAACAACTGTCATAGTTTCCTCGCTTTCACTAGTAAGTGCCACCCTAAATATTCCTTTACTGCCTCACGCATCAATGGGGGCATCGCTTCAAACCAGGGTTCCAATTCAAGTTCACCTTGCTTATACTTGTCTATATTATACATGAAACAGTGTGCTTGACGCAACCTCAATATTTCAAAACTGTTTTCCAAAAGATCATACAGCTCAGTTGAGGTAAATGCCTGTGCGTAGGGACAATCTGCCTGTGCCTCGAACTGATCAAGACCCTTGCGTATCATGGCATACTTCCAACTGTTCTTGGCATACACCATGAAACGGAATTCACCTTTTGGTGCTGTCAACCCGTGTATGTTCTTGATGATCTGTTCTATGTTGGGAAAGTGATGTATCACTCCCATGCTGTACACTAGATCATAGTTGCCCTCGAGCTGTTTCACTTCCTCGGGATCAGCCATGTTCATTACCTTGAAGTTGCCGTGTAGTCCATAGACCTCAAACTGCTTCTTGGCAAGCTCTATCGATGACTCACTTAGGTCGATACCGGTATAGTCAGCACCATGCTTGGCGAACTGTACACCGTCCCAACCCATGCCACAGCCAATCTCCAGTACACGCTTACCTCTCCACTCATGGAAGCCTGCGAAGTCTATGAGATGAGGTTCCACATCATATCGCCTGCGGCTACCAGACTCAAAGTATTCCAGCGTGCCTATCTCACCCTTGCCCTTCTTTATACCGCAGGGTTGGGCGTCCCAATACTGCTTAACCTTGTTCTTTAAGTTGTCTCTGTCTGGCATGTTCTTCCTTGCTCGTGCTCTGTCCTACCTCATACTTCTCACCGTGGTCCACTCTCGTCGTGAGCCCGTGTGGGTCATTGGCCTCTAATAGATCCCAGGCCGGTCCCTTGCCGGTGATGAGCTTTTCAAAATGGTCATTGTAGTCTCCCTTCTGCTTGAGGAACCACATGATCTTGGCACAGTCTGTGTAGCGTTTTATAGTCATGTTGTTTGAGTTCAGATCCATTGGATTATCCGGATTGCCCTCCAATTGCTCTCTCCCCGTGAATATCTCATCATTGGTTTCGGGGTTACCCGTGATGTCATGCCTGTCATGGAATATGTCGATGTCATATTCGTTCTCCATTATGCCACACAGATAGGCCACTTGGCTTACCCAGGCATCCGTCATCTGCTGTGGACTTATGTGCCCACACAGCACGTACCATTCGTGCGGAATGATCGGAAATATGGCATAAGGGTGCTCATGATTGTCCTTGGCACGCAGTATGCGGAAGTCACCGGTGTGCTTGTATATGATCTTGTCCCAATCCTTGGTCTTCATCCTCGCATCATCATTGAAGAACAGATACCAAGCACCACTGGCCTTTGACGCCAGATAGTTTAGATATTCGTTCAATCTGGTATAACCCCATCTGGGAACCACATGTACCTCATAGTCAATCTTCTTCTTGTCCATGTAAGGTATTATGGTCTTCTCAAAGTAGTCTATGCTCTCTTGATCATCGTCATCCAGTGCTATGAGATACTCCACACCATCTTCCTTGCTCACGGTCTTCCATAGGCTCTTGAGTGCTTCGAACATCATCTTGGGACGTTTCCTTGTGGGCACCAATACGCTGACACGCTTGGTGGGTGCCATGATCTGCTTACATATCTTAGTTAGATCTATTTGGTCCACTGCCACCACTCCTCCCAGGGGAACACCTGCCAAACATCATTTTCTAGTTTGTTGATGGTCTTGGACACATAGTCAACGTCAGTTCCACTGGACTCATTGTTGATGAGGACAGCATAGGTCACGGTGTCATGCCCCCAACATTCCATTAAATAGCTCATGGTCGCTCCGGTGTCATTGATGTCATCTATCACCAACACACTGGCTCCATCATTGATGCCGATCTTCTCTCTTATCGCGACGATATCATCAAAGTCAGCATGATCACGCAGGCTTACCTTTACGGCGTGCATTGGTATGTCTAGGTACTGTGAAACCAGCACAGCGGGTGCTAAACCACCCCTAGTGAGCCCAACCACGCAGTCAAAGCTCTGTTTATCTATGTGTAGTTGTCTTATGATATCCTGTGTCATTTCTTCCACATCCTGCCAACTGTAAAATGCTTTCTTAGCCATTGCCATGTTTCTCCCAACGGGGAACGTCATTTATATAAACTGATCTTGACTTGGGTGTTTCATACCATTCAACACGTTGAACTGTTACACCAAGTTTCTTCATCTTGATCTCTACTAATTCAGCCATCCAACTAGATAGGTTCTCACTTGTAGGGACAAAGTCCACGATCATGAAGCCCTCATAGTATTCATACTCTGGTGTGTTGGGATCTAAATCACTAAGATCTAAATGCCAACCTGTTACGTGATTTACACCAGGTAATATAACTGGAACTAGTTTACGATCACCAATGATCTTATCATACAATGGATCGTTCTTATCTAACACGAACTGATGATCAATGTAATCGTTGATCCATTTCTTTAACCACTCCATGTGCCTAAAGTCTGTGATCATACCAGTTACATCTAGTTTGTCTGCTGTCAGGTGAACCGTCATGCGACCCTCGTGTCCGTGTAGATGCCTACAGGCACACTTCAAGTCAGCGGCGTATTCACCATTTAATGTTTGTGTATGGACCCTGTGTCCATAACAGAATTCAAATGCTTTATCGATGATGTGTGTCATCTCTTGCCTCCGTTGAGTAAGTGTGATGACAGGCAGAATGTTTATAGACGGATGACTGTCTCGAGACGTCTTTGAGTACTCTATTTAGCATCACCAGACTTTCGCCTACGAAAATTTGCTTGTCTGTTGTTTTGCTCAATAGCCTGTTTCATGAGTTTTAAAAATACCCTATCACCATTTGCCATGTTCTTGATATCTTTTCCCACCTTGACTGCTTTTGCATCATATCCCATTACTTGTTCCTTTCTGCGTCTGCTACTCGTTTACGTAAGTTACTAGAACTGAAACTATGGTCACGACCATTATATACTATTTCAATTCCCCTTTTGTTACAGATGTCCTTGCCCGTAAAGTCCTTGTCCGCATACTCTACACCTAATATTCTAACATCAATTGGCATAGAGAGCAAGATATCTTCCAAATCTTTTTCCGTTTGATATACCACGATCTCATCAACGAAGCGATTACATGCCAATTGTATCTGTCTCTCAACTATTGATTGAACAGGTTTGTTCTTGCTATCCCTGTCTATCGTGGGATCAGTTTGTAGTCCAGCGATCAGGTAATCACAATGATTCTTTGCCTCTGCCAACATGGCAACATGTCCTGCGTGTAATAGGTCAAAGGTTGAAAACGTTATACCTATCTTCAACCCTTGATCTTTTAGTTCTCTTACCTTATTAAATATCACTTCTGCCAAGGACCTTGTATTACCTTGCCAAAGGATTCGAAATACTGTCTTGCCTCAAATGAATTCTTTGCCTCAGTTGACATGTCCCTTGGTTGTGGACTGTAAGTTCCATTGCCTTCCATTAATACTTTTGCTGTAAATGTAGCCATTATACTCTCCTTAGAATGACATTTCATAAAATAGACCCATTCTTGAATCACCGTATTGATCAACAACACCGTTCATCTTGAGTGAGTGTTCGTTATTAAACTTGTCCTTGACTTCGGACACGTTAAACTGTGCTCCAACATAACTAACAGGCTCGCCTCGCATACTTGCTTTGGCTGATGTATAGTTCATATTACCTGAAGCATCAACTGATGTCGGAACGTTTAAGTGTACGTTACCACTGACCACAGTTGGCTTAATACCAACATACAAGTTCCAGTTATCGTTAGCCCAACCTGCAACACCATACATAGCAGTAATTGGATCAACTTCTGTAACAAGACCTTGTTTAAATTGTGTAGTTGTATACATAACACCCACTTGTCCATACCAGTTGTTAGGTTTATAAAGTTGACTGAATTCAAATGTCTGTGAACTTTCAACTTGTCCCCACATGCCACTGAATGACATATAAGGTGAACCATAACTCTGTGTAAACATGAACTTACTTGTCCAAGGACTAGGATTCATAACTTTACCTGTATGTGGATCACGTTTCATAAACATGGTATCATCAAATCCTAATGTTACATTAGTAAACGACTGTCTATCGATAGTACCAGGCATTTCATATGTACCAAAGTGTAGACCATTTGCCTCCATGGCACCGCCAACAAACTTACTTGACCAAGCACTGCCCACTGAGTGATCTAACTGATAGATAGGAATCATTGAGTTCATAGTGGTAGTTGCTGGTGTTAAGTTAATTGAATAATCTCTACCAATTGAGTCAACGACTGAAACAGAGCTCAATGATGACAATGCGCCTTCATCAACACCCGCGATAGCGATACCACCACTTAGTGGCACTGTGGTACCTGTCCTACCTGTGTAACTGATTCCAATGTCACCATATGGACGTGTTGCGGCATCCAAGTCCATCATGCCCTGACCATGTGTTTCCTCAGTGTAACCAGGTAAGTCCTTGTTACCTGTTGCCAATAACACCTTGACGATGTCGCCACCCTTCATGTATGGCCACATCTGGTGTATGACAGCAACACCACCTGAGATGACCGGAGCCGCCTGTGACGTACCGCTCAGTTGTCTTAAAGTGCCATCGTAGTTCGCACCCGTGACGCCCATGCCCGGTGCTAATAGATAGAAATCGCTAGTTCTATACAAGTCGTTACATTGTGCGCCATCCCAGCTCTTACATACATGCCCGGCTCCCGCACCTTCAACTGTTTGTGTTGACGTGTTCCAGTTACCTGCGATGATCATGCGACCATCCAACATCAACGTGCCATCACCGTTAGTGGCAGTTGCGAATGTTGCTGGGTTCTGTACGTAACCATGGCTACCGTTACCTGCGGATACCACTAGCACTGACTCCGTGTCAGCCAGTTGGTTGGCCCAACCGTTGGGCTTGTCCAAGTTGTAGTAGTTAGCACCACCGTAGTATACATGGTCACTGGTATAGATACCGTTGCCCTGATATGTGACGGACTCCTTATAGTCAGCGGAATAGTTAGTGTTACCACTGAAGTTATATACTGTGACGTCAACACCATCTGTCTTGGCCTGTTTAATAGCACGTATGGCCTCTCTGGTGCTTACATTCCAGTTGTCAGTGATCTTCAATATGGCCAAGTTAGCATCCGGTGCGATACCCACGACTCCCGAACCGTCCAACTCACCTGCGGCGATACTGGCCACGTGTGAACCATGTCCTACGTTGTCCTGTATGCCCGTGCCGGTCCTGTCCAATTGATATACTATCTTACCTGGGCTATTGAATTCTGAGTGATCCAAGTCGATACCACTGTCAATGATAGCGATAGTGGAACCCTTACCAGTCCACCCTCTGGCCAGTGCGGCGTCCTGTTTGACGTCTGCGTTGTTCTGATGGAACTCTGACAAGTTAGCATAGTAACTGGATTCGTTGCTGACCATTTCAGTTGGTGTGCCCAGATACTGCGTGGCCGCACCAAAATCTAGATCAACTGCGTAGTTGCTACCACTTGAACTAGAACTAGTAGTTTCCTCTGCCACCACTTCTGGCTTGGGTGCGTAAGCCACTATGGTCTCACTGACCTCCGTGCCCACCAATGTGCGTTGGGTGTCGTTCTCTGTCCTGTCCAACACCTTGTAGGTCCTGCCTCTGTGGGTCTTGGTTTTTAACGCACCCTTCCTGGTGGTCTTTTCCAGTCTCCAGAACTGTGCCTTCTGTACCCAATATTCCGTCTGGGTACCTGAGACTTGGTATGTTGTTATTGTTGTCTTCTCAACAGTATTGCCGTCCGCATCCTTATACTGTTCAGTTGCCGTTTCGGTCTCTGTCTGTGAGCTCAACGTCTTGGTCTTTGGAGGGAACGTCTTGGTCTGTGCGTGCCAAGTGTCCTCAACGGTCCAGGTGCGATAACCTGCGTGTGCCTGTGTTGTCCAAAACGCGAACAAGATGAGAGTAACGAAACTCAATCTTGTGAGGTTAGTCATGTCATAGTCCTTTCATTGATTACTGACTATGCCATTATATGACATTATGAATTAATTGTCAACTATCTTGGTGCGAATTCTTGTTGGAGTTTGATATTATCCATGAACTCTTTTTTGGTTGCGGAGTCTTTCTCAAAAGCACCCTTCAGCACAGTGGTCTGTGTGAGACTTGAGTGTGCCATGATGCCCCTGTTCTCGCAACAGCCGTGCGTTGCCTGTATGTAGACGCCCACGTTGTCTGAACCCGTTGCCTTCATGATCTCACGTGAGATGTCATTACATAGTTCTTCCTGTAGGGTACCTCGTCTGGCACACCATTGGGCAATTCTGGTATATTTTGATAGGCCAATCAATTTCTGACCAGCGATGATGCCAATGTATGCCACACCACTGACTGGTTGATGATGATGACTACACATGCTTCGTAGTTCACTTCTAACTACTAACATGCCTTCATAACGATCACTTGAATCATTTGGGAAAGCAGTTGCGTTGGGATTAGGTTCGTATCTACCTACCATGATCTCATTGATGTACATTTTAGCAAGACGTCTTGCTGTGCCCTTTGAATTAGGATCATTGTGTCTGTCAATGATTAGGCTGTCTAACACACCTTCAAACTTTTCTGTGATCTCATCGATCAATGGATCGAATTCATGATCATGGATATATTTAGAAATATTATCACCGGCCCAATACCTAGCACCATCTTGTTTAATTCTTGCTACAATCTTTTCACTTACAGGACCTGTATCAAATTCTGTGTCGTCCCAATCTATCTTGCTTTCTACTGACATTAGTTTCTCCGAGTTTATGACGTGGATGTCTTTATTGTTAATTTACGTAAGTCTGGATATTCCCAATATTTAGGCAGACTATCATGACTACCTAATAATTTTAAACCCTGCTCTGCTTCCTCAGGCGTGGGTTTATAGTGATATCCTAACTCAAATTCTTTTTGTTCTTGCCAAGGTGTTATTGATAAGTCTCTACCATCATAACACATAAGTTTTAATTTCTTATAAAGTTCTTTGTTATCTAATAGTATAGCACCGCCTCTGCCTAATGTCAAAGGTTTATTGTGTCCAAAACTTAAACATTGTATCTGTCCTGACTTATACATACCAGGATACAATGCACGGGCACTGTCCCAAATGTTTGTGTGATGAAAGTAGTATTCGCCGGTCCAGTGTTCCTGATCATTGAACTTATACTCAACACCAATCTTACGTAGCATCATTGGAATGCTAATATATGTTCTTGGTGTAAATTCCGTCTTTTTAAAGCCTGTTGCCAGAAATGCTAGTTCAAGTGCGTGTGTACAACAATCAGTCATTACAGCGTACCTAGCACCTGTGTACGACGCTAGTTCTTGTTCAAACTCTGTAATTAAGTCAAATGCGTTCAATCTGTCTCACTGTCTTGTGTATCCTATTGTTATAGCATACACGATAAAAGAAATGTGTCAAGTATTCTGGTGTGCCCTTCTTTCCCCTCCAGTTTATAGGGAGCTCTTCCTCTTCCGTCCCACCGTTCTGAATCAGATGGTCCAGGGTGCGGTAAGTCGTTGGCTCCTTCTTGAGCTGGCCACCCTCGGCGTATTCCTTCCAGTTCCGGGAAAAATCATATGTTCCCCTGATCTTGTAATCGATGTGATAATTACGTGCCATGCTGAATCTCGCGAGCTCTGGAATAGTCTGGTCGTCGAACATCTTGGAGAAGTGCTCACCAAGGATTCCATAGAATCTCTCAGGATTTGATAGGGCCACGAACTGAAAGAATGAATGTGGACTTATCTCAAACGGAAAGTCTGGATCATAGTCGATGTACCAGTCCGGACGATCAGAGTTGACCCATTCCGACAGTGCTTCGTTGACCTTGCGGAACTGTGTGCCGAGCTCGGCATCTGAGGACAGTACCGACTTGGCTTCCATGTAGAACTCTCCGTACTTCATGCCATGCTGTTCTCTGACGTATCTTGCCAGCAGATCCAGCACCCTGGCATTATGGAAGGATTGGACAAATATTTGTAATTCTGTCATTTCCACGTATTCCTGCCTGGAATATGTTGATGTCTCCACTACATATTCAGCCGAGGATAACGCCCTGTCCTCGGAGTTGATCAAAACCCCAGGTGGCAACTCGACTCCGTCCTTTGGCTTGATTGGTATTGAGCTGAAACCTGTTGATTGAGATTTGTTCTTCACTGTCTTGATCTTGAACTTCTCTCTATACTCTGGATCGTATGCCGGTGCCTCGGGTAATAATGCCCATGAATGGTTCTGTGCGAATTCAGTCCCCCAGATCAGAGTCCTGTCAATGTCATTGATCACGCATTCGAGGCTTGATCCGGGTAATCCCAATATTCCCTCGAGGAATATTCTCAGATGCGGATGATTGCTCCTTAATCTTAGGAACATCTCCATCTTGGCCTCAAAGGGAAAATCCACCCGCTCGATGTTCTTGAGGACGTGCTCATTGATGTCCTCTGATGCCACTTTTAAATGTGTCATCTGCTTGGAACCAGCAAATATGTCAAATATCGTCTCCTGGTTCTTCAACTTGGTCTTGTTTGGTTGCGAATCGACCTCCACAGGAAATCCATGCTTGCTCTTCATCTCCGCCATGAACCTGGCATACTCTATGTCTATGTCAAACATGCCAAAGTTGGCATCAGTGACCATTATGCCGTAGAACTTATTCTCGGCGGCCCATCTAATCTCATCCATGACCGTGGCGAATGGCTTCTTGACAGTCTTTGTGTATGTTCCGCCTCCCCAATCACAGAAGGAACAGCGGAAGGGACACCCCCGACTAGTCTCCAATATCACCCAACCATGCGTGCTGACATCTCTTGTTTCCTTGAACCTATCAAAGAGTTCTTGCTGTGCCCTGTAAGGATTGGCTGGCCATTCGTAGTCCCTTTTCCTCAGAGGAATGTCATTGAACAGCACGCCGCGATCCTCGGAAGGATAGTAGCAATAGGGTAGTTGATCTGGTTCCAACAGGCCATCGTTCTCTGTTATGCTGTCCAGGGTCTCCTTTATCAATATCTCACCATAGGCATCACCTGGCACGACCAGGTCCACGTAGGGCCTCTCCCTGAAGTATTCCTTGTTGTATTTGATGTCTTGCTGTGGTCCCCCGAACATGATCTTGGTGTCCGGCAATGCGTCTCGCAGTCGTCGTGCTATCTCGTATAGCGTCTTTTCGTTCCAGATGTATAGGCTGAAGCCAACCAGATCCGGTTTGGCCTCGACTAATGTCCTGACGGTCTCATTGATGTCATCAACGTGGATGGGATCCATCCACGACCATTGGTCTGTGTGTCGTCCTTGTTCCTCATAATATGTCTTCGCTGATGCCCATAGATAGGGTGCTTGGAATGCGGAAGATGGCGATTTTAATACCAGGACGAACTTTCTCATGCTTTTATTTAAGGCATTCTAAGAGTTCATTCGCTGAAAAATAATCTTTCGTAAGTTTCTTGGCCTGTCGCTTGACCGCTGGCAGGTATGTGTCGTAGTGCTTGATGTAGTTCTTGATCTTGTCTACTAACTTGTCTCGATTCTGTTCGTATGCTTCAAATGATTCAGTCCACTCGCTTGGATACTTGAACTCTGGTAATGCCATCTCGCTGTAACTCAATCTATCTGGTACCATTGGTATGGCATCTACCACCGCACCCTCATACCAACTGATGCCCAATGTCTCCTGTAGGTTAGCACTAAACACAATCTTGGCCTCACCCAGCAGGTTGTGATATTCGTTCTTGGTCAACTGCTTGTCCTGGCACACTATGAACTCGACGTTGTTTAGGTGTTTTTTAAGATCAAGGAATATGTCCAACTGTTTCTCGGGTGCTATCCTATGTGGGAACAGGATCATGTCTCGCTTTTCCATGTTCTTGTATAAGTTCAGTGTGCTTTCCATGTACTCCATTGGCCAACCCGTCCTCACTATCTTCTTCTGGTGTTTCCAGAACGCCAACATCTGTGCGTGTGACTTGTTGTCCATGTCCAATGCCAACAGGTTCTCACAGAACATGTTGATATGGAAGTCGCTCGCAAAGTAGTTGTGATCCACTGCCTCGAAGAATGCCACCTCGCTGTGTCTCACCCAGGGAGCATCACCGATCAATCTGCCCAGGAAGTCTGCTGGATCATATGAGCCTGCGTGCCATAGTGCGTGTATCTTGACCTTGATGCCAAGTAGCTCACTCATGTATTTTAAGTTGATAATGCCAGGATGCCAAGCATCAGTAAAGATAAAGTGATCCCCACTAGACACTTTACCACTGGTAAACAACCTACTAAACTCCTCAACTTGCCTAGACTTGTAAATGTTAGTTCCACCAAAATTAAGGAAAGCACCAGGGGTAGTAGCACTAGGAATATCAGTAGGTCCCTCAATGACTGTAACATCGTGTCCGTTCTCCCGTAATAGTTTGGGCACGTGTGTCTTCCACTGTGCCGTGTAGCGTGTCTCGACTGCTTCTAGATCAACTAGAAATATCATATCTTCCACTCCATCTCGTGTTCAATGGCATGTTGTGCGGCCTGTATGTAATCCTTGTCCTCTTCTGACAGTGCGGACCAGAACTTGCTCACGCTCTCAATGACGTCCAACACATATTCAGGACGTGACAAGTGATTGTTGCCCTCCATCAACTGCTGTAAGTGATCCATGCGTGAGTCAATCTTTTCCCTCACCGAGGGTTCCTTCTTGCCAAAGATGCGATCCCATCCGTCCTCGTATGCTGACGTATTGGTCTTTGTTTTTATCTCATCGCCCGTGATGTCATTTTTTGCCGCCATCTGGATCCTCACTTAGTTTGTCAAATATCCTTTCCTTCTCCCAATCCTTTTCCTCATCGAACTTGGGCAGGTTGGCATAGATGTCCTCTATCCAACACTTCATCTGCCATATCTGTTTCTTGTAACTGGCCGCGGTGTATCCGTCATTGTATGGACTCTTGCACTCTATCATCAGTTGCCTGAGATGATCCTTCAGTATCTCATTTGGTTCTCTGGTGTCCTCGTCCATCCATGACCAGTTATCATCATATTCTTCTCCCATAGTCCAATATCCCTTTGCGTTGGTTGTCAACCATGATGGTAATAGGCCCGTGTCGATACCTACGAGCTCCGTATCATCTACTATGTGTAAATCTTGATTGTTAGTTGTAAGATCGTCTCCCATTCAGCCTCGCTAACTGATCCAACCAGTTGTTGACGGGTAGGTTGCCTTTTTCAACCTTGAGATACTGTTGCCACTGGAAGCTCTTGATGTTCCAGCAGTCTGCCTCATCGTATCTGTAACCGTGATAACTGCAGAAGTCTCTGAAGACTTCAAGTTGGTCGTATATCTCGTTAACTGATAACCTTCTCGGGTTAACCTTGTCGGCCATGAATGGTGTCCTAAATAGATTGCCATTGTGCCGGTCTCTTGGTGTTGTATTCTATGGTGCAACCATTCTCGCCATCTTCCGATACGTCAATGATCACCTTGCGTTCTGGATACTTGGATGCTATTTGATCATAGAGATCATCCGCGATCATTTCGCATGATTTGTAATCCAGTTCTAAGACGTCGCCGTACAACCCCTCAAGCCAGCGTTTAAACTGAATAAACTCGATCTCCCTGTCATTGTGGAACACTTCTATCGCCACCCTAAAGTGGAATATGTGTCTGTGTGGATGAGCCAGGAAACTTACGTCATATTCATCACCAGTATTTAGCCGATTGTCAGTGGCCGCGGCCGGATAACAATGTACGCCCTCACGGCGAAAAGTCACCCAAATCAAGCGGTTAGCACGGTGTTTTATGCGTTCCTGTTGCTCCTGTAGTGCTAGATCTCTCTGTTCGCTCATTCCAAAATCTCGTCGATCGCTGATACCAAGTCCTTGTATTTTGCGATCTCTTCTAGTTCCTTTTCCACTGTCTCGGCATAATTGATATGATCAGCGACGCCAACATTGTTAGAGAGGAATGTCTCAACGTTGTTCTTGTGAACTGCTATCTCTGCCTGGTACTTGTGCTTCAGTGTATGTAAGGTCTTGCTCATTTTATTACCTCGTCCTTGCCGTATTGCTCCCAATTAGTAAATGTCTCAAGTGTCTTAAGACTGTTCAGTGAGTGACACCAAACACCATCATTTGAGTGTTTGAAATCACTGTCATCAATCTTTATTGTAGCATTATTGTTATATTTGGTCAAGTTTGGTATCTTCAAACTTATCTGTGGAATGAAGTTATCAAACTCACATAACTCTTCTATCCATCCCTGTCTTTGTTGACAGAATGATGCGTCAAAGTCTAGTGTTACTTTAATGCCCGACCTTAATAGGCCTTGTATCATTTTATTCCATTCAGGAATATTCTTACCATCAAAAGATTGGTTGGCCCCGAGGTACACGTGATCGCATTCGCGTTGTGTGACGATATCAGTGATTTCCTCAAGGGGCCGAACTCCTACAACGAACAGCGTGTTCAATCCATACGCAGGAGTCTTCTCTATCTCAACTCCAGTGAAGTATGTTATGTCCTTTGCTGTGCCTGTTGTGTAATCTCTCTCCATCATGCCGCCTTCTTCTTTAATGCCTCTATCTGATCTTTGATCTGTAACTTTTCCTGTTTCATCTTAACTAGATGTACATCATCTAAATAGTTAGTATAACCTTCCTTGATTAATCTGTCAAGTTCCCTGTGTTTCATTTCTAACTGTTCTAAGTGACTAAGTTCTTTGTCGCTCATTTAAGCCTCCTCCGCTTCAAGTTCATCTAATTTAGTATCATCTAATCCGCTGTCATCTACGTGATGATTATCTGCCTCGTCTGCCTCCTCCTCAAATAAGTTATTGAACATGGTACTTGCGTTGACAGTCTTCTTGCCCGTCGCACCTCTGGTGCCAATGATTGACATCCAAAATCTTGAATACTCCTCAACCACTGCCAAGGCCGTAGCCCTATCTGGTGCGGCAAATATCGCTTCAACGATGTCCTTGAATGTGTAACGATCAAACGTCTCTTGTATCAACATGGCTGGGTAACGACCTTGGTCATACTGCCTATTGGCTTCCTGTACCGCGTTGATGTGTTGCCACACATTGTGTCCCATCATCAGTGTGTATGAGAAACTATCCCATGATGTCTTGCCTTCCTTGCCATTCTTATTTAGGTCGCCGGGCTTGTAGATACAGATATCTTTCATCTCCAAGTTACGTGTGATTGGGCTATCCTTGAATGATGTGTGATAGCCATCTGCTAGGACACCTTGGCTGAACTGTCTAGTGTCTGTGGCATACTTCTTGTCATCAGCAGTAGGTTGCATCCTGTATACCCATTTCTTACGATCTTCTGTTTCTACGTCTGTGTAGATCTGAC
>Ga0255753_1002389_pt1 | contig 20848 bp, 25 predicted proteins | sample 041ome_10_FD_179953 | JGI IMG/M metagenome (GOLD analysis project Ga0255753, IMG submission 179953) | Coastal salt marsh microbial communities from the Groves Creek Marsh, Skidaway Island, Georgia - 041412US metaG (version 2) | ecosystem: Environmental > Aquatic > Marine > Intertidal zone > Salt...
CATACCAGCTTGGGATGCGGATAAAAATTACCAAAATATGATGAAAATTAGAGATCTTAGAGAAACAGTTTCTATAAGAAAAGTCATAATGTTGGAATAAACTTAATTATTTATCACCCTCCCAAGCCAAGTACTTTATGGTAAGATTAGAAAATGTTTTCTATACTATTACATCCCTAAAATTATGAATTCGGCAATTTTTCTATTACTTTTATGCGAGTATGACAAAGAATCCATCTATACCTTTTCAAGGCCCTATATCTAACGTTTTTGAAGTAGTTCACGCCTTTTGGATTGCAGGAGGCAGTTGTGACGGCTGTTCTATTGCTACTGTTGGTGCAACAAGCCCATCAGTTGAAAACCTTCTTAATGGAACGATACCCGGAGCAGCAAAAGTAATTTTGCATCACCCTGTATTGGCCGTTAATGCTGGGGAAGAATTTATCAAACCTTTTCGATTGGCAGCCAAAGGAGAATTGGGTGCTCCGTTTGTAGTTCTATGTGAAGGTTCAATTATGGACGAAGGCATGGCCGCAGAGACCGGAGGTTATTGGTCTGGACTAGGAGCTGATGAAGATGAGAATGGAGATCCACAGCCCATACCTTCCTCGAGTTGGGTGACGAGAATGTCAGAACATGCCGCGGCTGTTGTTGCGGTAGGTACATGTGCAACATGGGGAGGAATCCCTGCTGCTGCAAATAACCCTACGAATTCAGCAAGCGTAATGGATTTACTAGGCGAAGATTATCGAAGTACTTTGGGGCTTCCTGTAGTTAATATTCCAGGTTGCGCTCCACAAGGAGATAATATTACCGAGACTATTGTATCTGTATTAATGTTTTTAAACGGGTTGACACCCTTGCCAGAATTTGATGAATTAGGTCGTCCGTCTTGGTTGTTTGATGAAACCGTGCATAGAGGATGTACTAGAGCAGGGTTTTACGAAGAAGGTAATTTTGCCGAAGAACATGGAGATAAGGAATGCCTTGTTGAAGTAGGTTGTTGGGGTCCAGTTGTACAATGTAATATTAATAAGAGAGGAGCGATTAACCATGTTGGAGGATGCATGAATGTTGGCGCACCCTGTATAGGATGTACGATGCCCGGTTTTCCTGATAGTTTTGCTCCATTTTATAAAACCCCTCCAGGAACAATGGTTTCTTCTAATATTTCTAGAGTAACTGGAACCGTTATTCGTAATTTGAGGGAAATGTCAATGAGTAATCTAAATAGAACCGCTAAATGGGACAAAGATGGTCATGTTCCTTCAGGATGGGGTCATGTTAGAGAACCTAATATGATAAAGAAAGGGGTAAAATATGCGTATCAAAAAATGCAATTTAGTGATAGCCCTAAACCTGGTTCTAAAAAATAATTACTGATATGGAGAATGAAGCACTTTTTAATGAATGGTTAATTGGACTTGTATTAGTCTCGTTAATTATAGTGATTGCCGCAGTACTTTTGATTTTAGTATTCTTGGCAGCAAAGCGAATCTTAAGATTGGCCGGAGCTGCATTAGAAATAGTAACTCAGATAAAAAATAACACGAATGCCATATGGGAATTGGAGACTACCAATAAGGTAGCCGTAGATATTCAAAATGAAGCAGAAGCTATTGAAGCACATGCCACACTAGTAGCGGAAGCATTAGAATAATAATAAATAAAGAGTATGAGTACAGGAATACAATTATGGATACTATCATTAGTCATTGGCTTGGTAGTTATTGGTGTCGTAGCATTTCTTCTCAATTTAGTAAAGAAAACTGCTGTTAGGATTGATGAAACTGCAGCAGATATATGGACTCAAGGAAAATTGACGGCAAACAACACTATCCACATCCCTTTGTTTTTAACCAAAACAAATCAAGTGGCAGGCAAAATATTAAAATCCGCTGTTGCTATTGTTGGTGGCTCTAAGGCAATTACACAACATATAGAAGGTTGTCCTGGATGTCCTCATTGTATACTGCAAAACTCTAAAAATTAAAGTATATGAGTGTTATATTAATAATTGTTACCATTTTAGCTGTACTTCTTTTAGTGTATGTTCTGGTACATTATCTTAGAGCGATTATCAAATTACTTACTAGTATTGGAGGAAATGGTTCAAGCTATTTAGCTAAATTAAGATTAGGCCTCAGGGCAATCGAGACTGAAACTGGACACTTACCCGTTCAAGTTACCAAACTGAATGGTGGTTTGACCGAAGTGGCTGGAGGACTTAAAATAGTGGATGACCAATTGGAGGCATCAATAAATGCAGCTTTAAAACAAAATGTATAATATGGATATTGTATACATCTTATGGTTGGTTTTATTAATAGTAACAGTACTTGTGTTACCATATCTTATCCATTTGTTACATAAAACATGGCTCGCTTCGAAATCAATTGAACGGTATTTTAAGGAAATGAAAGAAGCAGGTATCGGAGTGGCAGGGAATACAGAACATGTGAAGGCTTTGGATGATACCATAGGTGTCGCTTCTGGTATTCTAAAAGTGGCCGGATCTATCAATGAGAATGCCGATACATTAAAAACAGCTTTGGCTACACGGGCAGAAAAAATAAACTAAATTTCATGAATTCATCAACTCTTTTTATAGCGACCATTATCATAGTTGCACTTCTAGTGTTGGTATTAGTTGTATATTTAGTACTTATAATAATTGCACTCAGAAGAGCTGGTACTCATTTAAAAGGTTTGGCAGGAGGATTACAAAAAATACAAGATGACACAGGACCTTTGGGAGAAAAAGTGGGTGTCATCAATGGTGCATTGCAACAACTACATGGAGGACTATCTTCGGTGGATTCTCATTTAGTTGCTATAGCCAAAGTCTTAAAATTAGTCTAATTAAAATAAAATAACAATATCGCATATGTGTTTTAAAAATTTACCGATTGCATTTGATGAAGAAGGAAACGCTTATTTAAAAGAGGGTCTTGCTGACCCCTATGAGCATAAAGTAGTTGATCTTGGAGAAGAACAAGAGGTGCTTAAAGGTTTGCTCGAACGTAACGGATTTATTAGAAATATCGATTATGATCCTGTGACTCGAGTTGCTGGAGCTTTGGCTTTTCATAGTGTGGTGGATTTAGAAAAAAAGAAGGTACTGTCAACAAATTCAATGGCTACGCTTTTTCGTGGTTATGAAGTTATTTTAAAAGGAAGAGATCCGAGGGATGCAGCTTATATTAGCAGTAGAGCCTGTGGAGTATGTGGAGGTGTTCACGCTACAACAGCTGCCTTAGCTATTGAAATGGCATTGGAGATTAAACCGCCACCATTGGGCATTGTTATGCGTAATATTTTATTGGCTATTGAATACATGTACGATCACCCGTTGCACTTATTCTTGTTGGCAGGTCCAGATTATTCGGAAGAATTGGTTCGGGAGACGAATCCAGAACTTATAGATAAGGCAGCAACAACAAAAGCAAAGAATAAGGATGTTCATGGGTACGATACCGTATTGGATATCATGAAAGATTTGAACCCGCTAAAAGGTAAATTATACCTTGAGGCATTGACTATGACTCGTGTTGCTCGAGAAGCATACGTTTTAATTGGAGGTAAATATCCTCATCCTCAGTCTGTTGTACCAGGAGGACTTTCGGTTACAGTAAATGCTTCTATGCTTAATGAAGTTTATAGTAGATTGATTAAGTTTTTCGACTATAGTCAGAAGGTTACAGGCATATGGGATGATGTTTTTGATTTTTTCTTAGAGAGTAATCCTGAATATGCGAAGTGCGGTATACGTCCGGCGACTATGATGGATACTGGAGTTTGGGACAGGCCAGACCATTACGATGCAAAATTTGAGAATTGTGATACCTGGGGAGAGGCAAGATGGTCGACTCCTGGAGTTTTGGTGGATGGTGAAGTGGTCACTACAAAACTTACCGAATTGAACGCTGGAATGGAAGAATTTGTTGAACATTCCTATTATGAAAAATGGGATGGACATCGTTTTAAAGAAGATCCAAATGGAATGCCATTGAGTCCGAATCATCCTTGGAACAAGGAAACCATTCCGAAACCAGGAAAGCAAAGTTGGAAAGATCGTTATAGTTGGGATACAGCTCCTACTTGGGACAGAATGCCGATGGAAGCAGGGGCATACACCAGAATGTACATGACAGCAAAGGCCCAAAAAGCTCCGGCAAGTAAATTTTTAGAAAACACAGGTACGAGTATGAAAATTCATGTACCGAAACATCTTCTCCCAGAAAAAACCTTGGAATGGAAAATTCCTGAGCATTGGAATGCTTTTGAACGTAACCGAGCAAGAGCGTATTGTATACCTTATTCGGCCATGGTTGCCATGGAAAATTGGATGATGGCTATGGATCTAATCAAAAACGGCGATACTAAAGTTAGTGTGCCTTACGAAATTCCTAAAAAAGGAACACATATCGGATTTGGTGCATGGGGTGCTGGTAGAGGTTTCCTTACCCACCACCTTATAATCGAGAATGGGCTTATTGAAAATTATCAAATTATTACACCTTCTACATTGAATGCAGCACCAAGGACTCCTTGGGGAGAAATGGGCCCTTATGAAGAAGCAGTACTAAACACACCTATCCTTGAAAAATTCGATAAACCTGAAGACTATAAGGGAATAGATATTTTGAGGGCAATACGAAGTTTCGACCCTTGTATGCCATGTACTACACATATCATGGCGAAGGATAGCGACCATATGGTAACACGGGAAGTAACAACCTGTGCTTGTGGAGTTGAATAAAAATGTTCTTATTGGTACAGTAGGTTATCATTTACTTAGTAACCATTCAGTTGGACCAATTCTGCTACCTCAGATTCAATCTATTTCATGGAATGGTTCTGTTACTGTCGAAGAAATGAATTGGGGTCCTATCGCGATCGTTCAATATTTTCAGACCCTAGAAAAACCTTTTGATAAAGTAATATTTTTGGTAGCCATTGAAAGACCTGAAAGAAAAATTGGAGATATTTCGGTTTTTCAGTGGATGGGGCACTTACCTTCTGAAAAACAAATTCAAGCCTGTGTTGGCGATGCCGCAACCGGGGTGATTTCTGTAGAAAATCTTTTGGTGATAGGTGAGCATTTCAAAATTTGGCCCAAAGAAGTTTTTTTAGTAGATGTTGAACCTGGAGCTGAGCAAGCAGGTGAACACCTAACAGCTGAAGTTGATGCAAAAATTCCTGAAATTTTACGTATATTGGAAGATTTAGGACAGAAACCAACTATTGTTTTAGAAACTAAAAAACTAAGAGGAGATACCTTATTTGAAGAAAGTTTATGAAAAATGAAACGATAGAAGATAGTGCATTGCGTTCTTTATTTTGGAAGGATGAAATTCTTCAAGTGCTCTACTGGATGCATGGTGAAGGTATGGGTAGTGAAGTAAGCCTACCCCAAATGCTTCCTTTTTTGAATACTTCTTATCAAAATTTAGAGTATCACCTCCATAAAATAACGGAAGCAGGATTATTACTAACATTAGACAAAAACGGAACCACTAATTATAAATTTTCTGAATCGGGTAGGAAAGAGGGAGGTCGACAATTTGCTGAAGCTTTTCAAGGGATGCAAAAAGCAGGTCATGGAGAATGTGGTCCTGATTGTGAATTTTGTTATGGTACTGACGGGGTAAAGCTTGAAAACTGTGTCCATAACTGCGCCAGCGATCCCCATTAATATGAAACCTGTACTATTCAATAACACCGAGTTCAAAGAAATTATGGAGTATGTCCAAGAACTAGTGAAACAAACTGAAAAAATTCCCGATAAGGAAACTAAAGAGCTCACTGAAGAGATTTTGAAGTATTTCGATTTATTGCATCGTGAGCCACTGTCAAGAATTCTTCAGGCCATTGAACGCAGTTATCCTGATTTAAAAGATACCTTAAAACAAGATTATACTATAAATAAACTATTAGAGCTTTATGATTTTGAAAACACCAACTTTCAGAATATTTCAAAAAAATCCTAGTTTCTCACTTATGCTATTAATTGGTATCCTGAGCATTGGATGCAAAGGTGACCATAAAAAAGATAATGTAGAGGTACAAATAGAGGCTTCCGATTCCAATTTGAGCGAAGCTCAGAAATTAGTCAATAAAACCATAACTCATTATGGTGGAATGAAAAATTGGGAATCTAAGAAAAGCTTATCTTATGTGAAAACGATTCAAAGTTATGATTCCATGGGAGGCCTAATTCGCACAGTGGCCCAATCACATAAATATCAGTTAAAACCTTCCTTCAAAGCAAATATGAGTTGGGAGCAAGATGGAAACAAACATGAAATAGTCAATAATGGTAATCAATCATGGAAACTGGTCAATGGAAAAATTCAGGAAGACAAAGCTTCAGTGGATAACGCATGGAACTCTTCTTTTGGTTCTCATTATATGGTGAGTATGCCTTTTAAACTGAAAGATCCCGGAACTATTCTAAACTATGAGGGTGTAGATACCTTATCAAACAATAGAATAGTACATAAGCTCAAGGTTGATTATGAGAAGGGAGCTGGAAGCTGTGGAGGAATGCATACTTGGAATTATTTTTTGAATACGGATACCTATCAATTTGAGGCCAACTTTTTAGATCATGGCGAAGGATACTCCTATACTGATTATGAAACCTTTATTCAAATTGACAGTATATTGGTAACAAAGGAAAGAAAATTGTATGCTTCAAATAAAAATATGGAGTTGACGTATCTCAAAACCCAATTTAGCAATTCAGATATTCAATTTGATGTAGAATTGCCTGAAGAACTATTTAAAGTTAACAACTAGATTTTTTGACTACAATTCCAAAAAAAATCCTCATTGCAGGAGTTGGAAACGAACTAAAGCAAGATGATGCGTTTGGTATCGAATTCGCTAAAAAGTTTCGAAATAATGTCTCACATTTAAACCATATCATGGTTATGGAAGTGGGTATCGGAGGTATTCATTTAGTACAAGAATTTCACGCGGGATATGATATCTTGGTTCTAGTAGATGCAGTGGCGTGGGGGGAGGAAGCAGGACATATTTATTTTCGAGAAATGGAGAAAGTTTCTGATATAGAGGAAATGCCTGTTTTTGAAAAAAGGACTTTTCTTGCAGATATGCATTATACAAACCCTATTAGAGCGTTGATGCTAGCCAAGGCATTGAAGGTCTTACCCAAAGAGGTATATATCTTGGGTTGTGAGGCCGCCGAACATGATGATTTTGCCATTGGAATGACTGATGTAGTTGAAAATGCAATACCTAAAGCAATCGTTCGATTGAAAAACTGGTTGAGTACAAAACAACTGGCGTCTTTTGAATAAGTAAATGCAATTAAAAAATAGTTCTTATTAAATGTAAATTTTGTAAATTTATACGATAAACATCATATTATGAATCAGGACATTAAGCCAACTAAGAGCCCTAAAAAAATAGAGAAACATTCAGAGGAAGAAACTCCTTGGTGGCATAATTTAAATGTAAAAGATTTAGTAAACCCCATTAAAATAAGACGTGTACAAATATTGTCTGCAGGAGTATTTTTACTTGCGCTCATTGTTGGAGGTATGTACGTTTGGGAAAACTATCTAAGAGAGCCAACAGGAGCTGAATTTGTAGATGAGATTGTTGATGCTGCTGGTGGCCTTGATACTTGGTATGGCATTGAAAACGGACAGTTTACACGAACTCATAATTTATATGATGATTCCGGAGAATTGTTAAAAGCTAACAAAGAGACTTTTTATTTTAAAAGAGGGGAAGAGGGTCTAAAACTACAAGTGAAATCGGTTGGAAGTGACAATAGTGAAGTAGTGGTTGGAAAGGATGATGAAGGTTTTTGGGCAACAAAAGATAGTCAAGCGGTTGACCCAAGAGAGGCGGCCGAGGATGAGGGCATGATGTGCGATTCTCAATTTTGCGACCCTCAATGTGCATCTACAATGGCATTCTTTAGATTTTCAATGCCTTTTAAACTAAAAGATAATGGGGTGAATGCTAGTCTAGCTTCAACAGGGTTCAATATTGCAGAGTTGAATTTTTTGGGAGGTTCTGGAAAAGAACCAACGTTACTCGATATATCTTATGACCCTAAGGTAGGAAAGGATAAATGGCGATTTTATGTAGACCCTCAAGATAAATTAATTCACAAAGTTGAATATTATAACAAGTCCGATAAAGGAGAAACTCGCCCTGAAGAAATCTATTGGACAGACCACAAAACTGTCGATGGCATTACCTTTAGCCACCGTTGGACGAGGTATTGGCCTAATGGTAAAGTCATGGATGAATATGTGTATTCAGACGTGAATTTAAATAATGAATTGCAAGATGAATTTTTTAATAGAAGTAATTCATCGGTCGTTGCAAATAGATAAATATTGTTTATTCTGCTAATATAGAATCGCGCAATTTTTCTAAAGCTTTTACAACTTTGGCTTTAGGGTTATAATCCATAACGGATTTTCCTATTAAGTCTGCCGCCATTACTTCTTCGTCAAATGGAACAAATACGGCAATTGGAAGGTTGATTTTAGCGCAGTACTCTCGTATTGCCATTTCATCTTCTTTGGTGCGTACCTTATTGGCAATTGCCTCTACTTTACCAATACCTAATTGTTCTGCCATTTCGGCAAATCGGGAAGCCGCCTCTAGAGATCTGTAGTAGGGCTCAACAACCGTATAGATTTTATCTACGTATTTAGACGTTCCTCGTTTCATATGCTCTAAAGATGCTTCCGTATCCAAGACCATAATTCGCCCATGTTCTGAAGATAGTGCTGAATTTACCAATTCGCGAACGACGGTATGTGAACCACACATGCATCCTGTACCTGCCTTTTCTGGTTTACCGATCATAAGTAAGGTTACATTATCTGTTGCCTTTTGCCCGTAGGTTTCCAATACTTCTTGAAAAGGAATCTTTACTTGAAATTTCCATTTACCATCTCCAATCTCTACTCTTTCGATGATGTCGGTGCTTAAATTTGGTGGACCTTTGTCTGACTTGTCAATACCTAAAACAATGGAAAGGTTAGGATTGGGATCACCATCAATGGCGAGAACTTCATCCCCTTTGGCACCAAAAATCCGGCAAAGTGTTCCGCTAATAGTAGTTTTGCCAACACCTCCCTTACCTGCTATTGCTATTTTCATTAGTATCTTAATTTAACATTATTATTCATCATCAGGCCTAATATCATCAAGTTCATCAGTTCCAAGTAGAAAATCCATTGTGTGTTTTGCTTCTTCCTCATCAACTACACTCATAGCAACGCCGACATGTACTAATACATAATCGCCTTCTTTAGCTTCAGGCACCAGTCCTAGATTGATTTTTTTTATAATCCCATCAAATGAAACCTTGCCTATTTTGAATACACTTTCTCTAGTATCATCAAAGCCTATAATTTTCCCTGGTACGGCTAAACACATAAATATAAATTTAAGTTTAAGTAAACTTACGAAAATCCAGTGAGACGGATTCATCTAAATAAAATTTTAGTTGCGGGAGGATTACGGCTTCAAATTCCATCCAACCCTCTTTTGTAAGTAGAGGAATCAATTGATTCCAAATAAATTCTTTGAAATGGCCTTCACCAATATCGGTTTTACCGCGCACCTGTCGTTGGGTAAGCCAGAACGTAATAATCAACCAAATTGATTCGGCGGTATGCAAGTATTGTGCGTCTAATTGTTCAGACTTAATAATACCTTTCTCAGAATTTAGTCGCAACCATTCCTCTATCTGTACAATCATTTTCTCCAAATAGGTTACACGTTTTGCATGCATTTTTGGATAAGCTCTTTCCATTTCAAGTAGGTCCAAGAAATAAAAGGAATATTGATTAAGTACAAAAAAATAGCGCCCCAAATGATTATCAAAATCAATTAAGGAAGGGAAATTTTGGTCAATAGATAACAATAACTCTAATTCATTATCCAGTTCTTTATCTATGGCCTGTATAATAGCTTTCTTGCTGTAGTAATGGTAAGCAAGATTACCCACACTAATACCAGATTCGTCAGCAATTTGCTGCAAACGAACATTGACCAATCCTTTTTTATTAAATAGATTGATGGATGAATTTAATATTTTTTGTTTTGTACTTGTCACTATTTATTTAATGTTTGCCCGCAACTCCTAATCGAATAATGAGTTGGGCATTGATACTACGCCCTGGTGCAAAAAAGCGTGTTTGATTTCCGGGCGTCCCTCTAAAAACATGACTTTGATATTCTTTATCTGTTAGATTTTCCGCAGATAGAACGAAAGTTGCATGTGGAAATTTTGGAAAGGCCTTATGAAGATTAATTCCAGCACTTATGTTAAACAAAGAATACGCATCTGTCTCCCTTTCTGTAGGAGCTGGTTTGTCTTGTTTGGACGTGAAAATTCCCTCAACACGTCCGAAAAAAGTGTTGTTAGAATTTCGAATTTGAAATCCAATAATATTTTGGTTTGCTGGTATAAATGCCAAATCATCATCTGTTATTTCATTTTTACCTCTGATATAAGACCCTGTCCAGAATATACTGGATAATGCTCCTATAGAATAACTTAGTTGATATTCAAAACCAGTAATTTTTGCTTCCCCAACGGCCTGATTTTGAACGGCAGGAGTTCCTTGGAAATCTACACTAACCGGTACGTAAAGATTATCTAAGAAATTTTGATAAAAGTTTGCGTTAAATTTAAATTTTTGACTCTTGTAAGCGTATCCTAATTCGTAAAAGACTCCTTTTTCAGGTTCTAAATCGGGATTGGGAATAACTCCATCGGCAAAATTATATTTCGAAAACAAATCAGGCCCTCTAAAGGAATTCGCTAAATTAATAGAAAAATCAGATTTTTCTGAAGCGTGAATTTTGGCTCCGATATTACCTGTCAAAGCGCTATTGTTGTCAGAAACGTTATCGTCATTATAAAGATCGGCTATTTCAGGGATAAAAAATGGCTCACGTTCAATTTCGTTCTTTACATTGTCAAAACGTGCTGCAATTAGTAAATCAAGAACATCACTAACTTTCCATTCTTCTACAGCAAAAATACCTATAGAAGTAGCATCACTATCTGGTTGTATTTGCCCTGGAGGAGGAGCTACTTGATTAACCTGAACGCCTGCGGGATTGAAAATGTCAACAACTAATTCTCTCTTAGTTCCAAAACGATGTTCTTTAAGATAATCTGCACCTAAAGTTAATTTAGATTTTTCTGATAAGCGAAGTGCGGTAAAAGCTTTCACGCCACCAAAATTCACATCTACATCTAAATTGACAGCAATTCTACGGTTAGTATTCATAGTATTTGGAAAAAATACATTGGTAACCTGATCGATATGTAGGCGTTGTTGTTTTGAGTATGCACTGAATCCTATTTCCTCAACTGTATTTGATATTTTTTTACCACTATAATTAAGGTTGTAACCTGTCTGTTCATCTGGTGAAAAAGAACGTACTCGTACCGGTGGACCAGGAGCACCAAGCCCTCCTGGAAATCCGACATTGTCATTTTTAAAGTATTTACCGCTAAATTCAATACGGTGATTTTCGGCTGGTGAATAACCTATATTCCAATCAAAATAGTTAGATTCAAATTGACTATTGGGAACTTCTCCTCCTGGTGTATCCGTATTACTAGCATCTCTAATACCTCCGCCGATCAAAAAGTCAAAGCCATTTCCTCTTCCCTCAACTTCAAGTCTGCCTCGCGAATAAGAATTAACAGATTGATAACCACCATAAAGACTGGTTCCTATTTTAAAATCTTTGCCGTATCCATTTTCTGCTTTTCTGGTAATTACATTAACTAGTCCGCTCACGGCATCACTTCCCCAGAATGCTGAGGCTGGACCTTTAATTACTTCAACTCGCTCGATTTGCCAAGGATCAATCAACGCATAACTTCGTATACGCCCTCCTACAAAAGAATTACCGTCAATTAAAATGGGAGCTCTCTCTCTTGACAAACCTCTAATTATGGGTGTACTTGTAATACCTCCATCATTCTGAATAGTAATACCCGGCACGTATCTCAAAATTTCTGTAGCAGATGCTGGTTGATTTTCAAGAATGGCCCTCTGTTGGATCAAGGATACGTTTACAGGTAGATTCTTAAAAGTTGCAGAAGATCGTAAAGCGGTAATTTGAACTTCGTCTATTTTTACAGTATCCTGAACTTTTTCCTGTCCGTAACTAAAGGTTTGTATGAGCACAAATAGTGCAATAAAAATGTAATTTCTCATGTGTTTTAGATATTGGTTAAGTTTAAAAACACAAAATAATAAAAAATTAACAAATGCGCGGTAATTGTTCCCCGACTAACATATTTACAATACGTTTGCCACCAATGCTACTGGTTAATACTACCTGTCTTGGATGACTCTCAGTAACTTCTCCTATTATAGATGCATTTGTACCGTAGTCCATACGTTGAAGTTTTGTGACAACTTCTTCAGAAATTTGTACGTCTACTACGGCAATAAAGATTCCTTCATTCGCTACATACAGTGGGTCTAAACCAAGAATTTCGCATAATGCACTTACTTCATTTTGTATAGGGAGTTGTTTTTGTGATATTTCGATTCCCAGATTTCTATCTCTAGCAATTTCATTTAAGACTGTTGCAACACCACCTCGTGTCGGGTCTTTAAGTACATGAATATCTTCGCCGAATTCGTCGAGCAGTTCGGTGACCATATGATTTAAACCTCTGGTATCACTTTTTACAGCGGTTTCAAATTCAAGCCCTTCGCGTACCGACATTATGGCTACGCCATGGGTAGCAATACCATCGCTCACAATGATTTTGTCACCAGCTTTAACATTGTGGGTTGAAATCTGAGCGCGCTTATGTATTTTGCCAACGCCACTGGTATTTATAAAGATTTTATCTCCTTTTCCTTTTTCAACGACTTTGGTATCGCCAGTCACTATTTGTACATTGGCTTCTTCTGCCGCCGATTTAATACCGATTAGAATTTCCCAGAACTCGGTCATTTTCAAACCTTCTTCTATGATAAAACTTAATGATAGGTATTGTGGAATCGCTCCACACATGGCCAAATCGTTTACGGTGCCATTCACTGCTAATTCTCCGATATTACTATCAGGAAAGAAAATAGGTGATATTACAAAACTATCCGTAGTAAAAGCAGTTTCGCCTTCTAACTTCAATACTGCTCCATCATGTCGTTGTTGTAAATATTCATTGTCAAAAAGATGAAAAACGCCTGAATCCAGTAATTTGTTGGTCAACAAACCACCACTACCATGCCCGAGGGTTATAATATCAAAGTCCAATTCGGGCATGGGACAATGTAATTTCATTTTTAAGTTTTTTTCAGACATTATTTGAAATGGGTAAAATTAGACAATAGTTTCTGCTGCTCCGCTGAAGTGATAATATGCAGCACATGCTCCTTCTGAACTAACCATTGGGGCTCCCATTGGATTTTGAGGTGTACATTTTTTACCAAACTGTGAACATTCCATCGGTTTTTTAATTCCTTTCAGAACTAAACCTGCTATGCATTCCTTAGGTTCTTCCACTTTTTTGATGTTGATATTGAATTTCAAATTGGCATCGAATGATGCATACTCTGGTCGTACTTCAAGTCCACTAACAGGAATAGTACCAATACCTCGCCATTCCCTGTCTGAAATCGTAAAAATCTTACGAAGGAGCTCCTGAGCTTTGTGATTCCCTTCGGGCTTTACCACTCTACTATATTGATTTTCAAGGATTGCTTCTCCCTTTTCTAATTGTTGAATCGTTAGTAATATGCCCTGCAATAGGTCTACAGGTTCAAAACCTGTGACAACCATTGGAATTTTATAGCGTGTCACCAAAGGGTAATATTCATCCATTCCCATAATAGTGCAGACATGACCTGCAGCCAAAAAAGCATCTATTTTACTTTCTTCGTCCTCGATAACGGCTTCCATGGCTGGTGGCACCAAAACTTGAGAGGCTAAAATGGAAAAGTTCGTAAGTCCTAAATCATGGGCCTTGTCAACAGAAAGGGCATTCGCAGGAGCTGTAGTCTCAAAACCAACAGCGAAAAAAACCACTTCTTTGTTGGGATTGTCGTTTGCGATTTGAACGGCTTCCAAAGGAGAATATAAAATACGAACATCAGCGCCAGCGGCTTTAGCCTGTAGCAAACTTTTTTCCGAACCTGGAACCCGTAGCATATCTCCAAAAGAACAAAGAATAACGTTTTCATCTTCGGCTAAATAGATTGCTTTATCAATTAAATGGAGTGGTGTAACACAAACAGGGCACCCTGGCCCATGAATCATTTGGACCTCTTTGGGCAACAAGTCCATAATTCCGTTTTTAACCAGACTATGGGTTTGTCCACCACAAACTTCCATAATATTCCAAGGTTGGGTAACAGTAGCATGTATTTCGTCTAAATATTTTTTTGCCAAATCGGCATCTCGGTATTCACTAAGAAATTTCATCTTTGTTTGTAGTTTGGTAAAATGCTAATTGCCCTAGTGCAATGTTCTCATCGTTAGGTGATACTTCTTCATGAAAATAGAGTTGAAAATTGGGTTCCAAATGCAACTGCATTAAATCAACTAACAGCGCATTCTGAAAAACACCTCCACTAAAAGTTACTTTTTTAATACTTTTTAAGCGAGCAATTTTGTCAACTATCTTCACCAGAGAGTAGTGAAATTTAAAGGCAATCTGATTTAAATCCATACCACTTTTTAAATCCTTCACTACACCTATAATAATATCGCCCGTAGGCAGATTTTCAATATACGATATTTTTGAAACATAATATGTTTCATCTATAATTTCACTTTGGTCAACATAAGTTTGCGCTAAAGACTCTAGTTTTAAAGCGGCCTCTCCTTCATAAGTTTGTACATCCATTATTCCTAATAGGCATGCCACGGCGTCAAATAGTCGACCCATGCTCGATGTTTTTAAAAACTGTCCTTTATTAAGTGTTTTTTGATATAATAACCATTCTTGTTCAGTGAACTTTCCTCTTATCATTTCTGTCGCCGTATCATTTTTCCAACAATGTACCAAGGCGGAAATGCGAGGCTCTAAAGACATTTTATCACCCAAAATAGATGGTACATAGGATAAATGTAACAGACGGGTAAAAGTGCTGTTTTCATACGTCAAAAATTCTCCGCCCCAATTATTTCCATCATTTCCGAATCCTGTGCCATCCCATATAATTCCTAAGACCTTTTCTGGTTTTGTCAATAACGAGTGTTCAGATAAAACACTGGCAAAATGAGCAAAATGGTGTTGAATGGACACAAGCTTTGCACCATATTCATCTGTTAAATATTTTCCATATTCGGTAGAATGATAGTTTGGGTGTTTATCGACCAAAATAACATTGGGTCGACAGTTTAGTAAATTCATGAAATGATCAATAGTCCTTTTATAGTTCTCTACACTTTCAAAATAAACGAGATTACCTAAATACTGGCTTAGATAGAATAATTCTTTGTAAAGTACACCGAAGACACTTTTTTGAGAGGCTCCCATTGCTAGAATTACCTCTTCTCTTTCATTGGAAACTGGCCCGAAATAATTGGGAGATAAACCTCTTGACCTTCGAATAAGTATTCGCTGTTTTTTTAATTGACTAAAGCGAACAACACTATCATCTTGAGACGTTACTATTTCACGGTCATTCGTAAGAACGTAATCCCAAATACCCGATAATTCAGAAAAGACCTTATCGTCTTCAAAAACAATAGAGGCATTACTAATATTTCCACTTGTCGCTATAATAGGTTTACCGAAACTTTGCATCAAAAGTTCATAGAGTGGGGTATAGGGCAACATGACGCCAATCTGGTCAAGATTAGGGGCTACTTCGTGTTCGGCAATATTAGCTTGGTTGTTCTTTAATTTAAACAAGACGATAGGAGCCACTTCACCCAACAGCATTTTGATTTCTGAAGGATCCGTTTGAAATTCTTGTTGTATCAATTCAATATTGGGGTACATACAAGCAAAAGGTTTTGAAGGTCTTTGTTTTCTTTTTCTCAGCGTATTTATTACTTTACTATTGGTCGCATCACAGGTTAGTAAATATCCACCAATACCTTTAATTACAACAATTTTTCCCTCATGCCAAAAATCGACAACTTTATTAATGATTTCTTTTGTGTCATTCACAATTTCTTCTCCTTGTGGGTCTTTTAAAGATAATTTGATTCCGCAAGTAGTACAGGAATTAGTTTGAGAATGGTATCTACGATTTTCAGGGTTGGTATACTCTTCTTTACAAGTTACACACATTTTAAATTCATCCATAACGGTGAATTCTCTTTCAAATGGCAGACCGTTAATCAAAGAAAAGCGCGGACCACATGAAGTGCAGGTAATGAAGGGATATAGTAACCTTCTATTATCATGGGATAAAACTTCTGCTCTGCAGTTTTCGCATAAAGCAAAATCAGGCGTTAACATCAATGCAGTAGTCTTGGCCTCCTGATTTTGTAAAATTTGAAAACCTTCATAAATTTGATTGTCAATTTCCAGAATGGAATGTTTGGTGATTTTTGCTAGACTAGGGGCATCGCTAAGGACGGTCTTATAAAAAGGAATTGCTGTTTCTTTCTTGGCTGTAAATTTAATATGAACACCATTAATGTCGTTGTAAACAACCCCGTTTAGTTGTTTTTTAGACGCCAATCGATAGATATTAGGACGAAAACCTACTCCCTGAACCCTTCCTTGAATGTGGATATGCCAAGTATTCATAAGTGGCAATATAAGTAATTATCCTACGATGGTTATTCATTTTTATTCATTAAATCTCTATTTTTAAATTCACTGTTAACTGTGCTAAAAGTTATTAATTTTGATTTACATGGCTGAACTCAAAACTCATAATTGTAATAAATGTGATTATTCTTTTGTGGGATCTGGGAAACCAGATGCTCTTATGAGGGGTCCAACTATTCCTGTGGTATGCCTAAAATGTAATGAGATCTATGATAGGATTACACATTCACCTATTGGAGCTGAACTTGACAGGTCTTGTGAGGAGTGCGGAAGTAAGAAGTATACTGAATGGGATTATAAATCAAAGAAATGCCCTCAGTGTAAGGATGGGATAATAGGTGAGAGTGATGAAGGAGTGTTAATTATGGCTGATTAGAATCTATGACATATAATAAGTGTTTTTCACAGCATCATCAATCTCTCTAATCATACTGTTATCATTCCTTACCCATTGAGTCTTTTCTTTGATCAACTTATTTAGCTTGGAAATATTATTATATCCTAACTGTCCAACTCCCATTTTTTGCTCCTCAACTATGAATTTCTTATACTCTCTAAAGAGGTCCTCACCAATAATTTGCATTAAGGATAGAACGTAACAATTGAATGCCTGAGAAGGAGAGTAATAGTCCTTTTGCATATATTTTGTGTAGTCTATTATGTTGTTTTGCTTAATGATATTCTCATATTGTCTTCTCCAGTCCTGATGGGTTTTAATTCTGCCATCGATTGTCAATATATCTTTTAGTGTTGGCTTTTTAGTTCCTAAATCAAGAACATGAGCGATTCTATTTGCCGATTTCAGTCTGTTTTCATATCTCATGATATGCTTATCATGAAATGCTTCTGGGATTTTATTTCTTGTGTCTTTAGCCCAAGCTACTTTATCTTCCAATGTTTTGTATCGCGCCTGACCTCGACTTCCCTTATATCCGACAGAAGATCCATATTCGATTCGTTTGAATTTGTGAGAGTCTCCAAAGAATGGTATATACAGTTTTGGGCTGTGTTCAAGAAAAAGATTACTTGCATAGTCTAGTCTTGTGACTGTTCCTTGATACATATCAGAACCAATAACATTACTTAACGAGTCAAACGCTTTGATAATTTGATGACTTGTTATGCCTTGAAAGTTGTTTCCGTTGATGAATTTGGGTATACTCCCAGACATGGTAAACTTTTGATCATCACAGTATGCATTAATTTCTTGGTTGTATTCATTTGAGATAAGCTTACCTCGCCAACTTGTAAATTTTACATCATTGCCACCAGGTTCATATTCATATCTCTCTTGTTTAGTATACATAGCATCAATCACGTTAGCCTTTTTAATGCCAAGCTCTTCAAGATTGTAGGTGAGGGTGAGTGTGTCTATGCCGTTGAATCCCATATAACCAAAAAGTGGTTAGAAAATGACCTTATTATCCTAATGAGCATTACTGATTTAAATAATCTCGTTACTCAACTCATCAAAAGGGTCTACTCTCCCTCTCGTTATCCATTCATCTATTTCATCTTTCTTAAAGAATAACTTTCTTCCGCTTGGTTTGTAATGTGGGATTCGTCTTGTTGAAGTGAGCTTGTAGATTTGTTTTCGACTAAAACCTGTATAGTCCATTAAACCCTCTACGGTGAGGATATTTTTATCATTTATCATATTAAATTTTATTTAAATTGATTATGACACAAAGGTTCTAAAAGGGGTGTAAGTAGTAAAGTAACAAAGTGGTAACCTCCTTGCGGAATGAAGGTTACTATTTTAGCTTTTTACAGCCTATTTCTTCAAGTATATCTTTCATCTGATTGTAGTAGGGCGGGAATCCTATGTGGTTGTTTCTGTAGGATGAGACCTGTTTTTTAGCATAATTTTGCTCAATGCCAAAGAATTCTTGCCACTTGAAATATTCTTTTTGTGCCTGAAGTCCATATTCCTCGCACAGATAAATAAATACCGATGTATAGCTGTGATTCTTAAACTTTATTGGAGTGATTACAGAGTTAAACTCAGAGCCATTTAGATAGCTTTTAAAGAGCCTTTCATCAACAGCGTTATCAATTGCGCCAGTTCTCTTTAAGCTCTCACAAAGCTTGGTAAATTGAATAGTTTCAAGATTTAAGGAAATTGATTTTTTTGTTGTTTTCTCAGGTAAATTTCTCTTGAGAACAGATTGTCTTTTTGATGCATAGTTGTGAAGAGGATGCGCTACTAATTTCTCATACTTACATAGCTTCCAAATGACATCCCAAGAATGATACTCTACTAAAAAAGGAATTTCTAATGCTTTATATTTTTTAAGGTCAGTTCTTTCTTTCCACCACTCAACCTCTTCTCTTATTAGTGTATTGCAAGTGTCTATGCAACGGTCTGACTTTTCTTCTTTAAAACCTACTTCTTTTAGAGTTTCCCAGAGCAATCTAAAATATTCTTCCGTTTTTAAATAGATATTCTCAAAAACTCCATCTTCTAATTGTTGTACTAAAGCGTTGTGTTTTTCTATATCCTCTTTTTCTGTGGGAACTTGACATAATAATTCATCCGTAATATTTAATTTATCACTGTAATACTGTGTGTAATATGAATTAATCTCAGATGTTAAAGAAAAGTAGTTGCACCCACTACCACCCCAAATAGGAGAGTTTCTATCTATAGTAGTTCCCTCTAATTCTTCATTCATCCTAAAAGTTTTTCTTTAAGCTCAGGGGAGCACAAGTCATAATAGTGCATTGATGATCTGATGTCTGTGTGGTTTAAAAGTTTTGCCAATTTAAATACACCTACCTTCTTATAAATTATGTGATACATAGCAAAACTATGTTTGGCACAGTGGAAAGTAATCTTTTTGTGTATTCCTGCTCTTAAAGTCCACCTATGCATTCTTTCATTAAACTTAGAACTTGCATTATCAGGTAGTGCAGGAAATACCTTATCACTATCACCCTGTCTTTCTCCAAGATACTTTTTGGCATAGGAATCAAAGTAGTTACTAATTCTTCTCTCTTTTCCACCAGGCTTTTTGTCCATTATTCTATCATACCAAATCTTACCATTCTCCTCTTTAATTTCTCCCCAAGTTAGTTTGCTGAGGTCTCCTATTCTGAGTGCTGTTAAACAGGCAAACAAGAAAGCATTTTTCAACGTAGTGTTACTCTCTTCAGTTTTCTCAAGTGATCTAAACTCTTCTAATGTTAAGAAGACAACTTCAGGCTTAGTTTCAGGAAGTAATTTTATATCAAACCTCAAGTCTTCTATATACCCTTCTAATTTTGCCTCTTTCATAATTAGTCTGAGTGTCTTGAAGTATTTGTTTGCTGACTTTATGGTTAGGTTGTCTCCATTTTTCTTAAATGCATTTTCAGTTAGATAGTCATAGAAGGCTTTAGCTTGTTCCCTTTTGTTAATCTGTTTAAATGTTATGGCTTTAGGGAAGTGTTTTAAGAAATGTGATAACATTGTGTTGTAAGCCCCTCTTGTACTTTTGTCTTTAGTTCTGTCTGTCTCTTTTTTTATGTAAGCAAATACAAGTGAGTTAGTCTTCTCGGTGTCTTCTAAGCTATATTCATCACTAATAATGCTATTTTCCCATTTGTTGGCAATAATCGTTGCTTTATCTAAACAATCTTTATTGTGCTGTTTTTCTATTGGAGATTTTGGGTTTGTAATCAAATGAAAATCTAAAATTCTACTTGGTCTGTGCATTTTTACCTTTCCATCGATGTCAGTATATCTTGAACCATTATATCTCAACCTTATTGAAGTAGTTCCATTCTTATTTTTTATGTACTCAGTCTTGATTCTTGACATATTAAATGGGCATTATTTTATTAATGGGCACAAATTTTAGTTCAAATGGGCAAATATTGGGCATTAATATAAGAACTTAATGTGACTTAATGAAATTCAATGGTATTTTAAAGTCAATTATAGCGTGGTCTATAGAAGTATTTAGAGTTTAATGGTTATAGTTCCATATACTCTACAATTATTTGACCCAAGTTCCAGCTTGGGATATAATACGTAAAAGGGCTATGTTCTAGTACTTCGGTAAAAATGCGTTGTTGTAATAC
>Ga0255753_1002396_pt1 | contig 20801 bp, 1 predicted proteins | sample 041ome_10_FD_179953 | JGI IMG/M metagenome (GOLD analysis project Ga0255753, IMG submission 179953) | Coastal salt marsh microbial communities from the Groves Creek Marsh, Skidaway Island, Georgia - 041412US metaG (version 2) | ecosystem: Environmental > Aquatic > Marine > Intertidal zone > Salt...
AGTCCGCAGCAATAATTTGGCTTTGACTATAGCCTGTGTCATCGGTTGCGATTTTCAAAGCACCAAGCGCGTCTGTCGCGCTGATCGCATCGATATTTAATCCAGGGTTCAGATATACACTCTCACCTAGCAGAACAACATCCGAGCCATCACTTACCTCAAAGGTTTGAGTAGTAGCATCAGCACCATTTACTGCTATTTGGTTAATCGTGATACCATCATCCACATTCCAGTCATCACTGAAAGAGATCGAACCATCTGTGAAGGCCACAAACTCAGCCAAGACATAGCGTCCATCAAGGCCATCGCCCTGAAGATCCCCAAGAGCCGTAACGTCGATGTGAAGATGATCTGTCACATCAATGGCCTCAAGAAGACTTGCATCATCGGAATCTTCTAGAAGCGACATCGCAGCGTCAACTTGGTCAAAGAACTCTGTCCCAGAATATCCGCCGGCCGCATCGCCAACAGTGACTGAAGCATCATCTCCATCAGTTGCAGTAATCACCGCTGCTGAAACGGCACCCTCTCCATCACCTCCAGCTTCAAACGATGTGATGTCGATCAGTGAATCAGTGAAGATATGTGCGCCGTAAATATCAACCGATTGGCTCGTATCGATCATCGCCAACTCATCCATGGTCATCGGCACTGAGACATTAAGGACGAGTTGGTATTTCACCAGCCTCCCCATTTGCTCAACAGCAACAAGAGACAGGCCATCCGTGACCGTATCACTTGAGACATAGAGTGTCGCATCAGGAGCTTCCTCTCCAGAGGCAGTGATCATATCAATGTTAATTGTGTCTTGATCATAATCGTACCTAAATGTCTGGGGCGCTGTGAGGATGTCATCAAGCGGCGCATCGGCAGTCGTATAATTAGACTTCGTGAGGTCGATAAAATTTTCCACAGCTTCACTTTGGTCGGTCCGCTCCAACATGAATGTCGCAACTAGATCACCTTCGCTATAGGTGACTGGCGTCGAACCCATAAAGGTTTCAAGATTGATCCGCGTGGCCTCCTCACCTGCGTTGGTCAGGGTAAGACCAAGTGTATTTAAATCTGCGCTTCCTGTTTCTGGATCTAGGCTATTGTCCGGGGTCGGCGCGACATTCTCAAAACCACCCCAGTACTCATATTCGCCATCTTCCCAATCAATTTGGAATGAGCCCGATGCTAAGTCAATCGAATCTGTCGTGCCATCCTCATTATCCTTAACACGAATACCAAAGGTAATAATGTCCCCGTAGCGCGCATCCGCAACCTCTACAAGCTCAAACGGGCTCTCTTCGCCACCCGTGTCCGGTCCACCACCGCCAGTACCATCGTCAACAGGATCTCCAATGAAAACGCTGCCCACTGGAGTAGGAGGCGTAGCATTGGCGATATTAGCCCAAGTAGGACTTTCAGCAGTTCCGGTATTTTCAACCTCGAACATATGGACGCCGTTTCCTTCCACGCCCGGCCATATCACATAGAAACCAGCATGCGTTGCGCCAAACTGACCCGCGGCTAAGCTATGAATTTGGTAGAAGCCGTCAGGATTATTTACTGGGCCAACCGGATAAATCGACGATGTACCGCTCGCTGCATATTCAGGAGTGCCAACTGGATGATAGGTAGATGTTGATGTGTCAAGCGCAACCTCCTGTAGAAGAAGATTGAATTTGCCAATCTCATTTGGCCCCTCGAATAGAAGGGCATAAGTACCAGCTTCAGTAAGACCGAAATCGTCTACATCGAGATCGTATACATCATAGTACTCACCAGTAGGTGATGAGGTGTCGCCGCCTTCATTGATGCCCATCAGTTCAGCTAATACGAAAGGCTCCACAGCGCTTGAATCGTCAACCAAGACAAGTTCAACAAAATCTGGAACATTTGCCTCTCCCCCGAAGGCTGTAGCGACCGCAGCTTCTAGAGCACTAGCCATGATCTCATCGTTACTTCCCATTGGGAAAGGATCCACCATAATCTCAAGTAAATGTGGATCAGCACCCTCGGGGCGGATCCACGCCATCAAATCAGCGCCAGAATAATCATCATCGTCATTCTCACCACGTACGATCATGAAGGTATCATCAGACGGATCCTCAGTGCCTTTATCGTTGAACGTAAGCACCGTGAACTCTGGTGGCGTATTACCATCACCACCGCCAGTACCGTCGTCTGCACCATCACCCTCGCTTGGCACGAGGAACTCAGCCACATATATTGGAATTTGAGCTGTCCAATCATCCACTAATACGATCCCAAAGTGGTGATCGCTGTTGTTCTCATCGAAACCTGCACCAGTTAAGATATTTGAGACATCTGGAGCTTCTCTTTCAATTACATTACCATTGATAATCGCCCCGGCGTCAGCAGCAAATGCGTTGCCTTTTATCAAAGATCTTTCTACAGTAGTCCAGTTATCAAAGGTGTATTCAACCATAAGATCGGCAGTAGTGGGATCGATCGTTGAATCATCAGGAGAAATATCTAACAAAATCTTTGTTGGATTTTCTGGATTATCAAACCTTAAGTGGGTAATTGCTTCGCTCACATTCGGATCCTCGGGCGCGGCCTGGTTCAAAGGCAACTCCATGAGGTCCGTGTAATTTCCAGCCCCGGCATTGAAGTCATCCACAAGTACCAGCGATGCGGAATGATCGGAATTAGCTGGGTCGTACCCCTCACCAGTCATAATGTTAGTCATCTGGCTGGAAATGGAATAAGTACCACCAGATATAGAGGTATCTACCATGCCGACGCCGTCAGCAGTCGCGAAAACATCCATAGCAATAGAGTAGTCGCCGTAATTTGAGCCACCATCTAATGAAATTCGAAGAATTAAATCCGCAGCACTATAGTCTTCTGTATCATCTGCAGCTCGAGCGATTACCAACTCGTCGTCAGAAGGATCTTCAGGTGTGCCGAAATCGTCGATCATCAATTCAGTGATAGACCCTTCACCACCAGGAACATCAACATAGAATGCTTGGCCCACCAGAGTACTGCCTGTCGCCCCGCCATCCCACGACCCTTCGAGTAGCGCTGCCTTAGTCGCGTCATCAAGCCCAGTTATCATTATGGGATCCACTGTATCGACGACAATGTAGTCGTCTGTCGCTGCTGTTTCAGTGTCTTCCTCTACAGTTACGAGTAAAATATTACCTTGTTCATCTTGATCTATTGCATAAAGACCCGCTTCATGTGCTCCGATTGCGTCAATAGTTAAACTATAAACTGGGAGTCCTAAATCCCCACCGCCAGAGCCAGAGTCACCAGTGCCTTCAGTTGGCAACATGTATCCACCTAAGTCGATTTCTCCCGTCCAGCTCCCCTCGGCGAAAACCTTGGAGCCGTCCATTATCGGACCCAAATAACCCGAATTATCTGATCTTATTGATGTCTGGATGGGATCCGCTGTATCATCGATCATATATCCATTGCCGTCGTTAAACACCGGAATGAGGTATAAAAACCATGGATCTCCGGGACCTTGAAATGCTGCAAAATATCCACCAGGATGCGGATTGGTTCCAATTTCGTTTTCATTTAACAGGTATATAAAATTCATAACTTTCACCCCCAGGAGCTAACACTTTGATGTAATGTTACTGATATCGCAAAAAATAACAACTTTTTTATGACTCAGCGCTCTTACAGCAATGCTGGTTTCATTTTTCTTAATGTTGCCCCAAAGAGATCTTTTTGAGATCTTCAACCTATATTGATATAAACGCGGAGCTATCAACGATGTCAAAATCGCCCAATTTTACATCGCTCAATGCAAGTTGCGTGCTGGACGAGGTACCGAGATCAATAGCCTGGAAGCTAAACAATGCCTGATCCCAAGAGTTAAATGGGGTTAAGTAGATCCCCAACGCCGTGAAGTCTCCGCTTGCGGCCCCGTCTTCATTCGTTAGACCGAGCGTTCCAGGTGCACCCTTAAAGCTACCCTCCACAAAATCCAAATGCGCAGAATTCATGTCGATCCCAAATTCAAATGCGGGTATCCCATCAATGAGCGGCGAAATTATATTCTTTATGTTTAACGAGAACGTAATCACATCATCTGCGCGCTCAGTCGTAAATTCAAACAAATTAGATGCAGAACTTGTAAATCCAAGTACCGTAAATACTTCGCTTGTTGTTGTCTCATTTCCAGCCGCATCAGCCGAAACAACCTCTAATGTATGCTTTCCGCCACTTAACCCACTCGCAGAAAATTCATATAGATTTTCACTTATGCTCGTTAAATTTATACTTCCTATTTTGGCACTTGTAATTGTGGCATCATCATCGGTTTTTAAAACCACCTTCACCGTTTCAACTGTCTCCTCAGGACTTAACCCCCCATCAGAATTCACAATTGTTATTTCAGCATCACTCGGTCCAGTAAGGTCAATATTAAATGATTGGGTGGAGGTAACCTCATTTCCGCTTTCATCCGAAGTGACGAAAGTCACGGTATGACTCCCTTCACTTAAATTGGAGGCATCAAATTCATAGGTACTTCCCGAGATAGGCGTTAGATCTGTGTCACCAATTTTAGCTGATACGATCGTGACACCTGAATTCACCGTAACATTGACGTTTACATTGCCTGATGCTTCCTGAGCATTGAGGTTTGGACTTGCGCCTTCAATCGAGATAACCGCCTCACTCGGCCCAGTCAGATCAACACTAAATGCTTTAGATATGTCAAATGTATTTCCTGCCTTATCAATGAATTCCCCAATCAGGGTATAGTCACCGTCTGTCAGAGTAGACGCATCTAATATAAAGTATCCATCTCGTTCTGTTAGAGCGATCCCATTAACAGATAGATTTGCGGCACTGCCTGAGGCTTCCCCGGCCACCACCACTTTAATTTCACCGGCAACTTCTTCTGCATTCAAGCCGTTGGAAGATCCTTCAATACTTACTTCGGGGGCAGCTGGCGCAACCCTGTCGACTATTATCTTTGCCTCTAAAGTATTTGCCTCAGAAGAGGCCTGCAGGCCTAGTTCGTCTGCTACTATGGAACCATCATCTTCAATTTCAACGATCACCTGGTATTCGCCATCAGCAACTTCGCTGGCAGCAACCGAATAAATAGCCGTATCAGCCTCTCGTGTTAACGTTATGCTAGACCCAGATTCTGTCTGAAGAATAACAGATTTGACATCATATTTGTCTAATGTATCAACGCGAAATCTTATGTCACCTGAAGTTTCGCTTGCATTAAAATATCTGTTGTCATTTACGGCAGAAAGCGTTGCGTGCGCGCCCTCCTTTAAGATTGAAAATGATAAACCGGCATTTGGATTTGTGAACTCTGCTACTGCAATAATTGAAGAACCTGCATTCGAATTAGCAGTATTAATTTCAGTATCGCTCAATCCTGAATTCGCTGTTTTCTTAAAAGTTATAGGGGTAATATCGGCGTAGATCTTGAGGGCTCCGCTTTCAATGCGGGAAATCACTGCATCAAGTTCAGCCTTACTTTTCACCTCAATTTCAAGAATACCATCGGCAGAATTGCTTATGAAATTTGTCAGTTTCGACATTTGCGCAGCGCTGACTTTGACCGAGGAGGCAACTGATATTTCATCAACCATTGTCAGATCTGCATCCGTAAGATCTAGAGTACCATTTACAACATTTATACTTGTAAAGCCTGAGATTTCGCTGCCATCGAGCAACGTAATGGTGTCATTTGCATCTGCAAAAATAAATTCTAGCTCACCACTTCCCTCAGCTGTCAGCTTTACTTGGTACTTATTTGTTGGCGCATCAGAAACATTATAGCTTGAGGTATTTGCAGCATGCGTGATACCGCTGAATTCAGTACTAAACCATTCACTACCCGCTTGAGTTAACGTGAGGGAATTACCCTGTGGCGGCAGGTCAGTACTATAAACAACATCACCCGCACTATTATCTTCATCATCATCCGGAGGGTCAATTGGCCCAACTGGGCTCCCACCCCCGGATCCGCCACCCCCACAAGCTGCTAAACCTAAGGATGCCAGTGAGAGAAATATAGTTGTAATGTGTCCACTTTTTTGGGCTTCACGTTTTAATTTTTCGCTTAACAAAACGTTATGAGCTTGCATGGTCATCCTCAAAGTAAATTTTTAGCCTGAGGATAACGCTAAATCAGATAGTCTTGATCCGCCAGTATTAAATTTTCGATCTGCACAGCGTAAGACAAGTCAAAAACATCCATCTCTTGCGTGACAACCTGTTCGTTGATTTTTGAAATAGTGAAAACGGCTTCCGTTTGGAGCTTCAATAGGTCTTCGTATGAGTCAACTTCAAATTCAGCTCTAAAAATTGGTCCATCAATACTTGTAATTTTTTCTTCAGAGTAACCAGACCAACGAAGCGTTGCATTTGGCTCATCGATAAACACTTCGCTTTCAAATATCTCTGCGCTTGAGAGTGTGGCGGAGGTGAGTATCTCCCCATCGAAGCTTATATTACGATCATAGGGAGCTAATTTGATGTCAATCGCCGTGCCCCCAAATGGATTTTCTGATAATTCAAGAAGCCCTTGATCTGCTACAAACACATCCAAGTACAAATGATATTTAATCAGTGATTCAGCACTGTTCTCATCGGTCGTAAATACAGTTGGGACAAGTTCGAAGTACTGATCAACGGGCTGATCTAGATACGTTTGAAATTCCGTTTCAAAATAGGTGCGGTTTCCACTAGCATCAATTACCTCTCCACTTAATACGTTAGCAACTGCACCCCCTTCGGCATCTAACAAGTCATCGAAGTTTATAAAATAAATATCGTTCTCATAAGTGACTTCATCAATTTGCTCGCCATTTATTTTCAGGGAGGACGCATCCATGAAATCACCCGAGTCCTTCTCGGCAAATTGGATGCGAATACCACTTAAGTCACTATTCGTTTGTTGTGTATCCCAATAGTCTAACAAAACGAGCTGGTTATCAGCAGTATTCGCCCGCTCTATGTATATATCCGGAACATCTGCTAATTTCGTATCGACTTGGAATTCTAATGTCTCCGTTGTCAAATTACCGGCTAAATCAGCAATAGTAACTGTTAGTGTATGTGTATCGTGATGCTCCGCAGAGGGGGCAATAACATCGATTGCATTAAATTTGTACACCCCAACAAGACTAGGGTTATTAATAACATCAATCGCACTGATTGGTACATAATTCTCACGAGAGGGCTCTGTTAATCCATCGAATGACAGCTGGTCCATGTTTACGAAATCAAATGCCTCGTCACCGACTTCAAAAGGATTAAGTCCCGTTCCATCTCCTATTACCGAGTAACCTTCAAATGTGCTGGTTTCCTCCGAATAATTGATAATGTAAGCACCGGCAGCATGGATACCAAATTGATTTTCGCTGAGGACATAAAACGGTACACCTTCAACTTCAAAATCATCTACTTTTACTGATACGATTTTTGACCCTAATGGATCGCTTAGTGAAATATTAATTCCAATATCGCTTCCATCAGTCCCATACCCAATTTCATCGCGATTTAGAACGCCATCATCAGCCATATCAATTGACAAATCTAAAAGCGGCTCTGCAATAGAAATAGTGTCTTTTACAAATTCATACGCTGTATCAACTACATTACCCGCTATATCTTGTGTTACCACGTTAACAATATGTAACCCTTGCTCTAATTCTTCAGCATTAAAGGTAAAGACTTGAGCGCCTGTGGGTGTGTATTCGAAAGCCTCCACTTCTTCAACACTCACACCGTTTAAAGTTACGTCCAAGATCTTTGTTATTTGGTTATCCCTAAGTTCTTCAGCAGAATTCTCATCATAACCTGGCAAAATTGTAATATTAACCGATGTATTTGTCTCATATTGGTTAAGATATCCACTCGATTCTTCCACACCCACGATTTCGATGTCCGCAGGAGGTGGCACTAGCGTATCTACCACCATCAGACCCATTAACTCACCAGCAAAATCAACGTTGGTATTATATGTGCCATCAATATTTAAACTGGATGCATCTGCTAGAAGAGTATTTCCTGCAATATCCGTCAGCTCGAGCCCCCAGAGGCCATGCGATAGTTCAGTATTTTGCAACGAGAGGCTTGCAGAATAATTGTAACCCAATTCCTCGCTTTCCAAAGGCGTAATTTCCAGTTCATACGCCTCCAATGGAATTTCAGCGTTATCGACATCGGACAAGCGTGATATCTGAATTATTCGAGCCGAGGATATCTCCTCATCTGCCCGGAATATAAACTGTGGAGTAACAACGTTTGTAACCAAATCATTACTAAATTCTCCACTGTCATCACCAATACTTATACTAAATTCTTCAATTAGAGGATCTTTGACGTCAACACGCAATACACCAGTCGCATCGTCATTCAATGTAGCCTGCCCCAAAATGTCACTTCTGAAGCTGGTATTCCCGGCTAAGTCGAACACCTGATTTAAAATGAATAATGGTTTATCTTCGGCGCCCTCTTCATGCAGAATTGCGGAAATATTTTGACTAACGCTACTGATTTTCGTGCCAACATCTCCCGAAATATGCGTGTCCATGACAAAATTAGAGGTATAAACATCTACTGCGCTGCGTTCCTCTTCAGAACCTCTAATGAACGTATCGTAATCAGAGTGAGAAACATACTGAGAAACGCCATCTGAGAACCCAATCAACTTCCAGTCAAGAGCGGAGCCAAGGGCTACAGGTGGCGTTGAAGTACCTTCTAAGCTAAGGCTATTTAAAAATGCAGCCTCCACATCCAAATAGACAGATTGTTCGTTAAATGAAGGCAACTTGGCTCCTTCAATAACATGATGTCCCTCATCCAACTCAAGACCTAAAAGCTCTTCAAGCGTGGGGACGAATGGCTCACCGTCTTCAATACTTTTTAAGTTGGATATAACTTGTTCGTAGGATAGTACGTAAGAACTGCGAGCATATGCATCCGCATCAAGCCCAGACAATGAAAACTCAAATTCTGTCGCCTCAGATTTACTGATACCAGTATAAAGCTCATCGCTTACAACAGATGTAACATATCCACCATTAACTTCATTGGGGCTTCCCTCATCAGCAATCAAGTCTAATTCAATCTGATCGCTTGGCGTATCGATAAAGATAGTATTCCCAGCAATATCAGTGATTGAAATACGAATACCAACATAACCCGATACTCCTGATAGGCCACTTTCTAAATCAAGAACAATTACAGGATTCAATTCTTGGCTCTTAGAACCAGATACAGTTACATACTCGTCACCCGATACTTTTTCCCAATGATTTTCTTCGACCGCTAGATTACGTGTGAACTCCGCAGTCACATCAGCCTCTGCATTAGACGAGCCGGTATCAGACGCGCTTTTCCAAACCGCTACGCTTAGCCCTACAATATCTTTTGGTAGGAAGGAGCCGATTGCTTCAGGCTTGACGCCTATTTCAATGGCGGCTGCTTGATCCGAACCCAGCTTATAATACCTATAATCAACTCCAGGTATCGATTGCGCATTTAAAATATCGTAACCGATATCGGACTGTTGCAGTGTTCTATCAACTACGAAAATAGCATCAGGAAGCACGTCATTTTTATAATCAAAGCCACTCAAACTTATTGGAGAGATGTTACCCACAGCATCTCGAGAGATCACCGCGTATACGCCATTTTGCAAAGACACATTAGCGAGTGACAGAGAATAGTGACCTGTTTCGTCATTATATTCACTATCTAGGGAGATTTCTCCATTGAACCTGCCCGTACCCGTAAGCAGCGACAAAAGATCAAATTCAGGATTTAGATCGTACCAATTCTGACTGTTTCCATCCAGTAATTTAACAACTGAATGAGCCAAACCAACTTCGCCATCGGCATCTGTCACAATGATTTTATCAACGTTTGAGTTGGTGATAAATCCTAGGGCATCGTCCCCGTTTAAATTTAGGATCGTCGATGTAAGTGGAGCGTGTGTATCGAGAGAGAAAGTAACTAAATCCGTCATATCCGTTGAGGAAACGGCAACATCATCTATTAATAGCTCTGCATGAATTGTAAATGTTCCATCGTATTCTTCAGAGGAAACCAGCTCGTTCAGTTTGAATTCGACAAAAGAGGTAACCACGCCCATATTAGTGGCGGACGCCGGGATTGTCTTGATAACGCTATCTTGTTCTTGTTCTCCAACGGTCGCTGTTACTTTTATTTCGTCACCGACGCGTGCGCCCGTTTCCTGGACAAACACGCGTATTTTTCCAGACTCAAATTGAGCACCATTTAACTGGTAAATTTCTCCTTCAACAGGCTCATTAGCTGTTGTTAACAACTCTGGTTTAGATATTGGTTTGGGCTCGAATTCAAATTGAAGTGTCGTAGGCTCTGAGCTTCCCTCAAGATCATTAACAGTAACTTGAACCTCAACAATACCAACAGTCTGCCGAGAGAATGAAATTTCCGAGAAAATATCTGCAAGTAAAACATCCCAGGTTGTTTCTGAAGGTATAGTAGTAACTCCGTCGTGAGCAATCGTGATGTTGCTTCCAGAAATCGTTACAAACTGTTGGTAGTTTCCTGCATAGTTGGCGGTCCCACCTTGAAATTTAACATCGAGAGATAAAAGTTGCTCCGCATTATCAACAATATCTGGATCATTAAACTCAATTCCTAGCTCAGCAATTGAGAGCGACATCTCCTCGCCTATTTCCGTTTTAGGCAAACTCGCTGTATCAAAGTCACTTGAGATTGATGGAAGGCTGTTTGGGATCTCAAAGTAATAAGTTTTCGAAATCGGAGTCGAGAAGTCGTCGGTCAACGTTAGAGTTAACGTCCCGTCGCCGCGACTGTCCCCTGTCACGCTTAAACTTGAAAGCAATGAATTTATATTTTCAACGCTATCCACTGTAGTTTGCTCTGGATAGAGAACCCCCCCAGCTTTTAGCTCAATGCCTTCATAAGAAACGCTTAAATGAATTTGATCATCGTCCTGATCTTCGAACGATATTGTATTTCCAACACCGGAAAACTCAAAAGCAAATACACCATCTTGTTCTACCAACGAAGTTGGCCGATTTTCACTAGTTATCGGTCCGGTAGACACAAAATTGGGGACTGTGTTAGCCTCGGGCTGTAACACAAAGTGTCCTGAGCCATCGTCTAAAGTCCATTTTCCTAATGACCCAAAAATATCAGTACCAATATTGATATTCGTAACTGCACCGTCTGCATCATCAATCTTTAATTGATAGCCCTCAGAAATACTAAACGACACCCAAGACTCAATGACTGAATTAGATGATGCTGCGTCAATGTCTTCTTGTTTATATAGCCAAGTTATCGCCGACGCGTCCAAGTAATTTGATCCGTCATAAAACTTTACTTTATCAGCGGGAGAAAGATCCAAAATTTCGCGAGATGAGCCAGTGTTACTCGTTAGATCTATAACAAAAAGATCCGAACCTAACCCTCCAAATGCCGTATCGTTTTCTGCAATCCAAATTTCATCGTCACCCGATCCACTTAAATACAGATTACTTTCTGAAGTTCCTTTCAAGATCAGATTCTCTGTGGCCGCCCTAGCATCGATGTTTTCAAAATTTACTGCTGCTACCCCTGAAACAACGGTGGTTTCACCGTCAGCAAATGTCGTAAAGTTTATATCACTAGATGATAAATCAATTGTGCCCGCTATTGACTTGGGCATAATCAATGTATCTCCTTCACTACCGTTGTTACCCCCATCAAAAATAGCACCAGGTGCATCAAGTCTTAATACTACTGTATCATCACCATCTAATGCGCGAATGACATCCTTTCCTGCGTTGCCGTCGATATAGTCTGCGAACTGTGAACCCAGTATAACATTGGCACTCGTCTGTCCAAGAACACTGACTTCGGTGGAATTTTGAATCCCACCCAAGTGTGTCAAATCGATATGGCCCGCTTTATTCAGTGCTATCCTATCTGCGGTTATAGACGGATCATATTTATATCTGCTTCCATCAATTCTCATGGAGGATGTCGACAGGTCTACATATAGCTGACCAACCTCAAATAATTTGATTTCTGGATCAATCGCATCAGCATTAAAGGTCAAGACATTTACAATACCCGATGCACCACCAAGGCTCGTAGCGAAATCACTGCCCTCAGTGAAAGTGAAAGGTTTGACTTCAACGGGGGGAGTATCAAGAAGCTTTATAATAGAAGTGTAAGTCTCACTATCCAAACCCTCTCGATCAGTCGCTATAATTTCTATGTTATCGGCTTTACCTCCAATCACCTGACCTGAGTTTTCATAAACGATCTCACGAACTATTTTTTCTAGTGTCGCGCGTGCGACCATCTGGTCATCATCCAACGACCCCTTATAAATCTTCAAACTCGGTCCATCAGATGCATTAGCGGAAGGTGTTATCTCAACAGTTAAATTGAAAGCTGTCTTTAACTGCTCACCACTTGAAGATAGTCTGAGAGAGGCCGTGTTCGCTGTTTCAGATGAAGCCACAGAAATCGTGGCAGATTTAAATTCGTTACTATCTACATCCCTTAGCGTCACATTTGGAGCGACTCTTATACCGTTAGATCCACTCACAAACTGCCCGGCGTTTATTGAACTTACTTCTTGCCCTGCTCTAAGACTAAATACCTCAGGTTCATCGTTTTGCGCAGAAAGAACGATGCTCTTTCCTCCAGATACTCCCGATTGGCCATAAACATCCGTTAATTCAAAGTATAGTTCTTTTACACTTCCGTCCGCAGGATTCTCGTTAGTATTGTGATATGAAACAGATGCGAGTATCTCATTGAAATTGGATGCGGATATTCCAACGTCTGGATTAACTGCGCTTAAAATTAACGCTCCACTCGCTTCATCGAACTCAACCTCAATAGTGTCAAAATCAGCATCAAGCGTTAAGAAATCTTGCCCCAATTTATATCCACTTTCATAGTGAATTTTTATTTCCCTTATATTGTTTTCTTCAGGGTCTAAAATTGAACCAAACAAATTGATATTAATTGCGGCTCCACCTTCAAGATAGTTTTGTACATTAAGCCCGCCTTCAATTATTGGAGCATCATTAACATCGTCCAGTATGACAGTTTTTGAAACGCTTAGACTTTCAGAACCCTCTTTATCAGTTACTGAAACACTAAATTCGCGCGATTGGTTTACAAGATTATTTGAGTTTGTTTGAAATTTTATGTTTGAAAGAATTGAGGAAACATTCAGTGCTGAAACCTCAGCTCCAGAGTAGACAATTTTAGATCCATCGACTGTTTTAGTCATTCCCAGGATTTCGTCTGGAGCAATAAGGACCTCTTCACCAGAAGCATAGTCTAAATCAGCTTCAATTTCTATCGCTGTGAACAAATTACTATCAATATCTTCAATTACAGTATCGGAAAATACAGTCTGTGGATCCTGATTTTGGGTGTAATGCACAGGCAGTGATGATAGCTTCACGGTCGGTGTATCATTGACTTGAGCAACATCAACACGGATTTCCGAAATAGGCGAAATGAAAGTACCTTGTTGGGGGTCCACGACAACATACTTAATAATTGCCTGGCCAACGAAATCCGCATCTGGCTCAAATCGCAATGTAATCGAGCCCTGACTACTAACACCCAAATCAATTGGGGTTCCATTTTCATTCGATACTGAGGAGCCAGAAGACGTATAAACTGTACCGCCATTACTACTGATAACACGCACAAATGTTGGTGTTATCGCATTTCCATTATCGTCAATCGCATCTGAGTCAAACAACCGAATGCCAGAAATAACAATTTGCTGCGCGCCTTCATCTTCAAGAATTTGGTTCGAAGTTAGATTCCCTCCAGGATCTGGCACTGCGTTAAACATTGCTACGTAACTTGGAATAAATGGGGTTGTCTCCGCACTCCCTTCATCAGCGTCATCTACTTCTATCTGAAATAAATTTGGAGCATTTTCAGTAAGTTCAACTTGCAGCAACTTTAAACGATCAGTTACGTATCCCGGAGTTCCAGAAATCTCTATATTGGAGCTTTTTTCTTGAAGTACGGGATTAGTCGTATTTGAAGCATCATAAAGCCTAAAGCTAACCTTGTCCTCGTTGCCAGTAGTCGCTGAAACATTTACCGTGACCGTTTCGCTATCAGGATCACTAACTTCAATACCGGAAACGCCGCTCCAAAAACCAGAACCAACTTTGATGTAAGGTTCGAAAACTTGATTTACCACAGAAGATGAAGCAGCAATTTCTCGTGGGGTAGAATCTGTCGCGGAGGCACCAGATGAACTTAGTGTGCCGTCAGTATTTCTCTCATGAAGTTGATCACTGTCATCTACAGAAAAAGACAGAGTAAGATTACCGGCCTCATTTGCTACAAAGCGCAAATTATCTAGTGCGTCTTGGATATTTGTTTGTGTACCAGAAAAACTGACTGATTGTGACGAGAGTTCAGAAAACGTATAATTAGCGGTAGAAACGCTGTATAGTTCGCCTGCCAAGTCACTGTTTATGGTAACTATTAAGAATTCACTATCCGGATCTGAAACTGTCACTCCGGAGATTTCAGTTTCAATGCCAGCAAACTGTGTATTTGCATTAAAACTTAAATTGCTGATGTCTAAAGAAGGCAGTCGCTGAACATCAAATGAAATTTCGAATTCTGCATTCGCGGATCTGCCAGATCCATCTGTATTTTCAGCAGATGTCAAACTAAATATTACGTTGGCGGATGTAGAGTTCTCCGATTGACCATCTGCAGTAAACTCAAGGTTGCGCAGAACGCTTGTCTGCATATCGTAAAAACTTATGAAGTCAGTTCCAGTGTACGCTGTAGATCCAATCTTTGTCGAAAGGCTTCCTCCGTCCTCGACCCACGACAATCTGAAGAATGCAGAACTATCAAAGTAGTCAAAGCTAACTTCGTCTAAATATTCGGTGCCGCCTTCCGCCATGTTGTATTGATCTCGTGGCACGTTCAATTCAGGGGTTGAAGGATCATCATCTTTTATCGTAACCGAAGCTCTATCGTTCACGATTTGCGACATCTCTGTCGGGTCACTTATCACTACGGTCAATGTTTCCGACGCTTCGCGTAAAGTATCATTATTTAGGGCAATATTAAGTGTCTTTTGCTTTTCGTTGACATCAAAAAATAATGTCCCCGAAAGTACTCCGCCCGAAATATCGGCAGAAGATACTCCTCCAGTAATAGAGTAATCGAGAGATGAGGTCGTCTTTATGCTTCCTGATCTACTAACAACAAATTCGAATTGATTTGCACTTCCATCAGAGTTGCCCTCAAACTTTATGAGCGCTTCACCATCTTTTGTTGTTAAATCATACCGAATTGGCACGACTGTCCCAACAGGTTCTGAAAGATAACCGTCTTCTAATGAGGATCCTAATAATCCTAACGGATTTACATTAGTTGGAGCCTGAGCCGTGTCTGTGTTGTCTAAAAAGTTAACAACTTCCGAAAGTATATTCGACTGCACAACCGCTTGGACTTGCACAATCTCAGTTAGGGCGTTAATGCCATCCTCAGCAGCTTCAATAATATCATCTGTCTCAATCGAAACACTGTCGTAGTCGAAGGCAGTGTCCGCCTGATTTATGGCAACGATACTTGCGGCAAGTAGATCATAAAGATCGTCCTCATCAATGTTTTCGAATAGCTCATTTAGGCCATTCAGATCACCAAACATGAGTTTTAATTGTGCCGCAATAGGTGCAATGTCACTTGTATAATCTGCAACATTATCTCCACTGTAGAGTTCAGAAAACGACTTATTAGCGAATGTACGCGTTAATTCTCCCAGACTCGCACTTATAATTTCAAAAACGTCATCACTGATTTTCGAAATTGATGTGTTGGATGGGCTTCCGAGAGCAGCAAAAGTGGCAGTTGATAAAAAATCGACTACGAGCGCATAGGACGCCGCAGCCTTTTGATATATTAGGGCGTCCTGCACAACTTGCTTTACATCATCCGTGTTACCCCCATCGGTTGCGATTGCTAAGTCAGCGGCTTGTGCGATTTTTTCGTACGCATTGTAAGAGCTAAAGTCCGCCGAAGTCACCTGCGTAGTTACTTCGGATGTAGATCCCTCATACTGTGAGAATATTTCGTCAAATACGATCTCTGCAGACTGTATGGTATTCGTATTGGTATTTGTTCCAGCAACGACCAGCGTTGAAACTGGATTAATCACCGTATAGTCACCCGGTGCTTTATATCTTACAGAAAACTCTTTATTGGTGGAGATATCAAATCCACCTTCAAGAACCAATGGACCATTGGCACCATATATTGTGAAGCCGCCAGTGGAGTCTGATTGTGCAATCGAGTCACCTTCTGTTAACCCTGCACCACCTTCAATATCAATCAGAGATGTAATCTGTAGATCGCCATTATCTGGTGTTGCGTTTGTTTCATAAGGGGATGCAATACCAGTGACTTGATAGGCGACCCAACCATCCTCATCGCTTCCTCGTAACACATAGCTGCCGTCGACTGATACTCCATGAGTTTCTGCACTCATGTTATAGACTGTTTCTATTCTAACAACCGCTGCCTGTGTAGCTATTAATCCATCAATCGTTGATTGATCGAGAGTTACTTGGGACGCATCCGCTATGTCACTTAAAGAAAATGCTTCATCCGTTCCATTACCCGAAAGTAAATAAGCGCTCCAACCAGTCTCATCATTTCCAGCAACAACGTAATTTCCATCCCCAGACACACCGTGCAGTTCGGCACTTAATTCATAATATGTATAGGTTGTTGTCGTATTTACCGCTTCCAGGGGCGTCCCATCAATCTCTACTATGCTGAGGCCATCATCAAGATCATTGTCCGCATATATGACTCCCCCCTCGACATATCCATCAACTGTCGAACCAGAAGTGCCACCGTTCACAGACTTACCAGATAAATTTAAGGGCTCACTTACCGAACCAATATTTGTATCAACTTGATTTCCATCAGCTCCATACAGTTCAGATCCAGTAATTATGTCAGAAACGATCACTCCGTTGTCATCACTTAAATCCGAATTTCCGACGGTATATGAAAACGTTGCAGTGGATCCATTGACGCTGGACAACTCAGCAAAGCGCGTATGTTCACCGATATCTAGACTAATTTTTGGTTTATTATCAGCCGAATTAAGCGCATCGGTGTTACTGGCAAGGGCTGCATCAAAAACAACATTTATTTTAATTGTATCGGTTTCTTCATATTCTGCTTGCTCATCCACGAGCGCAACTTGAAATGGTGAAGCAACTCTGGTGTCCAAAGCAACTTCAGTTTTTGATAACGAACTTCCAAGGTTACCCAATAGATCGGTATATGAATTACCCAAGACTGAAATTGAAAAATTGCCCTCTAACTCTGTCGTTGGAGTAAGGTCTGCATACCATATCTTCTTGTATTCATCCGATAAAGGATCATCAGATGTAACTAAATTGGATAATTCAGCAGCTCGCACACCATTTATTTTTGAAATTGACAGGTCGCTTAAGGTAAGACTTTCAACTTTTTCAGAGAAGGTGAGTTTAACTTTTAAATTTCCGTCACTTGTTTGAGAATTCAAAGCGGTGATATCACTGTCAGTGGAATTTTGGATTGATATACTTGCTACCGATGGCGCATCTAAATCGTAGCTGACAGGATAGGCAGAAAAATCTATGTAGTTACTATCAGATGAGAGTGGCGCGCTGTAATCATTACCAGCCTCATCAGTGAAGGCAAGACTTTCAACAAATAGATAAACCGAACCAGCTCCCGTTGGGGAATACTGTATGGTAAGTTCTGTACTGTCGCTATTCAAGGAGGCAGCAACACTATCACTCAATAGATCTGAATTAAGTGCAGATGCAGTGCCGTTAATATTAAGCTTAATTTTGCCTGCATCAAAACTGGCGATCGCCTCGTTAAATCCCAACTTAAACACAACTGTTTCATCAGATATGTTCACAGATTGATCCACTATGGATAAAGTGGATATCTTGGGCGGCACTCGATTTATAATTACGTTTTCAAAAGTTTCGATAGAACTGGCACCATAAGAATCCGTAAAACTCGCTTTTATAGAATAATTTCCGTCAGATAAATCTCCAAAAGTACCTGCAATATTATATGATGACTCTAAAGACTCTGTGAACGTTTTACTCCAAACAAAAGTGGCTAAGCCAGTATTAGCACTACCATTAACGGCATCCGTTACAGGTTCAACTTCAGCATTTGTCGCAAAAACGATTTCACCATCTGAATCAATAAATTCTAGAATAACCTCACGACCAGTTCCGTCATCAAAGTTATCGTTTAATCCATCAACAAGATGTGCAAGCGTTATGTCGTTAGGCAACTGCGAGGCGCCAAGATCAATTTGAACAGTACCCAATATTTGTAAGTTTTCAGTATCAGATGACGTGACCAAAGCATTGCCATTTGCGATATTCACAATCACTTTTGATGCATCAAAAGTTATTACAGGCTCAATGCCCTTGTGATAGTAAATTGGTTCTGATCCAGTCGTAAATATTACTTCCGCGCTCGAGGTATCCCAAGTCGAGGAGCTTAGTGAACCTAATTTTACTTCAACCTTGAGGGTACCACCTCCATTTTGACCAATTTGATCATTCAATTGTGCTGCTGATAATTCGACGGATGCATACTTTGAGTTTGCGAAGTTAGCGGTGGTAAATAAAACTTTTCCAGTCGTCTCATTCGTAATTTTCACTGTAGCAGTACCGTTAACGGCTAAAGCACTACCTGGATCCGAAGGATCAAATGTGGGACCGACTACGAGAAGCGCGCCATTGGCTGCCTCGGTGTCTGTAAGAACTCGATCACCAAACTCCGATTGAGCAACCAACTGCTTCTCGATTAACTTGTCATTATCAAAATTTGCAGCAGTTACTGCTGGATTTGATGTGTCAAATCCGTCATATTCTTCTTTTAATTTTTCTAATGTTGAACTTGAGGCATTAAAATCATCACCCAACGCCAACAAAATATCGTCATTATCTGTAAAATTAAACACCGCTGATGCGTCACCGGCGTCAACAGCAGTGGCTTTTGTTTTTACAGCATTCTTAAGGTTCGTTATGATTGACTTTGTCGTGGCAGCGACGGTCGACACATCACCGCCCTTCTCGTTCGCACCAGATACAATTAGGTTCGCTACATAAGTCGCAACACCTTGAGTCACCGTCGCTAAATTTGCATCAATCGCAACTGGTGTATCTCCGCCAAGTATTTCATTCGCAATTGGATCAAACTTAGTAAAATCAACTTGCGTTCCTGAACCATCGACAACATTTGTCAAACCCATAGCTTTAGCGACCGAAAGGTTTGCTGCAGAAACATCTAAGGTCGCGTCGTCAAGCATTAGTTCATGTACAATTGTCGTTATTGGATTTACGACCTTCGATCCTGCCGGTGCAGATAAAATGGAATTGAATGTAATTCCTGTAGAGGTATCAACTGCTTGACCATTATTACCATCCACAACTATTGGTTTTGTACTATCACCTGCTAACTCTGAGAATTCTCCCGAAGCATTGGTGATTTTAAACTCTTCTCCTGCGTCATATGATCCATTTTTATTTTCGTCCCTAAACACACGCGCGCCAGAGATATAGCCATCAGCTACTACACCGCTATCTGTGATAATGATTACTTCTTCTTCTTCTCCATCGCCACCATCATCTTCTTCGTCGTCGCCGCCTGCTTCAATCACAATCGGTTCTTCAGGTTCACTTCCGTTAGTATCTTCATCAGATGTCTCAATTGTAACTGTGAGTTCATCGAGGGCTTCGAAGGTTTCACCTGTTGTATTGTTCGTAACCGTTGCTTTTCTAAGAAAACTGGCAATATCGTTCAGTTGTTCTGCCTCAAATTTAAAAACAACAACTGAACCCCCAATTGAAATTACATCATCACTTACAACGCTAATTGAACCCGTGGAATTTGAAAGCGTGACTGCATATGCCTGTTCTGCACTTAAGGCACCATCAATTTGAACAGCTATATAATAAAACGACGTCGAGTTATCTATTATCAAATTACCATTAGGATTTGATGCAAGATTAATTAATTGAGCATCTAATGCATCATAATATGAGCTTTGAGAGTTTAGTGAAACCAAGGATTCAAGATCTGTTTGATCTAGTGAAGGTAAAATGTCACTTAAATCTTGCACGTTCGCTAAATTAAGTGTGGTTTCACTGTTGTATTTCTCAAAGGCAATATCGGCTAAATGCTTTATAAATTCTTGGAAATCAGATTCAGCCGTGTTTGAAAAGTCACCATCACGTAACAGCATTATGTTCGCTATTTGCATACTGGTCAGCTGATATTCTTGAGCTAAATTGCGCTCTGCCAGTGATGCCGAAGGATCGATAAGACCAGGGATTGGATCAAAATTATCCAGTCTGAAGCTGTCAGATAACCCTAATACCGTTTTTACAATTTTTTCTGCGCTTTCTTTACTTTGGCCATTTTCGACCAATCCAGCGACAAGCGAAGTAACTGGAGTGATTACCGTATACCCAACTGGGGCAGACATTGAAAATCCTAGCGGAAAACCCGTCGCAGTATCAATTGCTGATCCGCGATTGTTATCCACTAAGATGACACTATCGTCTGTTGTTGAAAGCCCAGAGAAATAACCGTTGTTATCTGTTAGTACATATTTTTCAGAAGGATCAAATTGACCATTTTTATTTTCGTCAAAAAATACTCTTGCGTTGGAAATGTAACCGTCGACCACACGCCCAGATATCGTCGGCTTAGTAGGGCTTGGTTCATCGCCACCGCCACCG
>Ga0255753_1002402_pt1 | contig 20765 bp, 20 predicted proteins | sample 041ome_10_FD_179953 | JGI IMG/M metagenome (GOLD analysis project Ga0255753, IMG submission 179953) | Coastal salt marsh microbial communities from the Groves Creek Marsh, Skidaway Island, Georgia - 041412US metaG (version 2) | ecosystem: Environmental > Aquatic > Marine > Intertidal zone > Salt...
CCCCGATGGTGACGACACCGTCGACGATGATGAGGACGGTACTCCCAACGCTTGCGACGAATCACCCCAAGGGACAGATGAGACAAACCTTGGGAGCAACGACCCGTTGGATGGAAACACGAGCATCGAAAGAAACACTGTGGGCACGGGAGAAGGCCTTGGTACCAGCCTTACCTTCTGGACGACCCTCGTGCTCATCGTCGGTCTTGGAGTCGCTCTAGCATCCCGTTCTCGACGACATCTCTAACCAACTTCAAGCAGACTCAAGACGAAGCATTGACTTGACAAGAGGTTAAGTAGAGCATCCAGTGTCGTCGTCACGAGGAACCACCATGCCCCACGTTGTCACTTCTGCCTGCGTTGATCATAAGTACCAAGAATGCGTTGCTGTCTGCCCTGTGGAAGCTTTCAGGGAAGCAGAAACTTATCTCGTCATTGACCCAGATGAATGCATCGATTGTGGCGCATGTATTCCCGAGTGTCCTGTTGACGCCATTTTCGCCGACACCGATGTGCCCGATGGCGAGGAAGCCTGGATTGACCGCAACGCTGAGGAATCCGTCGGCGCTGAAATCGCCGAAGGCGACTCTCCGGTTCTTGCTTCGGATTGAAGATTGCACGTTACGGGGAAGAACCAAGCGTCTTAAGAGACGCTTGAAATTAAGGATTTGAACCAACATGAACACCGACATCTCCCAATTCCGAAAAGGCAGCGATTTGGTGAAGCGCGGCTTCGCCCGGATGCAGCAAGGAGGCGTCATTATGGACGTCGTCAACCCCGAACAAGCCGCCGTTGCTGAAGACGCCGGTGCAGTTGCCGTCATGGCCCTTGAGCGAGTCCCTGCGGACATCAGAAAGGCCGGCGGTGTTGCACGAATGAGCCACCCTGACATGATTCAGGGCATCCTCGACTGCACGTCCATCCCGGTCATGGCTAAATCTCGAATTGGGCATGACGGCGAGGCACGCATCCTTGAAGCGATGGGTGTCGACATGGTCGATGAAAGCGAAGTGCTCACACCCGCAGACCCGTTCTTCCACATCAATAAACACGATTACGCCATTCCTTTCGTGTGCGGTGCTACCGGACTTGGTGAAGCGGTTCGGCGCATTTGGGAAGGCGCCGCCATGATACGAACCAAAGGCGAAGCTGGGACGGGGAACGTCGTTGCAGCCGTCACGCATGCTCGGCTCATCGACCAAGAAATCCACCAAATCCAATCGCTTGACGACCATGGTCTCGACTTGGCGACCGAGAAGATCATGGAGCGTTACCGAGTTCTTGCCTCAACCTCCGAACTCCCCGGCACATACGACGTCACACCCTTTGGGGCCATCGATGATGACATGCACGCTGGGGTACGATCTGTTTTGGACGACGTCCACCGGTTGGGCCGACTTCCTGTCGTGACGTTTTCAGCGGGCGGTATCGCAACACCCGCCGACGCCTCCTTGATGATGCAAATGGGCATGGACGGGATCTTCGTTGGCTCCGGGATTTTCAAGTCCTCAGACCCCAAGACCATGGCGGACGCTATCGTCATGGCGACGGCTCACTATGAAGATGCGAGCAAAGTGGCTGAAGCCATGGCCATGATGCAAGGCGAACCGATGAAGGGGGATGAATTGGAAACCCTCGAAGTTCGCTTGGACCAGCGCGGCTGGTGATCAGTTCAACGGATCGCTGATGTCTTCCTCACCCAGCGTCCACTTCAGCGTCTTCACCACGCCTTCCAGCGCCTTGTGATTTCGTGCGGCTTCTTTCATACCTTCTTTATCTCCATCGTCCTTGCACGCATTGTACCATTCCTTCCACTGGTTCATCTTGACCGTGGCCTGGTTGAGCATGTCTTCAATTTCTTCCCAAGTTCGGTCATAACTACGCTTTGGCGAATCAGTCATCAAAATCAAGGTGGGGCGAACGCCCTTCCTTTATGAGCCTCACTCTTGCGACCTCATCATCTCAGCGGATTTTTGAGTCGGTAAGAATTTCACCAGCGCCAATGCTTGCACCGTCGCCAACCACGCATCGTTCAAGGCGAGCATTGGCTTGAACTTGAACACCTCGACCAAGGACCGAGTCAATAACAACGGCGCCCTCGTCAAGCACACAACCGTCCATGACCAGAGAACCTTCGAGGACCGAGGTCAAGCCGAGGGTCACGTTCTTACCGACCACCGAATCCGAAACTCGACCGGCAACTGCTGCCGTGTTGGAAACCAAACAACCGTCCCTTAGGACATAGGTTTCGGGGAGGGTGTAAGGCAATTCATGGCCGTTGGTGAGCAGGGTGGTTTGGGCCCTCAACAGTTCGGAGGGAAGGCCGACATCGAACCAAACACCATCGATGGTGCTGGCGTACATGGGCCAATCCAATTCCAACAGTTTCGGAAAAAGTTGTTTGCTAAAGTCAAATTTCTCACCCGATGGAATGTGATCAAAGACTTCGGGTTCAAGGATGTACAAACCTGCATTGATGACGTTGCTGAAGGCTTCTTCAACGGTCGGCTTTTCCTTGAACCGGCGAATGAAACCCGAGCGAAGCGAACTGTCTACCGTACCGTTGGGCGTTGAACCGAGTCCAACGATTCCAAATTCAGTAGGGTCCTCAACTTCCCACAACGCCATGGTCACCTTTGCACCGTTGTCCCGATGAGCTTGCAGCAATGCAGCGATGTCGAAGGAGGCGATTCCATCTCCGGAACCAACGATGCAGGTGTCGGTGATGTGTTTCCGCAGCAATCCCACGCTCCCAGCGGTTCCCATCGGCACCGCCTCTTGGTTGATGCGTGCTTGGATGCCGTTCGCGGGGTCGTTCCATCCGTCCACGTGTTGGCCGAGTTGTTCTCCTCGATAACCTGTGGTCACAACGATTTCGGTGATGCCTGCGGCGAGCATGGCCTCTTTGACAAAATCAATCACCGGCCTCCCAAGGACCTCAACCATGGGTTTGGGGCGGGTATCGGTGAGGGGTTGAAGGCGTGTTCCTTGGCCACCGGCCATGATGATGCCCAACATTGGACTTCCTCATTTGCGGCGAATCGGTCCCATCCGGCGCATGTTCTTCTTTTTGGAAGAACCAGCCTGTCGGGCCGTCGGGTTGTTTGACGCATCATCGCGACCAACACCACCGAACACAAGTTCACCGTTGTTCAGAAGGGTATTCACCAGCATATCGGCGACTTCATCGGATTCCGCACCGGATTTCATTTGAGCTTTAACGGCCTTGTTGTGATCGGTCAGCCAGGATTTTCGCTCCTCTATGGCCATGTTCAATTGCTCTCGAACTTTGTTGACATCGACCATCAACTGGTCAATTTTATCGTGGATCGCGTTGGCTTTCTCGTGGAACTCAACGGATTCGGAATGATGCCGGTCGCCTTCTGCCTTAAGGAAATCACGATGGTTGAGGAGCTCCTTGAACTCGTTCCACTTTTCATCGGCACGCTTGAGAGCGTCAACGAAATTGTTGTGGGCATCGTCCGATTCAGCCTTGAGGGTGTTGATGGCCTCGTCGATGTTGGAGAGGTCAACGGCAACCATCTCGAATTTCTCAACTTCAGGCTCCAATTCCCGAACACGGTTCTTCATCCGCTTGATTCGCTCCATGGTTTCCTTTTCCTTCTTCGTGCTTGAGGAGGTGGTCTCAAATTGCTCCTCGAGGTTGTTGATTTGGCTCATGAGCTGGGAGTATTCTGCCGTCGCAGATTTCCGCTCGCCGTGCTCACCTCTTCGGCCTTTTGCTTGCGAAAATAAATCTTTGAGTTGAGCGTTGATGGCGTCACGCTTCGCCCGAAACATGTTGCGTTCAGCTTGGATCGCTTCAAGTTCAGCTTTCATCTCCTGAATTTTTTCCCGATGTTCTCGGTATTGTTCTTGAACAGCATCGCGTTTCTTTGCGAGCGCCTTTCCTTGTTCTCGGAGCGAATTGCGATTATCGCGCATTTTTCGAACCCTTGCTTCCATGGACCGGAGTTCTTCGAGTTGGTCCGCGTCGGGGTTCTTCTCACCGTCGTTGGGGAATCCGCGCATGTCCTTGTCCACCACCTACACCATTTCAAGTCTATGGCTCAGAGGTGAAGCGGACATCAGGCGGCTATGCCGCCAAAGACCTCGACAAGAAGGAATGTAAAAGCGAGGAAGACCCCGAATCCACCAAAGAGATAAGCGACGTATGAACCGGTCGTGCGAAGCCACTGTCGGAATTCAGACCGAACGCGAACGTTGATTTGACGACCGAGCAGGAGTTCACCGTTCGTCTCCTCGAGGCGGACGGAAACGGTTGCATCCCCGTTGGTGGTGGGGATCAACGTCTGCCACGACACCGTGCTGTCCTTGAGCAAACCTGACATTTTCCCCAACACGTCTTCGTCGCCTTTCGCAGCTAACGGAAGTGCTTCGCTCGACCACCAGTGCTTTTCACCCGGTTCCAGTCGATACGTCAAAGCCAAATCCTTCGGTTCGAAATTGGGAGTTTGAACTCGGAAAACCACGGTTTTGGTCTCGTTTGAAAGGTTGTGGAACAACGTGAAAAGGTTCGCTTTCTCCGTTACGACGTTTTCCATGTCAACTTCAAAAATCAGGTCTTTCATTGCTGGACTTCTCCCGCTTTCCATGTCTTGCTTGAGGCGGTCAACCATTCGGAAAAACGCTGGGCAACGCTGACTGATAGTTCCAATCAACACCAACCATGCCTCGAGCGTGAAGACTTCGTGGGTGAAGACGAAATCCATACCCTCTTTTTTCAAGATTTCACTCAACTCGGACTCGAGGGTTTTGCGGTCCAACCCTGTCGCATGCCGGTAGAGGGTCATCAGGAATTTTTCATGGGCGAAATGCCGGTTCACGGTGCGTTTGAAACCGACTTCAAGATGCTTGACGTAATCGTCATATTCCGCCCGAAGCAGGGGGTCCATGTGTGTCTTGATGAGGTCGTTGAACACCATGTTGAGGGTTGAAGGGTGCACAGGTGGATTGTAGGCGGAGAGAAGTCCGGTTTGTTCAACCATGTTGAACGGGGTGGAACGCGTTGGCAGATGCTGGCCGACTGAGAGAATAAGGAACGATACGGAAGCTAAGAGGAACAACGCACCATAATCCGAACTCGTCCCGTACCATAGGACTGCGACCAACATCAACGCAGCGAGAAGGGCGAAAATCAGCGATTTGGTGTGATGAGCCATGGACGTCTGCAGTTGATACAACAAACCGTCGTAGCCCTGAAGGGATTGGACCGAACGGTGTTCATCGTTTGATTGTTCGACCCTCCGATGGAAGGTGCCGAGGGATATGCCAACCCGATAACGGTGAAATCCAACGGCGAGGATGTAACCGAGGACCACCACGAACGTCAGGCTCGCATTGAACGTCGAGAAGGTCATGCCGAGGTTTGGTTCAATGTTGTCAAGCCAAAACGATGGTGAGGTTGCTGAAAACGCCCAACTTGAGAAATACGTCAGCGTGGCAAACGCTGGCAGAAACATGATCAGCCGCAAGCCTGAACTGACAATTTGTCGGTCGATAGCGTGAACGATGGATTCCGAAAGACGGAAACCAAATCCAGAGGCTTGTTCGGCAGGTGTGGGTTCTTCCACCCCAGGTTCATCCTCAGCCATGATACCGGGATGATTTCCTCACACCTAAAGGGTTCACGTTGTATTTTCTTCCACGCTGATAAAAACGGCCCGAAGCCAATCGTCCGATATGGACAAGACATCACCGGCGGATGTCAAAAGGTGCTCACCGCTCTTGGAAAGGTGCGACCCGAGCGTGCATCCTGCAGCATCCAACCCTTCCTTCGCATCAACTGGCAGGAGCATGCCAACCAGATGACCCGATTCACCGTCTTGCATTTCCAGAAGCGAAACCGTTCGACCGCTTCCCTTGAGTCTTGTTTCGATGTCTTCTGTGGGTGGCGGAATTGGACGGCCGCTGGGGTCAAGGGCATCCGCACCGACCAGCCGAGAGAGGGCCACTTCCATGTCGTCGTCGATCGCATGTTCAAGTCGGCACGCGGTCTCGTGAGCGTTGCCTTCGTAGGGAAGATGTTCAAGAAGCACTTCTGCTAAGCGATGGCGGCGCTTCATTTTCTGTCCGTGAACCAGACCTTCGTCGGTCAGCCGTGCACCTTTGTAGGGAATGTATTCCAAGAGCCCTCTCGAAGCAAGACGCTGGACCATTTCAGTCGCTGAAGCAGGGCTGACCCCGAGTCGTGTTGCAAGGTCACCCGTTCGCACAATGCCCAACGGTTCGACTTCGTGAAATTCATACATCGTCTCAAGGTATTCATCTTCAAACTCTTGAAAATGACCGACCATGGCGCCACCTACTCAATCAAAGTGAAACCCTCACCTGCTTTGAAGATTTTTGTGCAGGCTGGACAACGCACCGAACCGCGATACGACGCCGGTATGCGAAGGGTTTGGTCGCAATCCGGACAACTGAGTTCGACTTTCCCGTCGTTTTTCTCCTTCTTCGTCGCGGGTACCTCCTCTTCATTCACCTCATCGGAGGTCGACTCAAAGGTGGTGTTTTGAGCCGGCTCAGGGGGCGTTGGTTCGGCGGAAACAGGGAACTTCGTTGAACAATCTGGACAACCCACTGAACCGCTGTAAGCGACAGGAACGCGGAGCCTCCGATCACAAGAAGGGCAGGAGATTTCCCGTTTCTCGTCCTTCGTCGCTGGCGTGGGAGGTACCCGAGAAGAGGCAGAGGGTGATTTTTGGGGTTTCGTGGATGGCTCAGACCTGAAGCGAAGACGGGCGCCCAAAACCAAAGCCGCACCCAATGCGATGCCCAAAGCCATGGCTCCAATCGGCCATTGAACCTCGGATTCAACGACAGGTTGACCCGAAATGTAGCTCACCTCCTCAGTCACGCTTTCTCCATCGATGCTCCAAACAGCGCGAAGAGCAACGGTTGAGCCTTTTGGCCAGGTCACATCCAACGTCATGGAAGTTTCAGAACCCCCTCCCCAAACCGGCGAAGTTGTTCTCGACAGCAGCGAACCGTAGGCGTCCACCAGCCAAAGTTCACCTCGTTCTTCGCTCTGCGGTCCGGATTGAGAGAACGTCACCTTGACGGAGACAAGATCGCCCACCAAGGGTCGCAACGGATCGGTAACGGGGTCGAACGTCATCCAAAATTCCGTCATTTCCGAAGGCACCGTTGAGGTGACCGACAACCGGCCCGGGCCGATGTTCCAGTCAACTGCCGTCACAGAAGCGATGAGTTGTTCGCCGTTTATTTCACCAAACGACAGGGATTGATTCAAAATTCCCGGCTCCAACATCACGACTTGTTCGCGCAGGAAAACCGTGGCATCCCCGGTTTCGTAGCCCGTACGAAGCAACACTTCACGAGCCCGGCCTTCATCGAGCTCAACGGTGAGGAATGCTTCGACACTTCCATCGTTGCTTCGTTTGACGTCGGTGATGGTGAGTGTCACGGATTGCTTGGGAGCAATGGAGAAACTTGCGTCACCGGATGAGATTCCTTCAATGAGACCATTATCACTTTCCAACCACCAAAGAACTTCTGTCTCGCCGACATCAAGAAACGGTGCAATCGCACTGACTTCTCCGGCAGCGCCTTCAGCAAGGTTGACCCACTCGCCGGAATAAGCAATGCCATCGATGGTAAAACCAAGACGAACCTTGCCGTCAAGAGCGCCCGTGTTTCGGAGCAACATGTTTCCGTGCAAATTGTCACCGTTATGCCACGGGCCTCCAGAAAATGAAGGTGAAGGAGACCCTGCTGCCTCAAAGATCGCTGAGGGAAGGTCGATGATGAGTGAGGAAGGCAACATGGAGAGTTCGCTGACCCGTTGACCTTCGGTGTCACACTGCAAAACCATGGGCTTGGCCGTGAGGAGCAGACTCGAGGTCCGGTTTTCTCCGACCAACACTTCCATTGACGCGTTCAGTCGTTGGTTGCCGTCTTCAAAACAAACGATGCGCCCGTTAAAATCATCCGTACCGTTGTTCCAAACCGTGAGAACGACGGTTAACTCATCACCGGATGCAACGTCATCAACGTTGGAGGCGAAAGCAATTGAGAGCACCGGGAGCGGGGGTGGACCGACCGGAAATGAACCGGAGAGAGCATGAACCCCTCCTGCCGAGCTGAGATTTCCGGAGAGGCTGAGTTCCCACGAGAGAGTTCCCTCAACCAGCGTGATGTTCGGATAGAACACCATCTGAACGGAATCGCTTGCAGCCACCGAGACATCAAAATTCGTGAGGTTTGCTTCAAATCCCCCGTTGACAAGATGAAGGGAAACTTGGCCGCTCCAATTCACATCGCCTTGGTTGATGAGAGGGGATTCAAACCGAACGAAGTCGCCGTCTGAAAGCGTGGTGTTCCCCACCAAGGTTCCGTTTTCATAAACTGCATCGGCGAAAACGCTGGAACTGCCTCCAAACGAGACGTTCAGCGGACGCAAGCGTTGAATGACCCGTGTGAAGGAGGTTACATGGGACGATGTGTTTTCGCCAACATCCCCCGTGAGCGTCACCGTGATGTGGCTAAAACCAAAGGGCAAACCGTTGATGCTGGCGGTCAAGTTTGCCTGCTCAAAGCCGCTCAAAGTTGGAACGTTCATCGTAGAGTTGGAAAGGACAACACCTTCAGGCGATTGAAGCAGAACCTCGGCCGAGACATTGCTGCTTTGTCCGCTCAACTCGTGGACTTCAAAAGTAAAATTGAGGCTGCTGTTGAGGTGGGTAGAATAGTTCTCCAAACCAACAGACGCATCCTGAATCAGGACGTTCCCCCCCTGTGCATGCGCAGTGGGAAGCGGGGTCAGCAAAAGCACGAGCACGAGCAAGGAAATTACCGATTTCCGACGCTTTCCGTCCCGCATGCCACTGCGTGTGTCCCGTGGTTCTTCACCTTCTCGTTACCAGCCCTGGCGAGGGTTTGGTTCTTTTACGTTGAAGAACACCGCGGAGACGATGCAAACCGAGGACCTCTTGAACGTCACCCCGGAAGCCTTGGTCAAGGCGATTGTCCGGCGACGTCAAACGCTCGCATCTTCCCTTCCAAAAGAGCTCGAACGTCGCTCAGAAGAAAACGACCGAGCCTATTCACTTGCAAAAGCCGTGAATGAAAAGAGCGAAGCGGATGAAGACCTCTCCGAACAACTCGATGAAAACGAGACCTTTCGCCGAAGAACCGTATCCCGCTTATGGTCGGTTCGACATGCCGTGGAGGATACCGAAGAAGCCCTCGCATTTTGGAAAGAAATGGAAGCAGGTGGGTGGGGCCACCTCCTTGAGGACGCTCAACGTGTCGAACAAGGAGGAGCATCCAGTTATGCACTCCGGAAGAAGACTGAGGTGGACGACGTATGACAAACCGGTTCCACCAAGACCTCGCAGGCCAACCACGTGAAACGGTTGAGGCGACCTATGCATCCACCATTGCAGAAGTCAACCGACTTGACGCAGAACGACAACAAATGTACATCGACAAAAAACTCCGCTCAGAGGTCATCAAATTCGCAGTGAACAAAATCCAGCAGCCTCCGGTCATTGAGCAGCCAGAAGTGTACGCCAATTTAATTCAGGCAATTGCAGAAAAAAACGAATTTGATCGCCTGCTCTTGTTGCGTGACGAACTTGCTTCAAGACTCGCCGTCCCTCGTCACCGCTTGGTGCAAGCCATGCAATCTTTTCACCAACGACTCACTGCACCTGCACAAGCCTCCGAATCCCCCCACCTCGCAGCGGAGATCGAAATGTTTTCGAGATTTTTTGAAATGCAAGCCATGATCAAGGCATACGACGAACACCGAGGCCTTCACCGCGAATTGGATGAAGCTCGCAAATCCCTTTTGGAAACCGTGAAAGCCATCAATCGAGAGGACCGGAAATTCAGTCAGCGACTCACAAAAAACAGCGAACAAAGTCGTCCTTTGCGTCGGGAAGCAGGCCGTTTGCGGGCGTTTCTGAAAGGGATTCCGGGGGCCAATCCACAGCCCGTCCCCGAACAGGTGGAGGAATTCACGCTTCGGTTGGCGGCAGGAAATTCCCTTTCTATAGAAGAGTTTGCTGCAATGCTAGAGCACGGCGGACTTACCAATTTCGAGGACACAAAATCGCCGACACCCGCCCGAAAAAAGCGCCGAACTTCCTCCATGCGCAGAGCCGAGCCGATGCGTGGTAGGCGGCGACAGAACAACGTCGACTAACCGGAGAGGTCAACGTGTTGCAATGGGAGAAAGGGACAACCCCTCTTGACCTGAGCCCCACGGCCGTTGAGCGCGTCTTGGCGCTGTTTCTCAACGAAACCGGAGAGCGGTACAGTGAGGCCTCGGTTCGCCACCTCCCCATCCCAGCGTGGGGAGGAAACTTGGTCCTGGTGGACCCTGCATCCTTTCATCCGAACCGAATTCAGGGACTGCTTTGGGCGACCCCCTTCAAAGATGACATCGTTCGCGTAGCCGCGTTCGCCATTGACAAAGCCGTTCAAGGACAAGGTTGGGGGGGGGGAGCCTGGGAATTGTTTACACGCGCCGCTTGGGAAAACGGCTACCGAAGGGTCCAACTGGAAGTCAAAGCCGAAAACGTTGGAGCCCAACGCTTCTACAAAGCGAGAGGGTTGACCATCCAGACCGCCCTTGAGGGGTACTATCAATCGGGTTTGGGTTACATGATGCAAGGCCCGCTTCCTCCACCGGCAGAGCCCAAGCCTTATGCACCCCAACGGGCGAGTTTTCTTCATGATTGAGCGTTTGCTTGCAGGGGTGGTCTCGCAGCGCGGGATCACGGACGCGTGGTTGGTCGAAAAGGACGGTTTTGTCCTCTACAGCAAGCAATCGGCCAACTCACAACCGGCAAGCCATGCCGTCCAAGATTGGCTCGCCCTCGCCCGAAACGCCAGCGAAGTACAAACCGTAACGCTCGTTCAGGAACAGGGATTCGTTCTCCTCCATACGCTCCAGATTGGGGTTTTGATCCTCAAAGCCCACCGAGAGACCAATCTAGGATCCCTGCGCATAGCCCTGAACAAATTAAGCGCCGATGAGGCAAATATGGATGCTTGAAGCACGCAATGACGCCCATGAAGGATTAAATGGGGGAGGTTGGTCGGTTGCATGCGGGTGGATGGGAATCCTCCCCAGACCAGGTGAGATGAAGAATGGCAGAACTCAAAGATCTTCTCGAAGAACGGCGCAAGATGGTTGACAAAAAGGCAACGCAGCATCGTGAACAGCGGGACGATTGGAACGAGAAAACCAAAGAATTCACCACCACTCGAAACGAACTCAACAACGAAGTTCGCGAACTCATCGTCCAGGTTCGTGAGCAACGCGATCTCCGTGACCAAATGAACGAAATGGTGCGGGAGGCGAAGAAGCAACGAGACGAGGCGAATCAAGAGGTGAAGGAGGCCAAGGAGGCCATCCGCTCAACCCTTCCCGAAAAGACGCCCGAACTCGACAAACGAGGCCGCCCCATCCGACCAAAGACCGTTCAATCGGTCACCCGAACCATGGAACGCATGGAGCGAGAATTCAACGAAGGCAAGCACTCCGGTAAGAAGGCTGAACCTGCCTATTTCAAGAAAATGAAGGAACTCAGTGCAGACCTCAAGCGATTGAAGGCTGAAGAAAAAAACGTCGAAGCCGCTGAGGGAAGCACGGAACTGCGAACCGCTGTCGCTGCTCAAGAAGCGGCCCACAACGCAGTGAAGGAAGCCGCTGAAGCGGCACAGAGTGCTCACGACTTGATGATCGAGTGGAATGCGGAGGTCGACAAGCAACGAGAGAAGGCCGAGGCTGCTCATCGCCGCTTGCGAACCTCGAAGAAGGAAGCGGACAAGGAGCACAGCATGTACATCGTTTCGCTCCGTTGCCTTCACTCGATTCAGGATATTCTTCGCGCCATGCGCAGTGCAAGTGCCGGTGACGGTCAGCGACCAGCTGCAAGCGACGAAACGCAGGACTTGATGGCGAAATTATTGGCCGGAGAGACGCTTTCTACCGAAGAAGTCATGCAACTTCAGCGGTTTGATTGATTCGCACCGTGCGAACACATCAAAGACCCTCATGACGGAGCGAAGACTGGAAGTGAACCCATGATTGGAAAAGCGGACATCGCTGCCATCGTTGAAAACTACGACCGACTCAAGCTCCGCATCGGCATGACGGCGTCGCATTCAGCGCTCGATATTTGTGACGGCGCCATCGAAGAAGGCTTTCCAACGGTGGCCTACTGCAAAGAAGGACGGCACAAAACATATGCGAATTACTTCAAAACCCACCGAAGTTCCTCAGGCCGTGTACGCCGAGGCATGGTCGACAAGGCCATCGTGTTGAACTCCTTCAACGACGTGCTCTCGGAGGACATGCAACACGAAATGCGAAAGCGAAACGTCATTTACATCCCAAACCGTTCGTTCACCTCGTACTCGAGCATTGACGACATTGAAACCAAATTCAAGGTGCCCATGTTCGGTTCACGAAGCATGCTGCGAATGGAAGAGCGAACCGAAGACCAAGATTACTATTGGATTCTTGAGAAAGCGGGCTTGCCGTATCCCGAGAAAATTGACCGACCCGAAGACATTGACTGCCTGGTCATCGTCAAATTGCATCATGCGCAAAAGAAACTCGAACGGGGCTTCTTCACCTGCGCCTCGTTCAACGAATACAAAGAAAAATCCGAAGCCTTGTTGAAAGAGGGTGTCATCGACCAGTCTTCGCTAGACGGCGCCCGGATTGAGCGCTACGTCATCGGTCCCGTGTTCAACTTGAACTTCTTTTACAGCCCACTTGCCGAGGAAGGCGAACGGTTGGAACTGCTTGGCGTTGACTGGCGCTTCGAATCCTCCCTCGACGGGCATGTCCGCCTGCCGGCCCCCCAGCAGATGACGATGCCGCTTCACCAACAAATACCCGAGATGACCGTGGTCGGCCACAACACTGCGACCATTCGCGAATCGCTGCTGGAGAAGGCGTTTGAACTCGGAGAGAAATTCATCAAAGCGAGCAAGGAGCATTACGACCCGGGAATCATCGGACCGTTTTGCCTGCAGACGTGCATCGACAAGGACATGAATTACTACATCTACGACGTCGCTCCTCGTCTGGGTGGTGGCACGAACGTGCACGTGAGCGTCGGCCATCCGTACGGAAACGCACTGTGGCGAAAGCCGATGTCAAGCGGCCGCAGGATCGCCATGGAACTCCGAATGGCTGCCGAGCAAGACCGCTTGTTGGAAGTCCTCACTTGAGGCAATCCATTCACACTGAACCATCGGCTCGATTGAGCACCCATTCAAACATGGATTCGAGGCTGGGTTGAAACGTGTGCTCAATGGACCCCTTGCAGCCGTAGACGTGTTCAACCTTAGACGATTACCTCATCGCATCGGCTGTCTGATTCGATCAAACCGAATCGGTGGTGCTCAACCCTGACTCATTCGGATTTTCGAACGTTCACTGCGTTGGGACCTTTCGGCCCTTCACCGATCTCAAACTGAACTGTATCTCCGTCTCGAATTTCTCCAGTCACCTGGGACTTGTGGACAAAGAGGTCATCTCCATCTTCTTGTTCGATGAAGCCGAAGCCCTTTACTTGATTAAACCACTTTACTTTGCCAGTTGACATAAACGGTGCCGAAATTTCATTGTAATTAGAGTCATGCATCGTAAAGTGGGTTAAAGGGGCCGCTCTTGTATGAATTCCAAAAGGCCAGAGGTCAATTCAAGTCCGCTTCGTGGGCATCCAAAAGAGCCCAACGGAGACCGGTGGGTGACCCACATCCAAACTCAAGGCGCGACGATTTCACCGAAGACGGCAACTCATGCCTGATACGCCAACCATGCACCGGTTTCAGCGTCGTAGTACGAGAGGTTTCCTTCTGCGTCACGTGACCAGTGAACACCGTTCTCTTCCCACTGTACAGGTTGACCCGCTTCGAGGGCAGGGAGTTCTTTGGCACCTGCTGCACCAGCCATGTATTCCTCGGTGGCGGCGTCCATGGAACCTGAGGCCTGCGCAAACGGACTGTTGGAGGTCACGGGTTTCCGTGTGAAGACGTAGCCACCACCACCCAGCAACGCCAGGAGCAGCACGGCGATGATGAGGTAAAGCATCCCGTTGCCGGAGCTTTCGGCCTCAGCTTGTGAACGGGAAGCATCCTCTGGGAACTCATCCCATCGGTCGGCCACACCGTCACCGTCGGTGTCGGTGGTTTCGTTGGCGTCGAACTTGAAGTCATCCTCAGCGTCGTTCACGCCGTCACCGTCTGAATCCAATTGGGTCAATGCGCAACCAACCGGGTCGATGAGTTCGTTCGTTGGTGTGTACGGGCAATCGTCGAGGTGGTTGAAAACACCGTCCTTGTCATCGTCCTTTTGCTGTTCTGCACAGCCATCAATGTCCACTGAAAGGGTGATGGGGGTGTCCGGGCACAGATCGAGGTTGTTGTTGATGTCATCTCCATCGTTGTCTTTCTGAGACTCCGCACATCCCTGGGCATCCACCTGCTGACCAGCGGGCGTGGCGTTGCAAACATCATCGGCATCCGAGATCATGTCGTTATCGGTGTCTCGTTGATTGGTGGCGCAACCAAGCATGTCAACGGCGAGGCCGTTTTCGGTTCCGGGGCAGTTGTCAATGTCATCGGTGATGTCATCACCGTCGCTGTCTTTTTGCGAGGGTGAGCAGCCTGCGGCATCGGCCTCTTCGTTCATCGGCGTTGCATCGCAAACATCGGTTGAATCCACGACGCCATCCTCGTCCGTATCGCGTTCCGAGGCAGCGCAACCCACCCCGTTAACTGGCAAGCCTGCAGTCGTGGTTGGGCATTGGTCTCGGTCGTCGGTGATGCTGTCCCCGTCGGTATCAAGTTGACTTGGTGCACATCCCGCTGCATCAACTTGGGCACCGAGCGGGGTGTTGGCGCACATGTCAAAGGCGTCCATGACGCCGTCCATATCGGTGTCTTCTTGACTGCCAGAACAACCAACGTTGTCCACCGGTTCACCAGCAGGCGTATCCGGGCAGGCATCAAAGGCATCACTGACGCCGTCCATGTCTGCATCGAGTTGCGAGGCCGAACAGCCGTTGCCGTCAACAGCTTCGCCGAAGGGCGTGTTCAGGCAAAGGTCGGGGTTGTTCCCGTTGGCGTTGTCGCCGTAGCCATCGCCATCGGCGTCGCGCCACTGGGTGGCGTCGGTCGGGAAAGCATCGGCGTTGAGACCGGCGGCGTTATCGCCATACCCATCGCCGTCGGTATCCGACCACTGCGTGGAGTCGGTGGGGAAGGCATCCGGGTCGGTGCCGGCTTGATTGTCCCCGTAGCCGTCGCCGTCCGCATCGGACCATTGGGTGGCGTCGTCGGGGAAGACATCCCCGTCGTTGCCGTTGGGGTTGTCGCCGTAACCGTCGCCGTCCGTATCCTCCCATTGCGTAGCGTCGTTGGGGAAGTGATCGGGCGTGGTGCCGTTGGGATTGTCGCCGTAACCGTCCCCGTCGGCGTCCGACCATTGCGACGCATCGTTGGGGAAGGCGTCGCCGTTGGTTCCGCTCGGGTTGTCACCAAAGCCATCGCCATCGCTGTCCGCCCACTGGCTGCTATCGGCAGGCCACGCATCGGGATTGTTTCCGCTGGCGTTGTCCCCGTAGCCGTCACCGTCTGCGTCGGACCATTGAGTGGAATCCATTGGGAAGGCATCGGCCATGTTCCCGCTGGCGTTGTCACCGTAGCCATCACCGTCGGCATCCGACCACTGTGTACCGTCGCTTGGGAAGGCATCCGGGTTGTTCCCGCTGGCGTTGTCACCGTAGCCATCACCGTCCATATCGGACCACTGGGTCCTGTCGGCAGGGAAATCATCCACGGCGTCGTTGTAACCGTCACCGTCGGTGTCCTTCTGCGCAAGAGCGCATCCGTATTGGTCCACAACGGCTCCCGTGGCCGTGTTGGGGCAGAGGTCGGCTTCGTTCGCAACGCCGTCGTTGTCGTCGTCAAACGTCAGTTGGAAGCAAGCGTCGTCCCCAATCAATTGCACGGATGTGTTCGAGTAGAGGTCGATGTTGACGCAATACGTGCCCGATGCCGTTGGCGTCGTGTAGGTCCACCTCCAGATACTCATGTTTTGTGCCGATGCAGAGAAACTTGTCATCTGCGAAGTTGCGAGGTTTGCTCCAGAAGCATCGGTCAAACGGTATTGGTACTGGTAGCTGTCGCCGACCACCAAATCGGCGCCCTTGGCCTGCACGTTGTTCGTGCTTGCGGTGGAACTTGTCGAATAGCCGTCGATCACCAAGGCGGGCAACTGCGGCACGAATTCGTCGAAATGAAGTCCCGTGAGGTTCTCGTTCGTGTCCAAACTCGGCACCGTCCCGGGTGCGTAGATGTAGGCGAGGAAGAGATGGTCATTCATGGTGGTCGGGCCGGTCCAGTTGACCTGATAGGAGGCTTGGACGGTGTTCGTCACGTTCCACATGTCTTCATCGATCATGGATGCGTTGATTGCAGCCTGGACGTCTTGTGAAATCGTGAAATTTGTCAACCATGCATCGTAATCCAACGTGATCCAATGAAGGATGTACGTGCTGGATGCGGAAAGGTTGGTCAATTCAATTTCTCCAGAAGTTGATGAGGTGACCGTGGCCTCAACGGCTTCCAAGTAAAGGGAATCCATGTCCGTGTGAAGATGGGTACCACCTGCTGAACGTAGGGTGGAGGTCGCCATCAAGACGGTTTCACCGACGTTCGGTGTCATGTTGAAAGCGATTGAATGGCTAGGGGAGGAAGCGGTGAAGGTTCCCGTGACCGAGGAGGTCCACGTTTGGTTCCCTGCAAGGTTTTCCTGCCCGTAGGAGTGGTTGTATTGGTAGGACGTCCCGTTGGTCAGTCCACTAAACGAGAGCGTTGCGTGGGTTGAGTTCACGATGTTCACGTTCACGAGTTCGAATGTTTGCCCACCCCCGGGGTTGTCTGTGGTGATCTCGATGTCGTAGGTATTCGCAAACGTGGTTTGGCCGAATGACGTAAATCCGTATACTTCGAGGTAGGTGGTTTGGTTGGTCGATGCCGTCACTTGCAGACTCTCGACGTTGCTAACGCTGGTACCGCTGTCGAGGAAACCACCGGAGGCATCGTCCCATCCAACATCGATGTCCCCGTTCGTATGGGTGAAGGAGATGTTGGCGTAATAGGTCACACCGGCGACCATGACGATTTCAAAAAAGTCAGCGTCGTTGACCGAATCGATGGAAAGGCCGGTACACGACAGCGGCAGTAGCGATGCTGGTGAGGCCGTTGAGGTAGCGTCGTTCGGCTCGAGAATGTCGGGGTTGACGGTGTTGTTTCCGGTGCAGTTGGTGATGACACCGTTGCCTCCGCCGCCACCGGTTCCGTTTCCACCGGTTCCGTTTCCACCGGTGCCCGAACCCGTGTTGAATTTGTAGAGGGTGAGGGACCAGGTACCCGAACCCGTGACACGCTCGATGTCGATGTAGACCATGCCGTCATGGGGAACGGAAATGGAGCCGTTGGTGGTCAAGGAAACGGGGTTTGTTGAGCCGGCGATCCCCATGAAGTTGAGGGAGCTGTTTGAAAACTCAATTTGGAATTGATTGGTCACGGTCGTGCCGTTGCCAAACGTCGTGGTTGACGGGAAGGATAACGTGGCTGCAAGGCCTTGGTTTTGGTTCAACGCAACCCGGATGAAATCGTGGTCGTCCCCCCAATCAAGTTCACCGTTCCCAGAATAGGTTGAGGAGAAAATGTAGTTCGTGATGTTCACGGAGGTGTTGTCTGGAAGGTCCGTTCCGGAGTTGAGGTCGTTTTGGTTTGGACCGACCGCTTGGACACCCGGCGTAAAACCTGTAAGCAGCGATGCGAAGAGAAGCATGGCCGTGAAGGAGAAAGCACGGGCTTGTTTTGCGTGGGATGGGCGCATGGCCAAACCACACCGAGTTGGTATTTCATACCTCCCACGACTCAAATGGCCGTTGGGGCGACGTGACCGTCGCTTTTGTCATCGGGCTGGCGCACACGAGACCAGACACCCCCCATGAGCTCGTCATGATGGGTTTGGCAGTAGTGAAAACGGCGGTAAGCCTCTCGAAAGGAGTAGGCCTTTTTTCCGGTGGCGACCAAGTACCCTTCGGGGGAAAGACGGGAAACAATCGTTCCTTCTTCACCGCATCCGGGAAGGTCGCACACTGGAGTGTCGCTCATACCTTGAGCAAGCCCGCAACGCTACATTAACTCTTGCCCGAGAGAACGAAACTTAGTCCTCATCCTCGCTTGGGTCCGGCTCGATAACAACGAGAGGTACGTTGGCTTCGATGGCTTCTCCCTCGCTGCAATGAACGGTGACCACAGTACCGGTCACCGGTGCTTGGATTTCGTTCTGCATTTTCATGGCCTCCAAAATCAAGACGACATGCCCTTCCTGCACGTGCTGCCCCTCCGTGACCTCAACGGTCACGACCTTGCCGGGAATGTTGGCCGATACCGTACCGGATTTCTTTTTCTTTCGACCCCCGGATCGACGGGGTTTCGCAGTCGCTTCAACATCCGGAACTTCGATTTCAAACGTTTGACCGTTCACCGTCGCTTTCCATACGGCCCCGTCCGCCTCAAGTTCGACATCGTATTCCGTTCCGTTGACCTTGACCTTTTGTGTATCCGGCATTGGTTCACCTCCAAGGAGAGCGCCCCGAACGGGCTCTCATGAGCGAAATGCGTCCCGTCATCTGACGACGATGGTCTTGAGACCAGGCAGAACCGAGTTGCCTTGCTGCTTGGGAAGCATCGTCGCTCTCGCCCCGGGTCGCTGCGAGCACGGCAGCGATGGCCGCCACCATCTCCTCGGATACTTCTTCTGCCATCGTTTCACCTCACAAGGGGATGTTGCCGTGCTTTCGAGCAGGGCGCAATTCTTCTTTGTCGACCAGCATTTCAAGCGCTCTGCACAAGCGCCGCCGAGTTTGATTTGGCTCGATGACATCGTCAAGGTACCCCAGTGCGGCGGCCTTGTAGGGATTGGCGAAGGTTTCTTTGAAATCCTCGGTCAGACGTTCACGCTCCTGCTCAGGATTGCGAGCATGGGCAATTCGGCGTCGATGGATGATTTCCACCGCACCGTCAGCACCCATCACGGCGAGTTCGGCCGAGGGCCATGCGATGTTGTAGTCGCCACGAATGTGTTTGCTTGACATCACGTCGTAGGCGCCCCCGTAGGCTTTGCGAAGAATCACCGTGAGTTTCGGGACGGTGGCTTCGGCGAAGGCATAGAGCAATTTTGCCCCGTGCCGAATGATGCCGCCCCATTCTTGGTTGGTGCCAGGAAGGAATCCGGGTACGTCTTCAAGGGTGATGATCGGAATGTTGAACGCGTCGCAAAACCGAACAAAGCGAGCAGCTTTGTCGCTGGCATCAATGTCCAAGCAACCTGCCAGAACCTTGGGCTGGTTCGCCACCACACCGACCGTGTGACCGCCGAGATGACCAAAGCCGACCACGATGTTTTGTGCCCAATCGGCTTGAACTTCCATGAAGCCCCCGTCGTCGAGCACTTCAGCGATCACGTCGAGAACATCGTACGGTTTCGAAGGGTCTTCGGGAATGATGCTGTCCAAACCGTCGCAGGAACGGTTTTTGCTATCACCGGTCTTCTTCATCGGTGGGCGTTCCAAATTGTTCGGAGGTAACAAATCGGCCAAATCCCGAGCCATCTGGATGGCGTGTTCGTCGTCCGTTGCCGTGAAATGCGACACGCCGGACTTTGAGCCGTGGGTCGCAGCACCGCCAAGGTCCTCAAAACTGACCACTTCGTTTGTGACCGTCTTGATGACCTCTGGACCGGTGATGAACATGTGCGCCGTTTGGTCGACCATGATGACAAAGTCGGTGATGGCCGGCGAGTACACGGCGCCACCGGCGCAAGGGCCCATGATGACCGAAATTTGAGGAACCACGCCCGAGGCTCGGACGTTGCGGAAGAAAATCTCAGCATAGGACCCGAGGGACGCCACGCCTTCTTGGATTCGGGCACCGCCGGAATCGTTCATCCCGATGACCGGTCGACCGGTCTTGAGAGCCATGTCGAGGACTTTGCAAATCTTGAGGCCGTGCATTTCGCCCAAAGAGCCACCGTAAACCGTGAAATCCTGAGCAAAAGCGAAGACTTCCCGTCCGTTGATGGTCCCGTGTCCCGTCACGACCCCGTCGCCCGGGATGATGTTCTTGTCCATGTCGAAATCGCGGCAACGGTGCTCAACCAAGGCGTCGATTTCTTGGAAACTTCCCTCGTCGAGCAGCATCTCCAAGCGTTCACGGGCCGTCATCTTCCCGCGGTTGTGTTGAGCTTCCACGCGGGCCTGACCTCCGCCGGCCTCGCTTCGAGCCTTCCGAGTTCGTAGGTCCTTGAGGCGCTCTTCGGTCCCTGACATCAACTTCCCCGTTCCTTTCTCAGCCCAAGCCGCCCTTATTGCTTGCTCTCAAGAATCTCAGACAAGAAGCGGATTAAAGGGTGGAGTTGATAGGGAAGCGGCTCGTCGAGGAATCATGGACCAACCTCTCCGCATCGTGGTGGCCAAACCGGGGCTCGACGGTCACGACCGAGGCGCCAAAGTGGTTGCACGAGCCCTACGAGATGCTGGGCACGAGGTCATCTACACCGGCCTGCGGCGTACTTCCCAGCAAATCGTGGATACGGTCCGGGATGAGGATGCCCGGTTTTTGGGCCTCTCCTCGCTCTCGGGCGCTCATGCCCATCTGTTTCCCCAAGTCT
>Ga0255753_1002412_pt1 | contig 20691 bp, 18 predicted proteins | sample 041ome_10_FD_179953 | JGI IMG/M metagenome (GOLD analysis project Ga0255753, IMG submission 179953) | Coastal salt marsh microbial communities from the Groves Creek Marsh, Skidaway Island, Georgia - 041412US metaG (version 2) | ecosystem: Environmental > Aquatic > Marine > Intertidal zone > Salt...
CATCAATGATTTCATTGAAACATGTTCAAAACAAATCTCTCGGAATACTCATTTACTTCAAGGAAAAGCATCAAACATGTGGCCCCATATGAACAGGGAAAATTGGCTAATGAGTTATTCATCCATCCAAGGAATTAATATTGCCGCACATGGCATGAGCAGAAGACACCCTGCTATTGCCATCCTCTCCGATTTCTTTTCCCAATTAGAATCGAACGATGCAGAATACCTGGCTGCAGAGGAGTGGTTTATTAAGTTTTATCCTGAATTACTTTTAGCCTCGGAAGATTTTATTTTCAACCATCCGTTAATCAATAAATAAAGCACAAGATAAAACGTGTGTTTTGCATTGTATCTTTGCCACTTAATGAACAATTTTCAATGATTTACATCAAACGAAAAGAACATTTTTGCGCAGCGCACAAACTTTGGAATGACAAATGGGACGCGGAAACCAATAAGCGCATCTTTGGTAAATGCTCCAATGAAAATTACCACGGACATAATTTTGAGTTAGAAGTCACAGTTCGTGGTGAAATAGATCCAGAGACTGGTTTTGTAATGAACTTGTTTGATTTGAAACAAATTATACGCACCCACATCATTGATGTGGTAGATCACAAAAACCTGAATTTAGATATCGACTTCATGGTTGGGAAACAACCTACTGCAGAAAATATTGCCTGCGAATTTTGGAAAATTCTTGCACCTAAAGTAGCAGAATATGGTGCACTCTTGCACAAAATTCAATTGGCTGAAACTAATAACAACATCATAGAATATTACGGAGAATGAGCAAAGCGTTTGTATTTCCGGGCCAAGGTGCCCAATACCCTGGGATGGGAAAAGACCTATATACTAACAATGATGCAGCAAAAGTACTTTTTGACCAAGCAGACGACGTACTTAACTTCAGTCTAAGTAAAGTCATGTTTAAAGGAACTGCAGAAGAGTTGAAGCAAACCAAAGTCACCCAACCGGCCATATTTACCTTAAGTGTTATTATGGCGAATTTACTTGGTAGCGATTTTAACCCAACCTTAGTAGCAGGACATAGTCTTGGAGAATTTTCAGCATTGACAGCAGCAGGGGCATTAAGTTTTGAAAACGCTCTGAAGCTCGTGAGTACAAGAGCCATGGCCATGCAAAAAGCCTGCGAGGCCCAACCGTCTACAATGGCTGCCGTTCTTGGTCTTACAGATGAACAAGTAGAAGATATCTGTAATCGCACAGAAGGAATTGTAGTTGCTGCAAATTATAATTGTCCAGGACAATTGGTGATTTCCGGAGAAATTGATGCAATACATACCGCTTGTGATTTAGCTAAAGAATCGGGGGCTCGTCGTGCATTAGTACTTCCAGTGGGCGGCGCTTTTCACAGTCCATTAATGCAGCCTGCTCGGCTAGAACTGGCTTCAGCAATAGATTCCACAGAGTTTTTAAAGCCAATTTGTCCTGTAGTTCAAAACAGTGTTGCAAAAGCAGTTATTGACCCTGTAGAAATCAAACAAAATTTAATAGATCAACTTACAGCTCCCGTAAAATGGACACAAAGCGTTCAACAAATGATCGCCTTAGGTGTTACGGAATATGTAGAATGTGGTCCAGGCAAAACACTCCAAGGACTCATTAAAAAAATCGACCGCTCCACTGAAGTGAGCGGTGTCAGTTTTGAATAATGAAAGAAACCGCTTGGAAAAGTCCGTCAAATATTGCTCTAATAAAATATTGGGGTAAATACGATGTACAAATACCCGCCAACCCGTCCGTGTCCTTCACCCTGAGCTCTTCAGCTACATCAACTAGACTCAAATACCGCACGGGCAAAGGAGCTGTTAAAGTTTTTCTGAATGGTGAAGAAACGCCTGCTTTCATACCCAAAATTCAATTGTTTTTAGAGCGTACTCGTGCTCTTTTCCCATTTTCCCAACAAATGGATTTTGAAGTACACACTTCTAACAGCTTTCCCCATAGTTCCGGGATTGCCTCATCGGCATCAGGAATGAGCGCTCTTGCTCTATGTATGATGAGCGTTAAAAAAGAATTGGGCTTGAACATTGAGGATTTCTTCCAGGAAGCTTCAAATGCTGCTAGACTGGGTTCTGGATCTGGCTCTAGGTCTGTATATGGCCCCTTGGCAGCATGGGGCAAACACGCTGAAATAGAAGGGAGTCATGATGAGTTTGCAGTTCCATTTGCAGATGTAGCAGATATTTTCAAAACTTTTCAAGACACCATTTTATTGATTGACAAGGGTGAAAAAACCGTAAGTAGTTCATTGGGACACGGTCTTATGAACAACCACCCTTACGCTTCTTCAAGATTTGCTCAAGCACATGAGAACCAGAGCAGATTACTGACAGCAATGCTTGATGCTGATTTAGAAAGTTTTGGAGAAATCGTTGAAAGTGAAGCACTTACACTTCACGGTATGATGATGACATCTATGCCCTACTTTATACTTATGAAACCAAACACCTTAGAGGTGATACAACGTATTTGGTCGTTCAGAGAAGCTACAAATCATCCTGTATATTTTACTTTGGACGCAGGTGCCAACGTTCATGTTTTGTATCCAGAATCGCATAAGGAGGTAATAATGAGGTTTATAGATACAGAGCTAAGAACATTTTGTAAGGATAGTAGTTATCTTTGTGATCAAGTTGGTTTAGGTCCAACGCCTTTATTTTAAAAATATGAACCGCTCGAATCCTTTATTTTATGGTAAAATCCTGCTCTTTGGTGAGTATGGTATAATCAAGGATAGCATGGGTCTTAGTATACCTCATGCCTATTATAAGGGCGCATTTCAATTTGAAGAGACTTTTAATAAAGAGCAAGCATCAAGCAACCAACACCTGTTTACTTACTTGGAGTATTTAAGAAGAGAAGATGCTCCTTGTCGCTTTAATCTGAATCAATTCGAAACAGACTTAAATAAAGGATTATACTTTGATTCATCGATTCCTCAAGGATTTGGTGTAGGTAGCTCAGGCGCATTAGTTGCCGCGATATATGATCGCTATTGTGAAAATAAAATTGGAAAGAATCCCAAGAAGTCTGCAGACATTAAAGTATTGAAATCCATTTTTAGTTGGATGGAAAACTACTTCCATGGTAAGAGTAGCGGTATAGACCCAACCATTTGTTACATGGGACTTCCTTTATTAATCAAAAGCAAAAATGAGCTTGGGTCAGTTGATTTACCTGCTCAAGAAAGTGGAGCAGGTGCAGTATTTCTTTTAAATTCTGGTGTACCCGGTGAAACGCAGCCTATGGTTGAAATTTTCATGGATAAACTCAAAGAAGAAGGGTTTAGGAATATGCTTAAAAATCAGTTTGTTAAATACAATGATGCTTGTATCAAGGCTTTTGTGGACGGTGATACCACACCACTCTTTGCAAATCTTAAAAAATTAAGTCGGCTAGTTTTAGAAAATTTTGAACCAATGATTCCCCAAGGCTTCCATGATTTATGGAAACAAGGACTAGATTCTGAAGATTATTACTTAAAACTGTGCGGTTCCGGCGGCGGTGGCTTTGTAATGGGTTTTACTCGGGATTATGAAAAAACGCGTAAACTACTAAACAACTTTGACCCAGAAGTAGTCTATAGGTTTTGAAAAGATTAAACCGTAACCGACTAAAAATGCTAAAATTGCTGGCTTTATTGAGCCAGATTCGCTGGTACAATATTTCATTATTACTTCTTGGACAATACCTCACTGCATGTTTCGTCTTTGCACCTGTTGATTTAAGATGGAATATTTTGTTAGACATCAATACACATTTAATTGCGTGGTCTGGCGCTTTCATCCTAGCCTTTGGATTCTTGATCAATTCATTCTACGATTATGCGGTTGACACTATAAATCGACCAAAACAAAGTGCCTTTGAGAGATTGGTAAGTAAACGTACAAGCTTGAATACAGCGATTTTCCTCTTAGTACTTGGCCTATTGGGTGCATGGTTAGTTGGATTTAAGGCATTGTTGTTTTTTGGACTTTTTGCTGTTGGGCTTTGGTACCACAGTCACCGTTTGAAGAATTTACCCATAGTATCTCATACCAGTGCTGCTATCCTTGCACTCACCCCGTTTTTTGGAATGTCTGTATATCATAATTTTAGCTCCATTCACACCTTTGCTTATGGGGCTTTATTGGGCCTAACTCTCTTTTCCAGAGAGATGCTTAAAGACCTATTAATGCTCAAAGGAGATGTAATCATTGGGCGTAAAACGGTGGCCAGTGAGTTCGGTGAAGATAAAACACGTTTTGCTTTAATGGCCAGCGCAATGGTTGCATGGATTCCTACATTCTTTACTAGAGGATTGTTTAGTCCATATGCCGAAATTGGAATTTTTATTATCCTGGTATTATTGAGCATAGCTACTCTAATCGCCCTAAAGTCTACTCAACTGAGAGGTCTGCGGTGGGCTCACCTCATTTACAAAATCATCCTTGTGATTGGCGTGCTTACGCTTCCGTTCCTTTAATCCTTAGCGAAGGATGTTCAAAGTACCTGTGAATATTTCTATTTCATCAAAGGGCAAATCCGCAATTAGTCTATAGTTATATGCACCAATGGGAAGAGGTTGGCCATTAAATGTACCGTCCCAGCATTCGGTCATGTCCAAGGTGTGAAAGACTTCATTACCCCATCTGTCATACACAGCGAATTCATAACCTTCAAAGCCTACTCCTTTTATTTTAAAACATTCGTTAAGTCCATCCCCATCAGGAGTAAATGCATCCGGTATGTAAAGGTAAAAGTCCGTTTCTACGGCTACTATTAATCTGATTGAATCAATACATCCAAAATCGCTAGTAACCACCTGCAATACCTCATAATCGCCTGGGCTTGGAAAATCGTATTCAAAGGTTGAACCCGTGAACATAACTGTATCTAGATACCAAGTCCAGCTTACCTCATTCTGAGCTTTTTCATTAAATAATACACGCAAAGGGACGTACGGGTCATTCAAATATTGAAATCCAGCACTAGGCTGTGGCATGTTCACCGCCATAGCACTATCAACGAGTATTGCCCCACAGCCATCAGATAGGAAAAATTCATAAAATGAAGAATCTGTATAAGGCAAAACGGTTCTTGGGATTGTGTTTGTCAAGTTATCTGACCATGTAAAAACCGTAGGTGATTGACCTCCACTATAATAAGGAACTAACATCACTGAATCGCCTGGACAAACCCTCACCGTATCTCTTGTATAAACTAATGGGTCATACTCTTTTACAAATAAATCTTGCGCAAAATGAACAGTGTCACCACATTCGTCCCACAATGTAAAAAATACGGTTGTATCCGAATTGACTTCAAAATACCTAGTAAATGCGTTAGAGGAATCTATATGCCAATAGCCATCGTAATTCCCTTCGTATGAATTCAATACAATCGACAATTCCAGACTGTCCCCGGGGCAATCCACACTGTCCAAGCCGGAAGTAATAAGCAGATCTGCTAAAAGCGAATCTTTATCTCTAATGTAATAAGGGATTCTAGTTACAGGATAATTGTAACAATCGGTAAAAACGTAATCCTGCACTACAATAAGCGTATCTATCCCCTCAACTACATTGTCATCGTAAATCCAAAAGGTCAAGGTATCCGATTGTTGGCCCGGTAGTAGTGTTATAGTATCAGGCAAAGTACTATAATCAACTCCCTCTATAGCGTTCCCCTCAGTTTTTATCGGAATCTTCATAGTTATTCCAAAATTTGACGAGCGCGAGAATATGATTTGATTTTCATTACACCCCTCTACTACAAGAGAGTCATTAAAAGAGTTTCCTACATTGGTAGAATCCGAAATGGAAATTGTTGGGCCTTTTAATGATTTCTCTTCCAGAAAAACTGCAGAACTCAAAATGTTATCACTGACGTTGGCGAGTTTTAATCGAATGGTATACCAACCTCCGCATTCAACCTGTGCAGTTGCCGTAAATTTATCCGTGTATCCATCCAATGTGGTCACTGCCCCATTAGAAGCATTGTAATACATACTGTGGGCAACGTAATTTGGATTAGCACTTAAGCATTGAGCTGCCCCTCCAGGATTTGATGGAAAACCTTGGTTAATGGTGTTGACAGCAATTGGAACATTTGTACCAGGAATGGTTGCAATATTCTCTACAATAGTTTGACCGACGGGCGCTGTAACTCCATTTATATGAGTGCCTTCCAAAAAGAAACCAAAAACATCATTAAAATTTGAACATGTATAGCCGTCGTATTCATGTGAACCAAAACAATAATTGAAGGCAATGCTATCCGATTGAGCTATAAAACTGAATTCTATCTCAACCATGTCCTTTATTGGGTTAGTTGCAACAGACATACCTAAAGAAGTAAGCACGCTGGCTAATTCGGGATCAGTGAATGTAACATTGTTTCCTACTCCAGTAGTCAGGGCTATGACGTCACTTGCATTTTGCGCAGCGACCATTACTATTCCGCTTTGAATAGGAAAATTAGGACTATTAGCCTGAAAATAACCAATCTGATTAGACGAGGGCTGCGTTAATGGCAACCCATTTTGGCCAGAATTGTAAATGGAAAGCGTGGAGTCCACCAAAATATTGGAGGCCATCCAATAAGGGCTATTATAATTACCTGCGGAACTGACTGTCATCGTCTGTCCCACTAGGGTTTGGACAAACAATATGCCTATGAATACAAAGAAGTTGCGCATCCTCGAATATAGAAAATTCAGTCCTAAAAACCCTTTGAGGCTATTTTGTTGATTCCATGAAAGCCAATCCAAGTTTTCTAACGGACTCGCCCCAATTATGAGAGAGGGCAAAATTTCTTCGTGAATTTTCTTCTTCAACGGTTTTTGAATCTATCGCTCTTTGAATCAAGGAACTATATTCTTGCAAATTATTAGCCAGTAACACATGAGGAAGAAAAGTCTGCATTGTAGGCGTATTTGTTGCAACTACTGGCTTTCCCATGGCCAAATACTCATCAATTTTGCGCGGATAATTACCTACAGTCATCTCATTAACAAGTTGTGGATTTATGCAAACGTCAAAAGAATGTACATAAGCTGGTAATTCCTCTGGTCTTTTAGATCCGATAAAAAATACATTAGTTAGTTGGTGCAGTTTGCTCTTAATAAAAGAATCGTCTTCTGGCCCTACAAAAACAAAGTTCCAATGAGCATGCAAAGAAGCTAATTCTTCTAGGAGTTTAATATCCAAACGCATAGCTAACAAGGAGCCAACATATCCAATAATAGGCCCGTTTATCCCGTCTAAGTCTGATGCATTTGATTGGTATATAGAGGGGTTCCACTGCGTTAAGTCAACACCCTGACCAATATCGTAACTATGGGTATTATACTTTCTGCAAATCTTGGCTAGAAATTCAGAATTCGTAACACATACGTCTGATTTTGCCATAAGAATAGGCTCTAAACGCCTGCCGTGCTTTTTGTAGTAATCAGTAAAAATTAAATTATCCCTAGAATAATAGATATAGGTTTGAGGTTGAAGCATTTCTTTCAAATAAAATCCTCTAAACATGTCGGAATCATTGAAAACGATGAAATCGGAAAATCCCAAATGGGCAGTAGCCCGTTTGATTACTTTGGAAAATTGCGTATTAACTTTCTTATTCGCCTGATCAAATAGTTTCCCGTCCGGAAAAAAATTAATTGACGGAATAACCATTTTAGGAGTAAATACAGTCAGGTTTTGGTTTATTTGTTGGTATTCAGAAACTTCACCTTTGAGAACCTTTTTTCTATAAATGCTAAACTCATTTTCTTGAACAGCACTTTTAACGCTGGTTAGCCAGTCCATAGGTCTATTAATAAATAATACCCTATTATCTTTTGCCAATTCCTTAGCAATATCTCGGACATTACTGCCAATCGCACCGTCCCATGTTTGAGGGCTAATAACAACTATATCTTTATTCTTGATTTTAATCATCTTCAAAAATCAACATGGTAAAGTCTTTACTATTTTTACCGAGTTCAAGGTATAAGCTATTTTGATTCGAAAAAGTTTTCTAACCCTCTATGCGTAATTTTTTTAAAGACAAAAATACCCAGAGTACAGCAGCAAGTGTAACATCTGCGGGTTTGGGCATGATTAATTTCGCACTTCTTGCCCGCTGGGTTAATAAAGAAATCCTAGGGGAATGGGTTTTCTTTTTAGCTATCCTGGGTCTTTTGGAAATGGCAAGGACAGGTTTTTTGGGAAATGCGTTTCAAAAGCTCTACTTCGATAAAAAATCAGAATCCCATAAGAATGTTGTCATAGGATCTACATGGAAATTAGCTGCGGTAACCAATACAGTGGTTTTAGTTTTCAGTTTTCTTCTTTATCTGCTTTGCGCACTAGTTAATCCATCCTTTCCCTACGCCCATTTCTTTTGGTGGATACCTGCAGCTTTAATCGCCGGTCAAATAAATAATATTGGAGTTTGGCTTTTAAGTGCACGCGAAAAATACGTGGCTGTGCTTTGGATGATGTCTAGTATTCAAGTCATTTTCGCATTAGGCATCTATTTAATCAATGTTGAAATTCTACACCCAAATGAACTTATCTATATTTTCATTGCTTCACAATTTATCCCTGGGTTAGTCATTACTAGTCTTGGATATACTGGTATTTCCAATTGGAAATTGGGCAATAGAATGGGCATGCGAACACTTTTCAACTTTGGTAAATTCACTTTTGGGACATCGCTTGGAACTTCACTCTTAAAAAGTTCTGACACATTGTTACTTATGCCTTTCATGGGGCCTGCCGCAGTCGCGCTCTATGGAGTACCTGAGCGAGTTCTTAGGGTAATTGAAGTACCACTACAAGGATTTATTGCCGCTTATTTCCCGCCTATGGCTCAGGCCAACCAACAAGAGGGCTCCGTAGCTTTAAGACACCTTTTGCTGCGATCTATGGGGTACTTATTCTGGTTACTTTTATGCCCTTTGGCCCTTGTTTGGGTATTCACACCTGAATTAATACGATTAATTGCCGGACCAGAATTTACAGACTCTCAGGAGGTTTTGAAGATTTTCATTCTTTACATCATTCTCATTCCTTTTGACAGACTTAATGGAATGGCATTGGATATCTTGAACCAACCCAAATACAATTTGAGAAAAGTGATTCTAATGGTTTTGGTCAATATTTTAGGAGACCTTATAGTTCTGTTAAATGGCGGAGGAATTACCGGCGTGGCATATGTTTCAATCGCAACGTATTTTACGGGTATACTAGCAGGATTCTGGTACCTGAAGGGTTTTATACAGGTGAGTATAAGTGATATTTTTAAATTAGGCTGGATGCAGCTAATGAAGAAATCAGGACTTAACCATGTAACCTCTTTGTCTAGAAAGCATTAGAAACAAAATTCAATTTTAAATAGCATTATCCCTTGATTAAACCAACTCACGTTTAACTTTGGTATCAAACTACATATTATAAAGCCCAATGGATCCAAAATCCTTCATAGAAAACCACAAAGACCGCCTTTTATCCGAACTATTCGAATTACTTCGCATACCCTCGATTTCAGCAGACCCATCATATAATGATGATGTAGCCAAATGTGCCACTGCAATTGAAGGTCATATGAAAGCAATAGGTTTGGAAAATGTAGAGATTTACCCAACTTCTGGCCATCCAATAGTTTATGGAGAATGCTTAGTTGATTCTAAATTACCTACCGTGCTAGTCTATGGTCATTATGATGTTCAGCCCGCCGATCCAATTGAACTTTGGGATGCAGATCCATTTGAACCCGTAATTAGAAAAACAGATATTCACCCTGAAGGGGCCATCTTCGCGCGAGGTGCTTGCGATGACAAGGGACAAATGTTCATGCACCTTAAAGCTTTTGAAATACTTAAAGAGCAGGGGGATATTCCTTGCAATATCAAATTCATGATTGAGGGTGAAGAAGAGGTAGGCTCAATGAACCTTGAACCGTTTATAAAAAACTATCGAGATAAATTGGCATGTGATGTAATTCTCATCTCCGATACAGGTATGATTGCCAATGACGTACCATCCATTACCACCGGGTTACGCGGTCTAAGTTATGTTGAAGTTGAGGTAACAGGTCCAAACAGGGATTTGCATTCAGGCTTATATGGTGGAGCCGTCGCTAATCCTTTGAACATTCTTGCGGATATGATTGGATCTCTGCATGACGACCATGGTAGAATTACAGTTGAAGGGTTTTATGATGGGGTTGAAGTGGTCAGTGATGAGGAAAGAGAAATTATGTCTAAAGCACCATTTAGTCAAGATGAATTCAACGCTTCTATAGCTATACCCGCTGAAAAAGGTGAGTATGGATACACCACTCCTGAGCGCACTTCTATTCGACCCACCTTAGATGTCAATGGAATGTGGGGAGGATATATTGGAGAAGGTGCCAAAACCGTTATTCCATCAAAAGCCTTTGCGAAAATCAGCATGCGTTTGGTACCGGGCCAAAATCCGGATGAAATTACCCAGAAATTTATTGAACACTTTTCAAAAATAGCGCCTGCAAGTGTGCGTATTAACATAACACCACACCACGGTGGTTTGCCTTATGTAACACATACTTCAGACCCAGCTTACAAAAGCGCTTCAAAAGCTTATGAAACTACATTTGGGGTTCCTGCTCTTCCCGTTAGATCAGGAGGCTCAATTCCAATTGTAGCACTTTTTGAACAAGTCTTGGGTGCCAAAAGCATATTAATGGGCTTTGGTCTTGATAGTGACGCAATCCATAGTCCAAATGAACACTATGGAGTATTTAATTACTTTAAAGGAATTGAGACCATACCTTATTTCTATAAGTACTACGGCGAAGCTCAAAACAACGCAGACTAATACCTAGAGGCCACTCTATGAATAAAGTAGCTATGAAGATCGTAAGTTGCTTTGATTAAAGGTATTGTGAATGTAATACACCTTCTCTGCGTGTTTTATCAATTCCAATAAGTCTAGAATGATATTTACCTGCAATCGAACTAATCGATTACTGACGCTATTCAATGTGTAAAAATTTAATTCTTCACGCAACGCGTCGTTGAGCTTTTGTTCGACTCTTCTTGCTTTTTCCCCAAGTTGGCCACTCTCTTCATCCCTTCCAGATAAAATTTGTCTCCGTACATCATCTAAATACCGTTTAATTTCATCTTCTGCATCAATAATGAGGTCCAGGTACTCACTTCTGGGAACACCACCAAAATTTGTAATGTGATTCAAACAATTCTCACTAAGCTTAAATGCGACTCTATACAATTCCGTCATCCCTCTGTGGGCATTGATATGCAATTCTGCATAGAGAAGTTGGTCTTCAGCATTAAACATATCGCGTGTAATAAAGGCTTTCTTAAACGATTTCTCAAGCTTCTTACTGTCTGACGCTAATCGCTTGGAACACTCCAAAAGAATGTCTTTATTGGAACCAACAAGTGATCGTAATGCCAGTGTAACCATCTTGTCCAAGTTTCGCAAATCACTTCCCACTTCTTCCTTATGAACTTCAAATTGTTCGCTTAACTCCGATTTTATTTCAAGAGATTCAACATCCAAGTCAATTTCATCAGAATTTCGAAACTTCACATGAGAACGAATCAGCGTAATTCCCGCGAAGGCAACTACAGACAGCACCCCAACTTTCCCGCCATAAAACATGATTAAACCGAAAAGTGCAGATGCAGCGAAGGCTATGATAGCTGTCATGATCCAACCACCAATGACCTGTAAAACACCTGCAACCCTATAAACAGCACTTTCAATTCCCCAGGCACGGTCGGCAAGCGACGTTCCCATGGCAACCATAAAACTCACATAAGTAGTAGATAAGGGCAGCTGAAGAGAAGTTGCATAAGAAATTAAAATGGATGCCGTCATCAAATTGACCGAAGCACGCAGTAAATCAAAACTTGCTGTTGCATCCTCCATTTCCGCTCTATTATGAGCAAATCTCATATTTATTTTGTGAACTGCTCTTTGGCCTATAATCAACCCTAAAAATTTAGCTAGGGATACAAAAATCCCTACGATACCGCGAGACAATGCATTGGAATTAAACCTTTCTTCACCCTCGCCTTGACGCGCTAACTTTACTTCCGTCTGACTAACATTTCTTGCCTTTTTGGACGTCCACAATGTGATAACCATAATGGCACCAGCACCGAGCAGCATTACTATTGGCGCCTTAGCTTTTTCACCCAAAACATCCATAAAAAAGGACTCTGCAGGCACTCCAGCGAGTGACCATGCTTCTAAACTTTGCCACCCAGCAACCGTAACTCCAATAAAATTGACTAGGTCATTTCCTGCAAAGGCCATGGCCAAAGAAAAGGTTCCTGCTAGAACTATGAATTTAAGGGGGTTCAACGCAAAAGTTCGCTGCATTATGAACGTTGCTAGCGTCCAAAAAAGAGCGTTGCTAATCAGAATAATATCTGTATGTTCTACAATAAAGGCTCTCGTTTCGCTACTAATAAAACTCGCTCCTTTCAACCCCTTAATTAATAGGAAATACGTGATGGCTGTAATAGCTATTCCACCAAAAATCGCTCCGTATTTCTTAAGACCAACCTTTAGGTTAAACGTAAAAAGTAGACGGGTAATAAATTGAACTAAAGCTCCTGAGCTAAAGGCCACTAGGATAGATAAAAATATACCAGAAATTATTTTACCCGCGGTAGCGAAATTTATAAACTCCGAAAATTCAGCATCCAAATTTTGTTGGTAACTGTAGAGTAAACCAATTATAAATCCAGCTCCAAGTAATTCAAACACGATACTCACTGTAGTCGACGTTGGAAGCCCTAAACGATTATAGAAATCTAGAAGAATAATATCTGTTAGCATCACCGCAACAAATACCAACATAATATTATCAAAAGTAAAGAAGCTCGGAACAAAGACGCCTTTTCTTGCAACCTCCATCATACCTTCTGACGACACAGCACCTGCTAATACACCTACTGAAGCGATTATTAAAATTGTTCTGAACGAAGCAACTTTTGAACCTATTGCTGAATTCAAAAAGTTGGCCGCGTCATTACTAACACCGACTGTTAAGTCTATTACGGCCAGGCAAAAAAGGACGAATACTAAAACCTCGTACCACATATAAGGTAAATTCAACCGCTAAAATAGGTCAATAGAGAATGTTCAATGAGAACTTAAGGTTAAATTTGAGAACAGGTTGCTTAGCCATTTCAGTATGAACTTCAATAATTTAGAGAATTCCAACAGCTTGTATTTGCAGCAGCATGCCACAAATCCTGTCCATTGGCAAAATTGGGATGATTACTTACTGAAAAGCAATATACCCGGTAATCGTCTTCTAGTTATTTCTATTGGCTATTCCTCTTGTCATTGGTGTCATGTCATGGAAGAAGAAAGCTTTGAAGATGCTGAAGTTGCCTCAGTAATGAATAAACATTTTATTTCATTTAAGGTGGACCGCGAAACAAGACCAGATATAGATGCGCGATACATGAGTGCATTACAATTGATGACTGGAACAGGCGGTTGGCCGCTGAATATTATAGCTCTACCTGATGGTACCCCTGTATTTGGTGGCACATATTTTTCAAAACCTGATTGGATAGCAACCCTAAGGCAAGTTTCGGCTCTTTGGAAAACAGAACCTCAACAAGTATTGGATTATGGAATCCAAATGCAAGCCGGAATGGCAGAAATGATCGAGGTTAGCTTAACCCCTATGAAAAATCAATTTCGCAAGGAGGACTTTGATGATGTGGTCAACTTCTGGATGCGCACTATTGATCCTATTCACGGCGGGCCAAACGGATCCCCAAAATTTCCAATGCCTTCTAATTATAGTTTTCTCCTAGATTATAGCCTTCATTCTGGCAATACCGCAGCTTTAGAACACACCATATTAAGCCTGCAAAAAATGGCTTTAGGGGGTATTTACGATAGTATTCACGGTGGAATGACTCGTTACAGTACAGACCGATTTTGGAAAGTTCCTCACTTCGAAAAAATGCTCTACGACAACGCTCAGCTACTTGGACTATATGCCCGTGCATCAAGAGCAACCAAAAACAAGTTATTTTTAGACACGGCACATAGCATTGGTAAATTCTTGGAAAACGAAATGCTTTTAGATTGTGGATTATTTGCAAGTGCAATTGATGCCGATTCACCTACTCCCGAGAATCAAAAAGAAGAAGGAGGGTATTATACGTGGAGCGTGGATGAATTGAATGCGCTTTCTATACCAAACCGTGACTTTTTCAACGAATACTATGATATAACCCCTCATTCTAGCTGGGAAGGTAAATATGTTCTGCACCGCAGTAAACCCCTTCAAGAGGTTGCAACCCAACATAAAATATCGAATACAGAAGCTTTAGAATTGGAAAACAAGTGGAAATCTATTCTAATCGACGCCGCTAAAAAAAGGGAACACTCGCACCCAAAACCTGTTCGTGATCCCAAGGCACTGACAAATTGCAATGCTATGCTGGTTCAAGGATTTTTTGAAATGCATCTTGCCGCACCAGAAAACGGATTCGATTCTTTAGCTCTCAACTTACTTGATTCGATTGAAGGATTACTTGTAAACGGCCATAATGTACTTCATGAATTGAACGGTAAAAAAGGCTTTTTAGACGATTACGCTACCTTAGGAATTGCCTTACTAAAAGGATACGCCTTAACCGGTGTTGAAGACTACGTCAATAAGGCCACTCAATTAGCAGAAGAAATTCATTCTCAGTTTTCTATGGATGGAAGCCCTTTCTACAAGTATTCTAGCGACACTTTTGCTAAATGGCAAGAAGTTATTGAGATTGAGGACAATGTGATTCCAAGTGCCAATTCATATGTTGCTCAATTCTTTGGGGAGCTTGCTACATATAGTGGTGCAAGAACTTGGGCAGAAAAGAGTTCTAACATGGTGAGCAGTATTCATGGGAAAGTATTTAAAAACGGTCAAAATTTTTCAAATTGGCTCAATATTGCTCTTACTCAGAGTTATTCCTCTAAAGAAGTTGTTACCATTGGAACACATTGCAGTAATTTACTTGGTTCCATCACGAATTCAAATTACCGGCCTAACACCCTCTTCTTGCAGAGTCCAACCTCTGGTACTCTTCCATTAACACTTGGTCGTAATCCTGCAGAAAACACATATTTCATCTGCAGTCATGGATCATGTTCACTACCAACAAGTGACAAGCAAGTCGCGGTAGAGCTATGGATGTAATAGAGCATAGATGTTCTTGGTGCACGGGCTCTGAGTTGTACCAACATTATCATGATTTTGAGTGGGGCCGGCCGGTGCGTGATGAGCAAAAAATGTTTGAATTTTTGACTTTAGAAACCTTTCAAGCGGGTTTAAGCTGGATTACAATTCTCAAAAAACGAGAGAATTTTCGAGAGGCATTTCACCAGTTCAATATCAAAAAAATAGCAGCGATGAATGAGCAGGATATCGATACATTAATGAATAATGTGGGCATTATACGAAACCGAAAAAAGATAGAAGCTGCCATACATAATGCGCGGATTCTTCTAAGACTTCATCAAAAGGGAACTACATTGGTAGATACATTATGGGCTTATATGGATAATACGCCACTGGACAATCAGAGAAAGCACCTCGGGGAGGTTCCAGCGCTTACACCGTTAGCTACTCAAATATCAAAAGACCTCAAAGCAATTGGATTTAAGTTTTTGGGACCCACGACCACCTATGCCCACATGCAAGCATGCGGAATGGTCAATGATCACCTAGTCTCATGCCCATTTCACAAAGATTGTCTAGAGTAAGTTTTTCTTGGACTTAACCGCAACAAAATCCTTTAAGTAAAAGGGCTCAAAATAAGCGACGTCTTCTTCATTCATCCCTCCTGCACTGATGAGTTGATTCATGAATAAAGCATTTGGAAAACTATTTTGGCTATAGGTCCAGTGAGGACTTCCATGTAACTCTTTAACCTTTTGTGCGGCATCACCAATTACAAGAACTTCTTTTTCCCTCCATTCTGGCCAAGAATCTGTATGCACCACTTCAGCATGTTCTATACCAATGGCAACAAAAGAAGTCCCTTCTCTTTTCCACTTCAAGGCATAAACCTCATCCCTGCGAGCATCTAAAACAGACAAGACAAAATCTTTGTGAATTGCATTGAAGTCAAAACAACCCAAAGTTGGCATGCTGTATAATTTTTTTCTTGAAGCAAAACATATTCCCTTGGCAGCACTTACACCAATACGAAGACCTGTATATGAACCCGGACCTTTCCCGACACAAACCCCAGAAAGTTCTTCAAAAGAAAGGTTGGCCTCATCCATGATTTCTTTGATGAAACCATGCAAACGCTCTCCGTGTATATATTTATCGGAAAATTGAGAACGATGCGCTATGCAAACACCTTTTGAAACTAGGGCAACACTACAATTCTTCGTTGCCGTTTCAATGCATAGGATCATTTTTTTTCTTGAAGTTTAATGCTTGAGCCCTTCTTTAGCTGGCGAGACACCGCACTATAAGGACCAATGACAATTTCCGTGCTGTCAGCTACACCTTCCAAGATTATGAATTCATCATCTTGTATGCCACTTTTAACAACGTTGACATCCACTTTTTCCCCTACTGGAATAAATACCACTTCAAAACTTTTGTCTTGTTCATCACTATTCCCATAGGCCCTTGCGGTTGCAGAGGTATCTTCTCGTACTGCTACCGCTTGTATAGGAGCAACAAGGGCATTTTTTACCTTATTAGTGATGATTTCTACTGTTGCTGTCATCCCGGGTCTAAACGGGTTCGCCCCGTACTTTTCTTCTAAATGAGCGTAGCTTTCATTAAGGATTCTAATTTTTACTTCAAAATTGGTTACTTGATCGGCAGAAGCACCCATAGCCAAATTTGCACTGTTCGCGATCTCACTTACAGCACCCTCAAATTTTTCACCTAAGAACGCATCTAACTCAATAAGTGCTGTATCGCCGAGCATAAGCTTTACGATATCATTTTCATTCACTTCAACCAATACTTCCATGGTATCCAATTCTGCGATTCGCAGCATCTCAGTACCGGTCATGGTTGCTGTACCTACTACGCGTTCACCAAGCTCAACATTAAGTTGAGTTACCGTACCAGAAATTGGGGCAATAATAGAAGTGCGTTTCAAATTTTTGTATGCCTCATCCAAATTTGCTTCTGCACTTTGCAAATTGTATTGAGCGCTTTCTTTCTGTAATTCTGCAACGGTGATAGCACGCTGTGCCGCATCATATTCTTGTTGAGATATGGCTCCCTTTTCGAAAAGAACTTTATTGCGCTCCCAAAGCTTATTCGCTTCGATTAAACTCGCCTTGCTTTGGGCAACTGTTGCCTTAGCGCTATTAACAGCAGCTCTTGACCTAGTAATTGCACTTTCGTACAAATCCTGATTAATCTTGACCAGCAGAGCACCTTCTTCCACATATTGACCATCAACAACATGTACTTCAATAATCTCACCACTGACTTCAGGACTCATTTTTACTTCAACCTCAGGCTGAATCTTTCCGCTTGCTGTCACAGACTCCACAACCGTCCTTTTATGTATGTAGCCAGTGGTTACTTCAATTGCGCTAGAATTGCTGTCAATCCAACCTTGTTTTTTCGCAACAATGGCGAGTATCACAAGTATTATTACTGGTAAGACTATTTTATAATTGATTTTCATGTGTAGTTTAGGTTAAAGGGATATTTGGTTGAACAGATAAAACTCAAGGACCTTTACCTTGAAGAGGTAGTCAAATTTAGTTTGAATTTCTTGACTCTTTGCCGCTAAGTATTGGTTCTTAGATAAACCTAAATCAAAAGCACTAATAACTCCTTCATCAAAATTGAGCTGGGCATTATTCAAAGCCAATTCCGATGCCTGTGCAGACGCATTTGCTGCATTAAATAGGGCCAACGAATTTTTCGCATCTACTAATGCCCTTTCTATGGTTTGGCGCACAGCTAGTTCGCTAGCTTTCTTATCTAGGGAAGCATTATTTTCTTGAATTTTAGCCCGTTGAACCGCAGCATGAGTAGCTCCCCCATTAAATAGTGGAACTTGAAAACCAAAGCCAATGAATTGATTCCAGTTATCTGAAAGTTGATTACCAACCGTATACTTAATTTGAGAATTCGGATCAGGGACATTAATTACCTGAGGAATCTGTTCAATATTACCGGTTAAAGGATCTTCAACTAATGTATAGGTTGTTAATTCCACAAAGTCCGTGAAATAAGGTAAGCCTTGTACATAATTTGAATTCAATTGTGCTAGAAAAAATAGGTTTGGGTACCTCGCAGAATTGGCCAGTTTGATGCCATATTGAGCACTTTCCAAGTTAGCTTCAGCAGCTCTAACAGCCGGTTGATTTTGGACGGCCTGATTTTTCAAATCATCCCTACCGTAATCATTAAGGCTCAATTGATTGAGATTAACTTCCGGTACTTCAATATCAAAAGACTCAAAATCTGTTTCAAGCTGTAAAATTTGAAATAACTGCAACTTACTTAGTAGAACCGCATTAACCGCACTTGTCAAATTCCCTTCATCCCCTTTTGTTTGAGCGACACTTTGGAGATAATTGTCTTTAGAAATGGCACCGTTTTCAAAAAGAATCTGCGTACGTTCCAAACTTTTCAAAGAGGTATTTAACTGGCCTTGGGCAACGGATTCAAGTTGAAGATTTACTATAATCTGTAGGTAAGCAGAAGCAATATTCAAAAATGTATTATTCTTAACCTCTTCTAATTGATAGAGAGCAGCCACACTATTCAATCTGGATTGCTGTAATTGATAAATATTCCTGCCTCCTGAAAGCAACGTCCAATTTCCAGATGCCGTTGTACTTAGCGTTTGTCTTGATCCTGGTTGACGAGTATTGGTTATCGGATCAATGGTCAACCCAAAATTCCAATAATAACCTCCATTTATGTTCGCTGTTGGTAAAAACGCTAGCTTACTTTGCCATTGAGCAAGGTCCGCATTGGCAAGAGCATTATAGCCTCTTTGGATATCTATATTGTTTTCCCGAGCATGCTCTATACATCTATTTAATGACCACTTCTCTTGGGCATTTAGTATAGAACTCATTATTAAAAATGAGCAAACAATTAGACTAGATTTCTTCATTGGTACTACTGTAGGTTTAGTGGTACTTCGAAGATAGGATATTTAGTTGGCTTTTCGGGCTCGATACAATCTATAAGCTATGCCGCCAATAATGAGATACGGAAAGATCATCAAATATAAAATCCCATAATTGAGCCCTGGTCCAAATCCACCTCCATTGGCACTCTCCGCTACCGCCTTGCACATACTACACTGAGCAAAGCCCACAAACGGCATGAGTATCAGTAATACGATCAACCCCAAATGCCTCATCAGTAATAGGGTTGCATGAACAGATATACGAGTACTCCAGTGAAACTCACATATAACCATATAGGAAAGGAGAATTTTGTTATTTTTTTATGTTTCTCAATATTATTGGTCCAACCTCTAAATATGCTTAGCAGTGCCAAGGGTATGACCGGAACGCTCAGAATGATATGAGATATGAGAATAAAAAAGTATACGCTTCTAATTACCCCTTCACCTAAAAATTTAGCACTAGGATGGGTAGTATGATAGACAATGTATGAAATCAAAAAAATAGAACTTAGAAGTAATGCTAGAAGCATGAAGGTTCTATGTATGATTACTTTCTTACTCTTTATGGCAAAAACAGCAAGAATGAGAAATACGAACGTCATTCCATTGAGAACAGCGTGGACGAGTGGTAATGTGCTAACAGCAGTATTCTCTATCAACCCTAGACTCTCCTTCCATTTACCTGGCATGAACATCATAAGCGCAACAGCCACAGGAACAACAGCACTAACGATATAAATAAAATTTAGAACCTTCTTATTTTCTGGTAATTTAATCATCTAACAAGTTGTGTTTGTCACGTTCATACTCCGCAATTAATACCTTAATGTCCGATTCTAAATCATTCAACTGAGTTACTTCTAGAACATCATAAGAGCCTACAATGTTTCCTGAATCGTCTTTTCTGCTTCTAATATTTCCATTCCAATCCACAATGATAGCATTTGTGCTATGAAGGAAGCCTCCTTCTGCGGTTTGATCTTCGAATGCATTTAAAAATAATCCTTTAGCTAAATCATAAATTTGTTCTTTACCACCAGTTACAAACATCCATTTATCAACGCTATAGTTTCTTTCTTTTTGGTAAAATGCAAGAGCTTCAACACTATCTCTATCTGGATCAACAGTAATACTTAGCAACTTAAAATCAGGATAACCCTTGAATCTATTCTCAATTTCATTGAGATGAAAATTCATTGCCGGACAAATTGAAGGACAATTAGCAAAGAAAAAACTCACCACATAGATGGTTGAATCCAAACCTTCGTTCGTTACCATTCTATTCTGAGCAGAAAGCAATTCAAAATCAGGGATTTCATAATACAATGTATCCTGCTTTTCTTCATCATAAACTTTCTCTCCTACGTAGTCTAACGTCTGAAAGAAAACTTCATTTTGCCCGTAAACAAAAATGATATAAACTAAAGCGGGTAGCACCAATACAGCTATTAGTGCTACCCGTTGAAATAGAGTTATTGTCTTCATTATGTAAAGAGGTATGTACCTTCAGTAAGCAA
>Ga0255753_1002415_pt1 | contig 20676 bp, 12 predicted proteins | sample 041ome_10_FD_179953 | JGI IMG/M metagenome (GOLD analysis project Ga0255753, IMG submission 179953) | Coastal salt marsh microbial communities from the Groves Creek Marsh, Skidaway Island, Georgia - 041412US metaG (version 2) | ecosystem: Environmental > Aquatic > Marine > Intertidal zone > Salt...
GTTCCCACTCAATTGTCCGTTTGGAAGGAGTGTTGTTTGAGGGGGTAAAGGTGACGTATTTGCGTATGTGACATTTGAATCACTGGATGCTTCGAGGGTCAGAGCAAACCCTTTGGCGTACTCCACATTTCCCAAATTACTTGCTGTTGTCCACGTCACTGTATCGGAATACGTAATTCCAGTGGGGAAAGATGCAACCGCCGAATCTGCTCGGATGACACTCAGTGAATACGTTCCACGTGCTTTTGCTGGGAGTGTACATCGTAACACACTGGATGATACGTATGTCGTACTACTTGCATTTGTGGTCCCGATAACAACCAATGTGGCCGGACCGAACCCTGTACCATTGACTTGGATATATCCACCATCTAATCCGAGAGATGTATCATCGATCGGTACCCAATTGGCATCGGTAATTTGGACACTGTTGATGATGAGCGGAAGAACCACACCAGTCAAACTGCTTCCGTTTCCCACAAAGGAAGATGCAGTGACTGTCCCCGTAATATTCGCAACATTGGCATCAATACTACTCGCCTGAATCACGTCCAATGCTTGCGTCAATCCGGTGATGTTTGCTGCCACGATCCCCGACAGTCCACTCCCGTTCCCAACCAATGACCCGTTCTCTTCCTTGAGGACCACATTGCCCAGATGCAACGTGTTGGCAGCTAACCACAAACTTCCGAACCGTTTGTCAGCGCTTCCCAGATCGTATGTTTCGGTACCCGCAGGAAGGAGGGCATTGGGCGTCACTTCGAGGGCAGAGACACTGTTGGATGCGAGACCCATGGAACCCGTATCCGCATTCGCAAGAAACAGACCGGTCGACGAGGCATTGGCAAACGCGATACTCGGTTCCTGTGGACTGCCCTCCTCAAAAATCCGGATCTGGGCAGTGGGTTTGACTTGGCCACGGAAGGTTAAGACCATTCTATATATAGAGTTACATATTTAAATAGATGGCAAATCAGTAGAGTGCGTAAAACTCTGTAATGGCGACGTACCCATTGTTCACGATTCGAATGTACCGCGGATTGTCAGAACCATATTGCTTACATATATATTATTAATTCTTCAACGGGAATGCTGTTGGGACAAGGTAATTGGTTGCGGACGATACGCCGAAAACGGACCACAACTGTGTTGGGACCTGTCCACAGAGATGGAGACCACCGCTCACATCCTTGATAATGGTCGTATATCCAAAACACACAAAGTCGCTCACCTGTTTTCCTGCAAGAGATCCGTTTGCATTGATCACGGTTGCATAGGATCCTGATGTAGAATTCACTCCACACTGACCAGAGCTTTGAGATCCCCATGTTACCAACTCACCATTGTTCGAAAGTGCTGCAAAATGATAGTATCCACAATCCAGTTTGGTGAACGTTCGGCCACCTAATGCCGAGTACGTGTTCTGTATACAGTAGAAGATACTCGTTTGGTTGTTGGTCATATACGGATCATATGCACCATTATATCCATCAGTATCGGTCGGGCTCCAGTATGGCCGGTAGTATCGACTGTATCGGAGATGAAGTGTCCCGTCAGTGGCCAATATCCAAAGACACCTAGTTGCGTATTGGAAGTTTGTTACCACACAGTGAAGGATTTCTTTATTTCGGATCGATTCCACGGTATTTCCATTATTGTGATTGTCATTCGATAAGTCTCGCAAAGTCGGAGTCATTTGCCAGTTATTGTGGTACACGACTGTTGAATTCGACCCGTAATTATTATTCGCCGACAGGCCTTGCAAATAGACCTTGTTCTTACTCCACGCAACAAACATCTCATTATTATAATCTTTTGTCATCCCGATGATTGGTGACGGGGGTGGGGTTACCAAGCCTGTCGGTGTCCCCTGCGTGTAATACGTTGTTGAAGGGCTATACGTTCTAGAGATCAGATCTGGAATGTAATATCTTGTTCCATAAGTTCCATGCTGATTTATTACACCGTACCCCCATCCATAAATCTTACCCGATTGAGTTAGGTACATGTATGTAAGACCAGCGGCATTTACTTCTCTACAAAGTGGCCATCCATACGTCTCTGTAAAGTCAACAAAATCGGTGATGGATACTTTTTCCAGTCCAAGACCCAAATGACAAGATGTCGAGATTGACTCATTATTCCAATTCGAAACGTTCGCCGATAACGCAGTCTGAGACCCTCGTCCGTGAATATGTCCGTCGTCTGTGATAGCAAACGTTGCAGATGCATCGTTTCCCGTGATAGAGATGATTTTCCGTCCAGATAACGATCCAGATAATCTCAACCCACCAATTGAGGGTGAATTACTAGATGCCAATGCGAGCTTTGACTCTGTGAAGAGTCCAAACGTCTTCCTGAGCACGTCAAACTGTATGAAAACGGAAAAATCGTGGTACTTTCGTAAAAAGGTATAATCGCTGCCAAGGAATACAAGGGGGATATCTTTTACCGTGGTCGATTTCCCGGTTTCATCTCTGATCGTGGTGGACAAAGTTTGACTTTGTGTGACCGAATTGGCCATAACAATGTTTCCAGAAACGAGTCCATTGCTTGTCCAGGTTATATTTGCTGATGATGTCGACACAGAGAAAGTCGTATTGGAACTACCAGACACGAGGGTATTGAGATCGAGAGTAAACGCGTCGCCATTCCACGCGACAAGGTCTGATTCATCGACCCGAAAACTACCGTTATACTCCAAGTATCCGTCGGAAACGGCCATTCCACCACCACCCATCACAATTGGTTGGACGGTCTTGATATCTGTGCCCATATCTGGCGTATACTCAACCACAAGTTGTGTGTTGGATACGTACTTTGCGGGCGCAGACACTGTTTCCTGTACTCCATTATGCGAGAAAAACACGTACGCTCCACCGGGCACAAAGTCTGTTCCGTTCACCACAAATCGACCTCCTACAGGGGCACTCAAATCCGTAGTCACTGCGTTGTTGGAATCGACGTACTGTACATTCGATGCAGAAATGGGCGTTGAGAACTTCGTCGAGACCCCTTGAATTGCCTCCTGTAGATCCAAGAAACTGACGGGATTGCTCATGTATACTACAATATATATATATTAGTATACATGCTGGCAACAGTAAAGAATATATCGTTTTCGGTGAAGCATGCTCATGAACTTCCTCCGATGCCCGTTGAGCAATCTCCACCGAGACCCGATACCATGTATGGAGTGTTTCAGGTGACGTTCCGTGTGGAAGCCAACCAGAAATCTCGGGAGTTGACACACGATGTTTGGCGTCCAGTAGACGATGTGGGGTACGATGGATTTGTCACGCACGAGGTCAGGGACAGTATCATAGCCGAGGCGTGGACGTATGTTCGAGGATCAGCAGCACGCTGGGCAGAGTATGTTTCTAACGTGTGTCCAATAGGGTGTCAAATTGACTGTGAAACTGGATGTCTCTGTTGACTATAAGGCCATTGCGTCAATAATATCATGCAGTGCTTGGATGACAACTGCAAACAGTTTATTGTAATGGATCGTCAAATACTGTTCTCCGGACCGGCTGTGTCCCAATTGGTCCAGATCGAACGGTGCTGGGGATACACACTGATCCAATCCGAGATCTTGCAACTCTTGAGCTAATAATCCAATGTCGTCGCCCCGCATCGGTAAGCCGGGAATGTCGTCTCGCCAAGTGAATGTATACCCGTGCAATTTCTTGATGAGTTCGACAGCATTCTGAATTGGTTGGATGTTCGATTTCAGGCGTTTATCGGATGCAAACGCCGTGATATTTCCACCAGCAAACACATTCCCTGTTGTTGTCACTTCCCCGTCTATGAGAATGTTCGATACAACGTTTCCTATGCTGATGTTGCCTACATTCGCAACGTTCGCGTCCACACTACTCGCCTGAATGATGTCCAGTGCTTGTGTCAATCCATTGATGTTTGCAGCTGTCAAATTCGACAACCCGCTGCCGTCTCCAACCAACTGGGCACTTGTCGACAACGATCCGTCTTCATCCTTAAGCACCACGTTCCCCAAATACAATGTGTTCCCGCTCAAATACAGACTGCCGAATGAATTGGTCGACGAACCCAGATCGTACACACTGTTACTTTGAGGTACAAGGGCTGTGGGCGTGACGGTGAGCACGCCACTTCCATTTGCCGAAATGCCCAGATTGCCGGTCTCGAGGTACACACCTGTCGTCGTTGCATGATTGAACGAAAGCATGGGTTCGCTCGCACTTCCGTTCTCGAGTAATATGGGAACGCCAATGCTCAAATTCCCACCCACAATCAGTACGGAGGCATCAATCTCACCTTCGAGGATGATTTCACCGTCCACATTCCCATCCAGCACCACGTCCGCGTCAATGTTGCCACTCAACGCAGCAGCATTCAGGGATTCCAAATAGTACCCGTTACCAACGAAACTTGTCAACGTGTTCCCCAGCGTCTGTGGAAGGACACTCTGAGAAATGACGCCTTCCGTCAAACTGCTCGCGTTACTGCTTGCTACGCCTTCGAGGAGTGCCCCGTTCCCCAACAGATACGTCGCAGACACGTTGCCGTTGACAAGAAGTCCATCCGTCGAGATCTGTGCCACTTCGGTTCCTCCCGCAGCAATGCCGAGGGTATTGGCACTTGCCCGATACATACCCAAATCCAGTTCGGAACGGAAGGCATACGAGGGTGCTGCTTCTGTCCCATCCGTATTGGCCAGCACGAGATTCCCTGTCAGGTTGCCCAGAACATCAAAATCTTCCTCGACGTACCCACTTGTCAAAATCGACACATTACTCAACAGGCCTCCGTCTCCGTAGTACACATTGGCAGTGACTGTAGACACATTCAAATTATCCACAACGGACTCGATGCCGGTCAACAAAGCTCCGTTTCCAATGAAGACAGTCTCCTCGTTTCCAATGGTTGTAGGGAATCTATCCTGTGAAAGCGTCCCCTCGGTCAACAAACTAGCGTTTGAGGAACCCACGTTGGTCAACTGACTCCCATCTCCAATGAATGATGTCTGAGCATTCCCGATGGTTGTGGGTAATCTGTCCTGTGAAAGCGTCCCCTCCGTCAACAGACTGGCATTCGAGGAACCCACGTTGGTCAACTGGCTGCCGTCTCCAATGAATGATGTCTGAGCATTCCCGATGGTTGTGGGTAATCTGTCCTGTGAAAGCGTCCCCTCAGTCAACAGACTGGCATTTGAGGAACCCACGTTGGTCAGCTGGCTTCCGTCTCCAATAAAGGCATTGGCAGTAATGATGTTGGCCGTAATGGTCTCCGTCGCCAGCTCGATGAATACATTCGCCAGGTCTGTTTGTACGATATTGATTTGAGTTTGCTGCTCACCAGCATTGCTTTCCAGTGCTGTGATCTGGGCTTGTTGGTCCACTGCATTCCCCTCGAGTGATGTGATCTGGGCTTGTTGGTCCACTGCATTGCTTTCCAGTGCTGTGATCTGGGCTTGTTGGTCCACTGCATTCCCCTCGAGTGATGTGATCTGGGTTTGTTGGTCCACTGCATTGCTTTCCAGTGCTGTGATCTGGGCTTGTTGGTCCACTGCATTCCCCTCGAGTGCTATGATCTGGGCTTGCTGCTCTCCTGCATTGGCCCAGAGATTGGTGAGTTCTGTTTGCTGCTCACCCGCGTTGGCCCACACACTTATCAACTCACTCTGTTGGTCTCCAGCATTTGCCCACAAATCACTCAGGCTTGTGTCCAATCCGACGACATTACTGATGGCTAAGTTTCCACGTAATGAGTCGGCCGCAAAGCTTCCAAATACGGTCACAAGTGCATCCGACGGGCTCTGGGTTGTGTTATTGAGCAGTGTAGATGATCCGTGTGCAAACGCAACATTTCCCCAGTTGTACATCTGCATAACAACATTACCATCGTCCACAAACCGGGCGAGAGACTCTGCACCCGTTTGCAAGACATCGACGGCTGGACCTGTTCCCTGATTATGTACCACCAACTGCTCTGAAATTTCGACCTGTGAGTCTACGTATACGACATTCCCACTATCAATGATCAAATTGCCCTGTAGTCGAGTGTTTCCACGGACTGTGAGGGAATCTGCAATGGTGGTCGGAAGATCTGCAAGGACAGTTGCATACAAATTCCCAGTCGTAAACGTGTCAGTGTACCCCTGTACGGTGGTGCTCAGTGTATCCACATTCGTTGACAGTGTATCCACATTCGTTGACAGTGTATCCACATTCGTTGACAGTGTATTCACATTTGATGACAGGGTACCCACGTTACTGCTGAGCGTGTCCACATTTGATGACAGGGTATCCACGTTGCTGCTCAGGGTATCAATATTGCTACGGACATAACTGCTTAGAGCATCCGTATTGGCTGACAGGGTGTTAACGTTCGATGAAAGGGTATCCACGTTGCTGCTGAGAGTGTCCACGTTGCTGCTGAGCGTGTCCACGTTGCTGCTGAGTGTGTCCACATTTGAACTGAGGGTGTCGATGTTGCTACGGACGTAGGAACTCAGAGCGTCTGTGTTTGCTGACAGGGTGTCCACGTTGCTGCTGAGAGTGTCCACGTTGCTGCTGAGCGTGTCCACGTTGCTGCTGAGTGTGTCGATGTTGCTACGGACGTAGGAACTCAGAGCGTCTGTGTTTGCTGACAGGGTATCAACGTTGCTGCTGAGCGTGTCCACATTGCTGCTGAGCGTGTCCACATTGCTGCTGAGCGTGTCCACATTGCTGCTCAGAGTGTCCACATTGCTGCTGAGCGTGTCCACATTGCTCCGGACATAGGAACTCAGTGCATCCGTATTAGCTGACAGGGTATCCACGTTACTGCTGAGCGTAAGGATATTGGCATTCGAAGCCTCGAGCGTTTGGACCAGTCCCACGACATTTGCAGGCAAGATATTACTCAACTGCCACCCATCTCCCACGAAAAAATCCATCACTGCCGTTTGTCCGGAGATGTTCCCGTATACGTGTGGCGTATCGATCGACTGAGAAACGCTTACGTTGCCCAACACACTCACCAGGGCTCCGGTCGGCGCGGCAGTCAATGTATTTAGCGACGCGTCCAGACCACTCGCAAACGCAACTGATCCTTCGTCATAGATCTTAAACACGACATTCCCGTCATCCTGCGCTTCCATGATCGGCTGTGCACCCGACTGTTTTACGATCAGGGCAGCTCCGTCCCCAGCATTGTCCACAATGATTTGTTCGGATGTCCGGATTTCCGAGTCGACGTATACCACATTCCCGCTTGCCACAATGAGGTTCCCGAAGACACTCAGATTGCCCAGAATGTCGGCGTTGTTCGAAACTGTCAATGTCGGAGTCGTGATGGACTGATCGACAATTGCTGTCTGGCCCAGAAGGTTTCCGTACAATTGAGATGTCTTCACGGAGGTATTTGCAAAGAGTGTCTCAGATGTGATAGTCGGTGCTGTCAGAGTATTGAATACCGCCGACTGGCCAAAGATGTTCCCGAAGACATTGCCAGTGAGTGCTCCAGAAACAGTCACGTTATTCAGTACGGGCGTATCACTTAACACCACATTCCCTGTACCTGTCTTTGTGGTCACACCCGTGCCTCCGTGCTCAACTGCCAAAACACCGACAGTTGCGTTCGACACGTTCAATGTATGCAATCCAACCGCGTTTCCAGTAAAGTTGGCCAGGACATTTGCCATGGTCGTTGTACCTTTGAAGACTGCATTCGTATTCAGCACAACTGCACCCGTTCCCGTTTTGAAGGTCGTTCCCGTTCCTCCCGCGCTCACCGGTAACAGGCCATTCGCATACGTCAAACTCACGTTTCCTATGATATTTGATGAATAGATATCACCCAGCACGGTCAAACTGTTTGAAATGATGGGATCAATGTTGGCAACCAACGTATTCCCAGTTCCCGTTCGATGGGGATCAGTTTCTCTCCACCGGGGCAAAACACCCACGGTATTGCCTATGGGGACTCCGTATGCACCCACCAAATTCGCATGGAGGAAGTCTGTATACACATTGCCATGAATCGTGAGAGTATTGCTGAGCGTTGTCAAATCGCCTTCGAGGGTCACGTTTTTCAGGACGGGTTCCACATTCAACACAGCTGCTGATCGACCGGTACTGATGGTTACGGCGGTTCCTCCGTGTTGCACGGATAAAACACCAGTCACGTTGCCCAAGTTGACTGTTCCACCACCCACAACATCTCCTGCTCGTTGAATGGCCACGTAATCGATGTACACATAGTCTGGCACAGTAGTCGTATTCGTAATGAGCCAGCAATCAATCTTCTGTGGATTTCCTGCCCCGATATCCTGGCCATTCACAACAACTCTGTTGGTGATTTTGACGTAATTCCAGCCCGGTGACCTGATAATGGATGACGGAATGGGCACAGACGATCCTGGAATGAGGACATTGTGACCGCCTTCTTTATTGAAATAGATCTCGTATTCGAGGTACGTCAGCGTCGGTTCTGAAGCGTTCAAACCCGAATCACGACCTGTGGATGTTTTGTCAAAGGTCAACTTCATTGTCCCTTCTGTGGTCAACGCGGACACGACATAGTACCCTGTAAAAAACGTATCGAATTGCCATTCTTCCTGGTACTGGTTCCATGGCGGAGTGACGAACGACATGACTTGCTATGAAGGATATATATTTGTTTGAACTGCTGATTACAATTTCAGGACCGGATGTGTACAGGATGCGTACAAAATATTTACGAATAGGGTTGACATGTCGACTCCCGTTCTCTCTCATACGTCTGCTGCAGCATCTTCTGTGTATTAGGTTCGTAGCCTGGGTACAATGTCCTCGGAATACGTGTCGGTGTATCGCTTGTAATCATCGTCACTGAGACCAGGAGCGTATGATCGATTCCGTGCGCATTGTACACAGTCCCTCGTCCAGTCTCCAAACGGATCGAAAGACCGTGCATTTTCCCAATCGGATGAAACTCGGGCGGCGTAAAGCTCGAGAAATTCATACGTTCGTCTCTGTACCCGCCAGAATTACCCCCCAACTTCACAAGGCCCAACCCGGGGGTCATGCGATCAAACGCCACCAAATCGCGGTGGGTATGCTGCTCAATCTCTGGACTCCGGATCACCACATACCGTTCCCCGGTCAAATTCACCTGACCCGGTGCGTCCACTCCGTACCCCACCTGCGTCACCATCACGTCGACAGACAGCGCGTCCTCCGGGTACGTCGTATCGCCCGCAGTCAATGTACCCACTACCTCACGGAACGCCAATGCTCTGTACACGCTCACGTCTGGATCGGCATCAATCACAACTGTATACGCTTTCCCCTCCACCAATTCCTTGCTCGCAGAAACTGTCCCCGACCCCAACCGAACAGATGGAATATCTGCCAATATACGGAAAGTCGTGTACGTAGATTCGATAATCACCCATTGCCCGTTTAAATTCCATGTTGTCGCGCCGTCAATGGTCACAATATCACCCTGTTCCAAGTCATGGTCTTCAACGGTCGTGAACTTGACCTGTCCGGCCACGTACTCGGTCTTCAGAATGTCCAGTTTGGTCGTCTGTGCATCCAACACAGCTGTCCATGCCGTTGTGTCGTCAGCCGTACACGTAAAATTCTGTACAGTCGCATCTTTGTCCACATCCACAATCGATCCCGTAATCACTGTGCCTTCTGGTGCTGTGCCCCTCACGGTGACGCTGTACAACAGTCCACTGGTCTCGGCCGTGAAAGTCTGACGAATCCCCGAGGACGCGGAGATTGCGTACTCGGTCGTTTCGATGGGCACGGGACCAACATAGGTGAGTGCTCGTTGTTTGGTCGTGGGAACGCTGACAAAGGTATCGTTTGCCAGGTTGGTATCGGTCGTGAACCGTAACGTCCCGTTCCAATTCACGTTTGTACCCAGGGCAGTCGCCGGTGTCCCGAAACCGAGGACAAACCGGATGCTCGACGACCCCATGAACACGGTGAAGGGTTCGCTTCGGGTCAACGAAATACGGTTCGTGAGGTCGATGGGCACCGAGTTGGGCTGGATTTGTAGTGGGGCATGGTTCTTGCTCAGAGCGGCGGTTTTGAGGGCCGTGTTCAATGCCTGGGCCAAAGTCGCCGTGTTGTAGTCGCCTGGTGGAACGGCAACTTCGACGAGCGTGTTACTGGACAGTGCATCGTTGTACGAGGTATACAGACCGGGTGCATACGCCAGCACATTGTGTCCCGATTCCACGCTGTATTCTGTTCGGGGAATGGATGCGTCGACGATGCTGACACCGACTACATTCTTAAACGGTTGTGGGAACGGAATGTAATATTGGGAGGGTGTGGGGTAGGCATTTGTGTCGCGCATGCTTGAGTCCACCACCATTAGAAACGATCTACGTGTCCCGTGCGCGAGCATATACTGCACGTCCTCCATACTCATACTACAACAAAATATTATCGAATATGTTGCAGCAGCTGCGTCATCCTGTATACCCCTTCACGTGCCACCTCATCCATCGGCGTATGGAACAGGATATCTGTATCCACCAACTCCAACTCCACCTCGTGCATACACTCCTCGTCCGTGTTCGAGGTCACCTCCGTCAGATCGTACGCCCAATATCCCACGATGTACCGGGTTCGAATCTTGTTCCTGACCAAGCACACCGAGGACGGGGGCGGCGGCGGCGTGGGCACCAGTTCTTCCTTCGAGATGGAGCAGCGGACGGTGTACGGGCTGTTCATACCCCTGTCCATACACTGGGAATCCTCGACAGGCAAATTCCCGGTGTACTGTCTCGTTTTGCGGATGCAGTGCAGGGGAGGTGGCGGTTTTGTCTCGCCTTGGTCCTCCAGAAATAACGTGGTGATGTGTTTCGTGTCCCCGTGGATCTTTTCGGTCGTGTTCACGCGTATTGTGCGATCGGGACCCAAGGATTGGACGTAGGCACCGATGGATTTGAAGACGTCACCTTTTACATTCGAGTGGAACGTATCGCCCACAAGGTGACCCAGACGGAACTCAAGCTCCATGCCCGAAACCCCATTCACAGTACTCACGTTGAACAACTCGGCAGCGATGACTTGAGGCCATGTTCCCATATTCTTCATCGTTCCCATCGTTCCCATCGTTCCTGTCGTTCTCTGCACACAGATATTTTCCGTTTCTTTATATGCGCTCTTTGCCCTCCAACTTCAATCCACAGCGGTCCGGACCAGCCGCTCTCATCGTCGTGCACGCTGCATGGTGCGGGTTTTGCCAGGAATTCCTTCCCGTGCTCAAGAAAATGGAACCCAAGCTGGTTGGTGTGCGTGTATACAGTGTCGACGGGGATCATGATACACGTCCAGAAGCATGGGGCGTCGACGGGTACCCAACCGTCTTTTACAGGGCCAGAGCCGGAGGACTGTACAAATACGAGGGCAACAGGACCCTCCAAGGCATCCAGAAATTCATCCTCAGCATTGAGAAGTAACCGGCGAGGCTCACATGCGCCGATAACTGTGGTACAGGATGTGAAAGGTCCGCATCAAATCACTTCGCTGCTCTATCGCTTGGCGGAGATCGCGTTGATACATTGTCCTCTGTTCCGGAGAACTCGCTCGCTGTAGACTGTTCTCCAGAATTGGAATACGTTCGTCCAATTTATGGATTAAACGCTCAACTGCAATCCGTCTCAAAATGATATCGTGCGAATACCCACGCCGCGTCCACCCGAATGTTCCAGGGACCCTGTTAAACTCTTTCGTATCCGGTGAAAATGTGACTCGCCTTGTGTGCCTCTCGGGCTGCATACTTTCTCATATATTTATTAGTACATGCCACTCTTGCATCTGTCAAAAAACATTCCGAGGATCTAAAGGCATGTGTTGATAACGCTTCAAAGTGAATGGTACTCATTTTGAAACGTTTTAATTATGGAATTATGGAATTAATTATGGAATTAATTGCTATATGCAAGTCCACCCCGGACTTGTGACCAGTACGCTTTCACGTACTGCCGGATCGTACCTTGAGGGATCACAGAGAATGACTAATTCTCTCACCCCCGTCTCCTAGCGATCTCTGAAGCGTCTCCATAGGCTTGTCATAGCGCCCGTAGGAGAGTGCCTGCGGATTGTCCAATCTGTTTCGTTTTTACCGTACCCGAGGTCATTACCCTGGCCGCGCCAATGTTTCCATTGACGTTTGGTAGAAACAGCTCTAAGGAGTTTCCCGCAACTCGAAGACGTTGCCTCTGTTTATACAGAGACTAGCAGGTTATATGGACTTTGATCAAAGCCCCAATTCTTACACTGTTTACCTCCGTTGGTTGAATTGGAACCAACGAAGCAGCCTACTGTTTGGCACAGGTATTTAATGCCACTCATCACACGCAGAACGTTGTAATTAACTGCGAACACACGGAGCGCCGCGAGATTCGTCGAGTTCTCGATGGTCTCGTTCTCCGGGTCGGTGATGTTCGCCACCGTGTTCTCGCCGGCCACCGCCTTCTTAAACGTAAGGGCGAGGACAGCCGAGTCGATACGGGACAGGTTCAGGGAACCAGACGGGGCGTGCTGGGTCGGCGACAGGGCGAAGGACATGAAATAGGTTCCAGCATCCGGGTTCGCCTTGTTGACCTGGTACGGGATCAACTGGTTGTACACAGCTCCGACACGGGTCTCAGCACGATCGTGACCGTTCAACATGAGCTTCGCAGACAACAACGGAGCAGCTCCCTCATTGGTGGACCCAGCAGCGTCACCAGTGAACTGTCCGTGCACAGACGGGTTGGCCACGACCCACGCAAGCAGCTTGGTAGGGTGGTTGAATGACAAACGGATCTGCTGCGACTTGGCCTGTGCGGTCGCAACGGTAACATTCTCATCTCCCGTATACTGCACCTGCTCAATCAGGTACTCATGCGGCTGGCTGGCAAACTTCTTGCGTTCCGTCTGGTCAAGGTACGTGTAGTCCGCCCAAAGCGTGGCCTGGAGAGCAGCCGGGTCAGACGTATCAATTCCGGCAATGCTCGACGCAAAGTCGATGGTGACACGGAGCTCATGGTACTGCAGCGCAATCAACGGAATGTACGATCCCGGAGAACGGCAGAACCAGAAGAGAACGGGCACAAAGAACCTCTTGGTGGTTCCGGTGAGGGCACCATCCTCGAAATCCGTCATGGCCTTGTAGGCAGCACGCTCGGTGTTGGAGTTACGGTACAGGTTGTCGTAAATACGGTACCAGGTCGAGGTCAGCTTATCCAGCTGCTGGCCTCCCAACTCGACGGTGATGGAGTTGATCAGGGCCTCTCCCGGGTAGAAGGTGTCTCCATTCTTCTTCATCACGGCCTCAAGCCACATGTCTCCCAAGAGATCTCCATTACGGCTAATGACGGCCGTGACCTTGGATCCGTACCGGACGCTTCCCGAAAAGGTCTGAGCGATCGACTCAATCGCAAAGTTGGTATGGCGTTTAAAAACAACCTTAAAGTACGTAATCTGGGGCGAACCCGTCAAGTATACGTCCTGTGCACCGAAAGCGACAAGCTGAAGAAGACCTCCTCCCATTGTAACATGCAGGAGAAAAAAAAACGAAGAAAATAATTACAGGATTTGCGCATGAAATTATGGTCCCGAGGATGGTCCCGCGAGACTCGCCGGATCGTTCTCGATTTCCTTGAGGATTGTTGACGGCTGTGTCTCCAGAGGAGGGGGGAGACGCTCGTCGTCGGCAAGGTGTCCATCGAGTCCATCACTCTTGACGGCTTCTGTCCTCTGCTTGAATACCTCCTTGGCCTTGAGCTGGGATTCCTTGTAATCCTTCATCAACGTGTTCAGATATTTCTCCTGGTACTCCACATCCTCGATCCCATCAACGTCAGGCGGAATGAGGGCCCATTTTCCCACCTCCAGGAGGAAGATGTCTACAGATCCGTCGAATGCTTGGAGTTTCTTGACGTGTGCCGCTGCTTCCTCCTGCGTGGCGAAACATCCGCGGATCTTCATCCCGAGCTTATCGTTCTTCTGACGCTGTTCAGGACCCACAAAGGAGACCAAGGCCAACCGTTGTCCATTCGGAACGATGGTGTCCTCGTCGAGATAATCCGTATTCGTGTCCATGAGGGTGGCGGGTGCAGGGTCGGTCATGATGCCTTGGGTGTTACAGCGAGCACGAGTCTTCTTTATATCCAGCAGAATCGCTCTCATCCTCATCATCGTCCTCATCATCGCTCTCATCCTCCTCATCATCGCCCTCATCATCGTCCTCATCATCGTCCTCATCATCGTCCTCATCGGTGGGGTCGTTTCTTGGATTTGGGACCAGGGCGTGCGATCTTCTGGAGCATGGCCTTGAGCGTATCCGTTGACTTGAGTTTCTGGACAATCTCGGGTGGCCAGAAGACGTCCACCACAGCCTGTGAAAGGTGCATCTGTGGACCAACATACGTGGCACATGTGGTTTCGTAGGCGATATCCTTGCGCGAGAAGCATTTCTGGTACACGACAGCAGACGTACCCCGTTTGAGGAGGACAAAGTATACAGTTGACGATGTATGTGCATTGTACCCTTTGTTTCCACACCGTTTGGAATTGCTCCGAAACACAAAACAGTTGTCGTTGTATTTGTGCATGGATGTGAAACAGAATGTGGGATCTTTGGAGAATGGGTCGGGTAACGCCTTCTTGAGGAGTTCCAAATCATATTGACCCATATCGGCCACCACGGTCACCGCAGTCTGTGTGGATGGACTGCGAATGCCACACGACAGGGATTGGAAATGGTCGATCTCGATGTCCGCACATGTTGGACTTGCCGAGTGTCCGTACGAACGGATACATGTTCGGTGGACCCATGTCCGTATCTCTGCAGCAGTGGTGGGTGTTGATAATGCACTCCAGGTTCCATCGTGTGAAATGGTTGCGACAGGAACATAGACCCCAGGTGCACCTCGTTTATGTGACCATGGCATCCGTAATCCGCTTCCTCCGTAGACAGCTTGATCGATCACACTGTGCCAGTCGACGGCATGGTGTGCATCTTCAAGTTTCTCCAGAACGTGTGCCCGGAATGCCATGGCAATGGATGGTGTCACGTATACAGAATCCCATGTGAGATGGACACCAATCTTCTTGGGCGTATCCACCGTCTTACGAAGGACCACGGCATCGCTACGTACATCGAACCATGTGGCCGAGAGTCCCACAAACGATTTCAGTGCCCCCTCGATGATGTGGTCGGATGGCGGGGGTTGGAAATCAAAGTCCACAAATAAACGGAAGATGGGTGTTTTCTTCTCCACGATGTACAGTGTTTCCTTTCGAGCGATCGCATTTCCGTACTGGTTGAGGAAGGTCGTATGTTCCTGTTGAGTGATGATACATTTGCCGCCATTCAAGAGGAGATGAGTAAAATCTGATGCATTGGTGCTATACTGGCTTAACCAGGAGGACATTGTGAGGACATTGTGAGTGGGCATAGTCAGGGCATAGGGTATGCTGGACGAGCCAGGCTTTATACCTGACCAAGCGCTTACTTCCTGCTCTTGGAGAGGGCATAACGGAGGGCCTTATCTGCAAAGCTGTGAGAATGGACCGAGACGCATTGTCCCTTCCTGTTGTGGTACACATGGTTGACCGGGCACTGTCCGAGCGACATGGCAAGGCTGGAGGAAGCAAACGACGGGGTGGTCCCTCTGAACAACGATGCTGACGGGGTGGTCCCTTGAGATCCGTATCCCAGAGAGGTATAGGGTGTTGACGTGTACCCAGTGTACTGCTGGGAAGTCGGCGACTCCACCAGACGGATGAGGTCTGTGGTCGGCATCTGCTGGATGTCGTGAATCAGAGATGTGCTTGGAGACGAATACGGAGAGTGCATGTATAGGATCTACGAGAGAAAAAACTGGGTTCCCATCTGATCAATACAAGTATAAATACAAGTACAAATCTACACGTATAAAGAGAGATCAGTGTGAGATGGGAATATGAAATTGGAAAAGCCCGGAAGTGTGATTTTATTCGCTTCCCAGATCGCAGCATGTATCGGGTACAACCGTCACAAGCGACCATGGGAAAGCATGGAAAGTATGTGGGAACGGACGAGGCCAGATATGTATCGTCAAGCACTGGTTCGCAATGGGTGTTTGACAGAGGCTGAACGTCTGGATAAGATTGTTGATCGACATGAAGGTCTGTCCAGTATTCTCGAAACGTCCTTGCAAGAGTACCAAAGTTCACACGACGTGGCTCGGACGTATGATATCGTGTCGCAACAAATCAAGGACCTGGGGTCGACCCTCGACATCTCAACGGATGATCAAGCTGTGATCGATTCAATCGCGAAACGGAATTTGTACACCACATACGGCACATCATCGGAAGTGGAAGCACTCAAGAAAATGGAAGATATGCTGGGTGTCCGTGGAGAACCAGATGATAATTTTTACAAACTCCATATCGGGACAGTCGATGGTGTGGATTTATACATCGGGGGCAAGATTGATGCCATATCCCCTGATCGCCGACTGGTGATTGAAATTAAAAACAGAATTCGACGTCTGTTTTATAAGGTGCCGTTCTATGAAGTCATCCAATTGCAGACGTACCTCCAACTCTTGAGCGTTGAACGTGGAGTCATCATCGAGTGTCTCAACGTCATGGATTCAACTGCTGCGACCATGAACGTGCTTCCCATCCAACGAGATCGGGGCTTATGGGCCAGCGTCATCGTCCCCAAAATGAAGGCGTACACCAGGGTCTTCGTCTACCTCATGTCCTCCGTCAAATTCCAGGACGACTTCTTACGAGCCAGTCCTGCTCGTCGGCATAACATGATCATGTCCATGATGAGGGCGCAGTATCAATGAGCAAAGCAATCGAGTGACCACGACCCAGAATGACCATGGGATTACGGCAGTGCTTGGGATTACGAGAACACGTAGAAAACGACGAAAATGTCCTGGTGCCGAATCTCATGGAAACATCAATGTCGACCAGTCCTGTGCAGGCGACCAAAGATCGCGATCAGACTGTCAGACAGTCGGCCCGAACCAAACATCACTACAATAACATCAAAAACTTGACTCCAAGCCAACGGGCCTGTGGTGCGTTGTACGCATTGAAGGTGACACATAATGGCTGGAAACGACGGCTCCTCGAGATCTATGCAAACGACACAGACTCGCTCCTCGATATCGCCTGTGGACGTGGCGGAGATATCATGAAATGGAACGATTGCCGGATCAAAATGGTTCACGGTGTCGACATCAGTCTGTACGAAGTCCGTGAAGCCGTGCGTCGTGCATCCAACATCAAGAGGCCGTATACGACGTGTACATTCCAAATCCATGATTTCCTCATGCCGTATACACCATTGCTCAGTTTCGCAACCGTATCCACATTCTTCTGTTTACACTACTTTTGCGTCTCAAAGTACGCATGTCAGACGTTGCTGGAATCCATTGAACGATCTCTCTGCGTCGGTGGGCATTGGATCGGCATCTGTCTGGACAGTCACAAGGTAACCCAGTGGATTACGGAGGGCAAGACATCCCCCCATTTGACCATCACAAATGTCTCGATTGGAAACAGTTCTCATGGATTCGGACAGGCGTATACATACAATTTGAAGGAGACAGTGACTGCACCTGTCAGTGGAGATCATGGGTCCCTCGAATACCTCGTGCCCTGGAAACAGGTGGTGACCATGGCAGAAGATGTGGGATTGGTCTGTACGTACATCAAGCCATGTCCCGTTCCCGAGTCATCGTATCCTGGATCGGAAGCGTCAGAGATGTGCATGGCATTCTCTTTCACAAAACTCGAAAGCTGCGATGACCAGTGGATGACCAGTGCATGATCTGTCCGTATAATTTCTTGTAATATCTACTTCGTTTTCTTTGTCAGGGCATAAGCACCCGTATAATTGGCATAAGATGTGGCCAAGTCGTAACCAACATACCCAACTGCCCCAACTTGAGCTTCAGTCATACATTTCCGACCCTGTATGGTGCCAGTGTTATCACGTTCAACGTGTAGGAATTTGCCGGGTTCGTTGCACACGAATTTACCGTTCCTCATCGGGGCATATACCGTCTTCATTTTTCCGCGTTGTTTGAATTTGAACTGGCTGGGGACCTGGGTTTGTGCTTGGGCAACATCCTGGTTTCGCGGCTGCGGATACGTGCCCGAGACCTGGGATTCGAGTCCGTTGGTGGCACTGCTACTGAACGGTTGTGCAGCGAGTTGCCTTGCAACGAATTGACCACCATTCCACACTACCTTGCCAAGCACTGCTCCTGCTGTCAAGAGGCCTCGTCCACTCGCCCTCAGTATGGTTTGCTGGGGCGGCTGACCAACCAACTCAGACGCAGCGGTCGATTCACCCTGGAGAGTACGCAGCTGTTGTGCCAGGTTGGCGATCTGAGTGTTTTTGTTCGTGATATTGTTCTGTCTTTTTTTGAGGTTTTGATCTTTCGCATCCAGCTGTTCCATAATTTGATCGTACCTGTCCTGCTGGTCTCGGAGTTGGGCTTGCAGGGCCTCCACTTGTGATTCCAGTTCCGTACTGCGACGTGTCGATACACCTGCAGTCGCCTGCTGAGACTCGGCTTTCTTCAGCTGCTCTTTCAGTAGTGTGATTGTCCGCTGAGATGTTCTCGCAATGTTCGATGTTATCTGTTTTTCTTTTTCAAACCGTGCTGCAAGCGTGTTTTTCACCCTGGCCTCCACTTCATCTGCAAATTTGTTCATTTGACCTCTCACCCGTTCCAGTTCTTCCCGTGCAGCGTTCCGATTCGAGGCGATCGTTTTCACTTCGTGCGTAAACGTATTGAAGGCCTGCTGTTTGTTCGCACCGTTCTTCACTGCGTTCCCCAACTGCTGTTTCAACGACGAAATGTCCGCCTCGTACTCCTGTATCACCTGGGCCCAATGATTCTCCGCATTTTTCAACTCTTGCTCCTTCGCCTCCAGATTCGATTTCGGAACCATCTCGTACTGTGAACGGAGGGACTGGGTGGTGGTGGTTTGCTCCTCCAGTGCCCGCTGCAACTGGCTCTTCAGGGTCTCCAGGTCCTGTTCTCGCCCCAGTGACGATTGCTGCATCGTTTCGAGACTCGATGTGGTATTGTTCAACCTCTGTCGCAACTCGTTTCGGTTCCTCGAGACGGTATTCAATTCCTTCTGTAACCTCGTCAAACCGGACGAATTGGGAACTGTAGCAGCCGGAGGAGCAGAAGGTGCCTGGCGCCTGTTGTGTAAACGTTGGGCAGTCATCCCAGTAGCCGTATGTGGCATCACACACCGACCAGTATACGGATTACACAGTCTGTTCGTCTGCGCACACATGGCAATCTTCTGCGGTGGGCACCGAACGAACGATGGCTGTCGACTCTGGCCAATACTTTCAACACACCGTCCAGAGTCCGGGTGACACACTTGGTCTTGAGCACTGCATTCACGTTGCTTTCGGGTATCACATCCCATAATACTATGTAATGTAGAAATTAATGTACCCATACCCGGCTAATCCGAGAGTCCATGAAGTACGTAATTATTCTTTCTTCCTCTGGGCCAGTTTCGCACCCACGAAATTGCCCATTTCTTTTGCATATATAAAACTTCCCGCGTATGGGCGTTCTCCTGCTTGATTTTCAGTCAGACATCTATAGTCGACAATGTTTCCGGATTCATCCCGTTTGATTGTCAAATACCTCTTTTTGCCACCGCCCTTTCCCTGGCACAGGAACTTGCCGTTCTCCATTGCATTCGCCATAATGACATAAAGTTTCTTATCCTGGACGAAACGCAATGGTTGTGTCGATGCACCATTCTGACGGGAAGGGGTGGAGGATGATGATGTACCCTGGTTTCGCGGCTGCGGATACGTGCCCGAGACCTGGGATTCGAGTTGTCCGTTGGTGGCACTGCTACTGGACGGTTGTGCAGCGAGTTGCCCTGCAACGAATTGACCACCCTTCCACACCCCCTTGCCAAGTGTCCAGAGGCCTCGTCCACCCGCCCTGGCTGCTGTCCACGCATATGACTCGCCCTGAGCAGATGGTGTTTGCATGCTCGTGGACTGGTTGGACACCAATTGGACCGGTGGCGGCATACTGGGGGGGCTGAGGATACGCTGGTTCCTGTTCGTCCGGCTTTGGTCCTGGGTTTGGTTCCGGGTTTGGTTACCGGGCTGGGATTCCAGTTGGGCGATCAAGGTGTTCCTATTGCGGATGTTTTGTTGTCTCCTCGCCAGGTTCTGGTCCTTTACCTCCATCTCGTTGACGAGCTTGGCGTACGCATCCTGCTGTGCCCTCAATTGCGATTCCAGACCCGTGACTTGTTCCTGGAGAGACGTGCTCCGGCGAGTCGACCTACCCTCCTGCTGACGCCGTGACTCTTGCAGCGACTGCAGCTCCGTCGTCAACTCGGTGATCGTTTGGGTTCGTTCCCGATTCACATTCGCCATCGCAGCTTTGACCTCTGCCAACTCTTTCCGGGCCGCGTTCCGATTCGATGAAATGGTCGTCACTTCCTCCCTAAACTGTTCCAGGGCCTCTCGTCTGTTCTGTCCGTTTTTCAACGCATTCCCCAGCTGCTGTTTCAGTTCAGAGACTTGGCCCTCGTACATTTGCATGAGTTCCTGGAGATCGGCCTTTGCGATCGCCAGCTCGGACGCGGGAACCATCTCGTACTGCGAACGGAGGGACTGGGTGGTGGTGGTTTGCTCCTC
>Ga0255753_1002416_pt1 | contig 20674 bp, 19 predicted proteins | sample 041ome_10_FD_179953 | JGI IMG/M metagenome (GOLD analysis project Ga0255753, IMG submission 179953) | Coastal salt marsh microbial communities from the Groves Creek Marsh, Skidaway Island, Georgia - 041412US metaG (version 2) | ecosystem: Environmental > Aquatic > Marine > Intertidal zone > Salt...
GATTTACAGTTGTCTCCAAATCTTTCGGTGGTCCTTTAATTTTAAAGCTAACGCCAAAAACACCCTCACCAACTTTTTGTCCAACCAATATATTTCCTATTAAAGGTATTGAACCTATTGTTTTATTAATGGTTGTTGCTGGAACAAGTGTTCCTCTAAGACTAACTAGACTATCTTTTTCAACATATCCCTCCATTAAAATAGATATCGCTGGTCCGATTGCGTAAATTTCATTAATGGTCATGAGATCTGCTTTGTTATCAAAATTCATCTCAAACTCACTAAAACGTATTCCCTCACCAGATAATAAATCAGCAATACCTTGTAGTGATGCTAAAGATAATATTTTTGTTAATGCAGGCAATTCCTTTAACTTAAAATCATAAATTTTTAAATTTGATTTAGACTCGTTATTTTTTTTACTTGAATAAAAATCAAGCTTTCCTTCAGTAAAACCCTTTATGAATTTATATCTGTCAACTAAAGGCTTTGCTTCATCTGAAAACAATGTGGTTATTTTTTCACCATTATTATCTCTTATTGTAAATGTAATTTTTTTATTATTAGAAAAATCTGATTCTAGATTCAAATTAACAACTTCATTATTACTTAAAATAATTTTACCTTTTAAATTATCAATTTTATTATTTGCATCTAAATAAACTTTTTCAACATTAATTTTTAGTTCAAAATTTTTACTAAAAAATTTTCTTTTATTATCTTCATTAGATTTTAAAAGCTCAGTTATAAGATGATCAGCGTTAAAACTTGCTCCTGAGATAACGTATACATTCTTATCTTTTTTAAGTTTTAACTCATTTTTAAGTTTTGATTTATCTTCAAAATTCAAATTTATAGTTTCTAACTCATCAATTTTAAAATCTTTGGATAACTGCAAATTTTCAATTGAAATGATATTTTTATCTTCTGTTAAAATAATATGATCAAAATTTAATTTATCTTTTTTTAAAGCTCCTTTAAGTTTTAAGCTTAAACTACTTTCAACATCTTTTTCAAAATTAATAAAATTTAGAATTAATGGATTGTCTTCAATTTCAAAATCTAAATCAAATAAATAATTGTCTTCGATATTTGTTATTTGATAGTTGATAACATCTAAATTATTTTGAATAAAAATATTGCCTGATCCAGTTATTTCAATTTTGCTTTTATTATAATTAATTTTAATTTGCTGATTTTCAAATACTAAGTTTTTTTTAATATTTGGTAAAATAGAATTATCACCTATAAAGTTATCAATATCTAATTTGTTAACATTAACAGATGCTTGAATATCTAAATTTTTAATTTTTAATTTATTATCTATATTAAATTTAAAATTAGACTCAGAATTAAATGATAAATTGTTTAAATTTTTATTTATTAATTTATTATCTAAAAATTTTTTAATATCATTTTTTTCAAAATTTAAATCTTTATTTTTTACAATTCCTGTGACTAAAAAGTTATCATCATTTTTTTTAGCATTAAGTTTTGGGATATTTAAGCTTTTATTATTCAATAAAAATGTCAAATCTTCTAAATTTAATTCTTTATTGTTGGCTTGAAAAATAAAATTTAATTTAGTTACTTTTTTATTTGATAAAGTTAACTCAGCATTATTAACCAGGCCTTTAATGATAAAGTTATCTTTAATATTTCCAACTTCATTAAATTCAAATTTTAAATCAGCAACAATATATCCATTATCTATAATCTCGTTTGCGATGAATAATTGTTGATAATTTTTTACCTCTTTAACTAGAATAATTAAATCTTTCAAAGCAATAGATTTAGTTGAAATTGCTAACTCTGATATTGCAAATTCATTTTTAAAAATTGATTTTAGTGAAATTTGAGACTTTAAGTTTTCAAGTTGAATAATGTTATCTTGGTAGGAAAGATCTGTTCCTAAAGTTTTTAAATCAACTGTAAATGAAAGAGGATTTAATTTAATGTTAACTTGATTTAATTTTAAGTCCAGATTTGAGTTAATCTCTCTAACTTTTGAAGTTATCTGGTTATTAAATTTATCTGTTTTTACTCCAATTATACTTAGATAAATAACTATCAATGCAATAATTAGTGTTAAACTAATAAACAATCTGTAAACAATTTTTATCATTTTATTTGATATAAAGATTTTTCTAAAAACTCGTCAATTTCTCCGTCTAAAACTTTATCAGGGCTTGTGCTTTCATGATTGGTTCTATTGTCTTTTACTAGTCTATACGGTTGAAGAACATAAGATCTTATTTGGTGGCCCCAACCTATTTCAGATTTTGTAGCTTCGTTATTTTGATTTTGTTGTTCTTTTTTCTTCATCTCAAAATCATATAATCTTGCTCTTAACATATTCATACATGTTTCTTTATTTTTATGTTGTGATCTTTCATTTTGACATTGGACAACAATTTTTGATGGTAAATGTGTTATTCTAACGGCACTATCAGTAGTATTAACATGTTGTCCACCTGCTCCACTTGATCGATAAGTATCTATACGCAAATCTTTTTCTAAAATTTCTATATTAATGTTTTCATCAACAACTGGATAAACCCAAACACTAGCAAAACTTGTATGTCGTCTAGCACCTGAATCAAAAGGTGAAATTCTAACTAATCTGTGAATACCACTTTCATTTTTTAACCATCCAAAAACATAGTCTCCTTCAATTTTTAAAGTTGTTGACTTTACTCCTGCCTCATCACCTCTGTGTTCACTCACTATCTGATATTTAAAATTTTTATTATCAGACCACTTTAAATACATTCTTCTTAGCATATCTGCCCAATCCTGACTTTCGGTACCTCCTGCTCCAGCGTGTATTTCAACATAAGCATCTAACGGATCTGCCTCATTGGATAAAAAACACTTTATTTCATTTTGTTTTGCAACCGTTCTAAGGTTAGAGATATTTTGACTAACTTCATTTTGAATTTCCGAATTATTCTCTTCTAAGGCAAGTTGATATAAATCATCAAGATCATTAATTTGACCAACAGAATTTTGATGAGAATTTATTAAATCTTCAAATAATTTTTTTTCTTTTATAATCTTTTGTGATTTTGATTTATCTTGCCAGAAATTATCTTCTAGCATTTTGTTATTATGATTATTTAACTTAGTTTGAATATCATTTTTCTCAAAGATACTCCTTAACTCTATTATTAATTTTTTCTATCTCTTTTTTAAAAGTTAAATATTTATCGTCCATTAATAAAACTTTAATATATTATTGGCATCTAATCTATCGTTATTTGAATACAAAATTTTTCCATTAGATATGTTTTTGCTTTTATAAGACTCAATAATTGTATTTTTTGAATTAAATTTTGCTTTAGTACCAGTATCAGGATCTACAACCATTAGAGTAATATCATCAGGTACTTTAAAAGGTCTTGCGTCTGATTTTTTCACAGCCTTTTTCACAAATTCTTCAAATATTGGTAATGCTGCTTTAGATCCTGTCTCAAATTTTCCTAGAGGTTCAGGATTATCCATACCAACATAAACACCAATTACAATATTGGAGGTAAAACCAATAAACCAAGCATCAGTATTATCATTAGTGGTTCCAGTTTTTCCAGCGAGATTCAATCCAAGTTTTTTTAATTGTTTTCCAGTTCCTCTTTCAACAACACCTTGTAATAAAGAGGTCACTTGATAGGCTGTCTGAGGTGATAGGATTTGTTTGTAATTATCCTCAATTTTTGGAAAGTTCCCACTAGAAAATGAAATGCTTTCACAATTTACACATCTTCGATTTTCATTATTAACTATTGTATTTCCTTCTCCATCTTGAATTCTATCAATTATAATTGGTTTTACTAACTTGCCACCATTTACAAATGATGAATAAGCTGAGGTTAGATTTAATAATGTAGTCTCTGCTGAGCCAAGAGATATTGACAAAAGCTCTTCAGGCTTTTCGTATATTCCCATATCTTTTGAAAATTGGGCAATTTTATCTATTCCAAGATTTTGGGCAATCCTTACAGTCATAAGGTTTCTAGATTTTTCCAAGCCAACTCTTAATGTTGATGGACCGTAAAATTTCTTGCCATAATTTTCAGGCTTCCATTTTTTTAAATCTTCACCTTGATCTAAAACTAGAGGAGCATCTAAGACTAGTGAAGATGGAGTATATTTGTTCTCTAAAGCAAGTGCATATACAAAAGGTTTAAAAGCTGATCCTGGTTGTCTAAATGCCTGTGATGCTCGATTGAATTCGCTATTTTTAAAACTAAATCCTCCGCTCAAAGCAAGAACCCTTCCTGTAAAAGGGTCCATCACTACAGCACCACCATTTATTTTTGGAAGTTGTTCGAGACTGAAAGTTTTTTGATTAATTTGTTTAACATAAATTATGTCACCAACTCTTAATAATTCTTTAAAATTTTTTTTAGTCCAAGATATATCTTTATATTCAATTATTCCGTTAATATTTTTTTCAGTCTCAATTATAGCACTAAATTGATTTATCTCTTTAACAATTGCAAGTTGCCATCCAATAGATTGTTCTAATAAAAAACTTTTTTCAATTTTATCTAACCAATCATTGCTATACTCAATATTTTTTAATGGTCCTCTCCAACCTTTTCTCCTGTCATAAGCAATCAATCCATTACGAAGACTTTCAGTAGCTATTTTTTGTAATTCAAGATTAATTGGTGTGTTAATATTGTACCCTTGTTTATAAACTTTTTCATAAGTTAATTGATCAATAATTTTTTTTCTTACATCTTCGATATAATATTGAGAATCTTCAAAAAAAACTTTTTTTGTTTTTTTTAATTCAATTGGACTTTCTTTAAATTGAATATACTCCTCTTGAGTAATAAAATTATTATCATTTAAATTATTTAAAACTAAATCTCTTCTAAATTTTGCGAGATCTCTGTCTCTATATGGATTATATTTACTTGGTGCTTTTGGTAGTGCGGCTAATAAAGCTGCCTCGTTATAATTTAATTCTTTAATTGATTTATCAAAATATTCTAAACTTGCAGCTGCTACCCCATAAGCGCCACTTCCAAGATAAATTTGATTAAGATATAGTTCTAGTATTCTTTCTTTTGACAAAGCTCGCTCTATTCTAAATGCCAAAATTGCTTCTTTAATTTTTCTATTGATACTCACTTCATTTGTTAACAAAAAATTTTTAGCAACCTGTTGCGTAATTGTAGATGCGCCTTCCAATCTTTTTGAATTAAGAATATTATCAACATTATTAATAACAGCTCTCATCAACCCTTTTGCATCAACACCTGGGTGTGAAAAAAAATTCTTGTCTTCTGCGGACAAAAAAGAGTTTATTACATTTTTAGGAATAGCCTCATAAGGTACAAAAATCCTTTTCTCTGTTGAAAAATCGGCAACCAAATCACCTTCACCAGAATACATTTTGCTTGATACTGGGGGTTTGTAATTTTTTAAAAATTTATAATCTGGAATACTGTTTGAAAAAGTCCATAAAACAATCAAAATAGTTACAAGGGAAAGTAAAAAAAGACTAATAGTAACAATTAATATATTTTTGATTATATTTGTCATTTTAATTCCATTATATAATGGAATTTGTTAAAGATAAGGCACTATTAACAAACAAAATTTTTAATACAAAATTAATACTAATGAATCAATTTAATCAAATAATATGGAAAAAAATTTATACATTGATGCTTCGCATCCAAATGAAACTAGAGTTGTTCTTAAATCAGAAAACAATATTGAAGACTACGAGTACGAAGGTCTAAAGAACACACTTATAAAAAATAACATCTACTTAGGTAAAGTAAGTAGAATTGAACCATCTCTTCAAGCAGCTTTTGTTGACTTTGGAAGAGATAGACATGGTTTTTTATCATTTAATGACATCCAATCAGATTACTATCAAATCCCTAAAAGTGATTTAGAAATAATTAAACAACAAGAAGAACAAGCTAGAGAAGAACTTTCAAAAGAAGTTGAAGCAAAAGAAGAAAAAAATCTAGCTGAGGGAAAACTAGAAGTCGATGATCCCCTTGAGGCTGAAAAAGAAAATATTGAAAATCAAGAAGTTGAGCTAAATGAAGATAACAGCAATATTGACAATATAGAGCTTTCTGAAAATGGCAGTCAGGATGAAAATGTTAAACAAATCACTGAAGATGAAAATAATAAATCAAAAATAAAACCTTTTAGATTTAAAAGATATAAAATTCAGGAAGTGATAAAACCTAATCAAGTTATTCTAGTTCAGGTTATCAAAGATGAGAGAGGTCAAAAAGGGGCTGCGCTAAGCACGTTCATTTCTATTGCAGGCAAATATATTGTGTTAATGCCAAATACTCCTAAAGGAGGAGGTATTTCAAGAAAAATATTTAATCCTGCAGATAGAAAAAAAATCAGATCTATTCTTAATGAGATTGAAATTCCAAAAGAGATGGGCCTAATTGTTAGAACAGCTGGAAGCAATAAAACTAAAAATGAGATTAATCAAGACCTTGAAACTTTAAAAAATACTTGGAACCAAATTAAAGATACTGCTCTAAATTCTATTGCCCCCTCTTTAGTTCACCAAGAAAGTGAAATAATAAAAAGAACTCTACGAGATATGTACGATGAAAATACAAAAAATATTATCATTGAAGGTAACGAAGGATATAAAAAAGCTCAAAATTTTATGAAGATGATGATGCCATCCCATGTCAAAAAAATTAAAAAATATAGGGGCAAGATACCTTTATTTATTGAAGAAAATATTGAACAAAAGTTAAATCAAATTTTTGAGTCTGAGATTAAATTAAACTCTGGAGGATATTTGGTCATTAACCCGACCGAAGCTCTTGTATCTATAGATATAAACTCAGGCAGTTCGATTAAACAAAAAAATGTCGAAAGCACAGCTCTTGATACAAACTTAGAGGCTGCAGAAGAAATAGCAAGACAGATTAAAATTAGAGATCTTTCGGGTCTAATAATTATAGATTTTATTGATATGCTTAGCTATGGAAATAGAAGAATGGTTGAAAGAAGATTAAAAGAAAAATGCAGAACAGATAGGGCAAGAATACAAATTGGTAGAATTAGCAATTTTGGTTTACTAGAAATGTCCAGACAAAGACTAAGAGAAAGTGCTGTTAAATGGAAAGTTGAATTAACAGATGAGTCTTTTGCTCAAAAACTTTTGAAGATAGTTGAGTTAAAATCAGTGCTAAGCAAGGCTAAATTTGTAGAGCTAAAAGTTTGTGAAAAAATCTCTGACTTTTTAAAAGAAAATTTTGTTGATGATTTAACTTACTTTGAAAAAAAAAATAAAATGAAAATTGATATTATAACAGATAATTCACTGATTATTCCTGAATATATTATAGACCTGAAAAACAAGTCTAACAAAACTATCGAACTAGTTGAGTATCATGAAAAGCTAAAAAACTTAGAACAGCAAAAAGTTGATGACAAGTTCTCAGGCAATAAAGAAAATAAAAAGTTTTATAAAAAAAAAAATTATAAAAAAAAATTCTTTAAAAAAGATACTAAATAATCCCAGTTATAGGCGAAGAAGGATTGCCCATAATAGTTTTTTCTATTCTTCCTGAAAGATAAGATTGTCTTCCTGCAATTACTGCATTTTTAAATGCTTGAGCCATATCAAATGGTTTTTTAGCTCGTGCTATTGCGGTATTTACTAATACCCCATCACATCCTAGCTCCATAGCTATTGTTGCATCTGAAGCTTGACCAAGTCCAGCGTCAATAATTAAAGGTAACTTTGTTTGTTTTCTTATTATTTGAATATTAATTTTATTTAAAATTCCTAATCCAGAACCTATTGGCGCTGCTAAAGGCATGATTGCTGAAGCCCCAACATTTTCTAGACGTTTAGCCATTAAAGGATCATCATTACAATACACCATTACTTTAAATCCCTCTTTTGACAAAACCTCTGTCGATTTTAAAGTTTCTATCATATCGGGAAATAGATTTTTTTTATCACCAAGAACTTCAAGTTTGACAAGCTTCCATCCACCAATTTCTCTTGCAAGTCTTAAAGTTCTCAAAGCATCTTCTGAGGTAAAACATCCAGCTGTATTTGGTAAATATGTAATTTTTTTTGGATCAATATAATCCATTAATAAAGGTTTACTTTTATCAGAAATATTTACTCTTCTTACAGCAACTGTAACTATATCTGCTCCTGAAAGCTTAATTGCCTTAGCACATTCAGACATATTTTTATATTTACCTGTACCAACTATAAGTCTTGAATTAAATCTTTTATTGGCAACTTTTAATTTATCAAGCATTGCTACCCTCCCCCTATAAAATGCACAATCTCAACAACATCTTTGTTATTTAATTTAATTTTGTTAATATTTTTTTTATTCACAATTTCTTTGTTTAATTCTATAGCAACTTTGCTTAAAGGTATTTTTAGATTTCTTATTAATTTATCTAAAGTAAGTTCTTCAACAATTGACGTTATTTTACCATTAATTTTAATTTTTATTTTTTTTATTTTTTTCATCGTATATAAGTGCTGAATGAATAATAAAATAATTATTATTAATGGGCCTAATCTTAATCTATTAGGTGAGCGAGAACAATCACAATATGGGTCTATAACATTTGAAAATCTTAAAGAAAAATGTCTAAAAAAAGCAAATGAATTAAAATTAGATATGGAGTTTTATCAATCAAACGTTGAAGGTGATATTGTAAATAAAATACAAGAGGCAAGAAATGAATTTGACGGAATGATTATTAATGCAGCTGGTTACACTCACACATCTGTAGCTATTAGAGACTCTCTTGATATCTTTAAGAAACCAATTATTGAATTACACATATCTAACATATATAAAAGAGAAGAATTTAGACATAAATCCCTTATAAGTAACGTTGTTACCGGTGGAATATTTGGATTAGGTTCAGAAGGTTATATTTTAGCCATAATTTCTTTGGAGAAGATGATTAAAAATGAAAATAGATAAAAATTTAATTAAAGAATTAAGTGAATACCTAAATGAATTTAACCTCACAGAAATAGAATTTACTGAAAAAGATACAAAAATAAAAGTTTCAAAAAATAATATTTCTATAAATAATCAGACAATACCTGTTACACAAAAGCCTTCAAATATTACTGATACTGCTCCTAAAGCAAAAAATACAACGTCTGGAACTCCTATTACCTCACCAATAATAGGAACTGCTTATCATGCACCAGAACCTGGGGCTAAAAAATTTGTAGAAGTAGGTAAAAAAATCAAAAAAGGTGACACGATAATGATAGTTGAGGCAATGAAGACTATGAATCATGTTCCTTCCACTGCAGATGGAGTGGTAAAAGAAATTTGTGTTGAAGATGGTCAGCCAGTAGAGTTTGGACAAACAATTATAATCCTAGAGTAATGTTTAAGAAAATTCTAATTGCAAACCGTGGGGAAATTGCAGTTAGAGTAATAAGAGCTTGCAAAGAATGGGGAATTGCAACTGTTGCTGTTCACTCAGATGTCGATAGAGACAGTATGCATGTAAGAATGGCAGATGAGAGTGTTTGTATAGGATCACATCAACCTGCAAATAGTTATCTTAATATCCCAAATCTGATGTCGGCAATAGAGATTACTAACGCGGAAGCAGTTCACCCTGGCTACGGATTTTTATCAGAAAATGCAAATTTTGCAAAAGTGCTAGAGGAAAATAATATTAAATTTATTGGAGCGTCTTCAAAATTAATCGAAATGATGGGAGATAAAATCCAAGCAAAAAAAATTGCAAAAGAAAATGGATTACCTGTAATTGAGGGATCTGAAGGTGGTGTTAGAGATGTTAAAGAAGCTAAAGAATTGTGTAAAAAAATTGGATTTCCTGTTTTGATTAAAGCTTCAGCTGGAGGTGGCGGAAAAGGAATGAAAATAGTTCAAAAAGAAGAAGAATTTGAAACTATGTTTTCAACTGCAAAATCTGAAGCACTTAAATATTTTGGAAACGATGAAATATATCTAGAAAAATTTTTTCAAAATCCAAGACACATTGAAGTGCAGGTTTTAGCTGGTAAAAATAGAACAGTACATTTGCATGAAAGAGATTGCTCGGTTCAAAGAAGGCACCAAAAACTTATAGAAGAAACACCAAGCCCAGTTTTAAATGATGAAATTAGAAAGGATCTTTTTGATCGAACAGTTAAAATGGTCAGTAAAATTGGATATGAGGGAGCTGGAACAGTAGAATTTATATACGAAGACGGAAAATTCTATTTTTTAGAGATGAACACAAGAGTTCAAGTGGAGCATCCAGTATCTGAAATGGTAACTGGCGTTGATATAATTAAGGAACAAATTTGGATAGCTTATACTGGAGAAACCGCATTAAAACAGTCTGATATAAATCCAAGAGGACATGCAATAGAATGTAGAATTAATGCTGAGGATCCAAGTAAAAACTTTCAACCCTCCCCAGGCACTATAGGCATGTGCCATCAGCCATCAGGTTTTAGAACAAGAGTAGATGGTGCAATTTTTCAAGGTTATAAAGTAACACCATTCTATGACAGTATGGTTTGTAAACTAATTTGTCATGGTAGAAATAGAACAGAAGCTATTCAACGAATGAATAGATCCCTTGATGAGTTTGTTATAGAAGGCATTACAACTACAATTCCGTTGCATAAAAAATTATTAAATCATAAAAAATTTATAGACTCAGATTTTAACGTAAGCTGGTTAGATAAAGAAAAAATTATCTAATAACAATTAACTAGCCAAATATCATAAACAGGATGGTCAAAGGGAGCTATTGATGGGCTTGATGAAAACATCCATCCATTAAATACAAACACTTTATCATTATCTTTTTTTGTTAAATCTCTTACTTGAATATAAGCTTTAATCTCAGGATTATCATCTAACTCTGAATTAGTACATTTCATAACTCTAATAGCTAAATCTTTATAAATAGTCTCTTCACCGTTTTTTAGATTTATCAATTCATTTTTTGAACTAATTTTATCTAAAATTTTTATATCAGTGTTAGTGCCTAAAAAATTATCGCTAGTTTGTGCGTATGTAATTTGAGTAAAAAAAATATATATTATAAAATTAATAAACAGTTTAATCAGATTTCCAGCTTCTATATTTTTTTTGTCCAACATTTTCTTTATCTTTATTTGGATAATATGCATTTTCAGTACCTGTCGGGTTAGACTGATGTGGTTTTTGCCAATCGTATTTATCCAATTCATGTTTTTTTTCAATTTTATTGGGTGTAAAATGCATCCAGGAATACCACTCAACTGGTATTTTCGATGCATCGATTTCATCTGAATAAATCACCCATCGTTTTCCATTTTTACTTTCATAATATTTGTTGCCAAAAGAATCTGTGCCAGCATATTTTCCAAAAAAAATTGTTTTCAATCTTGTTCCAAAAGTATCCACATTCCACCAAGTGAAAATTTTTTTAACTAATGTCATCATTGTTTAATTTTTATATTCAATTATTAATTGTATAAATAAAATTAGACTAAAATTTGGATTTGTATATAAATCAATTGATTCATTAATCAAAATAAATTTTAAATTTGGGGTAAAATGGCAAAATATTTAGTTGAAACTTACTACACGTGCACATTCAAGGTTAATCATTATCTTGATGAAATAAATGAGACTGAATTAAAAAATCTTGAAAAAAGAGATGATGGAAAATTTGAGGTTTTAGATGTCAAACTTGATAATAGAAAAACAAAAAACTTAGACCCTAATAATAATAAGATTATCGATAAAAAAATTGACTTAATTCCATCAAATAAAGAGATTAAAAAAGAAAATATTGAACAAACGGTTAATCAAGTTTTAACTAAATCTGAAAAATCTGGGAAAAGATTTAGCATGCCTGATAGACGTAAAGGCTATATTCAAAAAGCCACAATTGGAGATCATAAAGTTTATTTGCATACTGGAGAATATGAAGATGGTAAAATTGGTGAGATTTTTATTGATACCAGTAAAGAGGGAGAATTGGTTAAAGCATTAATGAACAATTTTGCAATTGCTGTGTCTCTTGGTTTGCAATATGGCGTTCCATTAGATGAATATATCAGTGCTTTTGTTGGAACAAAATTTGAACCGTCAGGAAAAGTCTATGGTAATGACAGAATTTTAAGTGCCACTTCAATCCTTGATTATATTTTCAGAGAACTAGCTATTTCATATCAAAATAGAGAAGATTTAGCTCACACTCCATCTATAGGTGGTTCTGAAACAACTAATCAAGAGGATACGAATTCAGAAGATCAGAACCAATTATTGAAAATGGTTAAAGACATTACAAGTAAAGGGTTTGTAAGAAATAATTATAAAAAAAATCTAGTTGATTTGTCTGATGTTAAAATTAGTTTAAAAGGAAAAAAATAATTATTTTTTTGTCTTTATACTAATATTAAGTTCTTTCAATTGATTCTCGTTAACTTCTGATGGTGCATTCATCATCAGATCTTGGGCATTTTGGTTCATCGGAAACATTGTAACTTCTCTAATATTTTTTTCGTTAGCAAGTAGCATAACTATTCTATCTATTCCTGGAGCTATTCCGCCGTGTGGAGGCGCACCATAACTTAATGCATTAATCATTCCGCTAAATTTTTCATCAACAACTTTTTTATCATATCCCGCAATTGAAAAAAGTTTATACATTAACTCTGGTATATGGTTTCTTATGGCACCTGAAGATAATTCAATTCCATTACAAACAATATCATACTGATAAGCTAATATATCTAAAGGTTGATCAAAATTTATTTGATCAATTTCACCTTGTGGCATTGAAAATGGATTGTGGCTAAATTCAATTTTATTAGTTACTTCATCTTTTTCAAACATTGGATAATCAACAACCCAACAAAATGCAAAAACATCATCATCAATCAAATCAAGATCTTTTGCAATTTTAGTCCTTGCCAATGAGGTAATTTTTTCAAGTTCTTGTTGTTTTGAACAAGCTAAAAAAATACTGTCACCAACTTCAGCTCCAGTCAATTTCATAATTTCTTCTAAAGACGCTGATGAAAAAAATTTTCCGACCGGTCCTTTTCCTGAAATCATCTCATCTTTCTCAAACGTGAAATACGCAAGTCCAGACGCTCCCTGCTCTTTTGCCCATTTGTCAATATTATCAAAAAAACTTCTTGGTTTATCTTTTGTATTTTTTGTTACAATGCATCTCACTTTAGAGCCTGATTTGACAAGTTTCTTAAAAATTTCAAACTTTACATCTTCTCTTGAAAAAATTTCAGTAATATCATTTATAATTAAAGGGTTTCTTAAATCAGGTTTATCTGATCCATATTTTAACATCGCTTCTTTGTATGTAATTCTGGGGAATTTATCAAAGAGCAACTTTTTATTTGAAAATTCTTTAAAAGTATTGACCATTAATTTTTCAACTACATTAAAAACATCTTCTTGTTCTACAAAAGACATTTCTAAATCTAATTGATAAAATTCACCTGGACTTCGATCTGCTCTAGCATCTTCATCTCTAAAACATGGTGCAATTTGAAAATATTTGTCAAATCCTGAAACCATAATTAATTGTTTAAATTGTTGCGGAGCTTGAGGTAAAGCATAAAATTTTCCTGGATTTAATCTGCTTGGAACTAAAAAATCTCTTGCTCCTTCTGGACTTGAAGAAGTTAAAATTGGAGTTTGAAATTCTAAAAATCCCAACTTGCCCATCTCATTTCTGATAAATGAAATAACTTTTGATCTTAAAATTATATTTTCATGAATTTTTTTTCTTCTCAAATCCAGAAATCTATACTTTAATCTAATTTCTTCTGCATATTCTTGATCGCTAAAAACTGGTAATGGAAGTTCTTTACAAGTCCCAAGAATTTTAAAATTTTGGATCACCACCTCAATCTCTCCTGAGGCGATTTCTTTATTAATTGTTTCTCCAGACCTATTAACTACTTTTCCCTCAATTTTGACAACGGTTTCTAATTGAGTTTTTTCTAATTGTTTAAAATTTGAATTCTCTTTTTCTATTATACATTGGGTTATCCCATAATTATCTCTAAGATCTATAAAAAGTAGATTTCCATGATCTCTTTTCTTGTTGATCCAACCAGAGAGAACAACGTCACTATTTACGTGTTCTTTTCTTAATTCGTTACAATTATGTGTTCGATATTTGTTGCTCAATTAATCTCCCAAAACTTCTCTAATCAGCTTAAAATCGATTGGTTTTCTTCTTTTTAAACTAAGTTCGTCAATCTTATATATGAAATTAGATATATTGCCATACGATCTATCTATTCTTTTAATGATGAAATTTATAAGTTTTTTATCAATTGATATTTGCCGATCTGATAAATTTTTTAAAATCAAAGCAAACAATAATTCATCATCTGGCTTATCGATAGTTCGTAATATAAAATTTTTTGTTCTAGATTTCAAATCTGCTAAAGAAAAATTGATAAGCGTAATAGGTTTTTCTGAAGTAACTATTATATATTTGTTATCGATATCTATAATATTAAATAAACTATAAATTAATTTTTCATTAACATTCTTACTTAAATCTTCTAATACTATATTTTCATAAATCTTAATTTTGTTTATATCCTCATCAGATAAAGAATTTGCGTTTAATTTTATACCTTTAAATTTTTTTAAAAAAATATTGATAAGATGAGTTTTTCCAGAATATCTATCACCAGAAATATTTAAAAAATTCTTTTCCCATTTTGGCCAATTACTTAAGGTTTCAAAAACAGTTTTATTACTTTTAGATACATAAAAATCATCATCTTTAAAATTTTTTTCATAATCAAACTTAATGATTAATTGATTTAAATCAGTCATTTTAAAATCCAAACTTTATTTTGAGTATCAAAATTAAAATTTTTCTCTTTCATTATATTTATAAAATTTTTTGGAGTGCCATTAAATGTAAGTTCATAGACTATAAAATCTTTATTAAAACTGATTATTGAAAAATTACCTATAAGATCCATTTCATCCAATGCTTTTTCAAATGTTGAAGATAAGTCATAATTTTTTGAGTCTAGCTGAATTGATATAGGTAACTTGATAGATGTGTTTATTAAGTTTTGTTGTTTCCAAAAATCTTCGTAAATAATTTTTAACTCCTTAATTAATTTTTTTAATTCAATTTCATCTTTGAAGTTAATATTATTAAAAGAGTTACTTTTTATAAATTTTTCATTTTTTACAATAATTTTAGATAAGATTTTAATTTCTTTTTCATCTTTAAAAAATATAGCAACAATTGAATTATCTATTGAATACTTTTTAATAATATTTTCAAAATCATAGTTTTCTATTTCAGAGTAATTTTCTCTAATTAAATTTAAATCTTCTAAATCTTCAGTTGGTAGAATATAATTTATTAAAAAATTTTTATGATCTTCAGAATTCCATTTGTCATATAATAAATTGTTAGAATAAACCAAAATATCATTATTTACTTGATCTAATATTATTGGAAAAAATAAAAAAATTTCCTCTTTTATTTCTGTTGGAAAAATGTTTTTAGCCTCTAAATAATCAAATACTTTTTTCTTATCAAATGAAACTCCAAGTTTTAAATTGTATGTTTTGTTAATAAATTTTTCTTCTTCAATAGTAAATGTTTCAATCATACTTTTAATTTCGTTAAGATTGTTATCTTTAACTAGATTCAAATTCTTTGATTGAACTAATTTGTTCATTAATTCATCAAATGCTTCTTTGAATCCTTTGTTTATAAGGTTTTCTTTATTAAAATCATTTTCGAGTTTTTCTTGAATTTCAATGCCATTAATAAAAAATTCTTTAGCTTTACTTGTGGAAAAAAAAGATAAACTTAGGGCTAGAGTTAAAAAAAAAATATATAAATGTTTTTGAAAATACATCTTTAAAATATACTAATGATTAATAAAACCTTTACTTATAAAAAAAGTGGCGTCAATATTGATGCAGCCGATAAATTTGTTAATTTCATTTCCAAGATTTCATCAAAAAATAAAGGCAATAAAAAGTTCAATAATATAGGTGGGTTTGGTTCAATTTCTAATATCCCAAGAGGAATTAAAAAACCTAAAATTGTTGCCTGCACTGATGGTGTGGGAACTAAAGTAGAAATAGCAAATTTATTGAATAAATATGACACTTTAGGCATAGATCTTGTTGCTATGAGTGTTAATGATTTAATTGTTCAGGGAGCGCAACCAATATTATTTCTAGACTACATCTCAATAAATAAAATCATACTTAGTAAACTTAAATCTATTATTAAAGGAATAAAAAAAGGTTGCGAGATTGCTAATTGTGAACTTGTTGGTGGTGAAACTGCTGAAATGCCAGGTACGTATGAAAAAGGGAAATTTGATATAGCAGGATTTGCGGTTGGTGTTGTTGATGAAGATAAAATATTAGATAAAAGAAAAATTAAAAGTGGTGATTTAATATTGGCTATCCCTTCCTCTGGAATTCATTCAAATGGATACTCGCTTGTAAGACATGTGATATCAAAAAAGAAGATTAATATAAGAAAGAATAGTTTTCTTAAACGAGAGTTACTTAAACCTACTAAAATTTATGTAAATGAAGTTCTTAATTTAAATAAAAGAAAATTACTAAATGGTTGTGCAAATATAACAGGTGGTGGATTATCTGATAATATCAAAAGAATTATACCAGATGGGTTGTGTGCAAATATAGATTTAAATAAAATAAAAACTTTGAAAATATTTAAATGGCTAAAAGAAAATAATATTTCTGACAAAGAAATGTTAAAAACTTTTAATTGTGGGGTTGGTTTTTGTTTAATAATTAATAATAAAAATATTAAAAAAATAGAAAGATATTTTTCAAAAGAATTCGAGCCTTATGTTATAGGTAAAATTACTAGAGGTAAAACTAAAGTAAGATTAAATGCTAAAATCAACTGGAGTTAAAAAAATAAATATTGCAGTATTTATATCTGGTACAGGAACCAACTTTAAAAACTTAATTCAATACTCATTAAAAAAACAGTCAAAATTTAAAATTAAATTAGTAGTTTCAAATAATTTAAATGCGAAGGGTTTAGAGTATGCAAAAAAATTTAAAATTAAGAAAAAAATAATAAACTATAAAAATTTAACAAATTCAGAAATACATATTTTAAATGATTTGAGTAAAGAGAATATTAATATCATTTGTTTAGCAGGTTTTATGAGGATATTGACTGCCAATTTTATTAAAAAATTTAAAGGTAAAATTATTAATATTCATCCTTCTTTACTTCCAAAATATAAAGGTCTTAATACTCACCAAAGAGCCTTGGATAATAAAGAGAAATATTCTGGGTGTACAGTCCACTATGTTAATTCAAAACTTGATGCTGGAAAAATTATACTTCAAAAAAAAGTAAAAATTTATAAAAATGATACAAGTAAAAAGCTATCAAAAAGAATTCTAAAACAAGAACACTTATTATACCCTAAAGCTTTAGAAAAAATAATTGCTAGTCTTTAAAAAAGAAATCAATTTCTATTTTAGCATTATCGACGCTGTCTGATCCATGAACCGAGTTTTTGTCTATTGAAATCCCATATTTTTTTCTAATGGTTCCTTCAGCAGCATCTTTTGGATTTGTAGCGCCCATTAATTCTCTATTAGCCAAAACAGCATTTTCTTTTTCTAAAACCATTACAACGATAGGACCTGATGATAAATAAGAGCACAAATCACTATAAAATGGCTTGGTTTCATGCACTTTATAAAATTTTTCTGCTTCAGCTTTTTCTATTTGAATTTTTTTTTCATTAATAATTTTAAAACCCTTATTTTTGAACATTTCTTTAATTTCATTATCTAGATTTCTTTCAACAGCATCAGGTTTTATTATTGAAAGTGTTTGTTCTATATTACTCATAATTATCCTCTATTAGTTGATTTAATAATCTCACTCCATACCCTGTGGCTCCACCTGAGTTTAATGCTCCACCATATTTTGAAAAAGCCATTCCAGCTATATCTAAGTGTGCCCAAGGAGTCTTGTTTAAAATAAATCTTTGTAGAAATTGCGCAGCTGTAGTTGATCCAGCACCACCTACATAATTAATATTTTGCATATCTGCTTTTTTTGAGTTTATTAATTTGTCATAATTATCATTAAGTGGCATTCTCCAAACTTTTTCATCTACTTTTATTCCTGCTTTAAATAGTTGGTCAGATAGTTTATCATCATTACTAAATAATCCTGCATATTCTGAGCCAAGAGAAACAATAATAGCCCCTGTCAAAGTTGCTAGATCAACTATAAATTTAGGTTTATATTTTTTTTCAGTATAAGTTAGTGCATCTGCAAGAACTAATCTTCCTTCTGCATCGGTATTTAAAACTTCAATAGTTTTTCCACTATAAGATTTTACAATGTCACCAGGTCTTTGTGCATTACCATCGGGCATATTTTCAACTAATCCAACAACGCCAACTGCATTAACTTTTGCTTTTCTTAAAGCTAAACTTTTCATCAAACCCACAACAACAGCTGATCCTGCCATATCATAAGTCATGTCTTCCATAAATTTAGCTGGTTTAAGAGATATACCTCCAGTATCAAAACAAACTCCTTTGCCAACAAAAGCCAATGGTTTTTTTTGGCTAGTTGAGCCCTTCCACTCCATTATTGCTAAATAAGATCCTCTGATACTACCCTGACCAACACCTAATAGCGCGTTCATTCCTAGCTGTTTTAATTTTTTTTTATCCAGTATTGTTATTCTCAAGCCAAGTGATTTAAGTTTTTTAATTCTATTAACATATTCATCTGGATGTAAGATATTGCCAGGTTCTGATACGAGATCTTTTGTAAGATTTATTCCATCTATTATTGATTTTAACTTATCATTATTTTTAATAATACTTGTTTTAAAATTTCCATGAATATCAAATTGAAAAATTTTATTATTTTTTTTAGTTTTATAATTATCAAAGTCGTATGATTTTATTAAAATTCCAGATAAAAATTCGTTGAAAAAATTACTATTTGATTTGCAGCAAGTCTTTAAATTTACGTCAATAAATATATTATTTTGAAATGAGTTAGTTTTAATAAATTCAAAAAATTTAGCTCCAAGTTTATCGTTATTATTTTGTATTTTTTGATCTTTTGTAATTTTAATAATAGTAATCTTTATTTGAGCGCTCAAATCAAAGCTAAGAAAATCTTTTATTTTCTTTTTATTAAGATTAAGCATTTCTTTGATTGAAACTGTGTATCGACTTATTGGACTGTTATTTAATTCTTTTAATTCATAATTTGAGTTTACAAACAAAACTATGTTATTTTGTTTTTTTAAATTTAATGATTTGTTTTGAATTTTGATTGACATTTCTTATTATTATTAAGTGATTAATTTTTTAAAATGATTTAAAACACTTATTATTATATTAATAAGTAATTTCAATGAATAAATTGGTTTATAAGAAAATTTTATCTGATTATTTAATATTTTTTATTATTACAATCGTAAGTGCAACCACCATTATTTGGATATTTCAGGCAGTAAATTTTTTAGATATAATGGTAGAAGATGGGAAGGGATATCTTACTTATATAAATTACTCTTTATTAAATATTCCAAAGATACTCTCAAGATTATTGCCTTTTGTTTTATTTTTTTCATTTTTTTACATTTTGGTTAAATATGAGAATAATAATGAATTATTAATTTTCTGGAATTTTGGAATTAATAAAATTCAGCTAATTTATTTTTTTTTATATTTTTCATTATTAATGGTTTTTATTCAAATTCTTCTGACTTCATTTATAGTTCCAAATTCATTGAAATATTCAAGAGAATTAATGAAAAATTCCAATATTGATTTATTTGAAGGATTTATAAAACCAAAAAAATTTAATGACACTATAAAAGGTTTAACCATTTACTCAGAAGATAGAATGGAAAATGGTATCTTTGTGAACATATTTATAAAAAAAGTTACTGGCAATAACTCATTTCAAATAACTTATGCAAAAACTGGTAAACTTATAATTGGAATTAATAACATCTTAGAACTCTATGATGGTGAAACAATTAACAATATAAATAATAAGATCTCTAAATTTAAATTTCAAAAATCAGATTTTAGTCTTAATAACTTAGAGTCTAATGTTTTAGAATTTAACAAATTACAAGAGACACCTTCACTTGTTTTATGGTCATGTTTAAATAATCTTTTTAATAAAAATATCGAATTTTTAAAAAAAATCGATATGAACGAATACAAACATAATTGTAATCAAGGTGGTATAAATAATTTATATAAAGAAATATATAAAAGATATATTATTCCATTATATATTCCAATTTTATTTCTAATAACTTTATTTTTGATATTAAGATCAAAAGAGGAAAAGAATTATTCTGGATTGAAGATTGTTATTTTTATAATAAATTTCTCTTTAATAATATTATCAGAATCTTCATTAAAATTTATAAATAACTCTCTGCAAAACAATTTAATAATAATGTCAATTCCATTATTAGCGACATGTCTATTAACCTTAAATTTTTTATATCAATTCAAAATTAAATTAAATTGGAAATGAATACTTACGTAAAATTTTTATCTGTAAACTATTTTAAGTCACTAAGTTATGTTTTTTTAGTAATGTTAAGTCTTGTAATAAT
>Ga0255753_1002418_pt1 | contig 20671 bp, 16 predicted proteins | sample 041ome_10_FD_179953 | JGI IMG/M metagenome (GOLD analysis project Ga0255753, IMG submission 179953) | Coastal salt marsh microbial communities from the Groves Creek Marsh, Skidaway Island, Georgia - 041412US metaG (version 2) | ecosystem: Environmental > Aquatic > Marine > Intertidal zone > Salt...
TTGGATATTATTCAGAATGGAGTATTTATCAAAGAGAGTTTTTTGTTGAAGATATTCCTGTAAATAAATTAACACACGTAGTTTATGCTTTTACTTTACCAAATCCAAGCCAAGAAGATTTTAATATATTACAAAATAATTATCCATTTCCACCATTACCATATCGACCACCACCAGAAGTCCCAGAAGCAACACTCGTTTATCATGATGAATATGCCGCATTACAAAATATAGAAAAATTAAAAACATTAAAAAGAAATAATCCACATATTAAAGTAATTATATCAATTGGTGGTTGGAGTTTAAGTTGGACATTTTCAAAGATTGCCGCCGATACAACATTAAGAAAACGTTTTGTTGAAACATCTGTTGATTATATTATTCAACATGATTTTGATGGAATTGATATTGATTGGGAATTTGTTGGAAAACAAGGAGTTGGATATAACTATGTAGATGAAATAAATGATAAACCAAACTTTCTACAAATGGCAAAAGATTTTAGAGAAGAAATGGATAGACGTTCCCCCAATAAACATTTAGAATTAACTGCTGCAACTGGATGTAATCCAATTGTAATTGCAAATTATGAAGGAACACATCAATATTTAGATTATCTATTACTTATGTCTTATGATTTTTCTGGAAGTTGGGATAATTATGGAGGACATTTATCTGGTATTTATCATAATCCTGAAAGTCAAATGAATGACCAATTCAATTGTGATTCCGCAGTAAAGAATGCAATTGCAGCAGGTTATCCATCACAACAAATATGTTTAGGTTGTCCATTATATGGTCGTGGTTGGCAAAAAATTGTTCCAGATAATGCAGAAAAATCAAAATTATTTGGACCATCTGTCGCTGGACCAGCAGAAACAATTAGTGGAGATTATGGTGAACCAGGTATGTCTTCTTGGAGAGATATTCGAGATGCAATTAAAAACGGAACATATACATTATATACAGATGAAGTATCAAAGACTGCATATTGTGTAGATGCAGATGGAAAAACTTGGTCTCATGATACACCAGATACAGCAAGATTTAAAGTTCAATATGCAAAAGAAATGAACTTAGGTGGATTTCTCCTATGGGACCTTTCAGATGATACACGAGATGGACAAGATAATATTTTAGATGCAATTATTGATGAATTACAAAAAGATGAACCAACTGAACCACCAACTGAACCTACTGAACCTACTGAACCTACTGAACCTACTGAACCAACTGAACCTACTGAACCTACTGAACCTACTGAACCTACTGAACCTACAACTGATGTATTAACAACAATGAATATAGATGAATTACCAATACAAAATCAATCTCAAATAGATGAAATAATTACAGCAATTAAAAATATCGTAAATGCAGATAAAATAGATTATTTATTATCATTTTCAAAATAAATCAAAAATATGAATTTTAAATTATATATATTTATAATATAAAATAAAATGCTAGCAGTATTCCTAATATCACTTGTTAAAAGTATACCATTATATATGGATTATCAAGTTCAAGAAGATTATGTTCCGATATTAGGTTATCATAAAATCGATGAAGGAGAAACAACATCATTATTAACAAAAACCGAATTATTCCGAGACCAAGTTGATTATTTAACGAATACTGCGAAATGTAATTGGATTACAATGAACCGTTTATCTTATTATATAAAGAATAATGAAAAATTACCAACAAACACTTGTATTATGAATTTTGATGATGGAATACAAAATCAATATGATAATGTAATATGTAAATTAAATGAACATAAAGTTCCAGCAACATATTATATTGCAATTGATAATATTGGTAAAAATAATTATTATATGTCAATGGACCTTTTATATAAATTAAAAGAAATTGGTCATGATATTGAAGCACATACATTAAACCATGCAAGATTATCTGATTTAACATATGAAGAACAAGAAGAACAAATAATTGGTTCTAAAAATAAATTAAAAGAACTTGGATTTAATATTACAACATTCGCATATCCATATGGAGCATATAATGATGACACAATTGATATTCTTAAAAAATCAGAATATATATTAGGACGTGATACAAGTCAAGATAGAAGTTGGAAAGATATACGAACACCAGTTGTTAGTTATAATGAAGATTATTTATGGCACTTTTACTATATTAAACCAGAAGGATATACTGGAGAACAACTTTATAATAAAATAAAATATACTGGATGGTGGCAAATTGAAGATAATTATAAACAAATTAATGATGATGATGGTGATAATCGAGTATCAACAAGTAGTAGTTATTTATCAACAGATACAAGTTATGCAATATTCGCAATGTATGATAAAAATGATGAAATATCAACTCAATTTCTAACAAAATATTTAGGAAATTTTACATTAGATATTTTATTATATAATTCAACTGAAGATATTGGATTTGATGTTAAGGTAGATAATATATTATATACACCAGAAAGTCATCATTATATGAGTGATTATAGTTTAAAATATACAGTTGGAGTATATGATTATTATAATTTTTATGTTAATATAGAAAATTTAAAACCAGGATTACATACATTAAATATTATTAAAACAAATGGTAAAAAGATTTATCTTGATAAATTTCGTTTATTTTCAAATGTAAATCAAGACTTTTCAGATATAGAATATTATAAAGAATGTAATCCAGAAACAGATGATAATTGTGTATGTGAAGAAATAAAAGCAGACCCAACATGTGAGAACGGAATATTAAAAGGAGATGTTTGTTGTTTATCATCTTGCGGAACATGTGGAGGAACTGGTTGTAGTCAAAGAGAAGGAGGTAGTTCTGGTTGTTGTGGTGGAGTAATTACATCATCAACAAGATATTGTGATGAGTATGAAGCACCATGTATCATAAGAGAAGTTGTAGAAGAACCAGACCCAACATGCGAGAATGGAATATTAAAAGGAGATGTTTGTTGTTTATCATCTTGTGGAACTTGTGGAGGAACTGGTTGTGGTAGTCGTGAAGGAGGTAGTTCTGGTTGTTGTAGTGGAACAATTACCAAATCTGGAATATCATGTGATAATTCTACTGCTCCATGTATTGTGAGTTAATTTTAAAATTACTTAAAAAATTAAAATATATTATTTATATATTACTATAAATTCGAGAATGAACTTAAATAATAACACTAATTTTAAAGATTTAACATATGGTTTTATGGGTTTTGGAGAAATTGGAAGCTCATTATATAGAGTATATGAAATGGCTGGTTATAAAAATTTAATTAAACGCGACCCTTTTAATGGATTAAATGATTCATTATCAAATTGTGATTTAGTAAATGTATGTATTCCATTTTTTGGAATGAAACATTTTGTTAATGCAATTAAAGAATTAAATTTAAAACCAAATACATATCTAGTAATCCAATCAACAATTGGAGTTGGAACATGTGATGAAATGCAAAAAGAATTAGATGTAATTATTGTTCATTCACCAGTAAGAGGAGTTCATCCTAATTTAACAGAAGGTATGCTTACATTTGATAAATATATGGGAGTAACTGAGAAATATTATAATACAGCTGGAGTAAAAGAGTTTATCAAAGAACATTTATTAGATTTAAATATGAAACCAGTTGTATGTAAAGCAATGGAATCTGAATTAGCAAAAGTAACATCAACAACATTATATGGTGTTAATATTGCAGCAATCAATGATGTATTCTTAATGTGTGAGAAATATAATGTAGATTTCGAAACAGTATTTACAAAATGGCAAACTGGATATAATGAAGGATATACAAAATTAGGAAAATCAAATGTATGTCGTCCAGTATTAAAACCAATCCCAAGAGATGAAGATGGAAAACAATTAATCGGTGGTCATTGTGTAGTTCCTAATTCAGTAATCTTAAAGAATATGGGACAAGATGCAATTGCTGATTATGTATTAAGATATTCAGATGAAACAAATAAAAAACACATAACTGGAGCAAAACATTAAATTTTTTTTTTAAAATTGATTTTTAAAAAAATAATAATTAAATAACTATTTAATAATAACTAAAATGATTGTAAATTATACAAAAGAAAATATTATTTACTTTGTAATAATTTTCATAGTATTATTTTGTCCAATATTATTAACAGAAATATTTGGTATTGGATATCTTAATATTTATTTTGTAGATTTAAATCCTTTTGCAATCATTAGTATATTATATTTTATCGGAAAACAAGTTTTTTCTATTTTAAATTATCTCCAAATGAAAAAAATAAATGAGAGTGAATTAAAAACTTTTCCAAATGTTGGTATTCAAGTAACTGGATGGAAAGAAGATAAAGAATTATTTAAAAATACTTTATTAGCATTAAAAAGACAAACCTATAAAAATATTAAAAAAATTACTTTTTGTTCTGATGGTAATGATAAAGATGATGAATACTTAGGTGATATTTTTAAAGAAATATTTGCCGATGGTGTTATTATCAAAAATGAAAAAACATTTTATAATATGAATGAAGAAGAAAGAAAAAATTTTTTAGAAAAAATTAAAGATATTAAACATCTATGTATTTTACAACCCCATGCAGGTAAAAGACATGGTATGTATACACAAATGAAAATATTTAACTCTATGGAAGATATTGATTTAATTATGTTAAATGATAGTGATTGTATTTATTCTCCAGATGCAGTTGAAACATTAGTTAAAACACAAGTTGCTAAAGATTTAGATGGCGTTACAGGTGATGTTAAAATTTATAATATTGAAAACTTAACTTCATACTTAATATCACTAAAGTTTTGGTTTGCAATGAATATTGAAAGAAATGCACAATCTTATTTTAATTGTGTAGGATGTTTACCTGGTCCATTTGGTTTATATAAAAATAGTTCAATTAAAAAAATTATTGATACCTGGGTTGAACAAACTTTATTCGGTAAAGAATGTACTTTTGGAGATGATAGGCACCTTACTAATTTAATTCTAATGAATAATGGAAAACTTGGTTATAATTATAAACCAAAATGTTATACTGACACTCCAACAACTTTACAAAGATTTGCAACACAACAAGTACGATGGGGTAAAAGTTTTTTAAGAGAATATTTTGTAAATATTAATTCATTTAGATTTAATACTCTTTGGTTAAGTTTTGAACAAACATTCGTTTTCTTTATTGTATATTATGTAATGTATCTTATGATTAAAAATTTTTATCTTGCAAACTTAAATAGTATCTTATTATTATTTTCTTCTTTAATCTTATTCGGTTATTTACGGTCTCTTATTGGTATAATTAGTACAAGAGATATGAGTTTTATAGTATTCCCATTATATGGATTTATGTATTTTTATATTTTATTTCCAGCTAAACTATGGACATTATTCACATTTAATGTTACATCATGGGGAACTGGTAGTAGATTAAATAAATCATTTAAATTAATTGATTTTCTATTTATTATTTTATGGTTATTATTTACTTCATCATCTATTTTTTATGCATCTCTTGATTATTATATAAATGAAAAATATAATTTTTATACATACATTTATTCTGGTTTTATAATTAGTAATATTACTTTTTTATCTTGTATTTATAAATTTAGATATTTAAAGAAGAGTCAACAAGAGTTTGAAAATCAATTAAGTATAATAAAAATGGATAATAATAATGATGTTATTATTGATATGGAAAAAATTGAAAAAATGGAAATTGAAATATCATATCCAGAACCAAGTATAGATGATTTTCAACCTACAAATGATATAATTAGATAATTCGTTATAAAAAATATATTCTCTTAAAATATATAATGAATATTTATTTTAAGAAAAATTTAATCTTTAGTTTATATTTACTATACAACGTTTTTTTAATATTCATTATTTTTTATTTTAAATATGGTCTTCTTTATACATCATTATTATTTTTTGCAAGTCATTTACGAGATGTATTCTGTGTATTTTATGGATTAATTAGATTAGCAAGTATTACACATAAAAAACCAGAATTAAATGATGAAATTCAAAGAACAATTTGTTCTTTAATTCCAGTATATGCAGAAAAAGTAGAATTAGTATTAAATAATTTAAAAAGTTTAAGCGAACAAGATTTACCAGAAAATACAAAACTTATATTAATGATAATATGTGATGGATTAATTGTTGGAAAACATAATGAAAAAGCATTATTTAATGAATTAGATGATATAATTACATATGAAGATACCACAATATATGAAGAACCATATATTGGTTGGAAAACAAAAAAACCAAATACATTAAAATATAAAATTGGAGAAATATATGGCAAAATAATTATATTAAGTCATAAAGTAGAAAATGGTGGTAAAAAAGATTCTTTAATTGTTGGTGAACAGTTAATTGAAAAAATTACAACAATAGAACCATTAAAAAAATATAATTTAGTAGAACCAGAATTTGTATATCATACTGATAGTGATACTGTAGCAGATAATAAATGTTTAAGAAATTTATTAGAAACATTTCAAGAAGATGAAACAATTGATGGAGTATCTGGAATGGTAAGGGCATATTATAATCAAGATACTTATGAACAATCAGATTGGAAAGAATATTATGAAAAAGCAATGTATATAATGCAAGATTTCCAGTATTACTATTCATTGACACTTAAAAGAATGGCCGAAAGTGAAATGAAAGCAACAGTATGTTTACCAGGTTGTGTTAATATGATTAAGATTAATGAAAAATCAAGAAAAGCAATAATAGATTATGCAAAACTACCAAGAAAAGAAAATAATTTCCTTGAAGCAGTAACAAGAATGCAAGGAACAGATAGAAGATACACAACATTATTACTAAAACATGGTGCTAAATTAAAAATGAATTGGAGAGCAGTCGTTTATACAGAACCACCATTAAGTGTATCTGGATTTATAAATCAAAGACGTCGATGGGCTTCTAATTCGTTTTTTAATTCTTTTATTCAATTATTCTTGCCAGAAGTTCCAGTTTATATACGTATATCTTCAATAATTGATATTAATCGATTATTTACAACACTTTATAGATTATTATCTGTATTTATTTTTTGGATGTATATAAAATATTTTAGTTTTATGGAAAACTTATTTTTATTTATTTTTTTAATTCTTCCATATGCATATGTTATGTTATGGGCTTATAATTTATTACCAGAATGGAAACGTTTATTTCTAGGAATGATTTTAAATAAAATTATAATGCCTATTTTATCAACAATTACAATTACAAAAATGTATTTAACTGCAAGTAATTTTGCATGGGGTGGATTAGTTCAACCAGATAGTGAAAGTGATAGTGAAAATAAAAGTATTGAAATGCAGGAAATATTAGTAGAAGATGAAATAGAAGAAGTTGTAGAGTGTGATATTATATCGAGTGATGAAATTATATTAGATGATGAAGATAATGATATGGATATTATTATCATTAGATAATATTAATATTATTTTATAAAAAATAATGTTAATAGTATATTATATATATCAAATGATACGACATATTCTTTTTTTTATTCCATTTATTAAAGGAGAACCATTATATACAGAATATGTCGTTCAAGAAGATTATGTTCCTATATTAGGTTATCATTCAATTGGAGAATATACAGATTCATTAACTACTACTGTTTCAGATTTTCGTGACCAAGTAGAATATTTAACAAATACTGCAAAATGTAATTGGATTACAATGGATAGATTAGCATATTATATTGAAAATCAAGAAAAATTACCAACAAATGCATGTATTATGAATTTCGATGATGGTGATATAACACAATATGAAAATACTATATGCACATTAAATGAATATAAAATACCAGCAACCTATTATATCGCAATTGATAATATTGGTAGAAATAGATATTATATGACATCAAATGATTTAAAAAAATTAAAAAATAAAGGACACGATATTGAAGCACATACATTAACACACGCAAGATTAACTGAATTATCATATGAAGAACAAGAGGGTGAAATACTTGGTTCAAAAGTAAAATTAGAAGAAGATGGGTATGTAGTTAAAACATTCGCATATCCATATGGTGCGTATAATGATGATACACTTGATATTTTACAAAAATCAGATTTTATATTAGCACGAGATACAAGTCAAGATTATGGTTGGAAAGATGTTCGGTCACCTATTGTTAGTTTTAATGAAAATTCATTATACCATTTTTTTTATTTTAAACCAGAAGGTTATGTTGGAAATAAATTATGGGAAAAATTACAATATACTGGATGGTGGCAAATTGAAGATAATTATAAAATTATAAATGAAGAAAAAACAAATGGAATTAAAATATCATCAAGTTCTTGGTATTTACCAACAGATATTAGTTATGCTATTGTATATTTATCAAATAAAAATGATGAAATCGCAACACAATTTTTAACTAAATATACTGGTGGATTTACCTTAGATATTATGGTTGGAAATAAAACACAAACAATTCCAATTAGAGTAAAAGTAGATGGAGTAGAATATGAAGTTTATTCATATAATTATACTCATTCAAATAGTCTTCGGCAAAGAAGTGGAGCAGTTGATTATTATAATTTTTATATTAATATTGATGAATTAAGTCCTGGGTTACATCAATTAAATTTTATAAGTAATGATGATGAAGAAAGAGTTTATTTAGATAGATTTAGATTATTTTCAAATGTAGAACAAGATTTTACAGATATTATGTTTTATAAAGAATGTAATCCAGAAACAGAACAATATTGTACTTGTGACCAAGTTGATAAACCAGATGAACTAGAAGAAGAAGAAGAAAAGGACCCATTGAAAACATTATATCAAACAGCTTTAATGATGATAATTATATCAGCAATCGTTTGTTTTTTGGTGTGTATTTTATTTATATTTTTCAACTGTAAAGATTAATATTATTTTTAACATAATAAAATAATATTAAATTACTATATAAATGAATAATCACGTAATTATAAATAAATTTACTGACTATCGTCCAATAGATGGAACAAAATATTTTACTTTACCTCAACAAGATGGTTGTATTTCAGTGATTATTCCTTTTTTTAATGAAGAAAAACAAGAATTACAAGTAACAATGAAATCATTAATTGAAAATTTTTATTATTTAGGAGAAATGAAACCAGAATGGAAAGATGCAAATAAATTAAAAATATTTATTGTTCAAGATGGATGGTATAAATCATCTAATTCAATGAAACAATATTTAAAAGAATTATTCCCCAAAAAAATTAATGATGTTGATTGGTGGGAATATTATAAAGAGTTTCATACTTATGATGAAAAGACTGATGGAACAGCAACATATATATTTGAAAATACACTACCAATATGTATTAATAAAGAAGAACGAAAACGCAAACATATTTTTTGCAATGTTACATTATTAATAAAAATTGATAATAGAAAAAAACATAATTCACACGAATGGTTTATTGGAAGGAGTGGTTATTCTGAACATATTAAAGCAAAATATATATTTTGCACAGATGCTTTCACTATTTTTCATAAAACTTGTTTATATCATCTTATTAATCATATGGACCGAAATCCAAAAACATCTGTATGCACTGGACGACAACGTGTTATGACTCGTAAACAACAAAGAACAACTGAAAATTTTTTCTCATTAGATACAATACTTCGCAATGTTCAATTATTTGATTTTGAGACATCTAATGTATTATATAATGGTGCATTTAGTTTAGGTGGTTGTTTACCAGTTATTCCAGGTCCATGTGGTTTATATAGAGCAAGTGATTTATTACAAAATAATGTAAGAGATTGGTATTTTGATATTGTGAATGAAGAACCAAGTAATACAGGATTAGTATTAGGAAATTTAAGAATCGCAGAAGACCGTATTTTATCTTATTCAGTTGTTTTAAAAACACAAGAAGAAAGAAAAATGGAGTTTATCCCAATGGCTGTTTTCTATTTTGAAGCAGAAACAAACTTACAACAATTTTTATTACAACGACGTCGGTGGATTAATGGTTCAGTCGCAGGTTATTTATATTTATTATTCACCAACTTTGAACATATTAAACAATGGGATACAAATTATATTAGAAAATTTTATGTATGGTTTTTATTAATATGCCAATTTATTACATATTGTCTTGTCGCAATTGGACCAGCATTCTCATTAAGTATCTTTTATTATTCATTTCAATATGTATTTTATCGTATTCCAAATCAATATATGTCTATTGAAACAATGACTACTCTTGTAACTAGTTTGGCATGGATTTTATTTATATCAAATATGTTTGTTCATAATAATGATAAATTTCATTATACAATTATTTATAGTATTCTTGGATTTTCAATATTTACAGCAATATTAACCGCCTTATCAATGGGATTTTATGTATTTGCACAACCAAGTATTAGTAGTTTCTTCTTGAATGATTTATTATTAAGTGGAAACTTAATTATTTATTTTGTATTATTTGTAACTGTATTACCATTTGTATTAGCATTAATGATATCTGGAAGAGGACATAGTTTCTTTTATATGTTAAAATCATTTCCATCTTATTTTTTATGTTCACATATGTTAATATCTGGTTTTGGTAGTTATTCATTTAGTAGAAGTTGGGATTTAACTTGGGGAAATCGACCAACAAGTGAATTAGAAGCAAGTATTTCTGTTGAAGAAAGAGAACAAATGAAACTTAAATTCAAAATTTTAAGTAAGGCTCTTGTATTAACTCTTATTGCAATAAACTTAATTGTATTCTTTTTACCAAAGAATTTTCAATTAGCATTAGTTGGTTTATTCTTTATGGTTGCTTTTTATCAGTTATTTTTTTCATTTATATATCTATCATTTCAATTTCCATCAAAAATAAGATATGTATTTGATAGATGTTGTTATAATTGTCGTCAAGTTTTACATAAGAATAAAAAAGTGAAGAAACCAAAAGCAATTGAAATGCCAAAAATAGATATCGAAAATCAAATAGAAAATGAATCTATTATCGAATTAAGATAAAGAATTAGTATAAATAATTATCATATTTAAATATATAAATATAAAAATATGATACCACAATTATATCCACAAAATACAATTGTTCCCGAATGGAATTCTAATCATTGGAATAATGGAAGAGAATATGAAATTACTGGTAGAGATAATAATGATGCAACTGGTTTATCACAAAAAAGAGGTACTGGCACATTAGTTGTTAAAGGAAATGGTATATTAGAAATGAGTGGTTCACAACCAAGAATATATATAAATGGTGATATTGATGGTGATGGTATTTCAGAAGCAATTTTTTATAAGAATACAGAAATGACTGCATATTATAGACAAGAATCAAAACCTGCAAATTGGGGAGGATTAGTAATGGGTTGTAGAAGTTCTCCAAATGGTCATAGTAGTCCATCAAGTAATTATAAAAATACAACAACATATTATGCAAGATTTCGAGGTGATGGAAAAGTTGATTTTGAAAAAGAATTAACACATTCTCCATCAGAATATCAATGGAATGGTATAGTTCATCAACATGGACAACTATTTGATGGTGAATTTCCAAATAATACTTGGATTGGAATGAAATTTATTTGTTATACACAATCAGATAATTCAGTTAAATTAGAATTATATATTGATAGAACTTCACTTGGCAATGAAGAAATGATGAAAGATATAACAGTATGGGAGAAAATTGGAGAAGCAGTTGATGATGGTAATTGGCCAGCACCAATTATATCAGAATTCCAAGGACAAGTTGACCCAAATACAGTTATTACAGAAGGAAATGGTGTCGTATTTATTCGGAATACTAATATTTCAAAATGTGAATATAAACATTTTATTGTTAGAGAAATATTAGTAGATGGAGTAGAACCACCAGTAGAACCACCAAATACTAATCATTTATGTACTATGAATATTAATAAAATTCCAATTACTAATACAGAACAAATTATTAATATTATATCAGCAATTAAAAATATTATTAATATTAAAGAAATGAAATACTCACTTAATTATACATTATCATTTGAAGATAATTAAATTGGATTATAATCATATATTCCAATTTAAATAAGATATAAATTTAAATCCAATCAACATGAATTAATTTAATTTTTTCTTTTGGTTTAAGTTCTTTATTATATTCTCTTATCATATTAATTGTATTCTTATTATCATCCATAAAATAAACTTTTTGATAAACACCTTCTGTTGCATAATATTTTAATATATTTAATTTCTTTTCTTGGTCTGTATTTCCTCTATATTTTTTATATTCGTCATTAACTGCAAATATTTGTGATTGATTTAATTTAAATGAATATTGTAAATGATTATTTAACCATTTTGGCATAATTTGTCGAATTGTATCTTCTCCTCCTCTTGCAGTAATTATACCAATTTCAAATCCATTTTTTATAAATTCATCAACAATTTCTAATGAACGTTTAATTGGTTTTGATTCTCCAATTGTTTTAATTATTTTTTCTGGAATATACATTTCTGAAAAATCAAAATATTTTTTATCTTCATCATTAACTATTAATTTAGCATATTCTTGTGATGAATATTTTTTAAATACATTTCCTTTTCTATAAAAAATATTTACATTTCCGGCACGTAATAAAGTATCATCAATGTCAAGGAATAAAATATTTCGTATTGGTTTTTTTACAAATGACATTGTTCTAAAAAATCCAGATGTAACCATTATTAATAAATATCTAATCATATAATAGTATATAATTAAAAATCAATTTTATTAAAAATTAATTTTAAAATAAGTCCATTACATTATTTGATTTTTTAAAATAATATTATTTTATAAAAATGAATTTAATTTTTCATCTCCATTTTTATAACCAAAATTATATTTTTCAGTTTTTAATTTCCCATTATATGTTTCAAAAACACGTTGCATCCATATATCATATGATGCAACACATTTTCCACATAATTTTTTATCTTCTTCATAATAACATTTATTACATATTTTTCTTTCACAACAATTATGACATTTTTTTAGATTTTGTGGAATCTCATCACAACGAGTACAATCATTGTTTTTAAATTGAAGTGCATTTCCATAACGTTCGTCTTTCTTTGTAAATATTTTTCTAAGAAAGTTCATTGTTATATTTGATAGGTAATTATATATTTGATTTATAAATTAATTAAAAATCAATTTTATTTTTTAAGTTTTTTAATAAAATTTTATATTTTATTAAAACAAGTCCATTATTAAATAATGTTTTTAAAAAACCATTTATAAGAATTCAAGTTGATGTTTCATGTTAATAATCTCTTTAACGATTGCTCTTTCTTTTATTTCATTTATCAATATTTCATATATATCAATTACCTCTTTAAATTTCATTTCACGTAATGTTGAGATTTTAACTAACTTCTTATTTTCTTTTCTAATTGCGATATCCAATGGATTGGTAATATCAACAATCTCTTTATCGAGTGGTTTTTCGTTTATTTTATTTATCAATATTTCATATATATCAATTAATTCATTTGAATTTTTTTTAATTAACTCTTTAAATTTCATTTCATATAATATTAAGATTTTAATTGTCTTTCTATTTCTAGCACGACTTCCATATTTAAATGCCAATGTCAAATCCAATGCAGTTTTTCCATCATTAGTTTTATGATTAATATCTGCGCCTTTATCTAACAGTAATTTTGCTGTTTCATAATTGCCATTAACACATGTACATGTAAATGCCGTTCCACCTGGGTCATTACTAGCATTGTGCCTATGATTGATATCTGCACCGTTTTCAATCAGTAATTTTACTGTTTCAAAATATTCCGGATAGTCGCTCCATTCACATGCAAACCATAATGCAGTTCTTCCATCATTATTTTCGTGGTTAACATCTGCACCTTTCTCTAACAGTAATTTTACAAGTTCATGACGTTCTTTACGACACCAACTTGGACACAAACTACATAAATATATTAATGGTGTGTCTCCAGCATCATTTGCAAGATTGACATCTGCACCTTTCTCTAACAGTAATTTTACAACTTCAACACGTATATAATGTTCACATGCATATATTAATGGTGTCCAACCATATTGGCCTGGATAATTGATATCTGCATATGTACTGTTCTTTAATACTAATTTTACTCTTTCAATATTATAATTTTTGTATGTCTCCTTACTCCAGCAGTCTGGATTATCTTTATCAAGAATTGCTGCTACTAATGTAGTCAGTTCTGTATGCATTTTTAATTGAGTTATATAAAATATACAAATCAATTTTAATATTTGATATTTATTCTTATTTTTTAAAATTAAAATCGATTTTTAATTTATAAATAACAAAATGAACTTTCGTTTATTAGAAAAAACAGATTTTGAAAAAGGATTTCTTGAGTTATTATCTCAACTAACTACAGTTGGTGATATTACAAAAAATGAATTTATGAAAAGATTTAATCAAATTCTTAAAAATAAAAATCACAGAGTTTATGTTCTTGAACAAAATAATAAAATCGTTTCTTGTGCTACATTATTTCTTGAACCTAAATTTATTCATGATTGTGGTTTTGTTGGACACGTTGAAGATGTTGTTGTTAATAAATTTTGTCGTGGCCAAAAATTAGGTAAGAAAATTATTGATTTCTTAACTAGTGAAGCAGAACGTCTTGGTTGTTATAAAATTCTATTAGATTGTTCAGATAAAAATGTTGGGTTCTATCAAAAATGTTTATATGAGAAAAAAGGTGCTTATATGGCTAAATATTTAAATCCTTCTATTACAAAAGAAATTCAACCTTTTTATAAAACTACATTTAAAAATATTGACAGATTTTGTAAAAAACATTATAGAGAAATTATCATTATTAATATGTCTTTATTTGCCGGATATTATATATACAAAAATTATTGGAATACAACTATAAAAGAAAATAAAGAAAATAAAGAAATAAATACTGATGACGAAGAAGATACAAATTATATCGATTCTTTATCAAATATGATTCCTTATCTATAAATTTTAAATAATTATATTTTATAAAATATGAGCAATTTTGAAAAAATAAAATAAGTCCATAATTATAAATTGTTTTTTTTAAAAATTATTTACAAAAGGTCAAGCTCATTTTTCATATTAATAATATCTTTAACGATTGCTTTTTCTCCTATTGTATCAATTAATATATTAAAAATATTAATTGAATCCATTGAAGCTTTTTTAACAACTTCTTTATACTTCATTTTAGCCAATATTATTAATTCGATTAAATCTTCATTTTCTAATTGCATTGCACATTTTAATGGTGTATTACCAGCTCCATCTATATGATTAATATCTGCACCATTATCTAATAGTAATTTTACTATTTCAACTTCGGCTTTGTCGCATGCAAAACTTAATGCTGTGTCATTATATTGATTTGCATGATTAACATCTACTCCTTTATCTAATAGTAATTTTACTATTTCAATGTTTCTGGATTTACATGCAAAAATCAATGATGTCCAACCATCTTTGTTTATAAAATTAACATTTGCACCGTAATTTAATAGTAATTTTACTATTTCAACTTCGCCTTTGTCGCATGCACATGTTAATGATGTTTCTTTATAATTATCTACATGATTAACATCTGCACCTTTCTCTAATAGTAATTTTACTATTTTAAGAGAACCTCTTCTACATGTACGTATTAATGGTGTAACATTATGTTTATTTCCCTGATTAACATCCGCACCTTTCTCTAATAGTAATTTTACTATTTCAAGATTACCTTCTTTGCATGCCAAAAACAATGGTGTATCACCATATTGATTTGCATGATTAATATATGCACCTTTTTCTAATAGTAATTTTACTATTCCAATATATTCTCTTTTACATGCATATGTTAATGGTGTATCATTATAGTTATTTCCCTTATTAACATCCGCATCTTTATCTAATAGTAATTTTATTAATTCAAAATATCTGTATTTACATGCAAAAATTAATGGTGTATTACCTTTTTGATTCATTGAATTAATATCTGCACCATTATCTAATAGTAATTTTGCTATTTCAATATACCCAAATTCACATGCAATAGTTAATGCCATATTATATTGAATTGTATGATTAACATCCATGTTTTTTTTTAAAAATAATCTTACTTTTTCAATATCTCCAGTACTACAAGCTAAATAGAATTTTTTTTCTGTTATTTGTTCCGTTGCTTCATTTTGAAAAGATGTCATTTTGAAGTTATATTGATAATTTTAAAATGTAAATAATAAGTTATAAAGTTATTTAAAATCAATTTTAAAATACACAAAAATTAAATCAATAATTACTCAATTAAAATCGATTTAAGAACAAGTCCATAATTATAAATAGTTTTTAAAAATTATTTATAAAAATTCAAATTAATATTTCATATTAATAATATCTTAAGAGTTCCAGTTCATATTTCATATCAAGAATCTCTTGAACGATTGCTTTTTCTTTTATTTCATTCATCAATATTTCATATATTTTAATTGAATCACTTGAAATTTTTAAAACAAAATCTTTAAATTTCATTTCTCGTAATATTAATAGTTTCGTTAATTCTTTATTTTCACCCCTTCGAAATATTGAAGTATCAAATACAGTTTGATTAAATTGATTAGAATAATTAATATCGGCGTTATTGTCTAATAGGAATTTTATTAATTCAACATCTTTTCTTTTACATGCATATAGTAATGCTGTATCACCATAAGTATTTTCTTGATTTATATTTATACCTCTTTCTATTAAAAGTTTTATCATAGTTAAATTTTCTCTTTCACATGCATAAACTAATGCCATAAAACCATACTGTTCTACAAGATTAATATCTGCACCGTTATCTAATAAAAATTTTATCAATTTAATATTTTCTTTTTGACATGCAAGCATTAATGGCACACGACGATTATTTACTTTGTTAATTTTTGCTCCATTTTCAAATAGAAATTTTACCATATTAATCTTTCCTTGTTCACATGCAATCATAAATGGAAGAAACCCTTGAAAATTCCTCCGATTAATATCTGCGCCTTGTTTTAAAAGTGATTTTATATTTTCATAATCTTCTTTATCGGCTGCTACTATTAATTCATCTTGTAATATTAATTCCTCTTGTGATAAATTATTCATTTAAGTTATAATTATTTTAAAAAATAATTATAAATCAATTTTAAAAGTAAAAATAAATAAGTCCATTATTATAAATAGTTTTTTTTAAAAATTATTTATAAAAATTTAAGTTCATTTTTCATATTAATAATATCTTCGACGATTGCTTTTTCTCCGATTGTATTAATTAATATATTATAAATACGGATTGAATCTATTGAAGTTTTTTTAATAATCTCTTTAAATTTCATTTCATGTAATGTTAATATTTTAATTAACTCTTTATCTTTTTTTTCAATTGCGATATCTAATGCAGTGTCTCCATCTATATCTTGATGATTAATATCTGCCCCTTTCTCTAACAATAATTTTACTATGTCAAGATTGCCTTTCTGACATGCATATATTAATGGTGATTTTCCAGACTTATTTACATGATTAATATTTGCACCTTTCTCTAACAGTAATTCTACTATTTCAAGATATACTCCTCTACATGCACGCATTAATGCTGTATTACCAGAAGTATTCTCTTTATCAATATTTGCACCGTTCTCTAATAGTAATTTTATTATTTCAAATTTTCCATATATAGAAGCACTATATAATGGTGTTTCTCCACGTTGATTTGTAAAATTAATATCTGCGCCGTTCTCTAACAGTAATTTTACAATGTCAAGATAACCTTCTTGACATGCATCAATTAATGGCGTACCACCATATTGGTCTGTAGTATTAATATCTGCACCTTTCTCTAACATGAATTTTACTATATCAATATATTCATTTCCAACCGCGCGAAATATTGGTGTTGCGTCATACTCGTCTTCATGATTAATATTTGCACCGTTCTCTACCAGTAATTTTACAATTTCAAGATGACCTTCTTCACACGCAGAATTTAATGGCGTCATATGAAATAGATTTACATGATTAATATCTGCCCCTTTTTCCAATAGTAATTTTGCTATTTCAAGATGTCCAGATGTACACGCAACAGTTAATGCCGTCATACCATATTGATTTTTATGATGAATATCTGCACCTTTCTCTAACAGTAATTTTACAATGTCAAGATAACCTTCTTGACATGCATCAATTAATAGAGTATCTTCATAAATATTTTCTTTATGAATATCTGCACCTTTCTCAATAAGTAGTTTTACTGTACTAAACCGTCCATTTGTAAATGCACTTCTTAATGGTGTAATACCATTTTCATCTAATTTATTAATGTTTACTCCCTTTTCTAACAGTGATATAATTGTTTTATTATCACCAGTTTTACATCCGTAAAAAAACTGTCTTTCAGTTTCAGTTTGAGATATCATTATGAAAAGTTTTTAAAATAATAAGTTATAAAGTATTTTAAAATCAATTTTCAAAACATTATATTTTAAAAGTAAAAATAAATAAGTCCATTATTATAAATAGTTTTTTAAAAATCATTTATAAGAGTTCAAGTTCATTTTTCATATTAATAATATCTTTAACAATTGTTTTTTCTTTTATTTTACTTATTAATATTTCATATATATCAATTGAATAATCTGAAGTTTTTTGAATAATATCTTTATATTTCATTTTATGTAATGTTAAAGTTTTAATTAACTCTTTATTTTTTATTTGATTTGATATATCCAATGCTATTTGAATTGATTTATCCAATATAGTGATTTCATCTTTATAATTTTTATCTGCACCTTTCTCTAACAATAATTTTACTATGTCAAGATTGCCTTCTTTACATGCATGCATTAATGCCGTATTACCTTCTTCATCTTTATAATTAATATCTGCACCTTTTTTTAATAGTAATTTTATTATTTTAATACTATTTGATTTTTTAATCTTATATGATTTTTCGGTATCCATTCCATTTTTGAATCTACTACATGTCCTAATTAATGCCGTTTCACCAAAATCACATATAGCATTAACATCTGCACCTTTTTTTATTAGTAATTTTACTATGTCAAGATTGAAGTTCTGACATGCATACATTAATGGTGTATTACCCCATTTATTTGATAGATTGACATCTGCACCATTCTCTACCAGTAATTTTATTATTTCATTAAAACCATGCAGACATGCATATGATAATGGCATACTACCATATTTGTCTGCAGTATTAATATATGGACCTGTTACGAATAGTGATTTTATTTTTTCAATATCATTGTTTTTAAATGCAAGGTCAAATGAATAATAAACCATTTTTAAAGTTATTGATTATTTTTAAAATGTAAAAATAATAAGTTATAAATTATTTTAAAATCAATTTTCGAAAAAATGTTGTATTTTTCAAAAGTAAAAATAAATAAGTCCATTATTATAAATAGTTTTTTTAAAAAATTATTTATTTAAGTTCAAGTTCATTTTTCATATTAATAATATCTTTAACGATTACTTTTTCTCCAATTGTATCAATTAATACATTATAAATATTAATTGAATCTATTGAAGTTTTTTTAACAAATTCTTTGAATTTTATTTCATGTAATGTTAAGATTTTAATTAACTCTTTATTCTTTTTTTCAATTGCAATATCCAATGCAGTGATTCCATCTTTTTTATGATTTATATCTGCACCTTTCTCTAATAGTAATTTTACTATTTCAAGATGACCGTATTGACATGCCCAAGTTAATGGTGTCCAACCATCTCTATCTACATGATTAACATCTGCACCGTTCTCTAATAGTAATTGTACTATTTCAAGATTACCTTCTTGACATACCCAAGTTAATGGTTTAATACCTAGTTCGTATGCCAAATTAACATCTGCACCTTTCTCTAACAGTAATTTTACTATTTCAAGATTACCTTCTTGACATGCCCAAGTTAATGGTGTATCACCATCACTATATTGAGTTGGATTTGCATAATTGACATCTGCACCTTTTTCTAACAGTAATTTTACAATGTCAATATGGCCATTACGACATGCATCCATTAATGGTGTATCTCCATCATAGTCTATATAATTGACATCTGCACCTTTCTCTAACAGTAATTTTACTATTTCAAGATAACCTTTTATGCATGCCCAAGTTAATGGTGTAATATCATCTTGATTTGCATAATTAACATTTGCACCATTCTCTAACAGTAATTTTACTATTTCAAGATAACCTTTTTTGCATGCCAAAATTAATGGTGTATCATCTTCTTGATTTGCAAGATTAACATCTTCTGTACCTTCCTCTAACAGTAATTTTACTATTTCAAGGTGACCTTTTTCGCATGCAGTAATTAATAGTGTATTTGATGTCATTTTAAAGTTATATTGATTATTTTAAAATGTAAAAGTAATAAAGTTATAAAGTAATTTAAAATCAATTTTGAAAAAAGACGTTGTATTTTTCAAAGTCAAAAATGAAAAATGAAAAAAACAAAAATTTTTTTTCAAAAGTGAGAAAAAAAATTCATTTTCAGAAAAATTAAAAAAAAAAAAAAAAAAAAAAAAAAAAAACATTGTTTTAAAAA
>Ga0255753_1002422_pt1 | contig 20659 bp, 19 predicted proteins | sample 041ome_10_FD_179953 | JGI IMG/M metagenome (GOLD analysis project Ga0255753, IMG submission 179953) | Coastal salt marsh microbial communities from the Groves Creek Marsh, Skidaway Island, Georgia - 041412US metaG (version 2) | ecosystem: Environmental > Aquatic > Marine > Intertidal zone > Salt...
AAGAAGAAAAAAGAGTTTTGTATGTAAGTATTAGAAACTTACAAGACATGGAAGAAGCCCATAAAAAAGTTAATGGTGTTCTTCAAAGACAGATTAATGAATTTCAATTAAAAATTAAAAAAATGGAAGAAGACCGTCTCAATGCAGGCAGAATGGGTGGTCATAATGAATAATGATGATGATAGTCAATTTGTTAAACATTTACCGTGTACGCATTGTTCATCTAGTGACGGAATGGCTTTATACTCTGATGGCCATACTTTTTGTTTCGTGTGTAATACTACTGTTCGGAATGATGATAATAATGTGGTGGTTACAAGCGATATTAGGACAGATTTACTTGATGGTAAAACCGTTAGTTTGCCAAGTAGGAAACTTACTTATGAAACTTGTGAAAAGTGGAATTATAAAGTTTCAGAATATAATGGACAACCTGTTCAAGTAGCAACTTACTACGATAAAAATAAAAAACCTGTATTTCAAAAGTTAAGATTTAAAAACAAAGAGTTTAAAACTCTTGGAGATATAAATAAAGCTACACTTTATGGCCAACACTTATGGAATAGTGGTGGTAAAATTTTATGTATTTGTGAGGGAGAGATAGACACTTGTAGTTTGTCTCAATTATTTAATCATAAATATGCAGTAGTAGGAATACCTAACGGAGTTAACGGGGCAGTTAAGTCGTTAAAGAAACAATTAGAATATTTAGAAAGTTTTGAACAAGTCATCTTTTTTATGGATCAAGATGAGGCGGGTCAAGAATGTGCTAAGAAATGTGCAGAACTGTTATCTGTTGGTAAAGCTAAAATTGCTACGTTTGCTCTTAAAGATGTAAACGAAATGTTAGTTAACGGGTTAGGTGCTGATGTAATAAAAGCCATGTGGGAAGCTAAGACTTACCGACCTGATGGAGTTGTTGCTGGTGAAGAACTTTGGGAAGTTATTAAAACTGAAGATGAAAAAGCAACTGCATTTTATCCTTATGAAGGACTTAATAGAAAACTTTTTGGAATTAGAAAAAGAGAAATAGTAACTATAACAGGCGGATCAGGAATTGGTAAGTCGTTAATGACTAAAGAGATTGCTTACCATTTAATTAAAGAAGGTAAAAGAATTGGAATTATATCTCTTGAAGAAAGTTTAAAAAGAACTTGTGAAGGAATAATTGGTTTACATTTAAATAAACCTATTCACATAGATAGAAGTAACGTAACTGAAATAGAATTAGAACAAGCATACAAAGAAACTGTAGGTAATGGAAAAGTATTTTTGTATGACCATTGGGGTTCAGTAGAAGAAAATACAATTATAAATAAGATTAAGTATTTTGCTAAAGCGTTAGACATAGAATATTTATTTATAGATCACATTTCAATCATTGTTAGTGGATTAGAAACTCACGATGAAAGAAAAACAATTGATTTGTTAATGACAAAATTAAGACAATTAACAGAACAATTAAATATAGGTGTGATTATTATTTCACATTTAAAAAGACCAGAGGGAAACAAAGATCATACTGATGGACTAAAAACTTCTTTAGGACAATTAAGAGGTTCGGGTTCAATTGGTCAACTAACTGACATTTGCATTGGTTGTGAAAGATCAACTTCAGATGCGGAAAATTCTAAAAAGACAACAGTAAGAATATTAAAAAATCGTTTTGCAGGAATAACAGGAATTGGAACTGTTCTTCAATACAATTCAGAAACAGGGAGACTTAAAGAATATGAAACAACCAATAATTTTTGATATAGAAACAGATGGTCTAAACCCATCTAAAGTACATTGTTTAGTCTTGCAAAAAGATGGAAAAGAAATTTCGTTCGTAGGACGAGATATACCGAAAGGTATTGATTTACTTGCCGACAATTTAATCGTGGGACACAACGTTATTAAGTACGACCTCCCTGTCTTAAAACGTTTGTATAATTACTCTCATAGCCCTGAGTTAGTCCACGACACATTATGCCTAAGTCGTCTTATCTACCCTGACATAGCAAATAGTGTTGATTTTAAATTGTTGGCAAGTGATCGAATAGAAAAGTCTAGTGTTGGAAAACATAGTTTAAAAGCTTGGGGACAAAGATTAAACTTTCACAAAGGAGATTTTGCTGAAGTAAATACTTTTGATGTTTTTACACCACAGATGTTAGAGTATTGTATTCAAGATGTTAAACTAACATCACTACTTTATAAAAAACTTTTAGAAAAAGGATTTAGTAAAGAAAGCATAGAATTAGAACATGAAGTTGCAAACATTCTTAAATTACAAGAAGAAAAAGGTTTTGCCTTTGATGAAGAAAAAGCAAAAGAACTTCATGTTAAATTATTAGGTAAAACACATGATCTTAAATTAGCTTTAGAAAATAGATTTCCAGATTGGCAAGTTGATCTTGGAGATTTTGTACCAAAAGTTAATAATAAAAAGTTAGGATATACAAAAGGTGTAGCTGTTAGAAAATCTAAAACAGTTAAATTTAATCCATCAAGTCGTCAACATATATCAAATAGATTAATGGAACTTAGAAAATGGAAACCTAAAAAGTTTTCTGAAACAGGTTTACCGATAGTAGATGAAGAAGTTTTATCTCATTTAGATTACCCAGAAGCTAGAGAACTTAATGAGTATTTATTAATAGAAAAAAGATTAGGTATGTTAATTGACGGTAAGAATGGTTGGTTAAAAGTCGTTAAGAAAGGCAGAATACATACTAACTATATAACGAATATTACTACAGGAAGAATGAGCTCACGTTCTCCTAATCTTCAACAAGTACCAAGTATTAATTCTCCTTATGGTAAGGAGTGTAGAGAACTTTTTATCCCCTCTAAAAGTTATGTGTTAGTGGGTTGTGACGCAAGCGGATTAGAAGCAAGGTGTCTAGCCCACTACATATATAATTACACAGGTGGAAAAGAATATGTGGATCTAATTTTAAATGGAGACATACATTCTTACAATCAAAAGAATTTAGGATTAAAAGATAGAAACTTAGCTAAGACAATTCTTTATGCGGTTCTTTATGGAGCTAGCTCTCGTAGAGTTATGGAAATTCTTGATTGCACAATGCAACAAGCAAAAGAAGTTTTAGATAAATTCTTTTTAGTCTTACCATTCTTAAAAGAAATTAAATTTGATATTATAGATAAACTTGAAGGTGTAGGTCATATCAAAGCTATTGATAAAAGAATACTTACGATAAGAAGTAATCATTCGAGTCTTAATGCACTAATTCAAAGCTGTGGGGCAATACTTATGAAAAAAGCTCTAACAATACTTTGGGATAAATTAAAAAATAAAGATGCGTTTGTTATTGCAAACATACATGACGAGTTTCAAATAGAATCTAAACCTGAGATAGCTGATGAAGTAGGAAAGATTGCGATAGAAAGTATTAAAGAAGCGGGAGAACATTTTAATCTAAGGGTGCCATTAGGAGCAGAATATCGTGTCGGAAATAACTGGGCGGAAACCCACTAATTCAAAATGGAGAAAGTGGGCTTCAAATGCTATGTGTAACCAAAGAAAACGACAAGGTAAAGATTGTGGTTTAACTATTGATGAATTGATTATGTTAACACCTAGTCATTGTCCTTGTTGTCAATCAGTTTTAATACCTCAAGGTAAACAAGATAACTCTCCGTCAGTAGATAGATTAGATAATAGTAAAGGATATGAAAAAGAAAATATATGGATCATTTGTCATTCATGCAACTCAAGAAAAGGAAACGTAAAAACTCCATCAATGCTTTATCAAATAGCTGATGCTTGGTGGGCAAAACTAAAGGAAATAAAATGCAAGTTATAATCGTACTTCACGACAAGGAAGGTGAAGATAAAATTGAATACAGTATTTTTGAAAAATATAATGACGGAGAAACTCCAGAACAAATGCTTTCAAGTCCTGCAGTACAAGTAGGATCTATCTTGTCAGGCTTTTTAAAAACAATAGAAAATCACGGTGCGTACTTAGGTGTATTGCCAATATTAGAAAGTCAAGAACGAGACTTTGATGAAAATGATTTTAGAAAGAAAATTAAAAACAGAGACGGAAATGTCATTCATGTAAATTTAAACACTATAAAACCAAAAGGAAATGGATAATGAGTACACTACTAATTGATGCAGATGTTATTGCATATCAAATAGCTTTCTCTACAGAAGAACCTATAAGATGGGGCCAAGAAGAAGATGAGTTTGCTATATGGACTTTACACAGTGATGAAAAAGATTGTGTAAGAAAGATTAAAGATTATTACAATACACTTATTAATGATACTCAATGTAAAGAATTTATATCTGCATTTAGTGATAAAGATAATTTTAGAAAAGAAATATATCCTGATTATAAATTAAATAGAACTAAACAGAGAAAACCTTTAACTTTAAGTTTTTGTAGGGATTATATTTATAAAAACTATAATGGATTTACTAAACCTAGATTAGAAGCTGACGACATACTAGGAATATTAGGTACAGGAAATACTATTAAAGGTAATAAAATTATTTGTAGTATTGATAAAGACTTAAATCAAATTGCAGGTTTACACTACAATCCAACACTTAAAGAGTTTTATGGTATTACACAAAAACAAGGTGATTATAATTTTTATTATCAATGTCTTGTAGGTGATGCTACTGATAATTACAAAGGTGCACCAACTTATGGTGATGTCAAAGCTAAAAAAATATTAACTACTAAAAAGAAAGATTTATGGAAAGTAGTTAAAGATTGTTTTATTGGACAAGGATTAACTGAAGAAGATGCTTTAGTACAAGCACGATTAGCAAGAATACTTCGTAATACTGATTATGATTTTAAAAACAAACAACCTATACTTTGGAGTGGTAATGCCTAATAAAAAAATGTTTGAGGAGGCTTTTCCTCAAGATAGACAAATTGGAGGATCTCATTATAAAAATTTTCCTATTCAACCTTATGAGTTTATTTCAAAAAATAATCTTTCGTTCTTTCAGGGGTGCGTTGTTAAGTATGTTTGTAGATACTTAGGTAAAGGAACTGCAATACAAGATCTAGATAAAATCATTCATTATTGTGAACTAGAAAAACTAAAACTAAAGGATAAAAAATGAGTGATAACATAGTTAAAAAATGGAAAAAGAAAACTTGGATTAATGCTGATATTTTATTTGAAGATGAGTTTTATGCTCGTACACCAGATTTAAATAAAAGTTTTCCCCCTAGTGTAAATGCTACTTACACAGTAGTTGCACAAAATACTACTAGATCAACCTTAGAAGAATTACCAATCGAGGAAATTAAAGATGAAAAAACTACTAAAGAAAATCCTACAATGGATCAGTCAAAACCCACCCAAATATAAATTTGTATTTGTACTTTGGGAAGATGCAAATAGTGATAGTAGTTGGAATGAGTTAACGACTATTGAACAAATGTTACCTACTATATGTATTAGTGTCGGATTTTTAATCAATAAAACAGAAGATGCTTTTGTCTTAGCATCTGATTTTACTACAGATGAAAAAAATGGCAGGTATACACTCGCTGAGGGTGGTAATACTATGGTCATTCCTACCAAAAACGTACTTAAAGTAGTACCTATCCCCCTTAAAATACAACCTAAATAGTTGCTCTCTTGGATATAACATATGATTTCAAAGGAATTAATTGATTATTTAGAAAAACAATTCCCCAATAAATCACCAGATTTAAACGATAATGAAAGAAAAATATGGTTTAAAGCAGGTCAGTCAAGTGTCGTATCTCATTTAAAAAAGATTTTAGATGATAAAGAAAACAATATTTTAAAAGAAACAGTAATAGGAGATATTAAATAATATGTGTGGATTTTCTAGACCAAAGGTTCCGCCACCACCTCCAACTCCAGCTCCCCCAGCAACAGAAATTAATGCTAGTAGCACGAGATTGAGAGAGAACGCACCTAAAGCACCTCAAACTAATACATCAAGTAATGTTAGCTACTCTAAAAAAAGAGGAAAACAAGCTTTAAGAATACCATTACAAGTTAATGTTGGTTCAAGTGGTTCTGGTGTTAACGTACCTTAATAATTAATATATGCACGATTACAAAACAGCAAAATCAAGATACAATACCTTAGAAGCGATACGAGATCCTTTTTTGGATAGAGCACGAGACAGTGCTGAGTTTACTATTCCATCAATAATGCCTCGTGAGTATCACAGTAAACACACTACTTTACATACTCCATATCAAGGTATAGGTGCTAGAGGCACTAATAATCTTTCATCTAAGCTACTTCTAGCTTTACTTCCCCCAAATCAACCTTTCTTTAGACTAACACTTGACGAGTTTACTCTATCTGAGCTTTCAGGACGAGATGATATGAAAGGTGAATTTGAAAAAGCTATGGGTTCTATTGAACGAGTAGTTATGAATGAAATGGAAGTTAATAATTTTAGAACTGCTTTGTTTGAAGCTATTAAACATTTAATTATAGCAGGTAATGTTTTACTTTACATTACACCAGATTTAAAAATGAAAGTTTACCATCTTGATAGATTTGTAATTAAAAGAGATGGAATTGGTAATGTATTAGAAATAATTACAAAAGATATGGTTGCACCATCTGCATTAACAGATGAGCAAAAAGAATTGATTGAAGGGGATAGAGAAAAAGACGGTTATGATGACACTTGTGAAATTTACACTTGTGTTAAATTGGCACCAAATGGTAAAAAATGGAACGTACACCAAGAGATAAATGAAAAACTTATACCATCATCTGTTGGTTCTTATCCTTTAGATAAAAACGCATTCATACCACTTAGATATACTTCTATTGATAATGCTGATTATGGTAGAGGATTTATAGAAGAATATATTGGAGATTTAAGATCACTTGAAGCTTTATATAGAGCTGTAGTTGAGGGATCAGCGGCCGCTAGTAAAGTTTTATTTTTAGTAAAACCAAATGGATCAACTCGTTTAAAAACATTATCTGAAAGTCCTAATGGTGCAATTCGTGAAGGTGATGCTTCTGATGTATCTACACTGCAAGTTAATAAGTTTTCTGATTTTAACATTGCATTTCAAACAATGAGATTAATTGAAGAAAGATTACAATTTGCATTTATGCTTAATACTTCAGTACAAAGAAATAACGACAGAGTTACTGCTACTGAAATTAATTATGTATCTAAAGAATTAGACGACAGTTTAGGTGGTTTGTATTCTTTATTATCACAAGAATTACAGTTACCACTAATTAATAGATTGATGTTCCAAATGGAAAAGAAAAAAGCATTACCTGCTTTACCTAAAGATAGTATACGTCCTAAAATTGTAACAGGACTTGAAGCTTTAGGTAGATCAAGTGATTTACAAAGACTTAATACTTTTGTTAATCAACTACAACCTTTTGCACAACAACTAATGACATACTTAAATTTAGATGAGTATGTTAAACGAGTTGGTACTTCTTTAGGTGTAGAGATGGAAGGTTTAATCAAATCTCCACAGCAAATACAAGCTGAACAACAAGCTATGCAACAACAGATGATGATGGAACAAAACTCACCAGCTGTTGTTAAAGAAGGTATGGGTATGGTCAGGGATAGTTTTAAAAACCAAAGGGAGAAAACTAAGAAGGAGAACTAATGGTTGATAAAGTAGAAGTTCCTGCTGAGGAATCAAAAGAAACACAAGAATACATTGATGAAATGTCTAAGAAAGCAGATGATGCTAATAACATAGAAACAACTGAGCCTGCACCTAGTACAGAACCTCAGAAAGATGAATTAATTTTAGGTAAGTTTAAATCACAAGAGGATTTAATTAAATCTTATCAAGAGTTAGAAAGAAAACAATCTGAGATTTCTAAACCAAAAGAAGAAGAAGAAGCAACTAAAGAAGATAAACCTTTAGAAGCTGATACAAAAGTTAATTTTGATTTTTCATCTGCTCAAAAAGAGTTTGATGAAAGTGGTGAGCTGAGCCAAAATACTATTGATGCTTTAGAGAAAGCAGGATTACCTAAATCTTATATAGATAATTATATAGCAGGTTTAGATGCTGTTGCTCAACAGTTTGAACAACGAGCATACACAAGTACAGATGGCGAAGAAAACTATAAACAAATGACTGATTGGGTAACTCAAAATTTACCTGAAAGTGAAATACAACAATTTAACGATAACATTAGTAAAGATAATGAAACAGCTTTATTTACTATTAAAGGTATGTATGCTCGTTTCCAATCTGAAACTAAAGAACCTAGTTTAACTACAGGTACCAACGCACAGCAATCAGGTTCCGCTTATGAAAGTGTGGCCCAAATGAAAGCTGATATGTCTAATCCTAAATATGCTACAGATAGTGCATTTAGAAAAATGGTAGCCGATAAAATATCTAGATCAAAAGTTATCTAACAAAATTCAAAGGATAAATTGCTATCCTTGAATAGCAAGTGAAAGTAAGACTTAACCCGTCTGAGGACGGACAATTCTGTAACTGAAATTACTACGCTTTATTAGCAACAACCTATAATAACATAAGGAGATATATATAATGTCAAATTATACTGTATCAAACATAGGTCAGAATGCTGGTGCTGGTAGTACAACTGCAAGCTTTTTAAAAGTTTTTGCAGGTGAAGTTATTACTGCTTTTGAAACAGCAAACTCGACTTTAGACAAACACATGGTGAGAACTATCTCATCAGGTAAGTCAGCTCAATTTCCGATCGTAGGTAAAGCGTCAGCTTCATACCACACAGCGGGAAATGAGATCACAGGTGGTTCAATCACTCACAATGAAAGAACAATCTCTATTGAAAATCTTTTAATAGCACCAATCTTTATTGCAAAGATTGATGAGGCTATGGCACATTATGATGTCAGATCCATCTATTCAAAAGAGCTAGGTAGAGCACTTGCAAATCAAATGGATAAGCACGTTTACCAAAACATTCTACTTAACAGTAGAGAAGGTGCGGCTTCTCCACAAGCGGCAGGTCAACAAGTTATTGATGCTGACTTTGCAACTTCTGCATCTTCTGCAGCGGCTACTATTTTTAGTGCGGCTCAGAAATTAGATGAAAATGATGTACCAGCAGATGACAGATATTGTGCTGTTTCACCTGCGGTATACTACAATCTAATCCAAGCAACTACTGTTATAAACAGAGATTGGGGTGGAAGTGGCTCTTACTCTGATGGTAAAGTTTTAAAAGTTGCAGGTATAAATATTGTACCTACAAACAACTTACCATCTACAAACATTACTACTGGAACTGATGCAGGTTCATCTACAAATTTTGCAGGTGACTTCTCAAACACAGTTGGTGTTGTTTGGCAGAAAAATGCAGTTGGGACCGTCAAATTACTCGATTTGAGCACAGAGATGGATTACCAAATCCAAAGGCAAGGAACATTGATGGTAGCAAAATATGCTATGGGTCATGCTCCATTGAACCCAATCTGTTCAATTGAAATCAAAACTGCGTAATTAATTACGTTGTTTTCTTGGGAGGCGAGGTTAACACAGACAACTCGCCTCTCATTCAATCTTTAATTAAAAAAATTTATTTATGACAACTACAGTAACAACTAAACTTGAAGCAATTAATGTAATGCTTACAGCGATAGGAGAAAGTCCTGTTAACACAATTACATCTTCAACAACTACTGATGTGTCTATTGCAATTCAAATATTAGATAATGTATCTAGAGAAGTTCAAAGTGTTGGTTGGCATTTTAATAGTGATAAAAATTACAAGCTAGTTAAAAACACAGTAGGAGAAGTTGAATTACCATCAAACTGTTTAAGAGTTGATAACTCAAGTAAAGATGCTGATTTAGATTTAGTAGAAAGAGCAAGAAAACTTTGGGATAGAGAAAACCACACTTATATTATTAATAAAGATGTTAGAGTTGATATTACTTGGTTTTTAGATTTTATAGAATTACCTGAAACAGCTAGAAGATACATAACAATCAGAGCCGCTAGAATATTTCAAGATAGAATGTTAGCCTCTGAAACATTACACGCTTTTCATCAAGTTGATGAACTACAAGCTTTATCTTCATTAAAAGAACATGAGGGAGATACTAGAGATCACAGCATCTTTGATAATTATAGCACTTATAGAGTTATAGACAGGGACAATTATCAACCTGCTAAAACCACAATTACAGATGAATAATGAGTGCAAGATTAATTTCAAATTCAATTCCAAATTTATTGAATGGAGTTTCTCAACAACCTGATACTGTAAAGTTACCTAATCAAGCAACTATTCAAGAAAATGGTCTTTCAGATATTATTACAGGTTTAGGTAAAAGACCACCTACTGAACATATAGCAAAATTAAATAATGATACTTTAGAAAATTCTAAGGTACATATTATTAATAGAGATGCTAATGAACAGTATGCAGTATTAGTTAATAATCAAAGTATAAAAGTTTATGATTTAGATGGCACTGCTAAAACTGTAGTGACACCAGATGGATTGTCTTATTTAACTTCTAGTGATCCACAAAAAGATTTTAATTTAGTAACTGTTGCTGATTATACATTTATAGTTAATAGAACTATTCAAACAGCTAAATCAGGAACAACAGCTACAGCTAGACCAGATGAAGCAATATTTTATGTTAAAAATGGTCAATACAAAACGACTTATTCGATTGACATTGATGGATCTAATGTTGCTAGTTATACAACTTTAGATAATTCAACATCAGCTAATGCTAGTTCAATTACAACAGATAATATAGCAACTGAATTATATAATGATTTAGTAGCTAATTTATCAGGTTATACAATCAATAGAGACGGTTCTATTATTTATATTTCAAAAACATCAGGAACATTTACAGCAAGTGTATCAGATGGTTTAGGTGGTGATGGTTTAATTTTAGTTAAAGATAAAACAAACTCGTTTGCTGATCTACCATACAAAGGCTACACAGGTTTTGTTGTAGAAATTGTTGGAGATGGTGGTACTGAATTTGATAACTATTTTGTTGAGTGGGACGGAGACGCCTGGACAGAAACAGTTAAAGATGGTTTAGATAATTCTTTTGATGTTTCAACTATGCCACATCTTTTAATTAGAACAGCAGATGGGAATTTTAGATTTTGCAAAGCTGATGGTTCAACTTACACGGTTAGTGGAACAGATTATGAGGAACCAAACTTTGCCTCACGAACAGTAGGAGATGAGACTACAAGTCCTGATCCTACTTTCGTGGGAAGAAAAATAAATGATATATTCTTTTATAGAAATAGACTTGGGTTTTTATCAGATGAGAATGTAATATTTTCTAAAGCAGGTAAATTCTTTACGTTTTGGGCAACTACAGTAACTACAGCTATTGATGATGATATGATTGACCTTGCGGTTAGTCACAATAAAGTTTCTATATTAAAATATGCTGTGCCTTTCAATGAACAGTTAGTTTTATTTTCTGATCAATCTCAGTTTACACTAGATGCTGAAGAAATATTATCAGCAAAAACTGTATCTATTAATCAAACAACTGAATACGAAATTGATGATAGTGCAAAGCCTATAGGTCTTGGACAAAATATTTATTTTAGTATTGCTAGAGGTAGTTATGCAGGTGTTAGAGAATATTATGTTAACACTGATACAGATGTAAAAGATGCTTTAGATACTACAGTTAATTTACCGAGATATATCACGGGTACATTGACAGCTCTAAAAGGTTCATCAGCAGAAAATACTTTGTTTGGTTTTGCTTCAGGAGAAAGAAATTCATTATTTGTTTATAAGTATTATTTTGATGCTGGAACTAAAGCATTACAAAGATCATGGTCTAAATATAAATTTGTAGATACTGATGTAATTTTAGATGGTGATTGTATTCAAAACTATTTGTACTTTGTAATTAAAAGAGCTGATGGAACTTATTTAGAAAAGATGAACCTTAAAACAAATGAGGTTGATACAAATTTAGATTTTACAGTTTTATTAGATAGAAAAACTACACTAACAGGATCTTATGATTCAGCTACAAACAAAACAACATTTACATTACCTTATGAAGAAACAAATAGCATGGAAGTTGTTTTAGGTGGAGCTTGGTCTACTACTCAAAAAGGAAGAAATATACCAATAACAAACACTACAAACACTACTTTAGTTGTAGATAATGATTATTCAGCTAATCCTATTATTGTTGGTAGAAAATATACATTCAAATATCAGTTTCCTACTTTTTATGTAAGAGAGCAAAAAGCTACAGGAAACTCTACTTCAGTTAACACAGGAAGATTACAACTAAAGAATATGAGTATCATCTTTGGTGACACGGGTTTCTTTGAAGTTAATCTAACACCTTTAGCTAGAAGTACATCAGTTTATAAATTTACAGGGCAAGTATTAGGTTCGAGCACATTTACTATTGGTCAGCCTAATTTAGAAAGTGGAACTTTTAAGTTTCCAATACAATGTAAAAACACAGATACAGTTATATTCATATCTTCCGATAGTTACCTTCCGTGTAACTTTTTATCGGCAGAGTGGGAGGGAGTATTCTCTGTTCTTTCTCAACGAATAGTAACTTAATGAAAATAGATGAAATAGAAACTACAAGTAAACATATAAAACAATTAGCAAAAGATTTAAGACCAGAAGATGAAAGAGAAATAATTTCTAAAACTGGAACTACAAATCTTCAAAAGACTTTACTTAAAGGTTTTACAATGACTGATTATTGTAGATCTTTTTTTGTAGATGATGAAATTGTAGGTATATATGGAGTGGTTGCATCACTAGATGATAAAAATATTGGATCACCATTTTTACTTTGTACCCCTAAAATTAAAAAGATTAAAATTAAATTTTTAAGAGAATGTAAAAAAAGAGTACAGGAAATGTCAGATAAGTTTCCTGTGTTATTTAACTATATAGATAGCAGAAATAAACTTCATTTAACTTGGCTTAAATGGTGTGGTTTTCAAATCATTAATGAAAAGAAGTTTAATGATGTTTTATTCTATGGATTTTTAAAGGAGAAAAATAAATAATATGTGTACCCCAGAAGCGTATATAGCGGCAAGAGTATTACAAGGTTATACGCAGTATCAATCCGATAAAGCACAAGCTAAAACTATTAATCAAAATGCCGTATCAAAAGCAGAAAGATTAAGAGAAGAAGCTATATACACTGATAACTCTTTAATTAGACAAAAAGAATTAGAAGAAGATAAAACAATAGATCAAAAACTAGCTATTAAAGAACAAGAATTAAAAACTTCTGGTACTGCTAGAACTCAATTCTTTGAAAATGGATTAGGTGGTAATTTATATAATACTGTACTTGGAGATATATCTAGACAAGCGGGCAAAGAAATAAATACAGTAGATATGAATTATGAGAATAAACTAAGATCCATAGCTACTGACAGATTAGCTTATAACAGAAGATACACTAATCAAATTTTAAGTTTACCTAGAGCATACAAACCTAGTTTCATGACTTATGCAATTTCAACTACTGTTGATATAGCGGGTATGTATATATCTAATCAGGCACCTTCTACCCCAAATACAGGAACAAACCAAATGACAACAGATCAATTTAAGGCATTTAGAAACTAATGGCTAAGATCAATACAGATTTAGGTATTAATGTAAGTTTACAAAACGCACCTACACCTAATCCTATAATGAATGTAGCCGAAGAAAGAATTGTAGGTAAAGGTAAATTTGAAGCTCTTGCTGATACGCTTGCACAAATTAATCCTACTATAAAACAATTAGCTGATAATAAATTAAAACAAGAAAACGAAAAGTCTTTTGAACAAGGTCAGGCTAAAATTAATGGAATGACCTTAGATGAAGCTCGTAAAGCTCATAAAGAAGGTTTTCCTGATGTATTTAATGGTTGGGCTAGATACGGGGCCTACAAACAGTATGCAAATAACTCTGTAGATAATTTTGTCCAAGATTTTAAAAATGATTATTGGACAAGAAGAAATGAGCCTAATTATAATTGGCAAGATCATTATAATGAATTTAGTCAAGGTTATTTAGCTGATAAAGAAGGTGATGAGTTTTTTGCATCAGCTTATAATCAAGGAACAACTGAATTAAGAAAATGGTTAAATGTTAAAGAGTTTGAAAAACAACAAGAAGATTTACAATATAAAGTAATTGGTAATACTTCTTTATCTATACAAAATATACCTACTAAAGTTGAAGAACAATTAGAAATAGCTTTTTATGAAGCTAATCCACCAATGACTTTAGGTAAAGATTATCAAGAAAAGAAAGCTAAATTCTTTCAAGAGAATATGTCTAAAACATTTAAAGATATGTTCTATAAGATTAAAGAAAATAGAAATCCCGCATTATCTTTAGCTGATTATGATGATATTGTTATTAATGAAGCTGAACTACACGCTAGTTTAGATGGTAGATTTTCAACTGAGTATATAGAGTTACTAACTACTAATAGACCTGATGGAGCTCCAGCAATTATTAATAATCCAAAATACCAAAAAAGAGTTACTGAACTTGTTGATACTTTAAAAGATTCTATAACTTTAAATGTTAATACAGCTAATTGGTTTAATGGTAATGTAGCAAATCTTTCTAAAACAGAAAGAACGGAATTAGGTAAAAATATCTTTGATAAAGAATACAGAATTAAAAAATCTCAAGGTTTATCAAATGCTGATGCTTTCTTAGCAACAACAGTTACATTAACAAGTGGTTTACAAAAGAATGAACCTGTAAAACAAATAGAAGATTTATTTTCTAAACCAGTAACAGGTCAATATACCGAAGATAACAAATTAGCTTTAGAAGTTTATTCTGCAATAGATAAAGCTGGCGTTGCAGGTATTTATTTTAAAGAAAATGATAAGAATAAATATTTATTTTATGTAGCAGATATTAAAATAAAAGCAGGCCAAGATCCTAGAGATGTAATCTTAGAAATGGGATCTATGAATACAGAAACAAAAGAAATCAATGAATTAACTTCAAATGATAAAAAACTATTACAAGCCTTTTCTGGAAATATGGCTTACCCGCCAAACCAAGAGTTAGTGTATATGACTGCTCAATATTTTAAAAATATTAATACAGATTTAAATGATAATTACATAGGTCAAGCTAAAGATTTTATAAATAAACATTACACATTAGTTAACGATAGATATGTAAGTAATTATAAAATGAATCAAATAGGTGTCACACCAGATAACTATGATGCCTTTAAATCAAATGCTATTGAAATATTAAAAGAAAAATTAAACGTAGAAAAGAATATAATTCAAGAAACAGATTTAGTTGGTTTCTTTTATGATGAAACTAACATAGACCCATTTACTAATGCACCAAATAGTAATGAGGGTATTGATTTAAATGAGTACGACATAATTGTAGATGATGTACGAGACACTATTTATTTCAAAGAACAAGATGGAACTTCTTTAGATATACCTGCTACTGTTGAATATAAAAATGGCCAAACAGTTTGGTTAGAAATACCTATTAGTGTTGTTAAAGAAAGAGTTACTAAGAAACAAGCTGAGTTAATAGCTAAGTTAGATAAAGAAAGATTAGAAAAGGACGAAGCTAAAAGATTAAGAGACGAAAGAACTGAAAAAATGATGCAAGAAACTAAGGATATGATCCCATAATGGCAAATATAAATTGGAACTTTATCTCAGAATTAGAAGGTAAAGGTGTTAAGAAAGCTTATGTACCTAGTGAAAACTCAGGTGTTACAGTAGCAACAGGTTTTGATCTAAAAGAGAAAGATGTAAATTTGCTTTCTGAAATGGGTATCTCCGAAGATACTACAAATATCTTATCTCAATTTTTTGGAATGTCTGGTGCAGATGCAGAAGAAGCATCTAAAGGTTTTGAACTAAATGATCAGCAAGTTAAAGAAATAGATCAAGCTAGTCATAATTGGTATTCTGATCAAGTTATAAAAACTTATAACTCTCACAATCCTATAAAACCATTTGAAGAACTTACTTCAGCACAACAAACAGTTTTAACTTCTGTAGGATTTCAACACGGAACCGGATTTAAAAGAAAAGATGGTTCTGATATGAATTTTATTAAACAAGCGGCAAGTGGTGATTGGAATGCTGTTTTAAATAATTTAAGAAACTTTGGAGATCAGTTTTCAACTAGAAGAAATAAAGAAGCAGATTTATTAGAATCAGAAAAAAAAATTCCTTTAGATAAAGAGGGTACCCATCAAATGCCTGATGGTACTGTTATGGAAAACACAGCTCATGAAGCTGAAGAAAAAAGAAAGTTTACACCTATAGATATTACTAAACAAAAATATTTATGGTCAGAATTACCTGATGTAAGTCGTGGTTTGTTTTTAGATCAAGCTTATAACTATAGTGAATTACAAAAGTATATAGAAGAAGGAAGAACAATTCCTAATATTCTAAAAGCTACAATTCAAGAAAATACAGTGTTCTCTAATGCTATAGAATTATTTTCGTCACCAACTTTTATTCAAGAAGATGGTTTTAGTATGAAAAATAATAAAGAAGAATTTGATGCTGTTATTAAAGAATATAATCTAAACCCAGAATTTGCAGATACTTTAATTGGTGCATTAAATAGTGAGCATTTAAAATATCTTGGAGAAAAAGCGGCAAAACACCAAAAGAATGCTGAACTGTTAGCTTCTTTAGGTTGGAAAGGTATAGCCCTACAGTTTGGTACCTTTATTTTAGATCCTGTTAACTTAACGGGTTATGGAGCTTTAAGTAAAGTAATGAAAGCTGGTCAATTTTTTACTGGATTAACTAGACGACAAAACTTTGTTAGAAAAGGTTTAGCTTATGGTACTTTAGAAGGTGCTTTGTATTCTCCAATAGCGGCTAATAATCCAACAATGGGCCTAAATGATGTACTAATTGCATCAGCTTTAGGTGGTACTCTTGGAGGGGGAATATCCGCCCTTACAGCTAAATCTCTTAAAAATGTAGCTAGAGCCACAGAAAAACAAGATTTAATTGAGAATGGTTTAGAAGTTACAGATAAAGCTAATAAAACAAAATTTAAAAATGTTAAGCATTCTAAAGCTAATAAGAAACTTGAAAAAGATTTAAATGATACAGCGTTAATTGATAACGTTGAATTATTTTTTCCTAAACTAAGAAACATTCCTTTCTTTGGTTTTAGTATGACTAGATCAGGCACATTAGGTACTTCTTTATCTAAAAAAGTAAAACTGTTTAACTTTAAGTCTATGGAAGATGCTATTGGCTATAAAGATAAAAAGACAGGTCAAGCGGCAACACAAGACAGCACAGTTGAAATGACTAGAGATCAAGTTGTCATGAGAGCTCACAATACAGTTTATTCGAACGTAGGTGACGCTATGAAAGGTTATTTAAAAGATAGAGGCTTTGGTGGTGTTAGAGGTTTCTTTCAGTTTGGTCATAAAACAAGATTTATGCACGACACTAAAAGAGTAATTATAGCTCTTAGTAAAAAAGAAAAAAGATTAAAACTTAGTGCACAAGAAGAAGTATTACTAAAAGATCCAAATTTAATTAAAGCGGCAAATGCTTATGCTGATGGTTTTGAACTATGGGCTAAGTTGTTAAAAGAATCTGGTGTTGAAGGTGCCGAAGATTTAGCATCTAACACAGGAAGATTTTATGTCCCTAGAAAAATTAGTTACGAAAGCTTTGCGGCTCTAGAAAGAAAAATTGGCGAAGATGGTATAGAAGAATTAATTACTCAAGCTATTACAAAACAACAACCTCTTTTAAACAGGTTAGATAATCCTGCTGTTAAAAGAACTGATAAAGATATTAAAAAAGAAATTACTAAAGCAAGAGCTCTAGCAAAAACTATTGTTAAAGCGGCTAAATATAATAGTCGTATGGGTGGTTTTGATATTGAACAATTAATCAGAATTAAAAACCCAGAGATGTTAAGAGAATACATTGATGATGTGTTTTCTAATTTAACTAAAGAACAGAGAAACACTTTATTTGAAGGACTTAAAAATCAAATTAGTGTTTTAACGTCTGGTAGATTTAAAGAAAGAATAAGATTAGATGAAAACTTTGAATCTGTAATTAAAGGACAAAGAGTTAGATTAGATGAAATATTTGAAAATGATGTAGACTTACTTTGGCATTCATACACTAATGAAATGGCAGGTTGGTATTCATTATCTGATAGATTAGGTATTAAAAGTAGAAATGCTTGGTTAAAATATAAAAACGAATTATTTAATGACATTGATGATGTTTACAGAGATCCTGATGCTGTTAAAGATTTTAAAGAATTAAAAACAATCACTGAAAGAAAAGCTGGTGGTCAATTTATAGCTAAAGAAGAAAAAGACACCATTGAAAGTTTCTTTAATAATCTAATGGGAAGATCTACTGAAACAGGAGATCCTACTATTGGAATGAACAAGTGGTTAAGAGATTTAAGAAGATTTAACTTTGTTAGAGTTTTGAACCAAGTTGGTATTGCACAGTTACCTGAGTATGGTGTAGCTGTTTCTCAACAAGGGTTTAGAACTTTATTAAATGAAGTACCTTTCTTTAGAAGAATATTAAGTAATGCCCAAGATGGTAAAATGAATGATACGTTTTACAAAGACATGGCAGTTATTGGTTCTTCAAATGGTGATGATTATCTTTATAGACAATATCAAGCTTATGATGTTTTAGATAGAGGTGTATCTCAACTAGATCAATCTAAAAGAAGTTTAATAAGTAAACCTGCACAAAATGCTTTTGAAAAAGGTACAGGTTATTTATCTGGTTTAATTGGTATAGACAGCAACCAAAGAAAAATAGCTATGAGATTATTTGTTCATAGACTAGCTGAAGATTTAATTGATGTTTCTAAAAAAGGTTCTTTAATAGATGAAATATCTAAAGGAAGATTAAATAGATACAGAGTATTAGGTCTTACTGATAAAGATTTAGTAGCATTAGCAAAAGAATTTAATAGTCCTAATGTTGTAACACAAAAGACAGCTTTAGGTCGTAGAGTTTTATCTTTTGATTTTGTTAATTTTAAAGATCAAAATTTAGTTAAGAAGTTTGGTATTGCAGTTAATAGATATACTAAAAGAGCAGTCCAATACAATATGATTGGAGACACAAGTAGATTCTTTTCTGATAACGCATACGGAAAATCTATGTCTCAGTTTAGACAGTTTATAATGACTGCTTGGAACAAACAGTTTTTACATAACGTAGCTATGGGTGATTTCCAAACATTCTCTATGTTTATGTATACAAGTTTAGTTGGAGGATCAGCTTATGTAGCTCAAGCACACTTCAATACAATAGGTATGAGTGCAAGTGAGAAAAAAGCTTATCTAAAAAAGAAATTAGGTGACAAAGGTGATTATACTAAAGTTGCTTTAGCATCATTCCAAAGAGCGGGGTGGTCTTCAGTAATGCCTCCGTTTATGGATTTAGTAATGGGCCAAATAGCACCCGAATACAGATTTAATACTAGATCATCTGGTCAAGAAATGAATTTGATAACTGGAAACCCAACTTATGACTTAGGAGAAAAAGTTTTAGGCATTGGTGGTTCAGTTATAAAATCATTATTCAATTCTGATTATGACTTTAGTAAACAAGATTTAAATAGAATAATGAGAATACTTCCATATCAAAACTTATATGGAATAAATCAATTACTTAACTTTTTAAGAGATAATTCTGGTTTACCAGATAAAGGAGCGAGGAGTTTATATTAAAATATGGCATTTGCGATAAATACATACACAGGTGACGGGAGTACAGTAAACTATAGTGTTACTTTTCCTTACATAGAAGAAGCTCATGTTGTTGTCACTTTAGATGGAGTAACTAAAACTTTAAATACAGATTATAGTTTTACAACTTCATCAACTATTACTTTTACAACTGCACCATCAGCTAGTGCTGTAATTAAATTTACTAGAAGTACAAGTCAAACTTCTAGATTAGTAGATTACCAAGATGGTTCTACATTAACTGAAGCTACTCTTGACCAAGATGGAAACCAAAGTTTCTATATGGCTCAAGAGGCAATTGATATTACTGAGAACACAATTTCTTTAAGTACATCTACTGACCAATGGGACGCTGATAACAAAAGAATTACAAATCTTGCAAGTCCTGTTAATGATAGTGATGCAGTTACAAAAGGATTTATTTCTACAAATTTACCAAACATAAATACGGTTGCAGGTATTAGTAGTGATGTAACCACAGTTGCGGGTATTAGTTCTGATGTAACTACAGTTGCAAATAATGATACTAATGTTTCAACAGTAGCTACAAACATAGCTTCAGTAAACACAGTAGCAACAAACATTAATGATGTAATTGCAGTAGCTAATGATTTAGCGGAAGCAGTTTCAGAAGTAGAAACTGTTGCAAACGATTTAAACGAAGCAACTTCAGAGATTGATACAGTTGCAACAAATATAGCTAACGTAAATACAGTTGGTACAAATATTGCTAATGTAAATACTGTTGCAGGAATAAATGCAGATGTAACTACAGTTGCAGGTAATGATACAGATATTTCTACAGTAGCAGGTATTTCAGCTAACGTAAGTACAGTTGCAGGTATATCAGCAGATGTAACAAGTGTTGCTAATGATGCTACAGATATAGGAACTGTTGCTACAGAT
>Ga0255753_1002451_pt1 | contig 20511 bp, 19 predicted proteins | sample 041ome_10_FD_179953 | JGI IMG/M metagenome (GOLD analysis project Ga0255753, IMG submission 179953) | Coastal salt marsh microbial communities from the Groves Creek Marsh, Skidaway Island, Georgia - 041412US metaG (version 2) | ecosystem: Environmental > Aquatic > Marine > Intertidal zone > Salt...
AAGTTTTGCTTCTTTTGCTGTGATAGCATGTCCTAATAATGTACCTGCTGTTGCTAGAATATGTCCACTATAACGTGCTTCTACATTCATCCCAAGATCAATTAAGTCCTGAAACTTTTCTTTAGCCAATGCACTTAGTTCATCAAGTTCTTGGTCACTGGTATCTAGGTCATTAACAAATGGTAGTGCTTCATCAATTTTATCAATTGCTTGATCCACTTGTTTAATGATGTTACTATTTTCTTCAATTGTTTGTTTTACTTCTTTATTTTGCTCATCAGTACTTTCAGCTTCTGTGTGGGCTGTATCATCCTCTGTTTGAGGCAAATTAAAAAGTTCTTCTAATTTCTTTGTCATAGTAAATTATTTACCGTTTAGTATTCTTAAAGATGTCATATTCGGTTACTACTCTAAATCGCATTCCATTGGCTTTTGCCCAACTGTCTGCCGCGGCCCATTTGGCCATATTAATTGCTACACTTAATTTATCTTTATAGCTCTTAGCTGATTCCATTGTGGTTTCTGTACTAGGTTTAATTTCAATTAATTCTGTGTGTTTTTTAGTATTTTTATCCTCGTATACTACTAAAAAATCAGGAACGTATATTGTATTTTTTCCCGACACTGGATTGAAGTATGGTATTTTAATACTTTCACTAGTCCAATTTATTACAGCAGGATTATTGTCACAAAATTGACAAAAGGTAAATTCCCAAGAACTTCTGTATGTAGGTGCTCTTTTTCCTATATACTTTTCAGGATTTTTAATTGTATATTTTCCCTGAGCGTACTTAGCCATAGTTTATGCTAATATAGATCTTGTGATATATTTACTGACATCAGGGGTATTATTAATACCTAATAAACTTGTGTTTACTCTGTTTTGATTTAATAACACAGCCAGATATGGTGTAATTTCATCTTGTTCTTCAATATAAGACACATGATAAAAATTGTAAGAATATTGCCCATTGCCTACACTAATACTTTCGGCTCTGTAGTTACTAATAGATTTAATATCAATCGCTTGATCTAAATAACTTTTAACAATAATTTCGTCTGGATTTTCAACATCAGTTGGTATATTATATGTTACACCTGTATCGCCAGATAAAACTGATTGACTTTCTTGCAACTGTACATTACCAATTGAGTCAACTACATCATTGTTGGCTACAGGAAATTGAATATCATCTTCTAAATAGACTATTTCTGTTTCAACATACTCTGCATCGAGTAATTGTTGTCCAGCTAAAATTGGTTGTGTTTGTATAGTAATTGTATTTGCGTCAAACGTTTGCCCTAAAAATTCTGTTTGTACGTCCAAGGGTTGATTAATTGAAACCGGAATATAATAAGATTGATAAAAAACATTCTTTCCTGGAACATAAAATATTTGCCCTACTGGATGTGTATTTTTGTTTGCTAGAATTTCATCATAACTAGCATACGTACTATTAATCATTGACTCATCTATAGGTGTTTTTTGTTCTATTTTTCTTCCTGCTTTGAGTGTTCTAAATTCGTCAACTAAAGACATTGGTTCGAGGCCTTGACTTAACGCTGTTTGTATAACTGTAGTGGCCAAATATTTTCCTGTATCAGCGTCACCGGTAACTGATTGAAAATACCCAATGATAGCATCATTAATATTAGGACTCGTGCTAAATCGTTCATCAAAATAATTATTAAAATATTCTGTTGTTGAATTAATGTCCGACTTTGGCGGTAAGTTTCCGTTTGTTGCCATAATCTACCTTTAGAGTTTAATCATTCCTTGGTTACTTGAAGGAATCTGTGCTGTTTGAGAATTAATATTATTAGATCTACCTCCTACACCTGGTATAGCGTTGACTGCTTTAGAAATACCATTATTAATATCACCAGCAGTAGGAACAAATACTGGACTTAATGGATTCTTACCTCTTGCTATATCTTTACCTAATTGCGATAATTCACCTTTAGCAACTGACTTAAGATCAGCATCTTTAAAATTGTTGAATGTTCTAAATCCGCCTAGGGCCGCACCAACATAATTGCCATTTTGTAAATTAGTAATACTATCGCCAATACCATCTACTAAGCCACCTGGACCTAATATACTTGTTGTTCCTCCACCTAGCGAACTTAAAGGACTAGCACTGTGATCATAATGTATATCAGCAAATCCTAGTACAGTTCCATTATTTACAGGACCTGTAGCATAGTGTACTGCTTCGTAAGCCACAGTCATTCTATGTTCCATCGGAACATACTCGCCAGAAGCATGTTGACCATGTTGAAAACTAGTAATAGTTGGTCTTAATAATGAGTAAGAGCTAAATGATTTTTGATGTAAACTATAAATCCTGATAGCATTAATATAACTTGGTGTACCTGTGTTGCTTAGTGGTGTATAACCCCAATTTTGTTCCTGACGCTTTTTATATTTGTGTTCTTGGTTATAAATTGTTTCTTGATGATCACTATCTCTGTAGTAATGCGAATAGTACCCATACCAGAAGTTACGAACAACATCAGCACTGTCATCATGAAATGTTATGTCTACAGGATCATAATTAATTTTTTCTTGGGAAACGTTTTTTCTATTGTAAGCATTATATGTTTTACTTGAAATAGAATATTTAGGCAAGTCAACTTGCTTAGCCATCATACCAATTTCAATTTGACTATTAGTATCTACAGCGGCTACTTGTGGATTTAAATCCATAAACACATGATACGTGGTACCAACTTTAGGACTTAGTCGATATAGACCATCAACAAATGTCCGTGAGGCATGTTGCCAATCATGTATTTCATCACCGGTTCCTACTTGGTTAAGAAACTGATTAAAAATTCCACCTAAGAATGCCATAAATTAATTCCGATTATTTATAGTATTTATCCATAAAAAAAGGCCCAGATTTTAAAGGGCCTTTTTAAAGATTAATTAACTTAATTAACCGGTAATTGTAGTACCTAATGTTCTGCCTACGATTGATCCAATTCCAGTTTCTGCTGGTGTTTGGATAGCATTATCGTATCTGATTGTTAATGCTACTGTCATTGGTTCGTTTGTAGCATAGTTCGCATCAGCGTAGTCAGTGTTTGATAAGTAACAACCATACATTTCAAATGTTTCTAAAACTACTGGTTCATTAGCACCGTTACCACCGTCTAATACTTCAAATTTGGTAATAAATTTATAATCAATGCCTGATGAAGCACTTGACTGTTCCATAAAGTCAAACTGTTTCTGTAACTGTTCGCCAACACGTTTAGAAACTTCGCCGCCAGCATCATCACGTAGAGTAGTTACTACAGGTTCCCAAGTTGGTTTACCTGCTAAGTACACTTTACTGTTATAAATTGGAATTATCATTTCTTCAAAACTTAGTTTTGGTCTTGAAAAATCCATAACTTGTTTTGTTAGTTCAGTAGTAGGTTGGCTAACGCCAAAGTTTTCAAAAGTAACGCGGAAGCGATACTTGAGTTTTGGCATCAACAAGCCTTGACTTGTTGCACTTTGGTTCGTACTTAATGGTACTGTAAATTTACTTAATGATGATGTTGCCATCTTTGCCTTCCTTTTTTAAATACTTTATAGTATTTACCGAAATTTAATTAACTTAATGGGAGAATTGCTCCTCCCATTAAATACGTATATTATGTTATTGTTAAATCAGCGCCTGTGTTGACAATTCTTACTGGAATGTATACAAACTCAATTGCTTTAACTGGTTTAATAGCAATATCAACATACAATTCATTTCGATCTATACGATCTGGTGTGTTGTTTGTTGTATCACATACTACCAAGTAATCATATAAGCCACGTTTAGCAACAATATCATTTAATACTGATTCAAACCCTGCTTTAACTTGGTTTCTAGTAATTGTATCATTTGGTTCAAATATAAATGGTCTTGCTACTTTATCTAATACCAATCTTAGATACGCAACTAATCTAGCAACATTAACTCTATCCATTGCTGATGTTTGGCTTGCTCTAGTTTTTTGACCATACGCAACTAAACCAACACCTGGAAGAACTGTTAGTGGGTTAACTCTATCTGCGTAAAGTATGTCACGTAAGCCTTCAGTAACACCAATACTCTTAAATAAGTTGTTGTCAGCTGTGTCAATGTAACCAATACTTGAAGCATTGTCAATTAATCCACGTCTCACACCTGCCGGAGCAAACCATGGGTAACTTACATTGTCTGAACGTATCATTGTTCTTAACATCATATGTGATGATGGAACAACTACAGTTTCTCCACCTAAGTCTGTTGCGGCTCCAGCTGGATAGTAAATACCTAGATATTCACTTGTACTTACAAGGCCATCTCTGCCATTATCTACAGCAAGGTTAGTATTTTTAATCCATCCTTCTACTTCACTTGGGGTTAATTCTAATGGAGTGTCACCAATAATAAATGCTGTTTGTTTACGATCATTATTAAGTGTGATCATATTCTGCATTAATTCTGGATATCCAGGACAAGCAATAATATTAAACTGTGTCTGTTCTTCACGTAGTGCTGTACTTGCACTAATTGAAGCTTTTAATGCTTCAACAACAACGTTACGCTGTGCTTTACTTCCAAAGTAAGGTACACCGTTACTGTCTACACCGCTGTGTGATACCCAAGCACTAACTTCTGTTGGTACTGTGTCAGCATCTGCGTGCCATGTACTTTCAAAACGTTTTACATTGTAGCCTGAACGTCTTGTGTTAAACAATAAAGTGCCACGAGCATATAATTGGTAATCAGGACAATCAGCGTCAGTATAGTTACTGGTTAATAAATCTGAAATAGCAACTTTGTCGTCAACAATTGGATCAACTGTGCCATCTGTATCCCAACGAGCATCAGCAAATAAAATACCATCTGTTGACACTTGGTCTGTATTGTCAATTAAGTCCCATGTTGTACCGTTGTAACGATAAATGTTTGGGTAATTTTCTAAATCACTAGTATCTAACCATAAATCACCTTCAACTAATAGACCGCCGTCGGTTTGTTCTGTTGGTTCACTAGCGGCAATAATCGGACCTGAAGCGTTTGTTGCTGATAGATCATATCCACGAGCGTCGTTACTTACATTCTGATAACCTTTCCATCCACTGCCATCATTAATCATAATATCAACTTCAGTTGCTGTACTATCATACCATAGTGTATCATCTGCTGGATTACTGTATGGTGCTGTAGTTGAATATGTATATGTCAATGGTCTAAATGGACTTGCTAAGTAAACTGTTCCACTAAGTGTTTGGATATTATTATCACTAATAATACCTGCTGTTGTTAATGGTGTTCCTGTTACGTATGTAAACTGAATAGTACCGCCAGCTAAGTGACTAATACTAATAGCACCACTTGATTCAATTTGAGCAACAACATTTGGTAAATTAGCAGAAAGTATATCAGCTACTAAACTTGCGGCTGTTGTTCCACTTAATGTAATTGTTGCTGATGTAGTATTAGCAGTACCTGGTACACTAATTGCCATTGTAAACACATCATTAGCAGTGTATGTTGCTGATCCGCCTGCTACAGTACCTGTAACTTTAGTAATACCTGTAATTGCTTTACGGTATAGTCTAAATGTGCCTGTTGTATCGCCTACTGTGTCATATTTAATATACAGTGTGCCTGTTGGTAAATCACCGCCACCTGCTACTGGACTTAGACCATATACTGCGGCCGCATCACTTGAGTATAGTGTAGCTGTTTGTGATACCCAACTTGCTAAAGTACTATCATATTCTTTAACACCCCAATTAGCACCTAGGCCAGTTGCTGATGTTTTAAACCATACAGATCCAAATGGTCTTGGACTAGCATCTGTAGGTCTCCATGCTGGAGCCTCTCTGTAACTACCAAAACTTACTGCTGGACCTAAAACTGTTTTACTAGTACCACTGTCATAAGAATCCCATAAGCCTAATCTAATTGAGCAATCAACTCCTGGAATACCATTTGTTCCACCTTGTTCAATTTTAACAGAACCGTCTGCTAAAGCAACGTTACCTGAACTTGCGGCAAGACTGTTAGCAAAAATTTCCAATTGACCAAAGTCATTTGCTCTAGCACTAACACCAGTAATGCCAGCACCGTTAATGTCTGAAGCAGTAGTAGTAACTGTTGAGCCTGTTAACGAAACATTGGTATTGTTAATTCTCATTGTTTGGCCAATTGCCAAGTTTGCTGGATTTGAAATAGAACCTGTAATTGTTGGAACTCTATCTTTCCAGTCATCTGATCCAACTAATACCCATGTATTATCATATCCTTTAAAGTAAACTGGATTTGAAGCACTAGTAGCAACAACAGCATACTCTTCAATAGCACCTACTGAACTGTTAGGAACTGTTCCAGTAACTTGTGTAGTGTCTGTAATTACTCTAGGAGTTTTAAGACTAAATGTTACTCCATCTTCGTCCCATTTGTAAATACCCCAGTTTGTACTATCTGTACTAACGTCTAACCAATATGTTCCGTCTGTTGGTGTACCTGTAGGACGAATACTTGTTCCTTCCAATTGGTCTAAGTCAACATCAGCTCTTTGTACATAAATCTGGTTACTGACGCCTAACGCACTATAAGCCGCTAATAATCCGTACTCGTTACGTTCGTCACCATTAATTGGGTTGTCTGATGAATCAACTTTAAATTCTATACTACCAAATTTTTGTACTAAATCTCTTTGACTAGTTACACTAAATAATTTACCAGCATTTGCTTTTGTAGTGTAGGTAGCAGTAGTACCGCTTGGTGTTGTTTTGTCTTGGGCAGTAGCAAGTAAAATATATGCAACCGATCCAGCGGCAGTAGGTGTATACTGGCTTTCATCTGTTACTGTTACTTGTACTCCTGGTGAAATAAGTGCCATGTTTAATGTTCCTTTAATAACTAACTTTATAAAGTTTTAATGCTTTCATATATTTATAGTTTATAGGAAAAAATTACCTGGTTAGACCGCCCTTTTAAAGGTTCATGGTAAATATTAGCATGAAACCACGTCCTATATGTAAAATATGTTCTAAAAAGCCGGTTGCTGTTAACTATAAACGCAATAGTATTACCTATTATAGAACCAGATGTGATAGTTGTATCCGAAAAGGTAAGAAGCTCCCAACGCCAAAACCAAACTGGTTGCTTAGTGGATATAAAAAGAAATCACAATGTGAAAAGTGTGGATTTACTAGTTCTCTAAAAGAGCATTTTTTTGTATTTCATCTTGACGGGAACATGAACAATACCAACAATGCTAATCTTAAAACAATTTGTGCTAATTGTCAAATTGAGATTGCTAAATCTGATTTAGGTTGGGCTCGTGGGGATCTTGTACCTGATCAGTTAAAGTAGTTAATATAGAATCTACTTGGGTATATAATTCTTGTATGGTACCATCATTACTTAAAACATTATCAAACGTCTGCCCAACCCAAGAAAACTCACTAGCATGTACGCTTTGTTCTTCAAGCCTTGATCTACTTAAAGCCCAGGACATATTACGTTTAGGTCCTTTATTAAATTGTACAGCATACTCATACCAATCAGGTTCGGGTCCGCGTTTGACTCTAATAACACTTCCGCCAATATTCTTAATTGACGTTAATTCATTAGGAAAACGACAATCAGTAATTACAATATTGTCTTTACTATTTTTTAACTTATTTTCTAAACTAGCAATCCAGATATCATCATTGAAATGCATACGACAAACATCAGTTCCCCAGTATTGTAAAACCCATCTGGGAGTAAGGTTGGGTATTCCTAAACGCTTTGCCCACCATTGATCTACTTGTTCTCGCCATTCTCTACTTGATTTTGATCGTCCTTCTAACATTTCACGATCCCAATTGAATATGTCCGCAACAGCATCTTTAAGACTGTTGGCAAAACTTTCTCTTTTAAATCCGTATATGTTAACAAGATAATCAGCAATAGTGTCTTTACCACTGCCCATAAAACCGCAGATTCCAATGATGTTTGTCATATACTATTCTCCTAATTGAACTACTATTATACAAAACTTTTTATGTAATGTCTATATTAATTGGTCAAGTATTTTTAAAAAATATTGATTACATCCTTTGCCAGACAAGTGCCATTTATCATCACTCAAAAGATTATGATCTCGACCAAATTCGTACATTGTAAGATCAATGTAATTGTCCCAATCAATATGCTTTAAAGCATGAAAATCTTTTGTAACATGTCCGGTGCTATGACCAAAACTTTCGTTTTCATAGTTACAAAATATATCATATATAAACGACCATTTGTACTTTACATTTTTAGATTTTAAAAAATTTAAACACTTAGAAACATTTAACAAACTATTTTCTGCTAGATAATTTAAATTAAATGTCTTATATTGATCTTTAAACAAATTTTTAATATCTGTTTCAGTTTCTTCACCTTGCCAGGTACCAACCATACCACCGCTAAAAATATATGTTGTATTTTTTAATGTTGAATGAAATTTATAATTGTCAATGTAAATATCTGCTAAATCTTTAGGTATAGTAATATCTACTCTATGAAGTCCTGAGAAGAAAACATATACAGAATCAATTGAATCATCATAATGATCTATGATACTATCGGCAATATATCTATTGCCAGCACCTGAACAGGCGACATTTTTTGTTTGTATTCTGCGACTATTAAGTATGTTATCTAATAGTTTAGGTTGTAAAAAACTACAACCGCTAATGAGTACCATTAGCCCATGGTCCACCACATAGGTGTTCCACCATCCATGTATTGTGAAAGTTCTTGATCTAATCTTTCTAAAATTGCTTGAGCTTCTGCTTTCATCGCAGTACCATTTAATGTAGTACCACCTTGAGGACCAGCAATAGTAGCAAATTTTTCACGTGCTTGACCTATACTCATCATAGTTAAAGCGTAAGCATAGTCTTGAATCCACGGAAATGCTTGTGGATCATTGAGTAACATCATGTCTGGTTTGTAATTGTAGGTCCATAATAAAACAGATTCTTTTACTATAGCCTCATCTGAAGTGCCTGCGTACGGCTGTTTACGAACTAGCGTTAATTTTTTAGTAACTTTATTCCAAGTAAAGTTCATGTGGCCGCCAAACATTTTCATAGCAAGTTCTTGGTACTGAGTAAATAGTTCATAACTTGCTAGGCCGCCAACACGTCCTGCTACAAGCATATAAGTGTTTAAATAGCCTGACGCAAATGGTTCAAATTGACTAGCAGTTGTACCTGTTACTGAACCAATACCTCTACGGAAAACTTGTCTGACATCAATGATATGATTTGGAAGTATATATTCCTGTGTTTCTGGATACAAGTCTAAAAAACAATAGCTTTCTTCAACAGCATTTGAACTACGCTGTCTATATCTATTAAATGCTTGATCAATACCCATTTCAAAATGTTCTTTATCTGCCTCAACATCAATCATACCGTCGCCTAATCTTAGGCGTACATAGTCAATAATGTTGTTTCTTAAAGAACTTACTGTATCAAGTTGTGCTTGTAAATTTGCGTCAAAGGCTATCTGTCCTACACCAGTACCTGTACTGCTGTCATAAAGACTTTTACTTTCAACACTTTTTGATTCTGTTAGCCCTGTTACAGGCGAAACATTTGCTGGTAGATCTGACATATTTTATCCTATTTTTGTATATTTATACTTAAAATAAGATTTATTATATGACTTTGAGTAAAATAGTATCTGCGTTAATACGTCCAGTAAGTTTAGTATCTGTTGTTTTGATATTTTCTAAAAACTTACGCAGTTGTACTTTGTTAGAACCTAAAAAGTCTTTTAACTGCTGTTCTGGTTTACGTAGAGTTTTTTGTACACTTTGATTTTCATCGTATCCTATGATACTTGTACTTTTAACACTTAACGTTGTTTGATGTGGGTCAGCAACATAGCGACCTAGTTTACGTGTTTTAACATTGTACACCCATAACTGCTCTGCTGTTAAAATGTCTACTGGATTAACGCTGACTAGTTTAGATTTACTGTCTTCTTTGAGATACTTCATCTTAGCAACTAGTTTTTCTTTTGAAGGTGCTTTACGTACTCTGGCTTTTTTAGTTGCTTTCTTAACTTGTTCGTAACTGTCTAAATCAGCAAATAATTTGCTATAAAACGCTTCAAATCGTTTATAATCCGCCGCTTTGTAGTGACTATATGCTTCTTTTAGTTGCTCATCTTGTCCTGCTTTGGCTTCTATTAGTTCTTGCCTATGCGGTTCAAAGAATGCTCTAATCTTTTTAATTAATGCTTGGGGACAATTCTCTGTTTTAAGATAATCAAATGCTTTAGGGTCATTGACAGTGTCGCCATTCATTAATTGATCTTCAAACAATTCAAAATGTAAAATATGTTTGTTAGCAATTTCATTCATACGATCTTGAATTGTAGGAGTTTGTGCTTTTTCTTTTTTAGTTTCTTTTATTGCTTCAAACACATTGTCAGAGGAAACTAGCAATTCTTCTAATTTTCTATTAATAAAGTCTAAGGGACTAGTTAAGTCTCCCGATGTTCCGGGTAAACTTTCCCAATAATCTTTGTATGCTTTATGTTCAATTGGCATACCTAGTGTTAACATTCTACACACAGCACCTAGTGTTGGTGTAAACCGACTGTCACTATGTTTAGCAATTAATTTGCCATGCTTCTTCCAATTGGTATCTTCATTAACCCACGACATCACCCATTTTTTGTATTGAGCAGACTTACTTTCCATTCTATAGTATTCAAAGGCATAATACTTAGTTCTATTAAACTGTTCTCCTGACCATTCATTAGCACCTTCCCACTTAGGTTCGCTATTAGATATTGGTCCTCTAGCGGCTTTTGCTTTTACTTTCCGTTTTTTGCCGTCAATTGTTATTGCCATTATTTTAAATCCTTTTTAATTCTATCTATTAAAAGTTTTGCATCGCTAGTATCGTCTATTGGTTCTAGATTATCTAACTCCCACATATCCTCTGCCAGTTTTTTTATTTGTCGAGCAATATGTATTTTTTCCCACTTACTCAACGGGTGATTCGATTGTGTCCAACGATATTTGCTCATTGTCCTCTGTTTCCTGGTTGCCATGTTGATAAAGTTCATATGGGCCTAAGTATCTACGCACACCGTCTTCATCAGGTGCTGGCTGTATACTACTTTCCCAATCTCTCAATCCTTGAAACTCCTGACTGCCGTCGTGCTGTTTTGGATTTTGCTCTACCTTCATGTTATATGGGTTCAGCCATTTTAAATACTCTATCATTCCAATGTAAGCTGTACCAAATATAACTATAGTGTAAAGTGCAATTCTAACTTTGTCAACCATATTCATTTTATTAATGCACCAAATGTTGCTAGTTTTTCTATATTATAAAGTTGTTCATTAAATTCGTCAACTAATAATTTATGTTTTTTTGTTTGTTTTTTATGTCGACGGCATTCTACTTCTTCAATACTTATTGTTTGAATATGTTTATCCATTCTTTCAATAGTTTGTTTTACTTCGTAACTATCCTTAAATATGGTCATAAGATTAGATCTTACCTGTTGCCAGTCTAAACTTGTTTCAATTTTATTTTCCATAATAGTAATTATACATTCAATTGGCTAGGGTGTCAATATCGATAAATACTATGATAAAATAACGGATTATACAAATGCCACGATTAAGCCTTTGGCGCCCAAATAAGGGAAATGACTACAAGTTTTTTGACCGTAGAATGTCAGAAATGTTTACTGTGGGTGGTACTGATGTACATATTCACAAGTATTTAGGTCCTATCAGTGACGGAAATGATGTTAGTCCTACAGAGCCAGGCTATCTAAACGATAGTGTAAAAAACATACAAGATTTATTATTCCTAGAAAACCGTGATAGAAAATACGATCATGATGTTTATCAACTACGCAGTATCTATAGAATAAACGATAATGACTTTGATTTAACACAGTTTGGTTTATTCTTAACTGGCGATACTATGTTTATGGTATTCCATTTAAATGATATGGTAGAAACACTAGGTCGTAAAATTATGGTTGGTGATGTTATGGAATTACCACACCTTAAAGACTACTATCCAATAGATGACGACTTACCAAGTGCATTAAAAAGATATTATGTAGTACAAGATGCTACCAGAGCCGCTGAAGGCTTTGCACCAACTTGGTATCCTCACTTATGGCGTGTTAAAGTACAACCATTAGTTGACAGTCAAGAATACAAAGATCTTATTGATAATATTAAAGCTGGTGAAAATACAGACGAATCGATCGCAGATGTATTGAGTACCTATGACCAGTACACTGAAATTAACGATGCTATCGTTGATCGTGCAGAAGATGAAGTTCCAAAATCAGGCTACGACACAACATTTATATATCAAGCACCAGTAACAGCAGACGGATACCCAGGTAATCCAGACGGCGCAGACGCTAGTGAAGTTAATGTAGATGCTAGTGATGCAGACGGTACTCCAGACGCTTCATCAGTTAAGGCTGAACCAATATACCCAGAAGTTAAAGGATACTTAACAGAAAATGCGTTACCACCAAATGGTACAGAAGTATCAAGTGGTATTGCATTTCCGGGTGGTTCACAAGTAGGTGACTACTTCTTAAGATTAGATTATAAACCTAACAGACTATTTAGATTTGATGGTAAGCGTTGGGTTAAATTAGAGGATAATGTGAGAACTACACTAACTCCAGGGGCAGAAAGTAAAACTCAACGCAGTAGTTTTATGAACAATAGTCAAGCATACTACACTAACGCATTAGGTTGGGACGCGATTAAAGTCAGTGACCCATATACTCCTGAAGCAAATGCTCACACACAGACATTTACACTAAGTTCATTAACGGTTGTAACTAAAACTCCATATGTTTCAACTTATGGTGCTAGAACAATGATTAATGGTACTGAAGTTACTAACACACTAAGTAACAGTAGCGGTAATATAGCAATTACATTAACTAATACACTAACTGAAAATGATGTATTAGAATACACAGTGTTTGCTAATGTAACAGTTCAGCGTCAAAGTTTAAGTGACGCATTTAAACCAACGGCGGATAATTAATGGCGGCAAATCAACAATTTTTTTATGATGCTCAAATTGAGAGATTCTTAATTCAATTTATAAGAATGGTTTCAGGGTTTCAAGTAGAGTTTGGTAAAGATCGTAGTGGTAATAAAACCTTACAGCGTGTTCCTGTTTACTATGGTGATAGTAGTCGTCAGGTAGCACAAATTATAACAAACAACAGCGAAAATGCCATGCAGGCAGTTCCTGCTATGACTGTGTTTATTAATAATATTACTTACGATAGAGATAGAGTGCAAGAGCCTAATTATATAGGCAAAATGAATATTAGAACCAGAGAGTACAATGAGTCCACTGGTGAATATGAATCAGGACAAGGTAACGCATTTAGTATTGAACGACTAATGCCGGTTCCATATACACTAGAACTTAAACTAGATATATGGACATCAAATACCAAACAAAAATTACAATTACTAGAACAACTAGTTGTATTGTTTAATCCGGCTCTTGAAGTACAATCAACTGATAACTATGTTGACTGGACCAGTTTAAGTATGGTAGTTTTAGAAAGTCCAAACTGGACTTCACGTTCGGTGCCAATTGGTACAGAAAATCCAATTGACGTTGCTACGTTAACTTTTAAATTACCAGTATGGATTAGCCCTCCTGCTAAAATTAAAAAGTTAGGTGTTATTCAAAAAATTATTTCATCTATACATGATGCACAAGGCGATTTAACAAGTGCCGCTTATTCAGACGCCAATCTATTAGGACAAAGACAATACTTTACTCCATTAGACTATGGTGTATTACTAGTAGGTAATACTTTAACACTGTTAAAATACAACGAAATGGAAGATCCTAGAGAACCAACGCTGGATAGTCCAGTTAAGGTAGGAACAAAAGATATTTGGAAGAGTTTAATTAATATATATGGTGTTTTAGAAAATGGCATCAGTCAAGTAAGACTGTTAGCAGATGATGAACGAACTGAAGTTGTTGGTACTGTTAGTTATCATCCAACTGATGATTCACTATTATTATTTAATGCTGACGTTGATACATACCCAACTAACACATTAGATTCAATTGATGCTATTATTGATCCTAGAAAAAATACTGTAGTTACTACTGTTGAAAGTGCTACTAGTGGTACTAGATTTTTAATATTAGATGATATCGGAAGTTTTGATAATTCAGCAGATAACCAAGCGCCTTTATGGGGCGATCTAGTTGCAAATGCAAATGATATTATTGAATATGACGGTACTAATTGGTCAGTGGTATTTGACAGTGTCAATCAAGATAGTGTACAATATGTTAGTAACTTAAATACTGGAACTCAATATAAATGGATAAGCAAGACTTGGGTCAAAAGTTGGGAAGGCGAGTACAAAGCCGGAGAATGGACCTTAGTAATCTAGAAGGCACAGGTGCTTTCATATACTGTATCTCAACTCAAAGATATCTTTTTTTACTTAGAAGTAATGGTAAATTTGATGGAACTTGGGGACTGTCTGGCGGAAAAGTTGACCCAGGAGAAAATCTAATAGACACTTTATATCGAGAAATTAGAGAAGAAGTTGGTGTTGATTTTAGCGAACATAAAGTGATTCCAATTGAAAAGTTTACTAGCGATAACGGTAAGTTTTTTTATCATACATTTATTTTACCTGTTGAAGAAGAATTTATTCCTGACTTAAACAATGAACATCGTGGCTACTGTTGGGTACACTTAAAAGATCATCCTAAACCTTTACATCCAGGAGTATGGCGTACAATTAATTTTGAATCTATTGTAGAAAAATTAAAAACGTTTGAAGAATTATTTAATTAAGATTAGTTTCGTTCATAAATGCTTTAGTACTCAACTGTCTTAGATTAGTACACGGTTGCCATTCAGGATGTATTTGATTCATACCATATGGCGTTACCCACACCCAGTCAACATCGTCATACAAATCAAACATGTGCCTTTTTGCTCTGATTATTTTTGACCAATCTTGTACATGATCACGTGACGCATATCCTGAAGTATCAGCATATATGTTACTGCTCATACCTTCATTGTTATAATCATGCCCTAATAGATAAATCGTTTTATGCCCATCAAAAGCCGCTAGATACATAGCAGTAGTTCCTGCATCTATATAAGAATTATGAGGTATTAGATAAAACTTTTTAGGGTATTTTACTAAATTGTTAGCAGATGAATAGACTATATTATTATCGCAGTATTCTGATTCTGCTAATTCTTTAACTATTTGTTTACCTGTTGCTACAAGAAAGTCTGGAGCAAAATCTCTATATAGAGCATTACACCCATATGTTTGTAAAGTATCAGCACCTAACAAACCTTGTGGTTTAAGAAAAGCTGACATTTTAAAGCCTTCTCGATATAGTCCATTGCCAATTACACAGGCCCGGTTTGATATTTGATCATTTGAAACTACATTCGGAATAAATTCAGTAACATCTTCCCATACACCTTTAGTATATGTTCTATTTGTAACTATCTTTTCACCTTGGTAATCTTTTCTATATTTCTTTTCTGTAAGCATATTATTATTTATTGTTCATAAAAAAAGGACGACTAAAAGCCGTCCTTTTAAATATTACTTAAAGTAATTACGCTACAATGTATGTAGGGAACACTTTAACTGTAGTACCAGCTTCGCCAGCAGTAGCTTGTAATAATACGTCACCACCACTAACTGTTGCTGAGTAAGTCCAATCGTCTGAACCTGTATCAGTAACACCGTATACTACGATAGTAGCTGTTGAGCCATCATGCACTAACAATATCTTAGCAACTTCCCAAGCATCACCAGCCGCATTTTGGCCTTGTACTAAGTACTCAGCACTGCGATAGGCTGTTGTTGCAAATGAGTCAATTGTTGTAGCACTTGTACCAACTGTTACGCCAGTTTCATCATGGATGATTTTTGCGCCGTTGTCGCCACTTGTACTAAACTCTGTTGCGCCATCACTTAGTGATGAAACTGTAGTTGTAGTTGTTAACTTACGAACTTCAATTTTGTCACCAGTTTCTGGAGCTTCAGTAAATGTTAATGTAGTACCACTAACAGCGTATGATTCTGTTGGTTGCTGTACAATACCGTTAACACTAACAATACATGATGCTGTTGTTTGTGAATCACTCAGTGTAAATGCTGTTGTTGAATCATCACCATCAAATGTTTCTGAAGCAATAACAGTAAATGAACCCTGTGCTGACTGCCAACTTGAGCCGTTATAGAACTCTAAGTTACTTGTAGAGTTGTTGAAACGGATCATACCTGCTACACCAGTAGGACGTTGTGCAGTTGTACCAGTTGGTAAGTGGATTGAGTCAACAGTGTTAAACTTAACAACAGATCCAGTAGTTACTGAAGTATTACTACCACCAATAACCATTTGGTCATTTGTACCATCAATGTATAACATTGTTGTACTGTTGTCTGATTTAACAGTAAAGTCCGCACCAGCTGTTTGGTCATCGTTAATTATAGCGCCTGCGCCTGTTACTAAAGATTTAGCAACGCCAACACCACCATCAACAATTAACGCACCTGTAGTTGGACTTGTTGAGTCAGTTGTATCGTTTAAGTTAGTTGCACCAGTAACATCAAGTGTTGAACTTAAAGTTGTAGCACCAGTAACACCTAATGTACTACTTAAAGTTGCCGCACCACCTACAGTTATTGTGCCGTCAATATCAGCGTCACCGCCCATATTAAAGTTTTCAGCAAGACCGAAGCCGCCGTCTACTATTAAAGCACCTGTAGTGTTACTTGTTGAAGTTGTTGTGTCGTTTAAGTTAGTTGCACCTGTAACATCAAGACTTGAACTTAAAGTTGTAGCACCTGTAACATCAAGTGTTGAACTTAAAGTTGTAGCACCTGTAACACCTAATGTACTACTTAATGTTGTAGCACCAGTAACACCAAGTGTTGAACTTAATGTTGTAGCACCTGTAACACCAAGTGTTGTTGACACTGTTGCCGCACCAGTAACTGCTAGTGTTGATCCATCAAACGTTAAGTTTGTTGAATCTTCAATAGCACCTGAAGTACCAGCTAATACAACACGACCTGCTGTTAAGTCACTAACTATAGCACTTGCTAATGTTGCTTCGCCACCAACACTTAATGTACTATCTAGTGTTGCGGCACCTGTTACGTCTAATATGCCACCAATGTAAGCATTTTCAGCTACACCAAGGCCACCAGCACTTTGTAAAGCACCAGATGAAGTGCTTGTAGCACCTGCATTATCTGTAACTCTGGTAGTTTTGTTAAGATCCCAACTTGTTGTTGCGTGTGTGTAAACTAATGTTGCGTTAGCGCCATCAACTGTAATACCACCACCGTTAGCCGCTGATGAATCAGCCGCACCGTCAGCAAGTGTTAAGTTCAAGTCAGCAACAGTAACTTCAGTTGAGTTAACTGTTGTTGTTGTACCTTGCACAGTTAAGTCACCAGTAACAACAACGTTACCACCAACGTTTAAGTTTTTAGCAATACCAACGCCACCAGCTGTAATAATAGCACCAGATGTAACGTTTGTACTTTCTGTTGTAGCAGTTGATTTAGTTTGACCACCAACTGTGATATTTTCAGCTACACCAACACCACCATCAACAACCAAAGCACCTGTTGATGTAGTTGTAGAACTTGTTGTGTCGTCAATGTTAACTGCACCTGTAACAGTAGCAGAGCCACCAACGTTTAAGTTTTCAGCAACACCAACACCGCCGCCAACTTTTAATGCACCAGTAGTTGAACTTGTTGAAGTTGTTGTTGCACTAACTTCAGTATCTTGTGTTAATGTAACTGTAGAAGCTGTTACGTTACCAACTAAAGTACCATCAACATTAACTTCGATATAACCTGGGTTAGTACCGTCGTCTGTGATTGTAATGTCTGTATCATCTAATTGGATATTTGTAACTTCACTACTAATAGCTGAGTTTAAATAACCTAATGTTACAGCATCACTATCTAATGTTGGATCTGCTAAGTTTGTTGCTACGCCGCCATCAAAGTCAACATTACCTGAATCTGCAGAAAGGATTAAATCCTCACCACTTGCCGCTACTGTTGAAATTGTTACACCTGCCGCTGTACCGTCTAAAACTAATTGGTCAACTGTAAGTGCTGATGAAGCATAAGTTAATTGTGAAGCGTCTTCTAATGCACCTGATGTACCAGCAAATGTTACACGACCTGCTGTAAGATCTGAAACAATAGCACTAGCCACTGTTAAGTCTGTTCCATCAAAAGTCATGTTTGCTGAATCTTCTAATGCACCCGATGTACCAGCAAATGTTACACGTGTTGCTGTTAAATCACTAACAATAGCACTAGCCACTGTTAAATCTGTTCCATCAAACGTCATGTTTGCTGAGTCAACTAACTGACCATCAGTACTTGCATAAGTTACACGAGTTGATGTTAAATCTGATGATTTAAAAGTACCTACGTGTAGACCAGCATATGCTGAAATTGTTGTATCACCTGCTGTTGTACCAACTTCTGGTGTTGAAGCAAATACAAATTCGTCTGCTGATTCGTCCCAAACTAGTTCTTGGTTAGTATCATCACCACGTTCAAAAACTAAACCAACGTCAACTGCGTTTGAACCTGTTGCATCGTTGTTCAAAACAATTAACGCATCGTTAATTTCTGTGTTTGTTGCCGCAACTGTTGCTGTAGTACTTGCACCTAAAACGGTCAAGTTACCAGTAATAGTAAAGTCGGCTGTAGTTGTGATGTTACTATTGAATAACGAGCCAACAATCGAACCTGCTACAACTTTGGTGTTAGCCATCAACGTTGCATCAGTAATCTGATTGTTTTTAATTCTTGTTAAATTTGGCATTTAATCAATACTCCGATAAGTTAAAAAATATATTTTTTACTCCCTTTGGTTCACTATCCCCATCGGAAACCGTTGAATTAATGCCTTTGGTTCACTATCCCCAAAGATATTGAATAAAACTTACAAGTATTTATTTAAATCAGGGTGATTTTAAGTGCTAATAGTTCTTATATAATAAGATAGTTTTTGCTAAGACGAACGTCTGTATTGTTGTTTGTTGGTGTGTATTGTAGCAATACGTCACTGCCACTAATAGTTGCTGATACGTTACCTAGTGTAGTGCCTGAATTAATTACAGCATAGGTAGTTTGATAGGCTGTAGTACCATCATGTGTTAATAATACTTCCCTACTTTCAAAATCTGTGCCATCAGTTGCTTGTAGAACATATTTTGCTGTTCTATATGTATCAGCATCAAATGAATCAATAGTTGTTAGTGTACTTGCTGTTGCTATTGATGTGTTAGCATTACGATGACCTAATGCACCAGTTACTGAAATGTCCCCGTTGACTCCTGCCTTTAATGCACCAACAGAACTAATATCAGTTGCAATATGTCTGATATCAATTTCATCGCTAGTAAGTGGAGTTTCTGTAAACGTAATTACATTACCACTAACTGAATATGCTGTAGTTGGTTGTTGTACAACACCATTAACACTAACAATTAAATCACCATCATTAGAAACATTTGAACCTAAAGTAAATGCGTTAGCAGTTCCATCTGGAGTAATTGATTCACTAGTTAACAGTAGTGTTTGCTCATCCCATTCACTACCGTCCCATATTTCAATTAATCCTGTTGTGGTGTTAAATCTTAAATATCCAACATCTGGTGATCCTGGACGTTGAGCAGTTGTACCGCTTGGTATACCTACTGCACTTGTGCCAGAAATAACTACGTGTCCATCTTCAGCATCTAATATAATGTCATCTGCTTCTGTAGTAGATGTAATAGTAATGTTAGAAATGGTTAGATTACCTAAGTTAGCATCTTCACCACTGGCAGAGCCTACACCAAACGTACCAGTGTATCTAGCACCTGCTACATAAACTGATTTGCCTGTAAAGTCTACACCGTTAGGTAAGTTATCACCAATAAAGTGCAACACACCTGATTGATAATCAAAGAACCATTCATCGTCATTACCTGAACCTGTGATAAACACTTTGTTTGAAATGTCTTCTGCGTTTGAAGCATCACTTGAATCATGCACATAAACATTAACAAGATATGTAGAACCAAACTCTGGTGGTATCCAATCTGTTAATCCTGTTTTCCATGTACGGTTAGTTGACGCAGTAATATCTGCTGTACACTCAACTGTGGTAGCACCTGTGTAAACTGTTACTGGACTAGATGATGTACTAGGTTTTGTACCAGGAATACTTGCCGCTTGTTGCCAAACTTTATCACCACGTAATAATAATGGTGAAGCAATTGATTCGTTAGCGGCTGATTTGTTTGAGTTAGTATCAGTCTTAGTAATACCAAAACCAAGTTTCTTAAATAGGTAATCGGTCTTTTGTGTATCTGAAATAGCCATTAGCTTGCCACTCCTACACTTAACTCA
>Ga0255753_1002456_pt1 | contig 20488 bp, 16 predicted proteins | sample 041ome_10_FD_179953 | JGI IMG/M metagenome (GOLD analysis project Ga0255753, IMG submission 179953) | Coastal salt marsh microbial communities from the Groves Creek Marsh, Skidaway Island, Georgia - 041412US metaG (version 2) | ecosystem: Environmental > Aquatic > Marine > Intertidal zone > Salt...
CCGTAGCCGGGGAAATTTCCGGGGCAAGTACAATGATCCTGGAACACGCCCCCGCAGGACAGCGTGGCTTTTATGCCAGCTTTACCCTGCAAGGTGTTCAGGCCGGACAGATCCTGGCGGCAGCCATATTTCTGCCTTTGGCGTATTACCTGTCCCCGGAAGGTTTCGAAAGCTGGGGTTGGCGGATTCCTTTCCTGCTCAGCTTTATTGTCATTATTGCCGGCTTCATCATTCGCAGAAGCGTAGATGAAACACCCGTTTTCAATGCCAAAGTGGAAGACAGCAAGGATCAAGTCCTTCCCGCATTGACAGCTATCCGGGAGCACTGGCCAAACATGCTGCGTGTCATGGTGATGTCACTGATGAATGTCATTCCCATCGTTGCCACTGTTTTCGGTGCTGCCTATGCTGTGCAGGAAAGTTACGGCATCGGTTTTTCAACAGCCGTCTATTTATGGATACCGGTTCTGGGAAACATCATCGCAGTGGTGGTAATTCCATTTGTCGGAAAAATGTCCGACGGGATAGGCCGACGCAAGCCAATCATGTTTGGCTCTCTGGGTGCCGGATTACTCTCTTTTGCCTACCTCTACGCCATCAGCATTCACAATATGCCGATGGCCATTGCTCTATCACTATTGATGTGGGGGATTATTTACCAGGGCTACAATGCTGTCTTTCCCAGTTTTTACCCGGAACTTTTCCCGGCCAAAGTCAGGGTTTCTGCGATGGCAATCTCACAAAACCTCGGCACCATGATCACTGCCTTTTTCCCGGCAGTATTTATCGCCATTGCGCCACCGGGTTCTGAGAACATTCCATTGAAAGTCGGCAGTTTTGCTCTTGCCATAACCTTGCTGGTTGCTGTGACTGCATTTACCGCGAATGAAACATGTCGGAGTGAACTGGAATAGCAAGTCACAGGTTTGCTAACAGAGCGGTCCTTTCAGATTTTTATCCATTTGATTTATACAGGTACAAAATATAACAGTTAACTCAAATTCCGTTTGTTCCGGGCAGATGTCCCGGCGGGCCAATCATGATTTTTCTGCACAGGCTGGCAGAGACAGGCAAGTCCCGGCAAGGTCCCGGATATGTCGAGGCACAATCAAGACTTCGGTTAACACGAATATTAAAATTCCAGGAGAATACTTATGCTACATGTATTGACCAACTTACGTGCCTCCCTGCTGGTGGTTTTTGCCAGCAGCATAGCTCTCGTCGGCTGCGGGGCGTTAACCTCGACATTAACTTCTACACCCGCTGTCGTAATGGATATCGATCAGGCAGCAATCAATAACCTGCCGCCGACAGCTTCACTGCCAGAACCGCCCGGCTATGAAGTAGTCCAGATACCCAGTAGTCTGGATGGTAAGGAACAGAATGTCGCCATTGTCGTTCCCCAGGATAAAATTGAGTATCCTATGGGCCTGGTGGTTTACCTGCACGGCTGGAGTGTCGGCTACACCGACCGGCGTCCGGACATTGAGGCTGCTGCGGCCGAACGCGGCTGGCTTCTTGCTATTCCGGATTACCGTGGCCCCTTTGTTAACCACTGCGGCAATGAGTTTGCCCAGCAGGACATTCTTGATGTTGTGAGCTGGGCTAAATCCAATTACTCCATTGATGAGAGCAAGATTTATCTGGTTGGCTTCTCCGGCGGTGGATTTATGAGCTTGATCATGGCGCACAGGCACCCCGAGGTTTGGGCCGCTGTCAGCGCCTGGAGTGGTTTTGGAGACCTTTTGGTGATGTACGAGAAGGACAAGGACAATCGCTACGGTGCTTCGATGCGAGAATGCTTTGGCGGTGATCCAGATCTCTCGGCTGACATACGCGACAAGATCAATGTGCGTTCACCAATTAATCACTTCGAACCAGGATTGCACCTTCCTCCCTTGGATTTGAACGGTCAGCTGGGAGATGGTTTAGTGCCCGTACAAAACTCCTTGCGTGCTTTCAGGGCCTTGGCTCCAGGTCTGATTTCTGATCAGGATATCGAAAAATTTGCGCCGAACGCGGAAATTCCACCAGAAGAAACGCTACGTGTGGATCCCTTGTCGGGACGGGTGATTTATCTGCGACGCGCCGTGGATAATTTGAGAGTAACGGTACGACCGGGTACTCATGAGGTACTTGGTGCACCAGCCTTCGAATGGTTCGACCAGTTTACTCGTCAATAAAACTCTTAATCTGGGGAACAAGTAACCTGACTCCTTGATTCCCCTTGATTCTTAAACAACAAACCCACCAAATGGTGGGTTTTTTTCAAAATCAATTTGTTTCGGACTAGGGTCGAATAGGGACGCTTGCAACTCGCCTAAACCAAAAGCCCTTCCCTGGTAATCGGCAACTTCCTAACCCTCTTCCCCGTCGCCGCAAAAATCCCATTACAAACCGCCGGCATCAACGGTGGCAACGCCGGCTCCCCCAATCCGGTAGGATGATGATCACTCTGGATAAAATGCACATCAATCTCGGTACGTGCATTCTTTATCCGCAACAAGTTGTACTGATGAAAATTATCCTGCTGCACCACACCGTCTTTCATGGTGATCTCAAGCCCGGCCAGTGAACTGATGCCATCGAACACCGCACCCTGCACCTGTTTGATTGCGCCGCTCATGTTGATGACCGGCCCGATATCCACCGCTGCTGTGACCCTGTGAACAGTAACCTTGTTATTGGCATCCACACTGACTTCGGCCACCTCGGCCACGTGGCCGGCATGACTGAAGTGAAAAGCGATACCCATGCCATGCCCGGCAGGCAGGGCTTTACCCCAACCGCTTTGTTCGGCGGCGAGTTTGATGACGTCCACGGCGCGGCCGGTATTCAGTGAGCCGGTGCTGCCCTCTTCGAACCAGCGCGGTTCGCCCATCATCTCAATGAGGTGTTCCACGGGGTCGCGGCCAGCAGCGTGGGCCAGTTCGTCAATAAAGCTTTGCACGGCCCAGCCGGTGGCGTTGGAGCCGGGGGCGCGCCAGGAACCGGTGGGGGTGTTGGTGTCGATCAGAGATACCGCGGCGCGGTAGTGATCGATATTCAGGGCCGGGAATTCGTCACGGCTCAGGCGGGTGCCGGCGGTGGCGACGCCGCGTACGGAGCCGCCAATCAGGTGATTCTGCATGGCCACTACCCTGCCCTCGCGGCTAACCGCACCCTTGAAGGCGTAGATGCCGCCGGGGCGGTACTGGTCATGCATAAGGTCATCTTCCCTTGTCCAGAGTAGTTTCACCGGCACATCAAAACGCCGGGCAATGGCGGCGGCCTCGCAGGAATAATCCTGCAGGCGGCGACGGCCAAACGAGCCGCCCATGCGCATCATGTGCAGAGTGATATTTTCAGGGGGAATGTCGAAGACATTGCCCATGGACGCCACGGTGAGTTGCGGCTGGCGTGTGGGTGCCCAGATCTCCAGAGAGTTGGAATCTGCATGGTAATGGGCGGTGCAGTTCATGGGCTCCATGCAGGCATGGGCCAGGTAGGGAAAATGGTAGCTGCTGGTGACCACGGTGGTCAGGTCACTGTTGAACTCATTTTCAACATTGCCTGATTCGGCGATCTGCTTGTCAGCCGGCCATGGCGCATCGGCAACCGCCTGGGCACGGGTGAAGAAATCAACATTATTGTCTTTGGAGGCTTTTGAGGTGTCCCACTGCACGTCCAGTTGCTGTCTTGCCTTGAAGGCCTGCCAGGTGGAGCGGGCGACGATGGCGACACCGTCCAGCAGTTCACCGACATTGTCATTACCCTCGACCATAAAAGCATCAACAATGCCGGGCAAGGATTTGATGTGATCAAGATTGACACTGACTACCCTGCCGTAAGTGGCAGGGCATTTTTCATAGACGGCGTACAGCATACCCGGCAGCTGGATATCCGAGCCATACAGGCTGGCCCCGCTGACGATGGTGTGGTTGTCCACGTCGCCCACATGGGTGCCGATAATGGTGTATTCACTTCGGGGCTTGAAGACCAGAGTGTCCACGTCCGGGACTGGCTGTATGGCGGCATCCAGGGCCAGTTCGGCAAAGGTCAGCGCCTGTCCGCTATTGCGATGGATGACATGGCTGTTCTCGGAGTAAAACAGGGTGGGGTCTTCAGATAATCGCCTGGCGGCTGCGCCAATCAGCATGGTGCGGGCGGCGGCACCGGCGCGGCGCATGGGATCGAATTCGCGGGGTGTTGAGGTGGAGCCCCCGGCGCGTTGTATGCCGTAGCGGGCTTCATTAAAAGGGGCCCTGACCACGGTGACATCATTCCAGTTCGCACCCAGTTCCTCGGCAATGATCATGGGCAGCGAGGTCTTGGTGCCCTGGCCTTTTTCCGGGTTGTGGGCGTAGAGGGAAATAGACCCGTCGGGGCCAATTTCAACAAAGGCATTCAACTCGAGCTGATCGGAGCCGGGCTGGTCAGCGGCCAGTACATTGGGGGCCTGGAAATAGGTCGCCAGGGAAAAGCCGGCGCCGGCCATGGTGCTGGCTTTCAGAAAGCAGCGACGGTTCAACTGGCCTGATGATGACGGGGATTCTTTGTGGCGTCTTATAGTCATGGGCATATCCTGAATCAATGAGTCAGGAAAATCAAAGGGAACGAAGGCATTTTAAAAAATAGATCTGTCCCCTTTAATTCACTTTAATTTAGTCTCACTGAAAATACGGCCGCAATGCAGTCCGAATCATTGTCCTCACCGCTTCAGAATCATATTCCTCATCGCCAGAGAATTCCTGCGCTTGTCCAAACAGCACGGCGAACAGGGGAACCCCGTCGACACTGGGGGCAATGGTGTGCTGCTGGGCCGAGGCAAACAATTGCGACCAGACCGCGCGCGCATCTTCCCAGTAGCGTGAGGTGGAAGACCAGTAGTCATCACCGGCGGAAAAATCAAAGTCGATGATGCGCTCGTAACGGTTGACGCCCAGTTCCTTGGACAAAAATGGCAGGCCGTTATCTATAGCGCCATGGCCGTTCAGCACGACCTTGTAGTTTTCTTCCTCGTGCACCCAGCCAGTGGGTACGATGGTATGGCGGTTGGTGCCAATCAGCACGTCGTAATCCTCGCGCACACTGCTTTCACGGCGCGGGATGGGACGCCAGGTCTCGGCACTGAGCCAGGTGGACACGTTTTCCCAGTGCTGCCATTGACCCCAGGACTCATAACGGGGGGAGTCATCCACTTGATAAACTGATTGCGCCCAACTGCCACTGATTTCGGATTCAGGAACCCCCTGATGCGCCCAGGTGTCATGACCAATATAGGCAAACACACTGTCTTTTTCATAGGCCCAGTCCTGGCGCCAGTGTTTTTGAACAAAGGGCCCCATGATCTGCTCATCCTCGCCCTTCACATACATCACGATGATATGCTGCAGACTGATGAAGTCCTCGCGCTCTTCCACCACATAGATATATTCCGTTCCCCAGCTTTGGTAGGGACGTCCGCGTTCAAAGTCCGGTGTATAGGCAACGGTTTCCAGAAATTCAAAACTGGTGCGGTAAGGGCCCGCCATGGCAAGAATAGCGCGCCGGTCTTGTTCCTTTTTGCTGAGACCAGGTTCCTGCAGGCTAAGCCAGCCAGCATGGGGATCGGGATCCAGTGTGACCGGTGTGCCGGTTGAGGTACCACCCCGGGGCAGAAAATCACAGCCCTGCGCCTGGGACCAGCTAAAGGTATAACGATAATTTTGTGGGCAATTAAGGTCCTGCGCTGCCGTCGGCAGGAAATACAGTGACAGTGAAACCAGAGCGAACAATCGAAACAACATGGTGTGGGGTCCGTTTTGAAAAAGAGACATGGCCCTGAAAGATAACGCTTCTGATTTTTGTGTCAACAGGCGTCAGATCCCCGTGATTTACACCCCTGCGTTTTTTGGTAGACTAATCGGCCTCTCTAAACGATTACCGGGTACTCTATGAAGAAGCATTACAAACTGACACTGATCTTCGCCATGAGCAGTATTGCTGCCGCTTTCGGGCAACACGCGACAGCGCAGGTCTTTGAGGACGGCGAGGAACTTCATCCAACGATTGCCAATACCACGGCGGTCAAAGGGTCCGAAAATACCTATCTGATTGATGATGATGGCCCACGGACGCCGACACCCCGACTTGCTGACGGCACCCCGGATCTAAGCGGCGATGGCTACTGGGATCTGCCCTGGGTAAGCAATTTTGCCAATGCCAGGGATGTGCCGCGCGAAGCGCCATGGCGCCCCTGGGTCAAGTCCATGTGGGAATACCATACCAGTAACGATTCCAAATTCGACCCGGAAGGTTTCTGCCTGCCACCGGGTGGTCCCCGTGCCTTTGCCACGCCCTACCCGGCAGAAATTGTTCAGCACAAGGACAGAATCCTGATTATTTTCGAGGGTGGCGGACACGTCTGGCGCGAAATCTTCATGGATGGTCGTGAACAGCAGACACTGGAGGAAGTGAACCCAACCTACTTCGGCCACTCCGTGGGTCACTGGGAAGGCGATACCCTGGTGGTGGACACCATCGGCTACAACGAAAAGACCTGGCTCGATTACAGCGGAACACATCATACCGACCAGCTGCGAACGACCGAATACATGACCCGTCCCTACAAGGAAAAACTCAACTACCGCATCGTGATTGATGATCCCGGCGCTTTTTATGAGCCCTGGGAAGCTGAGTGGGATATCCCCTGGAGTGAGGGAACAGACATGAAGGAATATATCTGCCAGGAAAACAACCAGTTCATGATTGATCTGGAAGACGATTTCGACGAGCCGTTTTTTCCGAGAACTGAAGGGGCCGATTAAGCAATACTTTCTGCCCGGTTGTTAATAGGGACTGTTAATGGGGACAGATTTATTTTTTGGGACGTTTTCCGAATAAATAAATCTGCCCCCTTTTAGTCATAATAAATCTGTCCACTTTTAGTCCTTTAGTCGATCTAGCACCAATTTACAAACCTGGAATCCACACACCTGTATACCTGGTTATTTATCGCGCCGTTTTTCACCCTGCACGGTTTTATACAGCTTACCCAGTTTGCGCATGCGCTCATGACGCTGGGCGATGGATTCGCTGTTGTGTTCCTGTTCGCGCATCAGCTTGTGGTAAGAGTCCAGGCGGCGCTGATCGATCTCGCCTTTTTCCACGGCGGCCAACAGGGCACAGCCCGGCTCGGTGGTATGGGAACAATCCTTGAAGCGGCAATCGCCGAATCCCTGCAGGTCATCAAATAATTCCTCTACCCCGCTTTCACCACCGGCGAGTTGAATCTCGCGCATGCCGGGCATATCGATGAGCACGCTGTCATTGATGATGGTATGCAAGGAACGCACGGTGGTGGTGTGTCGGCCCTTGGCATCCTGTTCCCGGATCGGCGCGGTGGCCTGATCGGTGACACCCAATGCATTGGCGATGGAGGACTTGCCGACGCCGGAGGAACCTACCATGGCCAGCGTGGTACCGGGTTCACAGTAGGCTTTGATACCAGACAGGGTTGATGAGTCCAGTGCATTGACCAGTTCCACGTTGAGATTCTGATGCAAGCCAGTGAGTTGTCCGCGGTAATCATCGGGTGATTCACACAGGTCAATTTTGGTGAGCACAACAATGGGCAGCACGCCGGATTCAAAGGCCAGCGCCAGGTAACGTTCCAGGCGCGAGAGATTGAAGTCGGCATTGCAGCTGCTGACGATTAGTAGGATATCGACATTGGCGGCCATCAACTGAACGGCGGTTTCTTCACCGGCGGCCTTGCGTTGAATCAGGCTGGTGCGTTCCAGCATTCTGGTGGGTTTGTCGAGCTCCGGGGTGAGTAAACACCAATCACCCACGGTGAGAGGAGGAAGGTCCTTGAAATGTATGCGCGGGAGTTGGGTGGTGCCGCGTTCGTGCATCAACACGAAAGAGTCCTTATGCACTGCGCTGACCCGGGCGGGAACGGTGTCGGTGTATTCGTCCAGCGTCAACTGTTGTTGAAGAACCGGTTTCCAGCCCAGGGCTTTTAATGAGGTCATTTTATTAGCGCGTGTGTTTTGAAATTATTGAAGCATAGTTTTGAGAAGTCAGGGTAGTGGGATTTAGCTGGGGATTGGTGAGGATTCCTGTCGGATGCGGCCAAATGCCTTATCCGACCTACGGTGCCAAGCAAGTGCTTGTAGGTCGGATAAGCGCAGCGCATCCGACAAGATGCCCGCACAATTCCCGAAGGAGTGACACGTCAATGTCGGATGACGGCCAAAGGCCTTATCCGACCTACGGGAGAAGTTGCAGGTCGGAGTGTTTGTCTTAGGGCTTATACCAGGTTGGGGATAGAGACTTCGGGGTTTACATCGGCTTCGTAATCCACGCCGGGCACTTCAAAGCCAAATAGCTGCAGGAATTCTTTTTTATAGCCGGCAAAGTCAGTGAGCTCGCCAATATTGTCGGTTTCAACCTTTGACCACAGATCAGCCACGGCGTTCTGGACTTCCGGTTCCAGTTCCTTGTAGTCGGCGCGCCAGCGGCCGTCGTCATCAAGGTGCGGCGTATCGCCATAGAGACTTTCGCGGAATAATAAATCCACCTGCTCGATGCAACCTTCGTGGGTGCCCTGCTCTTTCATCACCTTGAACAGCAGTGCCAGATACAGCGGCATGACGGGAATGGCGGAGCTGGCCTGGGTGACTACAGCTTTGAGTACCGACACGCGGGCTTCACCGTTCAGATCATTCAGGCTGGACTGTATGGCTTTGGCTTTTTCGTCCAGGTCTTTCTTGGCGGCGCCGATGGTACCGTTCCAGTAAATATCCCAGGTCAGTTCGGCACCCAGATAGGTATAGGCGGTTGTCTTGGCACCGGGAGCCAGCACGTCGGCGGCTTTCAGGGCATCGATCCACATCTGCCAGTCTTCACCACCCATTACTGCGACGGTGTTGGCAATTTCTTCTTCACTGGCGGCGGCCACAGACATTTCCTGAATCTGTTCCTTGTCGGTATTGATACCGCGCATGGTGATGTCCTGTCCGATGGGTTTCAGGGTGGAGCTATGCAGTTCGCCCGTGACCGGATGCAGGCGCTTGGGTGAGGCCAGACTGTAGATCACCAGATCCACCTGCCCCAGATCTTCTTTTATAGTGGCAATAGTTTTTTCTTTAATTTCATTGGAGAAAGCATCGCCATTGATGCTTTTCGCATACAGGCCTTCCGCGTCAGCGTATTTATGAAATGCTGCCGAGTTATACCAGCCGGCCGAGCCGGGTTTTTCCGAACCTGGCTTTTCAAAGAACACACCCAGGGTGGCCGCACCACTGCCAAAAGCTGCTGTGATCCGTGAGGCCAGGCCATAACCGGTGGAAGCACCAATGACCAAAACCTTTTTCGGGCCGTTCTCCAGCGCGCCATTGGCTTTCACCACATCGATCTGGCGTTTTACGTTGGCATCGCAACCAGTAGGGTGAGTGGTAATACACATGAATCCGCGCACACGGGGTTTAATGACCATACTGAAATTCCTGGGTTGTTTTATTGGTAGTTTGTTATTTCTTTTTTGTTTTTTTTGCATGCTGCAAGCAATGGTTAAAATTCTATCACAGGATGATCACCTTTAAGGAGTGAGGCGCGCAAGGGCTTGCTCACGCGCTTCAGGAGCAAGACTGGCAAGAGCATCCACCCTGTCATAAAAACCCTCCATCTCATAAGCGCTTTCAGCCAGTAAGGCTTCAAAGGCGGGCACCTGATTGAAATAAGTGGCCACTGTATTCAGCTTGGCATTGTTTATGTCGTCGGCGAACCAGTCATCATAGGCGTTATAATCCTGCCAGCCCTGCTTCACTTGCTGGTAATCCTGTCTGAGGGTTTCCATCAATGCGGCTTTTTGCGCACGCTTCTCTGTAGCAGACAAGTCAGTCTTATAGAGCGCTTCCAGCGCGGGAATAACACTCTGCACCAGGCTGACAAATTCCCGGCGGTACTGCTGTTCAAGATTGGCCTGGGCAATCAGCAGGTCCGCCTCATTTGCATCACCGACCTGTTTCAGCCAGCGCTTGAGCCCTTCCAGCTCCACGGCAGTGGCAAAGCTTTCATTAAAGATGGTGTCACCGGGAATATAAACACGCTGATGGGCCAGCTCATGAAATATAAGTGACGCCAGACGATGCTCATCGCGATTGATTATGGTGTTAAGCACAGGGTCAGCAAACCAGCCCAGGGTTGAATAGGCCGCCACGCCCCCCACATAGACATCAAGCCCCTTTGCTTTCAGGGTGGTGGCATAATCCTGCGCCTTTTGCTCACTAAAATAACCGCGGTAAGTGACGCAACCAGCCACGGGATAACACCAGTCTTGCGCAGTCATGGAAAATTCCGGTGCGGCAAAAACATTCCACACTACGAAGGGCCGCTGCAGATCCACATAGCTGGCGTAATTTTTTTCCACCGGCAATGCCAGCGAGGTTTCAGCAAATTTACGAATCTCCAGAATGCTTGAAAGCCGTTTTTTCAGCGCTGCATCGGTAGCCGGATCAGCAATAAGGGCCTGAATATTTTCACGCTTACTGAGAATGCTGAGTTGGCCTCTGATGGCCTGGGAATAAAATGACAGGGACTCGCAGGACACCAGAAACAGGAATGAGAAAAGGCAGAAGAAAGAGATCGCTGTTTTTTTCACGCTGAGCAGATCCCGTTTCATCAGCTAGACTGTCTCGCCGCTCAGAGTGACAAGGACGCTGCGAGGTCCGCCGTGATCTCTGTGTTCTCCAAGGAATAATCCCTGCCAGGTACCCAGCACCAGCTCACCGTTAGTGATGGGAATGGTGACTTCACAGCCCAGCAAGGCACTTTTGATATGAGCCGGCATGTCGTCACTGCCTTCATAAGTGTGATCAAAATAGGGTGCATCTTCCGGCACCATGACATTTAAATGCCTTTCCAGATCATCACGCACAGAGCCATCAGCATTTTCATTGATACTGAGAGAAGCGGAGGTATGTTGCAGAAAAAAATGCGCTGTGCCGATTTGATAGGCGCTTAATTCAGGCAGTTGCTGAAGCAATTCACGGGTAACCAGGTGAAAGCCACGGGCTTTTCCCGACAGGTTAATTTGCTTCTGTAACCAGTTCATTCCACAACGTTGATTTCGAAAAGTGAGGACCACAGTTTGCCAGTCACAAAAAGACGCTGGCCCTCTTCATCCCAGGCAATGCCATTAAGAACTTCATCACGGCTTTTGCGTTGGGGATACAAACCGCTGAGATCGACAATACTGTTTACCTTACCTGTCTGAGGATCAATTCTCACAATCACATCCTGATACCAGACATTGGCCCAGACTTCGCCGTTGATAAATTCCAGTTCATTCAAAGACTGCACCGGGTTGCCATTGAGTGTGACCTGAACACGCTTTTCCTGTTGCAGGGTTTCCGGATCAAGAAAACGCAGGTAGGCACTGCCGTCACTGACGATGAGCGCATCATTACCAAAGGTGATACCCCAGCCTTCGCCGGCCAGAAAAAAAGTTTTCTGCTGTTCAAAACTGTCTACGTCATAGACAAAACCCATATGGGATTGCCAGGTCAGCTGGTAAACACGATCATCGACGATGGCGATGCCTTCCCCAAAAAAACGCTGGGCAAGGTTCTGGCGTTTCAGCAACTCACCGGTTTCCAGATCCACCATGCGTAAACTGGACTGACCATTACGACCGGTGCCTTCATATAAATTGCCCTGATACCAGGTCAAGCCCTGGGTAAAGGCAGCCGCATCATGGGGCCAGGTATTGACCACTTCTATTTTGTAAACCGGCACCTCGTCCGCTGCCAGTAAGGCGATATTCGTCTGTAAAAAAAACAGACTCAATACTGCCAGCAAGTTCAACAGATTCCGGTTAAGCCTGGCGGTGATTTTCAACTGTAGCTGGAATGGTTTCATGTAATCCTTGTTGCAAATTGCCTGCTCTTATTTGCTTGAGTCCTGATTATCAGCCCTTCAGGCTTAATCAGTGTTTAACAAGCCCCTCAAACTGGCAAGCCCCGACTCATCGGCAGAGAAAATACCCTTTTCGGTAATCAATCCGGATACCAGTCTGGAGGGCGTAATATCAAAGGCATAATTGAGCGCTGCGCTACCCTCGGGCGTTAATCTTACTGTATCCATTATGCCCTGGGAATTCAGACCCTGAATAGAAGTAATTTCTCCACTGTGCCGTTCTTCAATGGGTATTTCGTCGGAGTCCCAGTCAATACTGGACACTGGCACGGCTACATAAAAAGGCACATCATTATCGTAGGCGGCCAGTGCTTTTAAATAAGTGCCTATTTTGTTGCAGACATTACCTCTGTAGGTGGTTCGATCGCTACCGACCAGGCAAAGATCCACCTGTCCGGATTGCATCAGATGACCACCGGTATTGTCACTAATCACGGTATGGGGAATCGCCTGTTTTCCCAGTTCCCAGGCAGTAATGCTGGCACCCTGGTTTCTTGGTCGCGTTTCATCCACCCATACATGGACCTCTATGCCCTCTTCCCAGGCCTGGTAAACCGGTGCCATTGCGGTGCCGCGATCCACGGTAGCGAGCCAGCCGGCATTGCAATGGGTAAGAATATTCACCGGGCCTGCTTTTGCTTTGGCAATTTCCTGAACAAGCTCCACCCCATGCAAGCCAATGGATGTGCAGTTGCTGACATCTTCTTCACAAATTGCCAGCGCTGTTGCCAATGCCGCCCTGTTTTTTGCCTCGCTATTCGACTCTTCACTGATCCTGTCCAGCATTCGGGCAATCGCCCACTGCAGATTGACCGCCGTCGGACGTGTGGCCAGCAGAAGTTTTCCTGCCTCCTCAGGGGGCAGGTTTCCTTCTTTTACAGAAAGATAAAGACCAAAAGCCGCCGCTGCCCCGATCAGGGGAGCTCCTCTCACTTGCATGGTTCTGATGGCATGACAGACATCGTCAAGACAGGTAAGCGACAGCACATCAAAAAAATGGGGCAGGCCGGTCTGATCAATAATTTTTACCGAATGATCCGAAGCATCAAACCAGATACTGCGATAATGGGTGCCGTCGATTTTCATGGTTTAGTTAAGTTTTCTTTTCATGAGCGATGTAAATATGGTTTGGTGTTTTTTTGTTCGGTGTATCAGGGTGAACCGCATTCTTCACCTCGGATGGCGCTGCGCTTATCCGGCCTACGGGGTATTGTCGCTTCTATATCGGGGCGAACCGGGTTCGTCATGTCGGATGGTGTCCCTGCGGTCCTTATCCGACCTACGGGTTGGGTGCAGATTTGGTACGGGTTGGTTGCAGATTAGCCGCTTTCATCCGCCCACCTTTATCCTTTATCCTTTTTCCTTTATCCGAATCTCAAATAACCCGCTCGTTTCCGCCATCAACCGCTACCTGTGCACCGGTGGTACTACCGGTATCCGGACTCACAAAAAGTCGCGCCATAATCGCCACATCTCGACTGGTTACTGTTTTTTTAAGCACATTGTTTTGTTTGTATTGCTCAACGCTCAAGCCGTAATGCGCCGCTCGAGTAGCAAGAGTTTCCTCATCCCAGACACCGGTATCAAACACAGCGTTGGGGTGCAGAACGTTAACCCGAATACCGTCTTCTCCCAATTCCAGCGCTGCCACCCGCGCCAGTTGCGTCAGACCCGCCTTGGCGACAGAATAGGCGCCAGCGCCCGGCCCAGGGGCGGGGACATTTTTTGAGGCAATTATCACCATGGCGGGATCAAGTCCCTGTTTCAGGAACGGTAGTGCACAGCGCATCAGCTTCATATGAGAATCAAGATTCAGCGCCATACTGGACTGCCAGTTTTCATCGGACATTTCTGACAGGCTCTGGCTGGCGGTAAAACTTCCAGCATTGCTGACCAGCATATCCAGTCCACCAAAATAGCCTATGCCCTGCTCAATGGACGCCATAACACCAGGCACATCAGTCACGTCACAATGCAGTCCCAATACCCGGGAATTCTCATAAAGGCTGGTAATTTCCGGATTGATATCCAGCGCCAGTACACAGGCACCACTTTGCATCAGTTCTTCCACGCAGGCTTTTCCTATGCCGGAGGCCGCGCCGGTGACCAGCCCCACTTTGCCTTCCAGAGCTGGCGCACTGCTGGCTTTTTTTAGCTTGGCCTGTTCCAGCTCCCAGTATTCAACAGCAAACAAATCCTCTGGCGGTAGCGCTTGCCAGCCACCCAGAGCCTCGCCCCACTGGATCGCCTTGATGGTGTGTTCGCTTATGTCTGAGACTACCTGCAAACGTTTGTGATTTTGGGCGAAGCAGAGCATGCCTTTTTCCGCCCACACGGCAAAGCGCGGTGCGCTATCGAGACAACTCAGGTTGCCATCATTATGACGCTCAAAATAGGCCTGATAATGGATGGCAAAGTCGGTAATGTCTGCCTGCGGATCGGTCGTCACGATAGCCGGTACAGGTTTGGTATGAATCGTATGATCCGGCGTTATTGGTCCGCGACTGGCGAAATCTGCGACGCCTTCAAGACTGGCAAAGCCTGTGGCTGCTTCAGTGGTGTTCATGCGAGCCAGCATGGCACGGCCAGCTAACGCGGAGACCTGTTTACGCATGGTGGCCAGTAGCACCATGTCCTCTGTGTTTGGGGAATAAGTGGCAACGGCTTGCTGCTGTAAGATCCCCTTTTGATCCAGATAATCTTCTACCCCGGACACCAGCTCGATCATGTTTTCATAACTACTTCGGGCATTGTCATGGAAAGTAAACAGGCCATGATGCATAAGGAAAATACCCTTGATAGATGACCAGTCAAGCCCACGGGTTTGCTCAAACACCTGCTGCGCCAGCACAAAGCCGGGCATGATATAGGGTAAAATGAGTACCTCCTTGCCGAAAATACCACGCAGGATAGATTCACCATCAGCAGTATTACTCACAGCCACTACTGCATCGGTATGGGTATGATCAACAAACTTGAAGGGAATGATGGCATGCAGAATGGCTTCCACTGAGGGCGTCGGGGCTGCCGGGTCCAGTAGTGACAAACGCAACTGCTGCATCATCTGACTATCAGTCATTGATTCCAGAGAAGCCAGTTGCTGCAGATAGTCAAGATCACAGGGAGCGAAGCCTTCAGCTTCAATTGTACGAAGATCCCAACCGGAACCTTTTACATAGAGCGTCTCCCTGCTCTGCCCAAAGATATCCTTTGAAGCGCTTTTAACAGAGGTATTACCGCCACCATGAAGCACAAGGTCAGCATCCTGCCCAAGTAATCTTGAGGTATAAACCCTTAGCAGTAAATCCGAGTCCAGAAATGGTTTAGCGTCTGTGTCCTGCCAACGACTTTGCATAATAAGTAATTGGTATTGGAAATCAGAGTAATGAAATAACGATACAGACCAGTGTTCCCAGTATCATCAATACCGAAGGGATAAAGCCCATCATAAACCCAATGCCGCGGCTGGCCGGGTCCTTAACGTAATTGATGGCATAGAGAAAGCGGCCAATCAGCCAGATGACGCCAAGACCTGAGGCAATGTAATTTCCTGCCCAGCCAACACTTTCCCCCATCCAGGCAAACGAGACAATGGCAGGGATAAAAATTATCATTTGTTCCTGCGTATTTTGCTGAACGCGGAAATATCTTTCGAAAACAGGATTACCCGTGGTGGCCGGCGCATGGACTCCATACTTCATCCTGGCACCTCCAACCTGAAAAGAAAATACCGTGTACTCAATTAGTGCCAGCATGATAATTAAAATAACCAGTGCCATGTTTCACCTCACCTTTATCGATTGTATTTTTCAGGATATCCATTCCGTAATAATTCAGCTTCCCTGAATGCAAATAGCCCGGGAAATACCCGGGCCATTTTAAATTTTTACTGGTGTCTGGCTTGACTCAGCCAGTGGGCTTATCCGTATTGCGATACCCCATTCTATTAAGGCTTATTCCATTACCGAAATAGTAGTTACCCCAGCTGCCCTGGCCGAATCCATGGTTTCTACAAGGAAATTCGCGCTGGACTGTTTGTCTGGTCGAATAATCACTGACGCTGCTGGATTCTCAGCTCGTGCTGAGGCAACCCTGGCACGTACCGCGGAAATATCAATACGTTCCTGATTGAAGAAAAGCTGATTACGTGAATCAATCTGGATCAGTATGTTTTTGGGAGTATCATTGGAAGGCGGTGGAGGATTGTTATTCGGATCCTGGCCTTCGATATCCATGGCATTTTCTTTCAGGAAGGAAGCTGTTACCACGAAGAAAATCAGAAGAATAAATACAACGTCCAGCATTGGAGTAAGGTCGATATTGGACTCGTCTTTTTTCTTCTTAAGTGAACCGCCTACTGTTTTCATTAATTACTCCAGAAAATCTTTTGCTGTCTGTTCTTGTTTATATTTAATAGCCTTGTCTATGGCTGCTAATGGATTTTTATGACTACTTGTAAGTACTAGTGAAGACTAAATACGTACTGACAAGGTCTTTAATAATCACGTTATTAAAAGTCTCTTTATATAGCGTGTTTATATAGCTGAAATGGCTGTGGCAAAGGGCACCCCTGGGGTCGCTTGCTGATCACTTCTCACTGCGCTTTCAGGAATAGGCGAGTATATCACCTTACACGCCTTGCACAATACCATACCCGGACATCTTCGCCCTCTGCCTTGCCGAGATTAAAGAGGGCTTTTACAGCCCAAAAAAAAGAGGGCAAAAACCCTCCTTTTATTTATAACCATATGTTTTATATACTATTTTTTGATTGAGCCAATAGTAAAGCCGGCAAGATCTGCAAGCTGACGAGGGCCCTTGCCATTGCGCGCTCCGACACGAAGACCAGAGTACAGGTTCATCAAAATGTCAGCAGCCATATCGGCTTTTAGCCCACGAACCAGAAGACGGGATTTTTCCATTTCCTTGGTTCTGGCCAAGAGAGATTTGCGAATCACATTAAGGGCACTTTTCAGGACTTTCTGAACTTCCTTGTCCCAGTTGATGCTTTCGCATACCGAATTAACCAGCAGGCAACCCAAAACACGCTGTTTGTTGGGTGCTGAGATAATCGCAGTATCAAAATAAGCGTCAATTGCTTTCGCGGCATTGAGCTTGCTGTTTCCGAGAGTAGCATCAATGTCGGCTTTAACCAGTTCATTGTATTTCTCAACACAAGATTTAAAAAAGGCATCCTTGTCACCAAATGAATTATAAAGGGTGCCACGATTAATATCGGTAGCATCAAGAAGCTTCTGTACCGAGCTGGCTTCATAACCCTCTTTCCAAAACTGTTCCATTGCCTTGGTAAGGACCTTGTCTTTTTCAAACTCTACTGGTCTTGCCATAATCTAGTTCTAACCTCAATTCTGTTGGTAATTGGTTTTTCTTGCAGCTGGCTCACTCAGAACCAGACACTACTCAGTCAAAATAAGGGGCGCATTCTAGTACAAAGTAATCAGGGTAACCAGTTTACAACTGAAAAAATCCCTTAAATATGCGATGATTTTTCAAATTAGGGAAAAAACTCCCATGAATATTGAATGTTGAGTCCATATTGCACAAAAAGCGGAATACCTGCCCTGATTTGGGGCGCTTAGTCAGACCTCACAATTAAGGGTATAATTCTGCGGAATCAGGTTTCCAGACTCCTTTTTTCAGGAAACTTTCAAAGATCAGGTTATCAGGGTAGTAAAGATTTGTGTTTTTTATCTGTAAACAAATACGTTTACTCTCGTTTTAACTCTTTTTGTGGTAAGGCATTAAATGCCCGGTGCGTTTCTATGTTTTTTGGAAAAGCAAGTTTCCTGACTTTACTGACAATCCTTTTATCGAGCCCGCTATTTGCCCAGGAAACAGCCCCGCTCGAGGAGGCTCCCGACTTTACGACAGTAAGTACCGGGTTTGGTGACATCCTTGCGGCCTCGAATGTTCAGGTCAAAATGCGTGATGAGACCGCTATCGCCCTGGATATCTATCGCCCTGCTGGCAACACAAGCTACTCCACCCTGTATGCAGCCGGCCCCTTTCCTCATGGCATAGACATGCTTACTGACACCGAAACCGAAGCGGGTCCCGTTTCCTGGTATGTCAGCCAGGGTTATGCGGTGGTAGTAGCTAATGTCAGAGGAACGGGAGCCTCTGGTGGCGACTTTGCTTTTTTTTCCAGAGAGGAACAGCAGGATCATTATGAAATTATTGAGTGGATTGCTGATCAACCATGGTCGGACGGAAAAGTAGCCGGCACCGGTGCGGGATATTACGCCGCGTCACAATGGCAAATGGCTATACAGAACCCCCCCCACCTGGCATGTATTGCACCGATTAATGGCACCCTTGATCCTCTTCGTGAATGGATCAGCCCGGGAGGGCTGTCAAACAATGCCTTTACCAATGATTGGTACGATCGTAAGGTAAGACTGGCCAACGCTTACTCAACAGACACTCCGCGGCTGGTTAATTACGACATGCGTCTGGCCCAGCTTTTACATCAAGGTTTTGATGATTACTGGCGCATTCGAAGCAGCGTGGAAAATACCCAACAAGTTAATGTGCCGGTCTTTGCCATTCATGACTGGAGCATGGCCCGAACCCAACCGGGTCTCAACAGTACGCTGCGGGCTCTTGACAAGCTGAATGTGGCAAACAAGATTCTAATCACCGATCCTGCCAGTGATTCGCCTCTGTATCAGGATACCTCCTTGCTGGCACAGGAATTACTGCCCTATTACGACTGGTGCTTTAACGGACGTCCACCGGACTCCCCTTTTATAGAAGTGCCGCGTATCCGTTATCTGGCAAAAGGTCAGAATACTATCAAGCGCGAAAGTAACTGGCCCCCCGGTAACGTCAGACATGAAGCCTGGTTTCTCAATAACATGCTTGATGGGAACAACAACAGTCTTGCTACGCTCAATGGACAGCAAGACCCGGGCAGTCGGGAAATCAGCACTTTCAGTTCAGCGGAGAATGATGCAAGGATTCGTTTTGTGTCTGCTCCGATAACGCAGAATCTGGAAATTGCCGGCCCGTTAATGCTCGAACTCTATATTGCCAGCACCTTCGCTGACGCCGCTTTCGAAGTTATTCTGCATGAAGAGATAACGCCACAAGCTCCATTGAGTTCCGTATCCAGATTACCCAGTTTTATTGCCGCACCAATGCAGACAAACGAAGCACAACCTGGCGCTGACACTGAAGACATCCTCATTCAGGATGTCACGGTTTCAATGGGCATGCTCAAGGCGTCTTCCAGGGCCAGGGATGAACAACAAAGTACAGAGTTTTCACCGCAGTATGCACTGGATGGAAAACAAACATTACAGCCAGGCCAGGTCACCCGCCTTGATATTGCCATGCGACAAACGTCCTATCGTTTCAGTGCCGGTAACCGTCTGATCCTGGATATAGTTCCGGTAAACGATGGTTCGATACCCGAAACGAAAGCTACCGAGCTGGTTTACCACAGCCGCCGCTACCCTTCCCGTTTGTGGCTACCCGTTGCCCGTGTGCTTCAGCAAGCAACACCAATACCTGGAGAAACTGCAGCACCCCCTGCCATGCAAACTGATCTGCAAACCGATGTGGAAGCAGATAGGCAGCAAAATGAACCAGAGCTTGAAGACGTCCGGCAGTTTTTTGTACCACGCTAGCCCCAATAAGGCAGTGGGCAGGGTAAAGCCTGCGATGAAATTGACAGGAAAAACTACAGACACTACCAGAACAGCACCAGAGTAGTTACCAGACCAATCAGACCACCGATAACCCCACCCCAGACTACCAACCAACCCAGGTGCTTCCTGATCATCTGCTGAATAATTTCCTTTACCAGCTGGGGTGTTAATTCCTCAAGACGTTGATCAACAATTTCTTCCACCTTATCAAGCAGGTTCTGCTTGGAGTCATGCCTGACCTGATCAAGAATTTCCTTGTCTTCACCAACCTGTAACAGAAAGGCGCGCATTTTTTCTACAAAAGGTTCCTTCAGTGGTGATAATGCATCCGCTCCTCCAAACATCGATAACATGCTTGCGAAAGAGGAATTCATGATGACATCAACCAGAGAAGTAAACGCCGCATCAAGATCCACCGAATCAATTATTTTACCCAGCGCGGTTTCTTCTTCGGCATCGGGGCCTGTGCTGGAAATCTTGCTGAAGAAACTATCCAGGTTAGCGCGGGTAAAAAATTGCTCCATGATTAAAGTCTTGATGCCTGACTTGAACTCTTCAAAGCGGGCGGGGATTACTCCGGAGCCATAAAACCCCGGCACTCTTTCAAATAACATATGTATCGCCAGCCAGTTGGTAATTCCGCCGGAAAGGGCAAATAAACCGGTATTCAGCACCAGGGCCTTGAGCTGGGCATTGGCCTCTTCATCAAGAAAAACCCCGACAACTACAATCACTAATGCAACAAGATTGGTAACAAGACTTTTATTCATCAATTCAGACTACCTGTTCAAAACGCTTACAAAACTTATATCCTCCCCCCTTAGGGAGCTGGAAGAATTTCTGGCTCTTCGGTATCGGGAACTACAGTTTGC